>Ga0233425_10000329_pt1 | contig 124446 bp, 70 predicted proteins | sample Watercolumn_Towu_2_FD_181712 | JGI IMG/M metagenome (GOLD analysis project Ga0233425, IMG submission 181712) | Freshwater microbial communities from Lake Towuti, South Sulawesi, Indonesia - Watercolumn_Towuti2014_140_MG | ecosystem: Environmental > Aquatic > Freshwater > Lake | place...
TACGAGCATGGTTTCTGCAAGGTTTTGATGAATAATATTCGTTTCCTCGGTAACTCAATCTCGCGGATTTTCGTTCCTGAGCCTTTCTTTGCTTTGCTGTCGTGACTTTTTAAGGGGTAACTAATTATTTCCTCTTCGTACAATTACTCCGAAAAAGGTGAATATGGTTTTTTTGGAAAATAAATAAATGAGGAGTGGAATAGGGCATCTCTAAAAACACAAATGACAAATCCCAAATGACAAATAAATTCCAAATTCAAATTCCGAAATCCCAAACAAATATGGTTTTTGCTTTATTTTGGTCATAGGAATTTTATTCACTGGGATTTGTTTTTTGGTGCTTGGAATTTTTAGAGGTACCCTACGTGATTTCCAAAAAAATATGTTCCCCCACTTCAAAACCTCGAGCGTTGAGTAAAAAACCTTAACGTTCTCGCTTTTTACTCCAACGTTCTCACTTTGAAGTGGGTACCCCTACTTCCGAAGTGGGTACCCACTACTTCAGATGGAGATAAACATCGAAATTTTCAACAATTATGACAGTTTGTCAAAATTATGTCGGATTATCAGGCGTTCAAAAAAACCTTCAAGGTTTTCCAAACCTTGAAGGTTTCCTGCTTTGAGTGTGAATACTCAATTCTTTTCGCGGATTCGCAAATTATTTCAAAACAGTACTTTTCTCATAAAAAAAATCCCACGCATTGTGCAGTACGTGGGATTTTTAATTACGCTTTTGTGATGTTTTACTTTATCATAAGCATCTTTTTTGAAACTGAAAATGTTCCCGCTTCCAATCGGTAAATATATACACCGCTCGCAGTCTGCAATCCATTATCATCTTTTCCGAGCCATGTAACTTCGTATTTTCCGACGTCGTAACTTCCGTTCATTAATGTTGCAACTTGTTCACCAAGCATATTATATATAACTAAACGAACATTACTTTGTACGGGAAGGTCAACGGTAATTTTTGTTGATGGATTAAACGGATTCGGATAATTTTGCGATAAGTAAAATGTTGAAGGATGCAAATTCGCAATTTCTTTCACGCCCGTCCATCCCCAAAGTTGCCAATATCTGAAGAGTGTATCTGCAAGCGCCAAATCGGAACCTTGTTTCCAGTTTGTCAATGTAGAATCTGTTGGAATTCCAAACGTCGGAACCGTGGAAGTGGAGCCCGAAGGATTGCGATGACAACTTGCGGCACAAGTGTTTAACATTCCCAATGTTGGAGAAGATACACCAGAATATTGCAGTGTTTTTGCTGGAGAAATGACAGCAAACGTGTGCGAATGAATATCGTACGATTTTGCGGTAGTCGCAGTTTTCGCTAAATGACATTTTGAACATCTTCCGCTTCCGCCGGTGTTTAATGCATTCAACGGGTCATAAATATTGTGTTTGTCATGTTGCTTGACAACTGCGCCGATGGAATCGTGATACAATGTTGGATTCATCACCCACGCTTTTTGAATTCCTTCAAAAGGACCGTGCGTTGCATGACACGACAAGCAAAGCGTGTTGTTATCGTTTCCCACTTTGAATCTGTCGCTGCCGACTGTTAACGAATCGGTAATTTGGTATTTGTTTGGCGTAGGTTTATGAGAAACGTGACAAGTGAAGCACGTAACTTCAACAAACTGGTTGTTGTAATGTTTCGAACCCATTATTTCCTGATATTGTTGGTGATGCTGTCGAGCAGTTACCAAATCGGGCCACGTTCCGGGACCACCAGTTTGATTTGCTGGCGTAGCGAAGTTCAAAAAGTTTGCTAACGTATCTCCCGGTTTGAAATAACGATTGTTGATTTCATCTATAGGATATTCGTGCGTTCCAACAACTCCTGCGCCATTCCACGAAGACGCGCGGTTATGACATTGACCGCAGACTTCCATTTTTCTTTCTTTGTTCGGAAGATTACGCGGATTTGTCGTTCCGCTTGAACCTCCCGTATGAGAAGCGCTTGGTCCGTGACACGTTTCGCAACCGACAACCATATTGATATCGGCGCTGTTGTTTGCCCAATGTCCAATCCACGACGTATCGGTTCCGACAACGGATTTTTCAACGGTATATCCTGTTACGTGACATCCCATACAATTTTTATCCCACGATTTTTTTCGGAAAGAATTATCAATGGGTTTTACGGTTCCATCAGTGTTAAACCAATTTCCGGGATTGTATGATGCCCACGTTCCGCTTGAATTGTCAAGATAGCCGTTTAAATTAAATTGAATCGGAAGCATATAATAACTGACGCCGATTTTTACCAAGTACCGCTGCTTAAATCCATATCCGTATGTATAATTTATCGAATATGTTTCACCGCCCGTACCGACTTGTGCTCGAAATGCTGTTCCAACTTTGCTTAAAATTACTTGAGCATTGTTGTAACCCGAACCCATACTGATGCTTTGTCCATTCACAAAAGCAGACAGCGGACGGATGGATGAATCATTCGGCGCGAGGTGGATTTTGGAATGAAGCGATTGCGACCAATATGTATATTGCATTCCACCGATTGCCGAGTTGCTATGACAAACTTGGCAATACTGTGTTCCTGCATAATTTTGTGCAAATGTTAATGTTGAAAACAAAAACATACCGAGTAACAACGTAGTAGAAATGTAACTGCGTTTCATATTTTTATCCTTGTGTTTGTTTATAAATAAGTGAGTTAAAAAAAATCGTCTAAGAGATACAAAAAGGGCAAGTACAATAAAATACTTGCCCTTCGTTCTTCATTTCATCAAAACCAGTTTTCTGGTTGTTACAAATCCTTCTGTTTGCATTCGGCAGAAATATACGCCGCTCGAAACAGATTGGTAATTGTCATCATCACCATTCCAGTTCACAGAATACTTTCCTGGTGAATACTCTTTATTAACGAGTGTTTTTACGTATTGTCCAAACACATTGAATACGTCAATTTTTATTGTTCCGTTTTTCGGAACATCAAAATAAATTGTCGTTGTAGGATTGAATGGATTCGGGTAATTTTGCTTTAAGGCAAATTCCTTGGGTAATTCCATTCCGTTATCAATTCCTAACAACAAAATTGATACGCGAGACAACGCGCCGCTATTTCCGGAAAAATCTAACGCGCGAACGACGTAGTAGTATCGTTTCCCGAAAACAACATTCGCATCGTTGTACAAAATATCGGTTGTGGTTGCAATTGGTTGTCTGTTGCCGATATCTCCGATTTCAACCGTATCGCGGAAAATTTGATAATAGTTCACATCCGGATCTGCAGAGGCAACCCAAGATAAATGAACAGCGCTTCCGATAACACTTGCGGCGAAATTTCCTACAGCATGCGGAGATAAATTGTCAACAGTATATCCGCTATCAACATTTGACCATGCTAACGGCGTATAATCTGCGCCGTGACCGGAGATTTTGAATTTCGTCCAATATTGTCCTGCAACAATTGTTGAATCGAATAATGTAGGAACATTCAAAGAATAGATATCCATTCCTGAAACAGGCGACCATCCGACAAACGTCCACACGTCGTTTCCAACGGTAACAACAGTTCCTTTCGATAACGATGAATAATATTTTGCTAACTCGTCGAATGATTGTACTTGAATTGTTGTTTTTGCATTTGAACCTGCGTCTAATCTCCACGCGCCGTAAAATTTGATTGGCACTATATACGTTTCACCGGGGAATTTCAGCCACTTGATTTGGATTTGCTTTCCTTGGTCATTCGGTACATCTTTGAGCGAACCGATTTGTCCAACAGTATGCAACAATTCAAGCATTTCGATGGATGTTCTCAAAAGACTAACTGCGTACTTTGGATTATGAACGCCAACTCCGTTTCTAACAAAATTGTAGTCAAACAATGCTCGTTTCATTGTTAACGAATCGGGACTATCGCGAATCATTTGCCAACTTATGCTATCAACTCCAAACGGAGGAAGCGCTTTTCTGACACCAAGCAGTAATCCTTCTAACTCTTCAAAGAATGAGGTTACTTCACCGTTATCATCATAATCTGCAGTTGCTTGAATATCGTCGAATGACTGAATTCCAGCATGACAATCAACACATTTTCCTACATTGTCGTGTTCGTTTCCTAACGAATCTGTATAAACCATCCACCACGAATGTCCGCCAATATGATTTAACGCTAACGAATCTGTCGCATTTGCCAATACTGGTGAAGCCATGTGACAACCGACGCATCCATCTTCAACAAGAGTGTGTCCTACACTGCTGGGTAATTCCATTCCCCAATTATATGCGCTCTTTCCAAGTAACATATCGGTTTGAGGGCTTCCGTGAGGTCCAAAACCCGCTGAACTTATGCGTGTAATATCTATATAATTTGGAACGCGCCTGTCTTTGTGGCAATTCATACATAAACCGCCGGTTCCAAACGTTGTTGGAATAACATATCCATTCTTTAAAGTATCTGCAGTAATTTTTCTGAGTTGATACTCATTCTGTGTATCATTATGTGGCTCGTGACACATTGTGCAGGATTTGTTATTCAAATTGTAACGATATAAACTATCTGTCGCTGTATATTGTCCTTTGGTGAGATTGATAAATCCTTGTGCATCGTGGCAACGTACGCAATTGTTGAAACTATTTGTCATATACTCGGGACTACTCGGTAATTGACGGAAGGAATTTGTATAAAACGGCGTTGCGTGCGCAGAATTTTTCCATTGAGCAACAACCGGATATCGCGGTGTTGCGTCGTGACATTGTGCGCAAACGCCAACTTGAATTGTTACACCGATTTTACTGGTGTTACCCAAATGCGAATTGCCGGCACCGTGACAACTTTCGCAACCGATGTTCCCGACTTGCGCAAGCGTCGGATATTGTGCAACGAGAGAATCAAAATTCCCCGGTTGTATCGTCGTTGGAAATGTCCAATTCGTTTCTGTTGCAATATCATCAAACGCATTGTTTGTTGCCGTTGCCTGTTTGTCGTAACCCGTTGTATGACATCGAATACAATTACTGCTGTAACTTCCGAGAACGCCATTAATTCCGTTCTTGAAATGATTGGCGTGTCCGCTTGTTGCCCACGGTGTAACTTTTGGTTGATGACACGCGGCGCATTGTCCTTGTCCAACATTGGGAGGAACACCGCCAACACCGCCGACTCCTGCAAACTTTGCTGAATAAATTGACATTATTGTATCATCAGTTCCGGTTGCAGTTGTTATTGTTAGTTTTACCTGATATTGCCCAACGGTATCCGGTTTAAATGTTGTGAACAACGTCGTCGTACTATCTAAAATTGTTGCTGAACCCGAAGGTTTGCTGACCATTTCCCACGCTGCAGTAGTAACTACTGCTCCTGCTCTTTCTGTTGCATAAAGGTATACGACTGTTCCTTTTCCTACAACGGCTAATCCCGTTGACGCGTTAGAAGTCCATCCACGTTCACTTAGTGCAGTTGGAGACATTGCTACAACTTTTACTACTGCGCGTTGACTGTACGTAATGATATTACATAATACTATCGCGACTGATAGTAACCAATATATTTTTTTGTGTTTCATAAAAGAGTTCTCCGAAAATTGTAAAAAAAAATAAATAAGTGATTTTAATTTACTGCTCATTAACACAATTTTCGTGCCATTGTATCATAAAATGCAAAAAGCAGTTTTTTCTCTCGTTTCAAATTGAAAACATTCAAAAAACTGCTTTTTATTCATTCGACCTTTTTATCGAATTTATATGTGCGGATTTCTCTTTTCACGTGTGAAAAATATTGCTGTATTTCTTTACAGCATTGAGAACATTTTTACTATTTACACAATAAATCTCAATGTCAAATTGGTCTTGTTTTACTATTCCAATTTTATTTATCAACTGATGTTACGCAAAAAAATTTTACGCCACTGATTCACAGAATAATTTTCTGAAATACTTCTCCCAAAATATTCATTACAAGAAACATTGTATTTTTTTCATCTGGGTATCTGTGGCAAAACGAAACTTTGCGTAACATCAGTTATAAACATAGAAAAAAGTCATTCGCGCAACGATATCTGACTCTTTCTTTGATGTAACTGAACTTTTTTCCGTAAAGGAATTTATCCAAATATTCGGCATCAGATGAATATTCGGAATTGGCATATAATCAATTCCAAACGTAATATAATGCTCGGTGTATCCTGCATTCACTCTACGTGTATTGGGATAAAACGTATCAAAACGAAAAAAAGCATTGCACTGCTCCACGTTCGGAACAGAAAACCACGCAAACAATGCTATTCCGAATGGTTTGACATCATCACCGTTGACATCAGCTTTGCGTTGAATTTGTTGAACGGCTTCTATTCCAACAGTAAAACCGGAAGTTTGATATGCTCCAAACAATTTTCGCGTTGCCTTGCTTTTTTGATGCTCGTTCGGTTCAAAATCAAAATATCCTTCGACGGTAAATTCTTTCATCGGTTTTACGTTCAGCGAAACATAATATTTTTTGTATTTGTTATTTTCCGGTTTCTGCCCCGTTCCGTTTCCGAGCATTACGGCATAATGGAAAATGCCTTCGCTATCGAATTTTCCTTTTACCGAAATTCCCAAATCCGAACCTATCCCTAATCCTCGATAATCAAGAATTGTTTTTTCAATGGAACGATAATTCCAAATTTTTTCTGCAATACTCCACGACGGAGTCGGAACCATTCCAAGAAATACACTTCCTGCGGGAATCAATTCTTTCCATTCGAGAAATGCGGTTTTGATATACACACTCATCTTTCCTTCTTCCAATTCTCTATCAATTGTTATTTTTTCTCCAACACTATCTACTGTTTCTTCGTATTTTATTTTCCCGCCAATGAGCGTTTTATCGTTTCCTTCGACGAGAAGTTGGGAAGAAATATTTTCGTGGAATACGTAATCATAGTAAACATATATTCTCCGAAGTTGAAACGCCTGTTCAGTTTTCTTGACATTGGAATATTGAGTGAACGTAACTCCCGAAGTTGTCGACGTTCCGTTCAGTTTATAGAAATAATCTCCGAACACATAGCCCGAAATTGTTCCTCCCGATTTTTTTTCTTCTGAAATGACAAAAGATGCTGAACAGCACATCAGTAATAATAATGCGTATCTCATCGGAATGTACTTAAAGCGGATGTTGTAATGATATGATGACATTTTTTTTTGACGTGTTTCACAGGTGTTGTTTTCAATCTTTGGTTGTGCGAATAACGAATTGATACGCATTTACGAATGATGAATATTTCGCAAATTCGCAAACATGCGTTATTTGCACAATGAAAGCATTATTTCTTGCATCAACACTTTGAAACAGTACCATTTTTTTTCAAATACACCATCATAGATGGTAAAAACCTTAATGGTGTTTCGACACGTTTGCATCTTCAACGACTTGCGTTATTCTCTTTTTCGTTTCTCCTCCACGCAATCAATGTTCCCGAAAGAAGCAAAACAACGCCCGTCCATAAAACCATCATCAACGGTTTAGTATTTATTTCGACAAACAGCGTTTGCTCACTTCCCGCATCGCTATGTTCGTCAAAACCGTGTAAACCGAGAACAATTTTTTTCTGCTCAACGCTCATTCGTTCCAGCGAAAGTTGCGGTTTTGCAATTCCTTTGGTCGGAAATTGAAATGCAGGCAATTCTGCCGGAATTGATTGTTGTTCTCCGCGTTCATTCATTGAAATGCGCGGAACAATTTCATATTCTTTTCCTTGTGCGACAACTTTTAAAAGAGCGCCAACGTTCATTGTTCCCGGTTCTGTATGTTGTCCCGTTTCAAACCGTTCAAATATGATGCGATAACCTTCCAATTGCAGCGAATCGCCTTTTACGATTTCCAATAGGGGAAATGTATGTTCCGAACGTTGCGTTTTCAGTTCGAGCGGAGAAATGTATAAATCGTTCAACGGAAAAATTTTGATACTGGGTTCACGCATTGTTGCTTGATTGTATTCGCTGAAATATAACTTCGGTGTTGCAAGAAATGAAGTTTTTCCGTCGGAAACTTCCAAATTCACTTTTGGTTTCAGCGAATTTTGTTCCGTTATTCCTTTAAAAGTAAATTGAAATCCTAATGCGTTTTTTGTTTCATTCTCGTGCAGCGATAATTGCACCTTCTCGTCAAAATTTCCAGAACCGATGATTCCAAGAAACATCAACGCAACGCCGATATGCGCAATCGGTCCTCCCAAATTCATCCATCCGCTGCGATACTGTCGAAACATAATAATGGCATTGCTGATTAACGCAAAAACAGAAAGCGCAACAAACAACAACAATATCGCAGATGTAACTCCTGCGACATACGCAATCACTGTTGCAAGCGCAGTAAGCAAAAGCGGTAAAGAATATTTTTTCAACAATTGCAACCGTTCTTCCGTCCAACTGAGAAACGGCGTTAATCCAAGAAGCAATGCAATGACAAGAGCAACGGGCAAGTTCACCTTGTTGTAAAACGACGTTTCCACTTGCGATGCTGTTCCAACAAGTTTTGTCAAGATCGGCGACGACATTCCAACAAACGTGAACAACGCTCCTGCGCAAATAATAATGATACTCAGCAACAACGAAACTTCGCGATTGAAATTCGATGAATCAATTTTCGGCGATTGAATTTCTGGAAATCGTTTGAAATACAATCCTAATCCCAACACAATACTGGCAAGCATTCCGCCGATTAAATAGTTATTGATTCCCAAATCCACAAACGAATGAACGGAAAAATCTGCAAGCACGCCGCTTCGGGTAAGAAATGTTGCATAGAAAACAAGAATGAAGGAAATGATTGCAAGAAAAATATTCGTGCGCGCCAAAGAATTTTTTGCTTTCTGAACAACAAATCCGTGAACTAACGCAAGCAACGTCATCCAAGGAACCAGCGACGAATTTTCCACCGGGTCCCATCCCCAATAACCTCCCCAACCAAGAACTTCGTACGCCCAAAAACCGCCGATAATAATTCCCGCGCCCAGCGCAAGCGTAGCAAAAAGCGTCCACGAATAACCGAGCGAATTCCACTGTTCGTAATTTTTTCTGAGTAAAGCGGAAACAACGAATGCAAACGGAAAAAGTGTTGCCGCATAACCGAGAAATAATAATGGCGGATGAATTGCCATCCACGGGTCTTGTAATAACGGATTCATTCCTTTTCCGTCGGAAAGAATTTCTGTGGAAAGTTCGAACGGACTTTTCACGAGCATAATGAAATACAGAAACGCCAGAAATCCATTCACAACAGATAATGCAGATTTGTCGCTGTTTTCTTTTTGAAGCAAAACGATTCCCATCAAGGTTACGAAAAGCGCCCAAAGAAGAAATGTTCCTTCTTGTCCCGCCCAAAATGCAGAAATCAAATACATAAACGGTTGCGCTAACGAACTATATTGCGAAACGTATGCGTATTGAAACTGATGCGAGAGTAAAAGATAAAGCAACGTTGCAGATGCGGCAACACCCGAAACAACGTTTGTCCAATATAACCGAACGGCGTAAGAAGAAACAGACAGCGAATTTCTTTTTTCGCTTTTCGGTTTGAATATGTTTTTCCCTTCAAAATAAAAAAGAAATGCTCCTGCAAGTGAAGAAATAAATGCGATGAAAATTGTGAGTTGACCGAAGTTCATAAAAATAAATATGTTGAAAAAATAAAAATGGAGTTCACATTTTTCGTATTAAAGCAAACTCCATTTCTTGTGTTCTAATAAAAAAATCCGTTTTACGTTGAAGAAGTATTATGTGTTTGTTGTTTCGTTTCGATACGGCGAATGTAGAAAAACAACGAAACGGCAACAATCGTAATAATAAACGTAGAAATTCCCAATCCCCAGCGGCGATAATAAAATTCATCGACGGCAAGCGATGCTTCGGAACGTACAAACTCTGCAACCTCAAATCCTTTTTTTGTTACTTCCAGAAATTTTTCTTTGTTGAATGAATGAATCATCGTCCGCGATTCCATGCGTGCTTGTTGCGCATCGCGAAGTTTGAATTTCGCTTCAGAAATTTCCATTCCTTTTTGCTCCGCTTCATTCACCAGTTGTATTGCCGCTTTCGATACGATTTCCAAACTATCAATGATGGAACGAAATGTTTTCGCCGTTTCATATCCTTTCGGAAATTTATCGTGTTGATGACATTGGATACATACTGCTCCTTCTGATACACCAAGAAGTTTATCCGTCGCATCAACAACGCCGTGATTGCCATGACACGTTTCACATTCGGGAAAATTGCGTTCGTCGTACGCTTTTTTATGCGGGCTTTCGGAAAACAATTCTGCATTCAATGCGTGGCAACTTCCGCATACTTTGGAAATCGAAGAAATTCCCGGCGGTGTTGCGCCATGATTACCATGACAATCATTACATGCCGGCGCGCCGAAATCTTTTTTCTGCAACAATGCAACGCCGTGAATACTTTTTGCAAATTCCGAAAACTGATTTGTCGGAATATTGTATTCTTTCATATACTGGGAATTGGAATGACACGTTGCACACGTTTGCGGCAAATTGGTCGGATACACGCGCGAACGAACATCATTTGCATTCTGAATATCGTGGCTTCCATGGCAACTTGCGCATTCTGCCACGTTCGCATCGCCGGTTGCATTTTTTTCTCCGTGAATGCTCGTGCGATATTTTTCCAGTTGGTCAACAGCAAGCGAAGGATTGTAGGTTTTCATATACGCCGCATTCGCGTGGCATTTCGTACACGTTTGCACCACGTTCAACGGATACACGGGCGATGTTGCATTTTTTACCGAAACAATACCGTGTGAATGATGACACGTTACACATTGCACAATATGTTCTTTTCCCGACGTTGCCATTTTTCCGTGGACGCTTGTTTCCAACATTTCCAGTTGATTGTGCGGCAATTGCGATTGATATTTCGAGAGCATTTCTTCGCTCGAATGACATTTTGCGCACGTTTCCGAAATTGCATCACCTTTCGGAACGCCAAGAAATCCCGCATTCGTATCCATCGCTTGTTCCATCTCTTCTGCGTGCGCGTTTCCACCGTGACATCCGGCGCACGATATTCCTTTTTGAAAATGAACGTCGCGTGAAAATAATTCCGATGGTTTGTCTCCCAACGATTGATGACATTCAAAACATTTATCTGGTTCTTTTGCAATGACCAATGAAACAATGATGAACATCAACAGTATCGGTTTCCCAAAATATTTTTTCATACTAACCATCCGATAATTGTAAAAATGATAATATACATTACAGCGAACAAACCGAAATAATTGACCCAACGATTGCGTTCTCCGCGCGAACTTTTCTTATCCCAAAATGGAACAAGCATCCAAAGCAATCCCGCAAGTCCGAAGAGAAGAATTCCGAGCACTTCACCGTCAACAAACCAAATTTGCGCGGGAATATATTTGAGCGTTTGAAACATAAAAAGAAAATACCATTCGGGTTTTATTCCTGCAGGCGCAGGCGCAAACGCATCGGCTTTCTTTCCTAATTCCCACGGGAAAAATACTGCGAGAATCGCGAGAATATTTACTACGATGAGCCATAACAATAAATCGCGCAGAATAAAATTCGGAAAGAACGGCATTGTTTTTCGCACGGTGTTTTTTTCCACTGCATATTCCAGCGGCTCACTCATTCCTTGTCGCTGTACGAGAAGCAAATGAATGGCAAGTAACACAGTAAATATTCCGGGAAACACAGCAACGTGAAAACCAAAAAGACGCGTAAGCGTTGCGCCTGTTACATCTTCTCCTCCTCGCATAAACACCAGAAGAGGTTCACCGATGACGGGAACAACACCGGCGATATCGGTTCCCACTTTTGTTGCGAAGAATGCGAGTTCGTTCCACGGAAGAAGATAACCGCTAAAACCGAATGCAAGTGCAAGAAACAGCATCAACATTCCTGAAAGCCACGTTATTTCACGCGGTTTCCGATATGCTTTTCCGAAATACACGCTGAACATGTGAATAAATGCTGCGAGAATAAATAAATTTGCTGCCCAACTGTGAACAGAACGAATCAGCCACCCGAATTGCACTTTCGACATTATGAACTGAATGCTTTCAAAGGCAAGTTCTTCGCCGCTTTTGTAATACAATAACAGGAGAATTCCTGTGATTACCTGTATGATAAAGAGAAACAACGAAACGCCGCCAAAGTAATACCAAATCGTATGACTATGAACGGGAACATATTTTTTTCCCATAAAATGAACCACGTCTTCGAGATGAACGCGTTCATCAATCCACGAATAAATATTTTTCAGAACTGTTTTCATACGTTTTTCGAAACAAAAATTTCTTTGTCTTTAATGACGACACGATATGCTTCCAACGGTTTCGGCGGAGGACCGGAAATATTTCTTCCGTTTAAATCATATTTTCCGTTATGACATGCGCACCAAATAACACCAAGTTCTTTCTTAAATTGCACAGTGCAATCAAGATGCGTGCACGTTGCGTTGAATGCGTGAACGTCGCCGCTCGTTGTTCGAACCACGATAACCGGTTTATTTCCGAAACGAATGATTTGCGCGCTCTCGTTTTCCATCTCGCTGAGTTTCCCTACTTTCACGCTCTTCACTTCTACTTCGCGCTGCTTCGGAGGTTTGAGATAGGAAAATATCGGATACGCGACGGATGCGAACCATGCGAAAAGGCCGCCTCCTAAAATGTATTTGAGAAAATCACGTTTCGTTTGTTGCTGTGAAACTTTCGAATTACTCATTTATCAATTGTATTTTTTTTGAATGAACGAAAAAAAATCGGCGTAAATTTATAAATATAAATTTCTCTTGACAACTCTTTCGTACATAATTCTGCAATTTTGTTTTTGCTTTTTTCACTTTTCGCTTCTAAAAATTATTTCTCTCGTTGAACATTTTCCGTTCCTTTCGTATTTTATGCCGCATTTTTTTTTCAACCAACTAATAAACGAACCATCAAACGAACGAACCAAACTATGAAACTCAAACTCCTCATTCTCATCACAATAATTTCAATAATCCCAAGTGAAATATTCTCGCAACCCATTGACCGACTGTTTCGCTTTCCCGCAATTCACGGAAATCGAATTGTGTTTTCGTACGCGGGAGATTTATACATTGTTGATGCAAATGGCGGTGTCGCTCGCAGACTTACCAATGATGTCGGTTACGAAATGTTCGCGCGATTTTCTCCCGATGGAAATTGGCTTGCGTTTACCGGACAATACGACGGAAACACCGAAGTATATTTGATGCCGAGCGAAGGCGGAATTCCAAAGCGTTTAACGTACACTGCAACACTTGACCGCGATGATGTTTCCGACAGAATGGGACCAAACAATATTGTAATGACGTGGCGCGATGACAAAATGATTGTCTATCGCTCGCGTATGTATGAGTTTAATGACTTCAAGGGAAAATTATTTTATGCAAATGTTGACGGAGGAATTCCCGAACAACTTCCTTTGCCTCGTGGCGGTTGGTGTTCGTTTTCTCCCGATAAAAAGAAAATGGCATACAACAGAATTTTTCGCGAGTTCAGAACGTGGAAACGCTATCGCGGTGGACAAGCGGATGAAATTTCCATTTACGATTTTGACACAAAGAAAACAGAAAAAATTACTGACAACAATGCGCAAGATTATATGCCGATGTGGACAAGCGGAAATAAAATTTATTACAACTCCGATAGAGATAGCCGTTTGAATTTGTTCTGTTACGATGTTGCAACGAAGCAAACAAAAAAAGTTACCGACTTCAAAGATTACGATGTGAAATTTCCTTCGCTCGGCGATAATGCAATCGTGTTTGAAAACGGCGGATACATTTATCGCTTGGATTTGGCAACAGACAAAGCGGAAAAAGTTGCAATTACAATTGAAGAAGATTTTGCAATGGGAAGAGAAAAGTTAATTGATGTTTCAAAAAGCGTAACGAACTACGAAATTTCTCCTGATGGAAATCGTGCATTGTTTGGTGCGCGCGGCGATGTGTTCACTGTTCCGGCAAAATATGGAAACACGCGCAATCTCACTGCAACTCCCGGCGTTCACGAGCGAAATTCAAAATGGTCGCCCGATGGAAAATGGATTGCGTATGTTTCCGATGCAAGCGGTGAAGATGAAATTTGGATTGAAGCGCAAGACGGAAATTCGCAGCCGCAACGTATTACATCGAACGGAGATAATTACAAATATCGAATTGATTGGTCGCCGGATAGCAAAAAAATTATGTGGGCGGATAGAAAACAAAAATTGTATTTCGTTGATATCGAATCGAAAAACATTACCGAAGTTGCAAAAGCAGATGCGTTCGAGTTTTCCGATTACAGTTGGTCGCCGGATAGCAAATGGATTGCGTATGCAAAACCGGAAGTTGATGTGCTGACAAAAATTTATTTATATTCACTCGATTCGAAGGAAACAATTGAAGCGACCGAAGGCTGGTTTTCTTCATCGAATCCGACATTCAGTAACGACGGGAAATATTTATTCTTCGTTTCTGACAGAAGTTTCAATCCGATTTCGAGCAACACGGAATTTAACTATTCGTATTTCGATATGCAGAAAATTTATTTCTTAACGTTATCGAAAGACACAAAATCACCGTTCGAACCAAAGAGCGATGAAGTGAAAATAAAAACGGAAGAGAAGAAAGAAGAAAAATCCGACGACAAAAAGAAGGATGAGAAAAAAGACGAAAAGAAAAAAGTAGAAGTAAAAGTTGATACTGATGGTTTGAAAGAGCGCATCGCTGTTCTTCCGATTTCAGCAGCGAATTATGGTAACATCACCGCACTTGAAGGAAAAGTTTTTTACACGCGCAACGGAAGCAAAGATGAAAAAACGAAATTATTCTTGTATGATTTAGACAAGCAAAAAGAAACAGAACTCGGAGATTTTAACGGATATGAAATTTCTGTTGATGGAAAAAAGATGTTAGTCGGTGTGGATGGTTCGTTTGCAATTATTGACTTGCCTTCGGCAAAAATTGAAATGAAAGATAAACTCAATCTTTCCGATATGAAAGTTACACTCGATAAACAAGCAGAGTGGAATCAAATGTATAACGAGTGTTGGAGGCAAATGCGTGATTTCTTTTTCGACCCGAATATGCACGGCGTTGATTGGAAAAAAGTCCGCGAGAATTATGCGCCGCTTGTAAAATCCGTAAATAACAGAATGGATTTAACGTACATCATCGGCGAAATGATTGGTGAAATCAGCGCGGGACACACATACGTCGGCGGTGGAGAATATGCAAAACCGGACCGTATAAAAACAGGATTGTTCGGCGCAAAAATCGAACGCGACGCTTCTTCAAAATATTATCGCATCAAAAAAATATTCAAAGGACAAAATTGGGAAACGAATGTTCGTTCACCACTTACGGAAATCGGTGTGAAAGTAAACGAAGGCGATTATATCATTGCAGTGAATGGAAAATCAACGAAAGAGATGAATGATATTTATGCATCGCTTGTGAATACGGTGGGAAAACAAGTTACGTTGAAAGTAAATGCAAAAGCGAGTGAAGATGGCGCGCACGAAACCGTAGTGATTCCGATTGGCGATGAAAAAGGTTTGTATTATTACGATTGGGTAAGTACGAATATGGAGAAAGTGAACAAAGCGACGAACGGAAAAGTCGGTTACATTCACATTCCCGATATGGGAACAAACGGATTGAATCAGTTTGTAAAATATTATTATCCGCAACTTACAAAGCAAGCGTTGATAATTGACGACAGAGGAAACGGTGGAGGAAATGTTTCTGCGCAAATTACCGAAAGATTGAAACGCGAACTTGCGATGATTGATATTGCGCGCAACACTGTCCCGTCAACTAATCCCGATGGAATGCAGTATGGACCGAAAGTATGTTTGCTCGATGAATTTTCCGCAAGCGACGGAGATATTTTTCCATATCGTTTCAAAAAATATAAATTAGGAACGCTGATTGGCAAACGTTCGTGGGGCGGCGTTGTGGGAATTCGGGGAACACTTCCTCTTCTCGATGGCGGATTTTTGAACAAACCGGAATTTTCCCGCTACGATACGGAAGGCAAAGAATGGATTATGGAAGGACACGGTGTTGACCCTGATATAGTTGTTGATAACGACCCCGCAAAAGAATTTGCCGGCGACGATGAACAACTCAACAAAGCAATTGAAGTTATTTTGGAACAATTAAAAACCGTTCCGCATCAACTTGCGAAACCGCCGAAGTATCCGGATAAGAGTAAGTAGAGATTTTCTTATTAACCGCTGATTACGCGGATTTCAACGCTAATTTTCGCTAATCAAATCCGTGTTAATTCGTGGAACATTCGCGCAATTCGCGGTTAATTATTTTTTGAAACACACATTTTATGAGCCAATACGAATTTCTTGAAAAGATGGACAAGACAAAATTCCGCATCGTCAAACGCGGCGAAGAAGATGACGATGTTGAGTTTTGGCAATCGCAACCGTATGAAGTTCGGTTGATGGTAATCGAAATGCTTCGACAAGAATTTTACAATTACACCGATGAAACTATCCCCCGACTTCAAAGAGTTTATACAATTGCTCAACGAAACAGTAGTGATGAAGAGAGTAAATCAAAATCTAATACTTCGTTTTAAAAAGTATCGCTCTTAACTACTAATTATCTAAAAATCTCACTATCTCACTATCTCATAATCTCATAATCTCACTATCTCATAATCTCAACTTCTCACATACTCAACTACTTCACTCGGATTTTTTGAAAAAGGAAGAAAAGAAGCGCAACGAGCGTTTCCTGAATTTTGCATCATAGAAATCTTTGCGGTTGAAAAAGAAATTTGTTTTAACGCCAAATTCGCAAAGGAAACGCGAAGGAAAATGAAAAGGCGATTCCATTTCGGTTTCACTTTTTTTATTTTTCCTTCACAAGAATTTCTATAACTTTTCGCCGCATTTTTATTGTTGTTATGAAATACATTTTTATCATCGGAACAATCTTCGTTTTTGGAACTTCATTCTTGTTTTCGCAGGAAACGCAATTCGGAAAAAACAAAGTGCAGTATCACGACTTTCACTGGTACTTTATCCAATCCTCGCACTTCGATGTATATTTCAATGCAGGAGGCGAAGAACTTGCATCGTTCACCGCAGACGCAGCGGAAAAGGCGTATGCTTCGATTGCAAAGACGTTTCGGTATCAGATAAAAAACCGCATCCCGATTATTGTCTACAACTCGCATAACGATTTTCAGCAAACCAACGTCATCTCTTCGTATCTGGAAGAAGGCATCGGCGGTGTTACGGAATTATTCAAGAACCGTGTCGTACTTCCGTTCGAAGGCGAGTACAGAAAATTCCGTCACGTTATTCATCACGAACTCGTTCACGCAGTCATCAACGATATGTTCTACGGCGGTTCCATTCAATCCATTCTCACGAACAACATTACATTGCAACTTCCGTTATGGTTCAACGAAGGACTTGCAGAATACGAAGCATTGGAATGGGACGTGAATTCCGATATGTTTATGCGCGATGCCGTTGTTCAGGAGTATCTTCCCGAAATTGACCAACTCTACGGATATTTTGCGTATCGTGGCGGACAATCGGTGTGGTATTATATTGCCGAGCGATACGGAAAAGAAAAAATTGCCGACATTCTCCACCACGTTTTGGGAACAAAAAATGTAGATATGGGATTTCGTTCTGCGCTTGGTTTCAGCATTGACGAACTTTCCGAACGTTGGCAAAAGGAACAAAAGAAACGCTATTGGCCCGATGTATCGTTACGCGAAGAACCGCAGGAACACGAAACCATTCGCCAACTTACCGACCATAAACGCGATGGAAATTTTTACAACACGAGTCCCGCAATTTCTCCGCAGGGAGATAAACTTGCATTCATTTCCGACCGGAGCGATTATTTTGATGTGTATATCATGTCCACTCTTGACGGCGAAGTAAAAAAGAAAATTATTTCCGGTCAACGCACGCCGGATTTTGAAGAACTGCATTTGCTGACGCCCGGAATGTCGTGGTCGCCGAACGGAGAAATTCTTGCAGTAACGACAAAAAGCGGCGAAGAAGATGCTATTATTCTTTTCAACATCAAAGAAAATGACGAAGAGAAACTGACCTTTGGTCTTGATGGAATATTTTCCGTTGAATGGAATTTTGACGGAACTTCGCTTGCCTTTGTGGGAAACAAAGAACAGCAATCAGATATTTACACGTACAACCTTGTAACGAAAGAACTGAACAATATTACGAACGATATTTTCAGCGATTCGGACCCTGCATGGTCGCACGACGGAAAAACCGTTTTCTTTTCTTCCGACAGAAACGTCTATCTCGACGAATCGCAACTTCCGTTGCGGTTCAAGATGCAAAGCGCTGATGTTCTCCAGCAGGATTTGTATGCGTATTCGTTCGAAACGCAAACGGTGCAACAACTCACGAATACGAATATCAGCGACGAGACTTCTCCCGTTGCATCCCCCGATGGAAAATACATCTTGTTTATTTCCGACCGCAGCGGCATCAATAATATTTATCGGATGCATCTCGATTCACTGACATCTGTTCCCATTACCAATTCCATCGGCGGCATTTATCAACTTTCGCTGACGCGCGACGGAGAAAAACTTGCGTTTGTTTCTTTGAACAATGCTGGCTTCGATATTTTTCTGTTGCGTACGCCATTGAAAAATTCTCCGCACGATTCGCTGCCGCTGACGGATTTTATCAAACGTAAAGAGCACGCCTTTCGAAAGAAAACAGAACAACACGTTACGTCGAGCGATTCACTTATCCCATCGCGCAACGATACGATTCGAAAATACGACGGCGATGTGCCGATGGATTTCAGTAAATACATATTCCAACCGAACACGGAACAAATTCCCTCGTACCGCGATACGCTGTTTCTTGTTACCGATAACAAAGACTCGAACGATAATTACATTGTGAACGAATACAAACTCAGTTTTTCTCCCGATATTATTTACGGCGCCGCCGGCTACAGCACCTTTTATGGCGTGCAGGGTTCGACCGTGATGGCATGTAGCGATTTACTCGGCGACCATCAGATTTTTTTTCAAACCAATCTTATTATTGACGGTTTGAAGAACGGTGATTACGCGCTCGCGTATTATTATTTGCCGAATAGAATTGATTGGGGGTTTCAAGCGTTTCATTCTGCGCGGTTTCTCGCATTGAATAACGACCAGTATATTGATACGCGGTTCCGCACGTATGGCGTTGCTGTTTCCGCTTCTTATCCGTTGAATAAATTTCAGCGTGTGGATATTTCGGGAACATATTTTCGCGTTTCGCGGGAAAACTTGTACTTCATCACTCCCGCACAGCGTCGCGATATCTTTCTTCCGTCACTCAGTTATGTTCACGATAATGTGCTTTGGGGATATACAGGACCGAATAACGGCACACGATACAATATTACCGCATACGGAACACCGAAAATCGGAGCAACAGGAATACAGTTTCTTTCTGCGCAAGCGGATTATAGAACGTATTTGCGTTTGATGCGCGGCTATGCATTTGCGTTCCGACTTTCCGGCGGCGGAAGTTTCGGGAACAACAAACAGCATTTTATCGTTGGCGGAACTGATAACTGGATTAACCGAAGTTTTGAAAACGATTCGCTTCCTATCAATAGCCCCGAAGATTTTTTATTTCTGACAAGCGGCGTTCCCTTGCGCGGGTATAACTTCAATGCGCAAATCGGAACGCGGTACGCACTGATGAATATGGAATTACGCTATCCGTTTCTTGGATATATTGTTGCCGGTCCGCTTCCCGTATTCTTCCAGAGTTTGACAGGCGTTGCGTTTCTCGATGTCGGTTCGGCGTGGAGCAACGAGCGAACATTTAAAGCATTCCGGAAAAATGCAGACGGAAATGTTGTAACGAAAGATTTGTTAATTGGAATGGGAACGGGTGCGCGTGTTTATCTGCTGGGGTTTTTGCTGAAAATTGACGTTGCGTGGCAATATAACAATCAAACGTTCTCCGTTCCGAAATATTATTTTTCGCTTGGCGCCGATTTTTGAATCAGATTTTGCAGTAGAAATTTTGAGCCACAGATTCACAGATGAAAATCAATATGCAAATGCAAAAATCTGGGAATCAGTGGCGAAAAACAGAACACCAGGGAACAGATTTTTTCTATGCATAATTTGGGTTCACGTTATTATTGCGAGAGTTTATACACCTGTATTCCGTCAACAGTAAGATTGAGAGGCGAAACATTTTTTTTGTCGGAAAGTTCTTCAAATGTTTCTTGGCTGATGCAAATTTCATTTTCCGCGGCATTTTTTTGAATATGTCCGGCGATATCGAGAACGCCGCCGTATGATTGTTCCACTTTTCCTTCTGTATCAATTATTGCGGAGCCGGTGTGGATGCCAAAACGCAGACGGAAAGGGAGAAGGAGTTTGTTTTTCTGTTGGTTGAATGTGTGGAGTTGGTTTTTGATGGTTTGTGCGGTGTTCACGGCGATTTGTGCGCTGATGAAGGAGCACATAATGCCGTCGCCAGCTGTGCTGTTGATTTTTCCTTTTGCTTCTTCAACGATGGTGCGGACGAGTTTATGATATTCCATAAAGGAATATTGAGCAAGCAGTAAATCTGCTCCTTGTTTCAATCGGTGCGAATCCACAACGTCGAGCGAGAGAAAGGTGAAGGTTTTTACTTGCGACATCAGTTCGTCGCGGAGTTTCATAAACTCGGTGAGGCGATGTTCGAGTTTTTGTTTTTCAAAGTAATTGTTGATGCGAACGTCGAGTTCTTCGAAGACGATGATAGGTTTGGTAATGTAATCGCAGGCGCCAAGTTTCATCGCGTCAATGGCGGTTTGCACGTTGCCTTGTCCGCTGAGCATCATAACGCCGATTGTGGGATACGATGCGCGGAGGTGTTTGAGAAGTTCGATGCCGTTCATTGCGGGCATATCAATATCGGTGATGACGAGTTCGATGGTTTCGCCTTTTTGATGGATGAGTTCGAGCGCTTTATCGCCGTCGGTTGCGATGAACACCGTGAAGTTGACCGAGAGAAAATCTTGCAAGACGAGGAGTAAATCTTCTTCGTCGTCAACGATAAGTATGGTGCGTTTGTGGTGGTTCATAGTCGTGAGTATTATCTATGGTGAACAAAACCATCAAGGTTATTGTAAATGAAGAAATTTTCAAGAACAAAATACTAATGCAAAAAAAATTTCACATTCTTAAATCTCCAAAACAAATACTGTTTCCGTTCTTTGCTTGCGTTGTTAGATGTTGGAAGTTTGAACATTGGGATTGTATGAATTGGAATCCGATTTTTTCGGAAGCAGGAGTTCTCTTAGTTTTTTCTTTTCAAAATTTCCTGCACTTTATTGATGAGTTCGGTTATGTTGAATGGCTTATGAAGAAAATCAATTCCCGTGTCCAGAACAAAATCGTGATGCAACGCTTCTGCCGTATATCCGCTGACAAAGAGAAATTTTACCGAAGGATTGATTCGGTGAATATTGTCGTATAATTCTTTTCCTCCCATGCGTGGCATAATCACGTCGGAAATAATCATTCCAATGGAGTCGGAATGTTCCTGAAATTTCGATAATCCTTCGATGCCGTTATTCGCTGTGATGATGTTGTAACCGTATTCCTGTAATGATAAGTCCACAACGTCACGCACATTTTCATCGTCTTCGACGAGGAGAATAGTGTAATTGTTTCCGTCCGCAACAATAGAAGAATGTTTTACCATCAACTCTTCTGCCGGTCGTTCTACGGCGGGTAAATAAATGCGCATCATTGTTCCTTTGTGAACTGCGCTTTCGACTTCAATAACTCCTTTGTGCTGTCCAACAATTCCATGCACCATCGAAAGTCCAAGTCCGGTTCCTTTGCCCGGTGCTTTGGTCGTGAAAAACGGCTCGAACATTCGCTCTTGTGTTTTCTCACTCATTCCGATTCCCGAATCGGTTACCGAAAGTTCGACGTGCTGTGTTGGAAGCGCGTGCTGATGTCGCAGCAGAAATTCTTCATTCGGTTGAAAATTTCTTGTAGCAATGGATAATGTTCCGCCGTTCGGCATTGCATCGCGCGCGTTCAGGAATAAATTCATTATCACTTGTTCAATTTGCGTCGGGTCTGCGTTCACGGTTCGCAGCGACGTATCGGGATGAAACTGAATTTCGATATTTTCGCCAAGCGTTTGACTGATGAGTTTCAGCAAATCGGAAATGACAACATTTAAGTTAATATCGCGCGGGTCCAGCAATTGACGACGGGAAAATGCCAGCAGTTGTTTCGTGATGCGTTGTCCACGTTCCACTAATTGCAAAATGTTTTTCGTATTTCTGAACGGAAGGTCGTTCTCGTTCAGTTTGCGCAAATTCAATTCCGCATATCCTAATATTCCCGCGAGAACATTATTGAAATCGTGCGCAATGCCGCTCGAAAGTTGTCCCAAACTTTCCATCTTTTGCGACTGCAGAAGTTGGAGTTCCAGTTTTTTTCTGTCGGTAATATCGAAGAAATAACCTTTGATTTCTTTGAGTTTATTATGGGAAGAGAATATGCCGCTGAGGTTTGCGATAACATATACGGGAGTTCCGTCGCGTTTGCAGAGTTCCATTTCGTGATGCACTAATTTTTTCTGTTCGCGGAGAAGATTCAGCAGCGATTGAAAATCGTCTTCGTGCTGAAAATGCGACGCAAACGAAGAAGTTATTGCGTCTTCTTTTTTTGCATAACCGAAAATGTGAATGAACGAAGGATTGATAGCGAGAAATTTTCCTTCGACGGAGCAGATAAAATCGGCGGTAATGTCTTCTTCAAAAAAATCGCGGTATTGTTCTTCGGAACGCAGTAATGCTTCTTCGGAGCGTTTGCGTTCGGTAATATCGCGCATCACCACTTGCGCTCCGTGTTTTCCTTGAAACATAAACGGAATGGAAGCGACTTCCACGTCAATCATTTTTCCGTCGAGCCGAATAAATTTTTCTTCGATAAGCGGAACACTTTCTTTATCAACAATGAGTTTCTTCAAACGTTCTTTGACGATGTTCTGAAATTCGGGAGCAACAAAACTTAACACCGGTTTCCCGATAAGTTCTTCTGCTGTTTTTGCGTTCACGAGTTTGAGCGCGGCGTCGTTCGCGTACACAATTTTTCCTTCAACGTGAATAGCGATTGCATCGGGTAACGTTTCGACAAGACGACGATAGCGTTCTTCGCTTTGTTTCAATTGTTCTTCGCTTTTCTTTTTTTCAATGGCTTTTGCAATTTGCGAAGAAACAAACTCGAGCATTGCTTGTTCGCGCTTTCCGTACGCGTGTTCATCGGTATAATGCTGCACCGCCATAACGCCGATTGTTTTTTTTTCCACGATAAGCGGAACGCCAAGCCAAATAGGAGACGGCACGCCGATGAGTTCAATTTCTCCGCGTTGCGTGAGTTCTTCTGTTGTTGTTTCGTCGCACAAGAGGGATGTTCCCGTTCGAAGAACATATTCGGTTAATCCTTTGCGCAGTTGACGCGGTTCATCGGGAGTATCTACTTCGTCTTTAAAATACGGGAAAGAAACCGTGTTGGTTTTTTCATCGTATAACGAAATGTAGAAATTGTTTGCGGGCATTACTTCTTTGATGATGTTATGCACGGAAACGTACACATCCTCGAGATGCGCCGCCGAATCCGCCGCTTGAGAAATGCGGAACACGGCAGATTGTAATTTTTCGGCGCGCTTCTTTTCCGTAATGTCTTCGCCGATGCTGCTTGTTCCGATAATGTTGCCCTGAAAATCGTGAACCAGCGAATTATTCCACGCTATCAATCGCGGTTCGTTGTTTGCAGAAAGAATTTCGTTTTCGTATGCAACGGGGATATTTCCTTTTTCCATTCCTTGGTAAAATATTTCCTTGACGGTATCGCGAACATCGTCTTTGAGGAAATGCTCGAACCAGTTTTTTCCGATAACGTCTTCCCATTTTTTTCCGCAAAGTTTCAGCAAAGTATTGTTGCAATACGTGATATTTCCGCGCTGGTCGAGCGAAACTGTGATGAGGCGAAGATTTTCGAGAGTCTCGCGGAATCGTTTTTCCGAATTGCGCAGCGTATCTTCGGTGCGTTTTCTATCCGTGATGTCGCGCATCATTCCACGATAAGCAATGATGCGTCCTTTGGCGTCGCGCACGGGAGTTGCAGTTTCCAGTACGGTAATTAAACGTCCGTCTTTTCGTTTGACAACGTATTCGAAATCTTTTAAGAAACCTTGGTATTCCACTAATTGTTTGGCGTACTCGCGAACGTTTTCATTGAAGTACATATCTTTTCCGATATGAATATTCTGCACTTCTTCTTTAGAATGGTAACCGAGCATTGCTACGCCTGCAGGATTCATATCGAGAAATTTTCCTTCCGGCGTGCTGATATACACTGCGTCTTTCGAATCTTCAAATAATTGGCGATACTTTTCTACGGACGATGTTACTTGTTCAAACAGTTGCGCATTCACAATAGCGAGTGATGCGTGGCTTCCGAAAATTTGCGCGAGTTCAAATTCTTCTTGGGTAAATTGCGGTTGTTCCGTTCTCCCGATATTGATGACGCCGAAGATTTGTTCTTTGGATTGTATCGGAAGCGAAATTAAATGTTCCAGCAAAAAAAGGTTTTCTTTCGGATATGCGGAACGCGCGTCTAAATGCGCATTGTTCACAAGTTCCGCTTTTCCTGAAACAAATACACTGCTCGTTATTCCAGCGCCTAAAGGGAAAGACCATTCGAGCGCGGAATCGGTAAATTGTTTTGCGCCGAAAGTCAAATGCGGATGAAACATTTGCGTGGCGGCGTCGAATTGATAATAGCCGCAGTGATTGTATTTTAAAATATCTCGCAGTGCCGTAAAAATATGATGGAGTAATTCGTCGAGAGAGAGCGTCGAAAGCATCAAGCGGGAAATTTCCAACAATTTTTTTTGCTGTTCGACGTGCCGCGCAAGAGCGTTTTCCGATTGTTTTTGTTTGGTAATATCCGTCAGTATTCCTACGGAGCCGATAACGTTTCCCGTGTCGTCTTCAACGGGAGCGCCGCTGATACGCAACCAAATGGCGTCGCCGTTTTTTCTGCGCATGCGGATTTCGTAACTATCGGAAATCCCTTTGGTGCGAATGTTGTTTTTTTGCTGAATGAACGTTTGGTTTTCTTCGAAGAGTAACAATCGGTAACTTACGTTGCCGAGAAGTTCGCTTCGCGCATATCCTAACATTTCGCAAAGACGTTCGTTTGCGTAGAGAATAACATCGTTGTTATCCACTTGCATCAAACCTTCGTTCATAGTTTCGAGCAATGTGCGATAGCGAAGTTCGTTTTCGCGCAAGTTTTTTTCGAGGAGTTTTCGTTCGGTAATATCGCGCGAGACGACAACAATTTTCGATGGTTTTCCTTTTGCGTTTTTGATAACGTTTCCCTGCGATTCGATGAAGCGAATTGTTCCGTCGCGAAGGAGAAAACGAAACTCCGCTTTTTTCCCTGCGCCGGTGCGAATGGATTCGTTGAAAATGTTTTTGATATTCTCGCGGTCATCGGGATGAATTTCAACGAAGGAATCGGTGCCGCGAAGTTTTTCGGGGTCGCCGAGTGTTTTTTTGTATGCGGGATTATTGTAGATGCGTTTTCCATTGATGTCAATCAACGCAATGAGGTCGTCAACGCTTTCTGTAATCAGTCGGAACTGTTCTTCTTTTTCACGCAAGAGTTGCAGTGTTTGTTCTCGCTCTTTGTTCCGAAGCGAATGAAACAGCGTAAGTTTCAGAGCAACGTTCAATCGTTGCAAATTATTGATTCCCATAACATCTGATGCGCCGCTGGTAACAAGGTCAACAATAGTTTCGTCGTCGTATTTCTCGGAGATGAACAGCAGCGGAGTGAACGGAGCGATGGAAATTGTGCGCGAAAGGATTTCGTGAACATTGTTTGATTTCACATCCAGCGCAAAAAGAATGACATCGGGTTGAAATTCTTTTATCTGTTTGAAAAAAGATTGCGCCGCGCGAACGTTCTTGATGGAATACGAAACACCTGCTTTCTGTAATTGTTCTTTTATTCTTTCGGCATCCGAAAGTTTCGGTGCTAAAATAAGAACGCGCAGTTGTTGATTGGATGAATGTTGTGTTATCATTCTGTTAGAGGCGACGATAGTTTCTCGATGAACAAAAAAGAATTGTCGTACGGTTTCGATTGCATAAAAAATTTTGGGAACAAAGATACGAAATTGTTCATTCGTTAGTTGGTTTGTTCGTTATTTAAAACGAACAAGTTTTACAAGTGTTGATGTAAGAAATAATGCTTTCATTGGCGAAGAACGAATCCTTACGAATTTGCGAATGAATCGCCATTCATCAATTCGCAGCATTTCACTCTTCGGTCAACAGAACATAGAAAACAACACAAGAGAAACATTACAAAAAAAACAAACCAACAAACGACTCAACGCTTCAACATAAATTTGATGTTCAATGCGAAGAACTTTTTCTGCAAGCGATTCGGGAGTTTCGTTCGGAAGAATATCAACCGTGCGTTGCAGAAGAATTTCTCCTTCGTCGTATTCTTCGTTGACGAAATGTACGGTTGCGCCGCTTATGGTTTCGTTGTTGGCAATCACTGCGCGATGAACATTCATTCCGAACATTCCGTCGCCGCCGTATTTCGGAAGAAGCGCGGGATGAATGTTCAGAATTTTTTTTTCAAATGCTGCAATAATGTTCGCAGGAATTTTTTTCATATATCCCGCGAGCAGAATGAAATCAATGTTTCGTTCTCGGAGAACGGATACCAGTGTTTCTTCAAACATTGTTTCCGAAGGAAAATTTTTTTGCGTAAGATGAAGCGTTTCGATACCGTTCTCGTGTGCAAATTTCATTGCGCCGCATTGTGCATTGTTAGAAACGCACAAGACAATTTCGCACGGAAGGTTTTGTTCCCGAATTCCGAAATACAATGCGCGAAAGTTTGTTCCGTTTCCGGAACAGAATACTGCAAGTCGTTTAAAAGTGCGGAGAGTGGAGAACATTACATTGGAATGAATAATGAGTTATGAGAAGAGCGTGAGAAGCGATGAGGAAAATAATGGAATCAAAAATCTGAAATCTCATCTCGCGAACATTTTTTTTAAATCCTCTTCCGTGAGGCGATAGTAGTGCCATTCTTTCAAATGCGTAGCGCCGAATTTTCTGTAGAAATTTTGCGCATGGATGTTCCAATCCAAAACGCACCATTCCATACGTCCGCAGTTTTTTTTGTTGGCTAGAGAAGCAAGAAAGGAGAAAAATTGTTCTCCGATTTTTTTTCTGCGATACTCGGGAAGAACAAAAATATCTTCGAGATACAATGTTGGTTTTGCAAGAAAAGAAGAATACGTTTCCAATATAATAGCGTATGCAACTGCGAGAGAATCGGAGAACGCAAGAAACGCTTCGAAGCGCGGAGCAGAAGAAAGACAATCGTTTTTCAATCGAAGTTTTGCTTCGTTATTCGGCGGAGGAAGTTCTTCGAATTCTGCTAAGGCAAGAATGAGGGAGAAGAGTTGTTCGAATTCTTGTTCGGTTGTTACTTTTTGAATGTTGATGGAAGGCATAAAAGGCAGAAATTCGTGAATCGTGTTGTAAGATTTGAAAATTGTACGTTGAGAATTTCCCAAGAACAAATTACTCATTACCAATGATAAGCGCGAGTGCGCCCGGAGGGACTTGAACCCCCAACCCTTAGTTCCGAAGACTAATGCTCTATCCAGTTGAGCTACGGGCGCAGAAAAAAAATCGGAGAAAAATTATGCGGGCAAAATTTACGCTTTTGATTTTTTTCTGCAAAATGTTTGCTCTTTTCAAAAGTTTGTTGTAAGTTTTCCACGTTTTTATGAAACAACTTACGTTGACACTCGCACTTTCTATCTTTTTTCTTTGCGGCAAGGACGTTGCATTTTCGTGGGGTTCCACCGGACATAAATTCATCAACAAAAAAAGTGTTGTGCATTTACCGACCTCCATGCAACAGTTTATTAATCAAGCGACGTTTTTTGAATCGCACGCGATGGATGCCGATGGAAGAAAAGGCAGCGACACTTCGGAAGCGCCGAAACATTTTATCGATATTGACTGGTATCCGAATTTTCAAAACTTAACGCACAATCTCGATTCGCTTCTCTTGCAATACGGATGGCAAGTTGTAGTTCGCGACAACGGAATTAATCCGTGGGCAACGGTTTGGACGTTGGATTCGTTAACGAAGCAACTTCAGCGCGGCGATTGGAACAAAGCATATCAAACGGCGAGCGATTTGGGACATTATGTTGGCGATGGACATCAGCCGTTGCATAATACCAAAAATTACAACGGACAATACACGGGAAATAATGGAATTCATTCGCGATACGAAAGCACGATGCTGAATAATTTTCAAAACGAACTGTTTGTACTTCCCGATAGTGTGTTTTATATCGAACAGCCGCTCGAATTTATTTTTACGTACATCTATCATTCCAATGCGTTGGTGGATTCCGTTTTGCATGCGGATGATTCTGCAAAAGCAATTTCCGGAGGAGCATATAACGATACGTATTACCTGCAACTTTGGAACAGAACAAAACTTTTGACGTTTGACCAAATGCAAAGCGCAACAGAAATTCTTGCAAGTTTATTTTACACTGCTTGGATGAATGCCGGACTTTTGCCTCCACTTACCGTTGCCGATAACAAACCCGACTTGCAGGATTTGTTTCTGTTACAAAATTTTCCGAATCCGTTTAATCCGACAACAGATTTGTCATTTGTCATTCATCATTCGTCATTCGTTGTTTTAAAAATTTACGATGTTTTTGGAAATGAAGTAGCGGCGCTGATTGACGGAGAACAGATGAAACCGGGGAAACATACTCTCCAGTTTGATGCGCGATTTCTATCGAGTGGAATATATTTTGCGCGGCTGCAAACGGGGACGAATGTTGGTGTGAGAAGAATGATGTTTATGAAGTAGGGAGCGTGGAGCATAGAGCGGATGAGAAGTGAGAAAAGAGAAGAAAAGAAATTCTTCGAGAATTTTTCTTATTAAATTTTAATGAGAGGTCATTAAAGCATTTTTAACATTTAGGAACTTGACGAGTGAATATTGTTTTTTTATATTCACCCAAGAAAAAAAACGAATTTACGTTCACAATTTTACAACTACAGCAAATATCTGATGAAATATTGGTACACATTTCTCTTTCACACGACCTTTTCATAATTCTATAATTACCTTTTTTGTTTTTTCGATGCACGTTTGCATTCAGAAGTGTTATATCATTTTTTTCTCAACAAGTTTTTTATTAACTCATTTTATTTATTCTCAAAATATTTATCCACTTATTAACCCTTTGAGGCTTTTATGTTGAAGTCTATTTTTACTTTCATTTCATCGTTACTATTCATCGTTGTATTCGTTACAACATCTTTTTCGCAACTTACGGGAACAAAAACTATCCCCGGTGATTATGCTTCGATTTCTGCAGCAGTTACTGATTTAAACACGAGTGGTGTTGGCGCTGGCGGTGTTACATTTAATGTTGCTGCAGGGCATACGGAAAGCATATCGGCACAAATTGCAATTACTGCAACCGGAAGTTCGGCAAATCCGATTGTTTTTCAAAAAAGTGGCGCCGGTGCAAATCCACTTATTACCCGAACGGATGCCGGTTCTAACACGACAACAACTCTCGGCGGTTTGGGAGATGGAGTTATTCGTTTGGATGGAACAGATTACATTACTTTTGACGGTATAGATTTAACCGCATCCAATTCAGGTGTTGAATACGGTTATTATTTCCATAAACCGAGCGCAACAGACGGATGTCAGAATGTAACGATTAAGAATGCAACAATCACCATGACGAAAGGAACGAGTGCTTATGTTGTCGGTATTTATGTAGGAAACGGCGCTTCTTCCGTTTCTTCCGCAACGGGTGTTACAGTTTCTGCGGGAAGTGGAACAAACAGAAATATTACAATTACTGGTAACACTGTTAAAAATGTTTTTGCCGGTATAGTTTGTCGTGGCGCTACTGCGATGTATGATACTACTATTACCATCGGACAATCAGGCGGAGGTAATACGATACAGAATTATGGTGCAAGTTCAGCCGCAACTACGTATGGTGTATATTTTATTTATGTAACCAATCCATCTGTAAGTTATAATACAATAGATAATGCAGGCGGCGGCGGAAGCGCTCACGGGGCAACTTTATACGGTATTTTTTATTCTACTGTTAAAGGAGATGTTGTTGGAAGTAACAACACATTTACACTTGCGAACAATTCAACTTCCTCTGCAACACAGTATATTTATAATGGGAATACCGTTACGTCAGAAACGTATAATAACAACACGTTTGCGATGGGAACGATGTCTTCAACAGGGACGGTGTATTTAATTTACGCAAACAGTGCAACAAATACAAAAACAATTTCAGGCAACGTAACAAGCGGAACATTGAGCAGAACAGGCGCATCGGGTTCAGTTTATTGCTACTATAATTTTGGTACTCCAACGGGAGGAACAGAAACCATTACGAATAACAATTTTTCTAATATTACTGTTTCCGGCACTACAACTTTATATGGCATTAATTCTAACACCTCGACAGCTCAAAACCGTGTTTGCAGCAATAACACGATTGCAACGTGGACTGGTGGTTCGGGAAGTATTTATACAATATATGTGTTGAGTGCAACAACGAATCAAGTTGATGGAAACAGTGTCAGTGGAATAACTGCAAGTGGTACAACGTATGGAATCTATTTTTCAGGAACAAATCCCTCTGTATATAACAACACTGTATATAATATTACCACTTCCGGAACTACGTTATATGGTATTTACAATGCAGGAACAGGAACAACAAATTGTTATAAAAATAAAGTGTATGGTTTAACAGTTAATAATGCGGCGCCTGTCTTATATGGTTTTTACATTACTGCGGGAACAGCGAACTATAACTATAATAACTTCGTATCGGATTTGAAATCTCCGACTTCAACAGCGACAAACGGAATTGTTGGTATGTATATTTCCGGCGGAACAACAATAGGTTTGTATTACAATTCTATTTATTTAAATGCAACAAGTTCATCGGCTACTACGTTTGGAACATCGGGAGTTTACGCTTCAACAACACCGACAGTTGATATGCGAAATAACGTGATTGCAGATGCGTCTGTGCCTGGACCAACCGGCGGTTATGTTGCGGCGTATCGTCGTTCGACAACAATACTTACGAGTTATTCAACAAGTTCGAACAACAATGCGTTTTATGTAAATACAGGAGCGGGCGTTCGTCGGTATTTCTTTTCTCACGGAACAACGGACGCAGATAATGATTCTACATTCTCTAAGTATAAAGAACGTATGTCCACGCGCGACCAGGCATCATTTTCAGAAAATCCTCCATTCATCAATGTTTCCACAACTCCGTATGATTTACACATGAATACCGGAATTTCCACGCAAATAGAAAGCGGCGGAACTCCGATATCCACGCCAAGTATAACAGTAGATTATGATGGTGATACGCGAAACGCTTCCACGCCCGATGTTGGAGCAGATGAATTTGCAGGAACGGGTTTAGATTTATCAGCACCATCAATTTCCTACACGCCGCTTGGCAACACGTCATCAACAGCAAACAGAGTACTTTCGGTAACAATTTCCGACGCATCGGGCGTACCAACTTCGGGCGCAGGTTTGCCGGTGTTATACTGGAAAATAAATTTGGGAAGTTATACTGCGGCTACGGGTTCTTATGTGAGCGGAAGTACGTATCAATTTACATTTGGTACAGGAGTAGTCTCGCCAGATGTGGTTTCCTATTATATAGTAGCGCAGGATAATGCGGGAACACCGAATGTTGGCGCGTATCCTTCGGGAGGAGCAAGCGGATTTACCACAAATCCACCGGCAGTTTCTACGCCGCCGACTTCACCAAGCACATACAATATTATTGGAAGTATTTCCGGTTCGTTTAATGTTGGAGTTGGGCAAACATATACAACATTAACCGCTGCAGTTACGGATTTGAACGCAAAGGAAATTACAGGACCTGTTACATTCTTATTAACAGATGTGGATTATTCAACTTCGGAAACGTTTCCGATTGGAATCACAGCAAACGGCGGTTCTTCTGCAACAAATACGGTAACGATTAAACCGGCAAGCGGAGTAACGGCAACAATTTCCGGTTCGAACACAACAACGCTTCTCAACTTTAACGATGCGGATTATATTGTCGTTGATGGTTCGAATACTGCGATGAAAGGAAGCGACAAGAGTTTGACAATTTCGAACACCAGCACCGGAGGAACAGCAATCCGTTTTATTTCCGGCGCATCGAATAACACGGTGAAGAATACCATTCTGAAAAGCGTTATTACGACAACAACAAGCGGTGTGGTTCTTTTCTCCACGGCAGGAACAACGGGAAATAACTCTAATACAATTCAGAACTGCACGATAACAAAAGGAACCACATTTAATTATCACGGAATTTATTTTTCAGGCAGCGCAAGTCCGAATGAAAATACCGGAAATACCATTACCGGCTGTGATATTGTTGATTTTTCCAATACGGCAGTTTATCTTGCTTCTAATGCAAAGAATACAACGATTTCACAAAATAATATTTATCATTTAGCATTGCCGCGTACTACTTCGACAACGATTCAAGGAGTAGATATGCACGCGACAACTGTTGGCGGAACCGTTATTGAAAGAAATAAAATTTATAATCTTCATACCAATGGCGCAACACCAACAATCCGCGCAATATATTTGTACAATGGTTCTGCAACATTAACCAATACGGTAAAAAATAATTTCATCGCGCTTGACAATGATACAACGCATCATGGAATTATCTATGGTATTCATGATGGTTCCGGAACAACGGATTTGTGGGATTTATATTACAACACAATATATATTGGCGGCGCTCCAACAACGGGAACTTCAAACACGTACGGATATTATCGCGGTTTTGCAAGTCCGTCAAATTTCAAAAACAATGTGATTTCCAATGCACGCGCAAATGCAGGCGGAACGGGAAAACATTATGCAATTTATAGCACGGTTACGACTGCATTAACATCGAATTACAATGATTTGTACGCAAGCGGAAGCGGCGCGAATTCTCTCGTTGGGTATTGGAACGCGGCAGATAGAGCAACGCTTACAGATTGGAAAACCGCTTCATCGCAAGATGCAAACAGTTACAGCGTGAATCCGAATTTTATTGCTGAAGCAAGCGCGGATTTACACGTGAACGCAACCATAGCCACGTTTCTCGAATCACGTGGAGCAGTTATTGCAGGAATCACCAATGATTTTGACGGAGAAACACGCAATGCATCAACTCCGGATATCGGCGCCGATGAATTTGCAGGAACTCCCGCATTCAACAATGAAGTGAAAGTGAAAACAGTTGATGACCCGACAAACGGCAGTCAAAAAACAATCAATGTTGTTATTGCACCCAAAGCGACGTTTGAAAATGCAGGCGGAAATAATCAAACAAGCGTAACGGTACGATTCAGAATTTGGGACGGAACTGCAATGGAAGTATATAGCAATGAACAAACGATTGCAACACTCAATTCGGCCGCAACATCGCAAGTAACGTTTGCAGATTTCACTCCAACAGCAACGGGAACATATACTGCGTCGGCAATTTGCGCGCTTGCAGGAGATGAGAATACTGGAAATGATTCTTCAACAATTACTTTTACGGTAAAAGCGCCGCTTGCAGGAACGTATCAGATTCCGGGGTCTTTCGCAACGTTAACTGCGGCGTTAGTTGATTTGAATTCCTTAGGTTCTTCTGCGAATGTAACATTGGAATTACAAGCAGGATACTCATCCGCAGGCGAAACATTCCCGATAACGTTCAATCAAATTACTTATACCGGCGGCGGACCGTTCACAACCACAGTGAAACCTGCAGCAGGAGCAACACCGGTGATTTCAGGAAGTTCTACTGCAATCATAAAATTGAACGGCGCAGATAATGTTATTATTGACGGTTCCAATACTGCGTTTAAAGGAAATGACCGAAGTCTCACGATAAGCAATACCAACACTGCTACATCCACTGTTGCAATATGGATTGCAAGTTTGGGCGACGGCGCCGGAGCAACCAATAATACGATTAAGAACTGTAACATTGCTGCCGGAGATAATTCCGTTACTTCCACAATCGGAATTTATGCGGCGGGAACTTCGATTTCGACAAGCGGTTCCGGTAGCGACAACGACAATTTGACGTTGGAAAACAATAGCGTTACCAAAGCATACTACGGAATTTTTGTGCGCGGAACTTCTACAGGAAACAATAACGGATTACTCATCACGAAGAACAGTATCGGTTCCAGCACGCAGGCGAATTTTGTTACGTATCGCGGAATAGATTTGCAATACGCGCAAGCACCGACGATTTCGCTGAATGAAGTATTTAATATGAAAGTTTCCACTTCTGTGAGCGTGAGCGGAATAGAAATTGGTGCAGCAATAAAAGATGCAATAGTCAAAGAAAATAAAATTTATGGCTTGCGTTCAACTTCTTCTTCGGGTTATGGCGCATACGGAATCAACATTTCCGCAACAACAGATACCAATATCACGATTGTCAACAACTTCATTTACGATATAGTAACATCCAATTATAGTACAACGAGCACGACGTTTAATCCATTTGGTATTCGTATAACTGGCGGAGCAAATCATAAAGTGTACTATAATAGTATTTATTTGCACGGTGCGCCCTCAACGGGAACGTCTGCAAGTATGTCAGCGGCTTTTTTAGTTACTTCCAGTACTGCCGCGGGAATGGATGTACGCAATAATATTTTTGCCAATACGATGACAGGATTATCGGGAACAAAGAGTTATGCGGCATACGTCGTTACTTCGACTGTATTCGGAACAATTAACTACAATGATTATTACGCCGCAGGAACATACGGAGTTTTGGGTTACTACGGAGCAGATAAGACAACGCTCACTGATTGGAGAACATCTTCAACACAAGACGTCAACAGTCAAGCAGTGAATCCCAATTTCACATCAACGGCAGATTTACATATCAACACGGCAATCGTTCCTTCGCTAATCGAGTCGAAAGGCGTTGACCTTGCCGGTTATACCACAGATATAGATGGAAATGCGCGTCAAAATCCACCGGATATTGGAGCGGATGAATTTGTCGGAGTCGTGCAACAAACCAATGATGTTGCCACAGTTTCACTCGATGTTCCAACGAATAATGCAATTCTTCGCGCCAATTTGAAATTTAATCCGAAAGCATCGTTCCAAAATACAGGAACGGATCCGCAAATGAAACTTGCGGCATTCAATGTTCGATTCCAAATTATGGATGGAACAAGCGCTATAGTTTATGAAGACGAGAAAACAATTCCTTCGCTTGCTGCTGGTGCAACAACGCAAGTAACATTTGATACGAACGGAACAATTTCCGGAAGTACATTATTTGCAGCAGGGAATTATACCTTCCGAGCGTTCACATTACTCGTGGGAGACGGCATTACTTCGAATGACACAATGAGTGGAGCATTTACTACAAAAAATCCGCTTGCGGGAACATACACCGTTGGTGCAACGGGCAATTATACAACGCTCACAGCAGCAGCAAACGACTTAAATGCTTTAGGCGCATCAGCAAATATCAAGTTTGAATTTACTCTCGATTATGTGTCCACTGGCGAAACATTTCCAATTACATTAAACGCAGTATCGTATGTTGGCGGAGGTCCATATACTGTTACCATCAAACCGGGAACCGGTGTTGGAACAACAATCAGCGGTTCATCTGCGGATGCAATAATCAAGTTGAACGGCGCAGATTATGTAACCATTGACGGTTCCAATTCGGAAGGCGGAACGTCGCGCGACTTGACAATTTCCAACACAAATGCTGCTGCAAGTACTGCGGCAATTTGGGTTGCAAGTTTAGGAAATAATGCCGGCGCAACAAATGTTACGATAAAGAATTGTAATGTTTCATCGGGTTATATTGCCGGAGTTTCCTTTGGAATTTATGTTGCAGGCACAACGATTTCCAGCACAGGAACGGGTAATCATAACCATAATCTTACTATTGAAAACAATGCAATTTCCAAAGCGTACAACGGAATTTATGTTCGCGCCGCTTCGGGAAATGTAACCAATGGTATTTTGATTAAGAAGAATGTTATCGGTTCAAGCGATACGTTGCAAACAATTGTGAATCGCGGAATTGATATTCGTTTTGCCAATGCACCTCTTGTTACAGAAAACGTCGTATTCGGATTATATACACGCGGTTCCATCAACAATGCAGGAATTGATATGGGAGATGAAATTACGAATGGCGTCGTCAGCAAAAATAAAGTTTATGGATCGCGTTCATTAAGTACAGCGGATTATGGTGCGTACGGAATTGTCCTTTCTGCGCCAAGTGGAAATGTGTGCAATGTTGATGTTATCAATAATATCGTTTATGATATTGTTTCCGGTGGAGACTCATCAAGCACAACATATAATCCGATGGGAATTAGAATCTTCGGAGGTTTGAATCATAAGATTTACAACAACTCCGTGTATATGACCGGTGATTTAACAACTGCCGATATGTCAATGGCGTTTTTGGTTATCAATAGCACGGTAACAGGCTGCGATGTGCGCAATAATATTTTTGCGAACGCAATGACCGGAACAACGGGATTTAAATCGTACGCAATTTACGCAGGAACAAGCGTTGTATTCGGAACGATAGATTACAATGACTATTATGCTACTGGTCCAATCGCAATGTTTGGTTACGCCAATGGCGCTGATGTTGCCGATTTAGCCGCGTGGAAAACATACACAGGACAAGATGTTCACAGTATCAGCGCTGAACCGGGATTTACCAGTGCAACAGATTTACACATCAACGTGAATTCGCCGAATGTTGAAAGTCGCGGAACTCCACTTGCAGGCGTAACATCAGATTTCGATGGAGATGCGCGCAGCGAATCGTTACCCGATTTAGGAGCAGACGAATATGCAGGACCAGCGCCCGCAACATTCTCACTACTTATGCCGGCAAACAATTCGTACAATCAAGGAATTAGCGGAACATTAACGTGGAATGCTTCTGCCGGAGGCGTATTATATGATGTGTATCTCGACCAAAATAATCCTCCGACGACATTAGTGCAAGGAAATATTTACGGAACGAGTTACAATTATTCAGGATTAACAAAAGGATTGAATTATTTCTGGAAAATCATTGCGAAAAATAATACCGGAACGTTACCTTCCAACGTATCGAAATTCTCAACGTATACGACACCTCAGGCGTTTGCATTGCTTAATCCGCCGAATAATGCAGTAGCAGTTCCTAATAACGGGAATCTTGTGTGGCAAACATCAAAAGATATTTTGAAAATTGCCGGCGTTTCGTACGATGTATTTCTCGATGTCGTCTATCCGCCGCAAAATCCAGTTGCTACAAATCTTTCTGATACGATGAAAGCGTATTCAGGTTTGAATGCTTCAACAAAATACTATTGGAAAGTTGATGCAAAGAACGACCTTGGAACGCTTGCTTCAGCCATTGATAGTTTCACCGTAGAAAATCCCGTTGGAGCATTTTCGTTGACGAGTCCAGCAGATAATTCAATTAATATTTCGCTTGCGGGACAAATCGTGTGGACTCCTTCAGCGAATGCAACAAGTTACGATATATCCATTGAAGGGCCCGATACGTTTTTGGTGAATGGACATACCGACACGATTTACAATTATTCAGGATTAGAACCAAGTTCAGAATATTTCTGGACCGTTAAAGCGAAAAATTCTGTCAGCAATTTAATCGCAGGAAATGCACCGTTCTCCTTTACAACGGTTACACCTCCCAATCCACCATCGAATTTAGTAATATCCAATGTTACAGATGATTCAATGGATCTTGGATGGACGGATAATTCTACGGACGAAACCGGATTCTATATTTACCGTTCGTTGACCGGCGCAGAAGGTTCGTACGTAAAAATTGACAGTGTTCTCGCTGATGTTGTAACATATATTGGTTCAAATAGCCGTGCGTTGGGAATTAACGTTCGTTATTATTGGAGAGTGGTTGCATATAACGGAAACGGCGAAAGCAATTTTGCTGGAAATAATAAAGCAACACTTGCTGTAACACCGAACGAAACATACGTGGACAATCCAAATCCGACTTCGTTGCGTGTTCGCATTGCATCGAATTCCAATCCATCAAATACAGAATTTGCAATTCGTTCGCAATTCAATGCGCAAACAAAATATGTGCAAAATGATACAACGCTTGGCGATAGTCCCGTTTGGCGAACGCGCGCAAGTTGGGGCGGAATAGTCGGTGTAACAGTAAAGAATTTGACGCCTAGTACGAATTATACATTCGATACGAAAGCAAGAAATCTTGATTTGGTAGAAACTGCATTTGGTACAGCAAATAACGCTACGACCAAACCAGCCGCTCCTTCCAATTTAACAGTTGATAATATTACAACAAGTAGTATGCGATTGAATTGGACGGATGTAACACCGGACGAAGTTGGTTTCTATGTTTATAGAACAACGAACCCGGAAAATGGTTATACGCTTGTAGATTCTGTATTAGCAGGCGTACAAACGTACACTGGTTCATTGTTAACCGTTAATACGCGATATTATTGGGGAGTAACTGCATACAATCTCATTGGTGAAAGCCAAATGTCTTTGGTTGATGCTTATACTCATGCCAATGTTCCGTTGCAGCCGCTCGTTGTGGATTCAACATTTACGACGGTAAAAATCGCAATAGATGCTAATGATGGAAATCCCGCAGGAACACAATATGTAATTCGCGTAGGAGCGCAGTTTGTACAAAATGACGGTTCTCTCGGCGCATCAGAATATTGGAATACGTATGCAGGGTGGGGTGGTGTTGCTGGTAAAGTTATTACGGGATTAACTATTCAATCAATGTATCCTATTGACGTGAAAGCGAAAAACGCTACAAATGTAGAAACTGCATTTGGACCTGTTCGCGATGCTCATACAGCGCCAAGACCAAGTCAATTATTGGATGAAAACTTTGCAACATATACAGGAACTGCTCCTCCGCCCATCGGATGGAATGAAGGCAATGACAAAGATATTCTTGATGGTGGAACATTTGGTTCTCCTTCTTCAAGCTCGTGGTTTGTAGATGGATTTGGAAATAACGGAACAACAGGCGCAGCACGATTTAATATGTACAGCAGTGCAGATTGGGATTGGCTTGTATCACCGGTTATTGATTTAACATTACCGGGATTATCGTCTTCTCTTTACTTTGATGTTGCAGGAACACCATACTCCGGAACAACGTCTGCACAATTAGATGCGGGCGATACATTATTTGTCGTGGTTTCTGTTGATAGCGGCGTAACGTTTCCAAGAAGTAACGTTGTCGCGGCATTCCACGCCGGAACACCGTTGACAGCAGGCGGTCAAAACATCAAAGCATCGCTTGCGCCATTCGTAACTTACAATAAAGTGAGAATCGGATTCTTGGCGAAAGACGGTTCAACGCCTTCAGATATGAACGTGTACGTTGATAATGTAAAAGTTATTAGAAATTTCCTCAGCGATATTAGCGCATCTTCAATTCAAGAACCGGCAAGCGGAAGCGTCAAAGTTCAAAATGGACTTTTCCCGACGAAAGCAACGTTCACGAATACCGGTTTGGATCCGCAATCGAACATCAATGTATCAATCAGCATTGTAGATTCTGCTACCGGCGGAAATATCTCAACGAGTTCCCGCACGATTTCTTCACTGAATCCCGGAGAAGCGTTGCAAGTGGCGTTTGACGATGGTCTTGTTTCAAATCCCGGTACATATCGAGCGATAGCAATTGCAGAACATACAAACGACGAATTTCGCGGAAATGATACGACGAAAATTATTTTCAAAGTTGTTGGTGAAACAAGAACAAATCTTGTCGCCGATAACGGCGGATATATTTTCTCTTCCAGCGCGAGTTCAATAACACCGCGCCCAACGTACGGATGGGTAGAAATTGGACCAAACGGCGGTGGAACAAAGATTGCAATGGCGCAAGATGACGATGCAATGAGTTCCACGATTTATATGCCGCGAGCGTTCTCATTCTACGGAGTGCAATATCAAGCGTTGCGGGTGAACACCAACGGTTTCATCACGTTTGATACAACGTATGCAACCGGCGCAATTTACGAATCGCAAATTCCGAACTCTGCTGCACCCAACTATATTGTTGCCGCATTCTGGGACGACTTGGATTCGAAAGCGGCGTTAGGAGTTGCGGGTTCTGGTGTTTACTATAAATCCGTGAACAACAAATTCTATGTTGAATGGTATAAATGTCAGCAATACGGCTCTTCCGGAAATGGTGATACGATGAGTTTCCAAATCGTGCTTGATTTTGCAGATAATTCAATAGCAATTAATTATGCAAGTCCTGCAGATGGAAATTTCCTTGTTGCCGCTAATGATTGCGCCGTAGGAATTGAAAGCGACGGTGGTTCTGGAAACGGTACTTCATATTACTATACGAATAATCCGGCACTTAACTTCCCGACTTCCGGTTCAAGTATAAAATTCGGAACCACAGTTAACCACTTGAATCATACGGGTTCAATATCCGGTGTTAAGTATCTTGATGCCGATGGTGATGGCGTAAAAGATGCGGGTGAAAACGGAATTGCTGATTGGCAAATAAATGTCAGTGGAGGCGCAAGCGCATCATTAAATACCGATGCAAACGGATATTATGAATTTGTGAACTTATTACCGGGTTCATACACAGTAACTGAAACGCCTGTCGTTGGTTGGGTGCAAACTGAACCAGTTGGCGGAACATACGACGTAACGCTTGGTGGAAGTCAAGCGGTTGCCGGAAAGAATTTCGGAAACTACAAACTCATTTCCGAAATTCACGGAGCAAAATGGAACGACTTAAACGGTAATGGTTTGAAAGAAAACGGAGAACCGGGATTGGTAAACTGGGAAATTCACTTGAACAGTTCCGGTGTTGCAAGCAAAGCAACGGTCATTTCTTCGATGAAAGTCAGCAAGAAATCAGCGTTCTCTATTGATGGCATACGCACGACGACTAACGCAGAACAAAGTCCGTCAATTGTTTCTGCGCTTGGTAAACTGAACGGCAATAATCAAGTGCATACTGAAATGGTAGCATTTACCGACGCCAATGGAGATTATGCATTTATTGATTTACCGCTTGGAAATTATCTCATCTCCGAAGTGCCTCAATCGGGATGGATTCAAACGTTCCCTGCGGCGCCCGGAATTTGGGAAGTTGCAATAGATACATTTGGTCGTGTGCAAAACGATATTAACTTTGGTAATTTCTCCGAAGCAACTATTTCCGGTGTCAAGTATCTTGATACAGATGCAGATGGTCAAAGAGATGCTGGCGAAGTCGGATTGGAAAATTGGCAAATCGTTCTCGAAAAAGATGGCGATGTTGTTAATGCAATGCTCACCGGCGCAGATGGTTCATATATATTCAGCGAACTTGGTCCGGGAACGTATGTCGTCAGCGAAGTTCAGCAAAACGGATGGGTGCAAACAGAACCTGTATCAACAACGTATTCAATTTCGGTAAGCAGCGGTGTCGTTGCAGCAAACAAAAACTTTGGAAATTATCATACTGGTTCTATTTCCGGTGTGAAATATGAAGATATGAATGCAAACGGAACACGCGACAACGGTGAACCTGGATTAGAAAATTGGGAGATTAATTTAGATAATGGCAGCATTGTTGTTTTAGCACACACGAATAATAATGGTGAATATACATTTGCAAGTCTCGTTCCCGGAACATATACGGTTACAGAAGTATCGGGGGCGCCTTACTATCAATCTGAACCACAGAGCGGTTCATACGTTGTCGTTCACGACGGCGATGGAACTGATGATGACTTTATCGGAAACTTTGGTAACTATCGTTTGGGAAGCATTTCGGGAGTGAATTTCCTTGATGCAAACGGAGACGGAATCAAAGATGCTGGCGAAGTCGGATTAGAAGGTTGGGAAATAACGCTGGAACAAAATTCTGCAGTGGTAAAAACAGATACAACAGATGCAGACGGAAATTATTCGTTCGTAAGTTTAGTTCCAGGAGATTATATAATTTCTGAATTATTGCCGCTTGGTTATATTCAAACATATCCTCAATCAGGAGATTATTCTGTTTCTCTTGAAAGCGGAGAAGCGATGAGTGGTAAAGATTTCGGTAACAGAGAAACAACTCCCGGAGAATTTGTCGGTCGTGTAGATTCATTGTGGTCGAATCCGTTGAACTGGGGTTACGGAACATTACCCGGCGCAGATGACGATATCATTATTCCTTTCGGCGTTCGTGTCGTGATGGACGATTTGGGTGGAAGCGATAGTGTAAAATCGTTGACTTCCAAAGGTGTGTTGCGAATTTCGTCGAATGTAACCTTAAAAATTGCCGGCGCTGTTACCGGAACAGGTTCCGTTTCAGTGGATGCAGACGCTACTCCTACATTGGTAGTTTATGGCAGTTGGAATCCTTCTGTATTCAGCAGAGGAAAATCAACCATTGCATTTGCAGGAACTACGGAAAAACTCATCATCGGAGCGTCCGGAGTTGCTACATTCTATAACATCAATGTCGGCGGCAGCAACACTACGCTTGACGGAAATATGAATGTAGAAAATGCGTTGACGTTAGACGGCAACTTAACAGTAGAACTTGGCGACACGATTCGTATCAATAACGAACAACTTGGCGCGCTTTCCGGAACTGGTTCTGTGAGCAACGGAACAATTATTCGTATGATTGCGGCGGGTGAAAGCGGAAATTACCGATGGCATACAGCAAATTCGTACATTGCATTCTCAACAGGAAAAGGAAATGCAAATCCATCGTCGTTAAAAATTACACGCGTTCCCGTTGACACAATGCCCGATGGTATCAATCAAGCGTTCAAAGGCGGAACGGTTAATACAACGGCGAATACCGTTACATTATCCGGTGTATCGAACTTCTCGCGTTGGGCGTTCGGTCAAGTTGGACATAAAGAAGGCGAAGTTGGTCCAGTGTACGAAATTGAAGAAGATGCGACCGGAAAAGACGGCGCTTCGTTCAGTGCAACTCTTTCGTTAGAATACGACGAGTCAACACTTGGCGGAATTGCGGAAGAAAGTCTCGGATTCTTCAAATCTGCTAATACTATTGTTGTTCAAAAAGTTGTTGATGCTGATAATAATTTCAATACATCGAATGACAGAACTGCGAAAACGTGGGGCTTGACTGTTGGTTCACAAACAGCAAATGACACGATGCTTACCGTTGAAGACGTTGGATTAGGAACATTCAGCGTATCGGAAGCGGATAGCGGTTCAATGTGGATTCGTATGGGTATTGTTGTGAATGGTGTTGGAACAGCAGGAACAGATTCTGCAACCAATGTTACGTTTACCGGTGAAGAAGGTCAATTGACAACAGTGGTATTTGTCAATTCAAGATTAGATACGACGAAATTCCGTACGTTCAAAGAATCAACATCGCTTTCTGCAAAAGTAGTGAAGTTGAAATATGCAAAGAGCAAAACTGGAGTTGTAACTATTACCGGAGTTCCCAACGAAGTAACGGTTGTAACCAACGTATTTACTCGGGTAATTGGAAAATCCGGAACGACATTTCTTGGAATTCCGCAAACCAGTAAAGATTCAGCCAAGAAATATGGATGGTTATTTTTCAAGTCAGCATCTGCTCTTGGAAAATTCTATACGGAAGCGCATACGCAACAATCATTCCCGATTGACTCACTTCGCATCACCGGAAAGAAATCAAAGAAACTTGCAAAAGCAATTTCACCAACGCGAAAAACGTACAATAATCATGCGTGGTCAGAAGGTGTGCTTCTCCATTTGAATGTCTTTGCAAGCGATAGCGGTATAACACCGAAAGGATTCGGAGATTTGGTGATTGATACTGTTGGTACACTTGCCGGAACAAGCGTGAAAGGAATGTCCGTTCGCGATCTGGTTAAATTGTACGATACGTGTATGACGTATTGGCAAAGTAAAGGTATAGATTCTTCATCGGATTATACGCTCTTAGCGCAGTTTGTAGATAATATTATTACGCCGTTAAACAGCCGATTCTATCAAGCGATGACAGCAGTGAATGTTGATTACGTACTTGACACGGCAAAGATGCCTTCGCCGACAAAGAATCTTTATGCAGTAAATCTCTTGGGTTACAAAACTGCTACGGAAGCCGGTGGAATCGTCAAGAATACCGGTGCAAAGAGCAACGTTCAGTTTGTTCCGGTTACCGGATATATCGAACCGATGGCGGATAAATTCTTGTTGAATCAAAACTATCCGAATCCGTTCAATCCGTCAACGGAAATCAACTTCTCGTTGTTGGAAGATGCAATCGTTTCGCTGAAAATCTACGACGTTCTCGGAAGAGAAGTGGCGACGTTGCTGCGGAACGAATATCTCGTTGCCGGTGATGAATCGGTAACATTCGATGCAGCGAATATTCCAAGCGGAGTGTACTTCTATCGCATCCATATTCAATCGCTCGACAGCGGAACGGAATATGTTCAAACAAAGAAGATGATGTTGATGAAGTAAAAAAAATATGTAAAGTGAGGAGAGCAAATTTGTATAAGTTTGCTCTCCGTCTATTTTATCAATAAAATATTTTTCGAAACAACCTTTAAAAGTTTCCGTTCTTATCCGATAATAACGAATGAGTGTACATCTTTTTTCTGTACAAACCGTGAACCTGCAACGGTCAATGCAGGATTTTATTCAAATAATTATTCCCAATAAGGAGCAATTATGCTTAATTTCATAACATCTCTACGACGAGCGAAACTCATCATTTCATCACTCGTTGTGTTGTTGCTTGTATGTTTTGTTACAACACAAAACGTTGCCGCCTCAAAAGGTAATACCGCTAAAGCAAAAAAAGTTTTAAAGGAGAAACCTTTTGTTGAAGAAAATGACCCACCGGCTGGTATCGGTGTATCTTCGAATAAAGCAGGACTTGCGTTAGAGCGTTTTAACGCAACTTCAACACCTGCCGGATGGACGAGAGTTCAACCGACCGGTTCTTTTACCAACCTTTTATCATTCGCTGGTAACGGATCGCAAGGATACGGTGTGCCCGGAACAATGAACGCCGCGCGTCTTCGCGCAAGTTCAGTGTTTAACGGTGCAACTGCTGGCGTAGAAGGTTCTCTTGCTACTCCTGCGCTTACCGGCTTAAACGCTGGCGACGAATTTTCGTTTGAATGGGCGTACTGGGGCGCTTCCGCTGATGGAATTACTGATGGAACTTTATATTTGAAAGTTCTTCTGTCCCTCGACGGTGGCACCACGTATCCCACGACATTATTGGATGTTGCAGGAGCTGCAGCATATTCGAAACCCGGAATTTATCCCAATGATTTTACTTATACAACAAGATTTCAAGATTGGGATACGTACAAATTTGTATTAGATAATAGCGTTGTTGGCGCAACAGTCAAATTCAAATTTGTGTATGGAACCGGCGCAACACCTTCGGCAAATGGTCAAGGATTTATTGATAACGTTTACGCGGGTCCTCCGCAAACGGAACTTGCCGTTGATGCGTGCTCAGTTCCCGCGCCATATTTAGGCGGCGGTTCAACTGTTGCAAAAGCATGGGTGCGTTGGAATGCATCTTCAACTCCTCCTGCAACCATTGATTTAACGTATAAGTTGGATGGTATGCCGGCAGATGCATCAGACGGAACAACCAATACATTGACTCCCAATTGGCCCGTTGTTGCAAATAAAGCATCGGAAGTAGAAGTTACGTTCACCACTCCGGTTACGCTTCCTACGGTCAATGGTTCGCACACGTTGAATGTAAAGTCATTTCTCGTCGGCGATGCCGATGTGAACAATGATTATCGCACGTTCAATTTCCCTGTACAACCGCAAGTTTCTGCATTACCGTATTTCGATAATTTCGATGCTGCAGACGACGGAAGTTGGGGAACAGTGAACAGCGGTTCAAGTTGGTTGCGAAAAACTCCTGCGGTTGCGGCTTCGGGCGATGCTCAAGTCAACAATCCCTATAGCGCACCGAATGTGTGGATTATCGGCGATAATGGTTTCTATGCAAATGGAGCATTAAGTTATCTCTATTCACCATATATTTCCATCGCAGCGCTTTCACCGAAAGCATTCTTGTCATTCCATCATAATTTCGTTACAGAAACTGATTGGGATGGATTAGTAATAGAAATCAGCGTTGATGGCGGTGCGTGGAGTCGTCTTCTTGATGACGGTTTCGCGTACAACTGGTACAACAATAGCAGCGCAGATTTAGTATTCGGACCGCCGGCGTTTTCCGGAACGAGTAAGTCATTAGCAGATGCCGACCAAATTACCGGATGGGCATTTTCTAAAATACATATTCCCGAAGGTTTAACCGGCAACGTATTTCAACTTCGTTGGTTCTTCGAATCCGACGGAAGCGTGAACGACGACGGATACGCAATTGACGATGTAACAATTGCACCTCCACCGCTTGCGGCTGCATTCAATCTGACAAATCCTGCAAACAATACAAATCCTGCGCCACTTTCGCCGGGACTTGCTTGGGAAGTATCAGATTTTTCCTTCGGATATGATTTGTATTTAAGTACGACCACTCCTCCTGCGTTGTTTGAACAAAACATTCAATCCAATTCATATCAAGCGATGAACCTCGCTCCACTTACTCAATATTATTGGAATGTGGTAGCGCATAACGAAGCAGGAACACCGACGAACTCTTCCAATGGACCATTCACCTTCACAACTGGATTACCACCCAATGCCCCAACAGATCTTTTGTTTTCCAACGTAACACAAACGTCTGTGGATTTGGCTTGGACGGATAACTCTGCAAATGAAGATGGATTCCATGTGTATCGTTCTGCCACGGGAGTTCCCGGTTCATATATTCCTGTTGGCGGAGATATCGTCGGCACATCATTTTCAGATGTAGGACCGCTTGTTCCCGCCGCAAAATATTATTATGATGTTCGTGCATTTAACGCGCAAGGAGAAAGCGATCCGGCTTCTGGAACTATAGGAACACTTCCTGCTCCTCCGGCGGCTTCCACGTTTGGCGCAACCGGATATCACGAAATTATAGTAAATCCGTCTCACGGTTCCAATGACCCGAGTGCTGAATTAGCGATTCAAGTCGAAGGCTCAATCTTCGGAAAATCGGTATTCTACGTTCAGGCTGATGGTTCGCTTGGAGCCAGTGAAGATTGGCATACCTCTGCAATGTGGAATGGACAAGGCGGCGCCGGAACCAACGTAATAACGTTATATCCCGGAACGCAATATACATTCAGAACAAAAGCGCGCAATGCCGATAATATCGAAAGCGCATTCGGAGCAGATGCAAACGCAAATACTGTTCCCGCGCTCGATGTTGAAGCAACACCGATGTTTGAGCCGTTTGGCGCAGGTGTGCCGCTTGCAGTATTTCCGCCTCCGGGATGGAAAGTTATTGACGCAAACAATGATGCTTATGGAACAGATTTATTATTCACGCAATATGGTTCTTGGCATCGTTCGAATACCAACTTATATAGTGCTGGAAGCGCCGCACGTTACTTTACGTACGATTATCCCAATGCTGTTAATGCACCGGTCTATCTTGACGCTTTAGGAAATCCGGTAGATTCTCCGGGCGATGATTATATCGTCACTATTCCGGTTGCATTAAATGCAGGAACGCGATATAATTGCACTTTCTACTATAGAACCGTTCCGGGCGCAGGACACGATATGTCTGTATTGTTAATGACCGGTCAACGCGTTGATGCAATTACCGAAGTATTGTTTGATGGATATTTTGATACGCCGGGCGGATACTTCCAAACGGGTGTGAACTTTGCACCGCCATCAACAGGCACATACTACATTGGTTGGTATGACCACTCACCAACGAATCAAGTAACAATTCGTATTGAAGACGTAAGGATTGAAAAAGCGCCGGAATACGATTTGCTCGGTGAAAAGATTAAGCAATCAAACCGTTATCCCGAATCCTACGATGATTACAAGATGGCAAGCAAGAAAATCGTTGTCAACGACGATATCGAAGCAAGCAATCAACGTGTATTATCGGGAGTTACTTCAGGAACTGCAAAATCTGCAGGAAAATTAACCAGCACACATCCGTTTAAAGGAATGCCGAAATCTATGAATGTTGCTCCAATCAATTTTTCATTGAAAGGAAATGCAAATTCGTTCTTTGGCACTTCTTCTCCTAATTCCGATTTCTATATGAAGAATATCGGTCAAAACGGAGTTACCGGTGGTCAATGGGCAGTAGATTGGATAACCAGTTCTACTTCACAACCGCAGGTTCCGGGTGTTGATGTAGCAGCCGGCGGAAATGGAATTGTGAACCTTTCATTCTCTCCCGCTGATGTTGGCACATTCTGGACAGTAGCAAACACTTCGCTTGCCGGCGATGGTAATGCAGCAAACGATACGGTAAAAGATTGGACGTACGCTTACACATCAAATCCGTTTGCTATTGACTATGATAGCACGGGTTACGAAGGTCCTCCGTTCCGTAACAGTGTTGGAACAAACGTTCCATTCACAGCCGCAATGCGTTATACAGTTCCCGATGGCAAATTCTTACATTTGTCTTCGATGTACACGTATTACAAAACAACACAAGCCAACAATCTCACACCGGTAAATACTCCACTTGCAATTCAGGTTTGGGGTATTGCGGTTGATGGTAACGGAGACCCGGATTATGAAACAGTTGGTCCGCTTCTCTTTACAAAATTTGTTGGCGGTAACGATTATTTAGCGAACATTTCCGGTTTCGGAAATCCGTTTAATATTCCGCTTACCGATGCAGATATGTCATTTGGACCCGGAGATGAGTTTATTCTCTCCATTACATTTGATGCGCTTTCCAATGCGCCAATCGGTTATGTTCAATTTGATACTGCTGATGGACACAATTTGCGACCGGAAGCGCGTAGTTATTATTCAACAGATGCTGGCGTAACGTGGACATTAATGACTTCATCAGAAGATTGGGTTATTAAAGCCATCAGTGAAAAACTGAATAACGTAACCGCAACACTTGTTGAAGATGATGACGGCGACCTCAATACAACCAATGACCAAACACCTGTTGCAGGAGCGACGGTTAAGTTGTATGACGATGTAGGTGCTGTTATCGGAACCGAAGTTACCGATGCAGACGGTAAAGTGCTTTTCTCACCGCTTGTGTATAATATTCCCGATGGTGATTATACGGTTACCGTAACGGAAGATGCTGGTGCAGTTTATTTGAATCCGACTTCCGTAGGAGTTAATGTTGCCGCAGGAGCAGTTGGTGGAAATGATAATGGACACGCAGATTTCGCATTGTTCTACAAAGGTTCTATCAGCGGAAACGCATCGCGCGACGTTGATGGAAGCGGAACAAAAGATGTTGGCGAACCAAATCTCGCTGATTGGGAAGTCTTGTTGATGGTTGGAACAACGCAAGTTGGTAATGCCACAACAGATGCAAACGGCGACTTTATATTTGAAGGCCTCGGTCCAGCAACATATACTGTTGGCCAAACACTTCCCTATGGTTGGGCGTCAAGTTTCAGTGCTGATGATATTGCTTTAACAAGCGGCGCAGAAAAAACAGGCAAGGATGTCGGCGCATACGAAACCGGAACAATTACCGGAACCGTATTCGATGACCTCGATGCAAGCGGAACCAAAGACGTCGGTGAACCAGGAATTGCAAACTGGGAACTTGAACTGAGCGAATCATTAAAAGACCCCGTTTCCGGACAAACCGATGAGAACGGTCTATATGCATTCGGCGACATTGCGCCAGGAGATTATGACGTTGACCAAGTAGTTGGTGTTGGTTATACGCAATCAATGCCCGCAACCGGTGGATATACCGGAATTGCAATTGATGGTTTTGGAACCGACGATACCGGAAATGATTTCGGTAACTTCAAGATGGCACAAATCACTGGACTTGTCTATCTCGATTCCAACCAAAATGCAACACAAGATGTCAATGAACCAGCGCTTTCCGGATGGGAAGTAAAAATTGGTGCAACTGCAGATGTTACGGATGAAAGCGGCTATGGATTCGAACTTACACCGGGAATTTATTCTTCGGCGCTCACGGTTCAATCCGGCTGGGTTCAAACAAGCCCGGCTTCAGGCGGAATTACTGATACAGTTTCTTCCGGCGAAGTCAACAGCGGAAACAATTACGGTGTCTTCCAATATGGTACTGTCAATGTTCTCGTCTATAACGACGCAAACAAAAACGGTACACAAGACGAAGGCGAAACCGGTGCCGCTGGATGGGTAGTAAGCATTGCTTCAGTTGGCGCTGATACCACAGATGCAAACGGCGCGGCTTCCTTCGGCAATTTGAACTATGGTTCATACACTGTTACCATCGCGGCGCAAGCGGGATATAATATTTCCGACGGCGAAGATGGAAAGAGTGCAAGCGTAACAACAGGTAGCACTTCTTCCTTGAAATTCGGAACGTACGCAGATACGTATAAATTCCGCACCTTCAAAGAAGCAACGACACTTTCTGCAAAGATTGTGAAGATGAAATATGCGAACAAAGCGGGTGTTATTACGTTAACCGGAACACCGAATGAAGTTACTGTTGTAGAAAATGTGTTCAAACAAGCAATTGGAAAATCCGGAACAACATTCCTTGGAATTCCGCAAGCTGATAAAGCGTTGGCGAAATCCTATGGATGGTTATTCTACAAAGGTTCATCTGCGCTTGGAAAAATGTTCACAGAAGGGCATACTCAGAAACCTTTCCCGATTGATTCTCTCCGCATTACCGGAAAGAAGTCAAAGAAACTTGCGAAAGCCATTGCTGCAGCACGCAAGACGTACAACAATCCTGCTTGGGCGCAAGGAATCCTTCTTCGCTTGAATATTATTGCAAGCGATACAGGAATTACGCCGAAAGGATTTGGCGACTTGGTAATTGATACTGTTGGTTCACTTGCCGGTACAAGCGTGAACGGAATGACTGTTCGCGATATGGCTAAATTGTATGATACCTGTATGACCTACTATGAAAGCAAAGGCATCAATAATGATTTAGCACTTACGGATTTAGCGCAATTTGTGGATAAGATTCTCACTCCGCTCAATAGCCGTTTCTATCAAGCAATGACAACTGCTACAGTTGACTATGTATTTGATACGACTGCTATGGGACCGCCGTTAAAGAATCCTTATGCAGTTAATCTATTAGGTTACAAGACTGCATCCGAAGCGGGTGGAATTGTTAAGAACGTTGGAAAGATTTCCGGCGAACAATTCGTGCCGATTACCGGTTACCAAGATGCGATGCCGACTCAATTTGAACTGAATCAGAACTATCCGAATCCGTTCAATCCGAGCACGGTGATTAGTGTTGGTATTCCCGAAGAACTCGATGGAGCAATTGCAACCTTGAAAGTGTACAACGTTCTCGGTCAAGAAGTTGCTACTATCGCGAACAATGAAGAATTGACTTCCGGCGTGAACGAATTTTCGTTTGACGCTACGAAACTTTCTTCCGGTGTGTACTTCTATCGCGTTACTTTGAATGGTGGTGAATTTACCGCTATGAAGAAGATGATGTTATTGAAGTAACATTTATTTCAGTAGTCGAAGAGAGTTTTCTCTTCGACTACTAATTTTTTTATTTTAGTATTTTATTTTTTTTACATTCTCCTTCGCTTAATAAGTGAAGGAGAATGTGTGTTGTTTATACAAAAAAGTACGTTATTGCGTTCTTCTCTCAATATTTTTTCAACATTTTATTTCAGCATTTTTTTACAAAATTTCATAAGGATTTTTTTATGAACCGTCGTTTTCAAATTTTCGTTGCATCATTGGTTTTCCTTTTGGGAGTTCAAGGAAGTTTATATTCTCAAGTTTATTTTAAAGAAGGTTTTGAAGCAGACACATCGCTTTGGAAATTTACCAGCGCGTTTGGCACAACTGGCACAACAAATAAGTGGGTGCGAATTACTACTCACAGTGCTTTTGGCGGAGCGTCTGCAAAATTTAATAATCTTGATTTGCAGGATGGAATTTTAGTTCAAAGAAATGGTGTAGATATCAGCGGCTCTACTCTTCCGTTTCTGACTTTTTATCACATGTGTTTGATAGAGTCGCCAACGACCATTTGGGATTTAGGTTATTTCGAAATTTCAACAGATGGTGGAAACTCTTGGATTCATATGCCGACTACAGAATATTTAGGACAAGGTGGTTATTTACCACAAAATACTCCAACACCGAGAACATTGCAACCAACTGGTCCATTTTTTAATGTTCAAAGTTATCCGGATTGGGAAGCCGCAGTTCCTGCAGTGAGCGATGTTCCTCCTGCTCCCGGTGGCGCTCTTTGGAAAAAGGAAGTTTTTTCTTTGCAAAATTATAAATCGAGCGATTTTAAAATGAGATTTAGAATAAACACGGATGAAAGCGTGTTATGGTGGGGATGGGCGGTTGACTCAATTCAAGTTGCAGAACCTGAGTTTGCAAATGATTTAAAACCAAGTTCGATTGACCTGCCAGTTCGTAATGGGGTAGTATTACAAAATGTTCAAATTACTCCAACGGCAACGTTTAGAAATATTGGAAACGCATTGCAAACGGATGTTCCAATTTATTACAAAGTTTATACAAGCGGATATGATGCCATTGATAGTATTTATTTCCCTGATGTTTTGGTATATCAAGATTCGTCAACAATCTCTGAATTAAATTCCGGTGGCGCATTTCAAAATGCATTTACTCCGTTTTCATTAGCAGATACGGGGCAATATTTTACTGTTGCAATTACGAAAAGTCCCGGCGACCAAGATCCTTCCAACGATAGTATAGCGTCATCGTTTTATATCGGTTCAGTGATACAAGGAACGTTTTATGTTGGAGGAACAACACCAACGCCGCAGTTTAACACATTTAAAGACGCCACCAATTTTTTACAGCGAAGCGCAGTTATCGGTGATGTTACACTTATCTTAAACAAATCGCTTTTTTCAGAACCCGCATGCGATTTGCAGGCAACATACGTGGATACTTCTGCAGGGCACACGGTAACGGTAAAACCTGGTCCTGGGTTAAATGTTCGAATGGTGTTCACAGGTTCGAGTGATAACCCGAATGGAATTCACGTTGTGAATACGCGCAATATCATTATAGACGGTTCGAATGATGGAAGTAATTCGATGAATTTGACACTCGAAGCGAACTCGAATCTTGTTTCGGTAACAACGACAACCGTTCGTTTTGAAAATGTGAAAAATTCTGTATTTAAGAATACCAAAGTGCTCGGTTATCGAAATCAGGTTGCGTCAATCGGTTCTGCGATTGTTGTACAAGCGCAAGGAACGGGGAATATTAACAAAGATTTGGTGCTCGAAAATTTACAGGTTCAGAAAGCCAACTACGGAATATTTCTTACCGGTGCATCGGCATCGCAACGCGACCTCAACATTATAATTCGCAATAATAAATTCGGAGCGAATGAACCAGAAGAATTATACGCAGGAGCCATTTATGCAGTGAATGCAGATACGCTGCAGGTGTATAATAATGATATTCGTGTGCGAAGAACCACTGGTTTCGGCGGCGGAGAAACACACGGAATGTTATTAAACGTTCGGTTTTCCCGAATTTACAATAACATTATTCGTGAAATGAGGAACACGCGCACTGCGCAAGGTGATGCGGCGTATTCGTTATTCGGAATTCGCGTGAACGGAAGAACCGCAGGTTTCGAATCGAGAAATGCAATCTATAATAATATGATTTTCGGATTTGGTACATCAGTTCCGATTTCTTCCCAAAAATATTTTGGTATTCGTGTGAGTCGCGGAAAATTTGATACCGTTGCGCACAATACCGTATTTATTGACGGACGTTCTACGTTTATTGATACTTCTGCTTGCTTTATTCTCGATTCAACATCGGCGGTTGTCGTCAATAATATTTTCTACAACGGAAGACAGGATTCCACCATCGGACTTTCGATGGCAGTTTGGAAACGCGCGACGCACGCTTCGTCTTCGTTCCTCGAAGTAAATTACAACAATTACTATACTCCAACGCCAACGGGATATATCGGCGGCAAATCTCCAAGTTCGTTAACATTGTATCGTTCGTTTGTAGAATGGCAAGCAGGATTTCCTATGGATTCCAATAGTGTAGTGGGCGACCCAAGATTTGTCAAAGAAGATTCGCTCGAAAATCTTCACATTATTGATACGGTAAAATCGTGGGCAGAATCCCGCGGACGTGTGGGACTTGGCGTTGCGACAGATATTGACGGAGATTCCAGAAGTACGATACGACCGGATGCAGGCGCCGATGAATTTAATGGGATTCCTTATCCGAATAAAGATATGGAATCATTAAGTATGGAAGACCCGAGAAATAACGGTACAAAATTAGTTGGAACTCCGTTTCGTCCCATAGTTGTGTTTCATAATAATGGTTCAAAATCGTTGACGAATGTTCCTGTGAGATTTTTATACAAGAAATTTGATGTGCCCGATTACATCAACGATTTTCAGGGAGATACAATTATTTCTTCCGTTGGTGTAAATGAATACAAAACTGTTGTGTTCCGAAACGTTACATTAGGCGAAGCATATCTTTACAACGGAAAAGCAGAAGTTGATTTACTCGGAGACGAAGACCCGGCAAACAATACATTGGAAATTTCCTTCTTTGTTGGAAGTCCGTTATCGGGAGAAAAAACAGTTGGTCCCGGCGGAAGATATGCAACAATTTCTGATGCAATTCTTGATTTGCGTTCTGCAGGATTAAACGCGCCTGTAACATTGAAACTTTTGAGCAACGTTACCGATTCGACGGCAATTTATTCAGAGCCGCCGTTGCTGTTTGATACTTCGATTGTGGGATTAAGCAGTACAAACACTATCACGATTAAGCCAACGACGGGCGTTAATGCGACAATTCAAATATCATCCACGCCAACTGACCCGTATGGAATTCGTATCAATAAAGTGAGCGGAATTACTATTGACGGCTCCAATATTGTTGATGGAACGACGCGGAATCTTACCATCGAAACGGGCGGTCAATACGGTATTTGGATAAGCGGAGGCGGCTATGGAACCGGTGGATTTGCTGTAACAAAACCAGCGAAATATAATACGGTAAAGAATGTGATAATCAAGAACGGCGCATCAAGCGTTCAGGATGTTTCACAGTTTTACGGTGTGTATATGATTGGACGAAGCGATTTAACCGGCGCGCCAAGAGATTCGTTTAACACCGTGCGTAATTGTGAAATTTCAAACTTTGGTCAAGCAGGAATTTCTGTGAAGAATAATTCCAATCCGACATTGGAAAATAATGCCATTCACGATTGGACACAAGCAAATTCAGCAATGAGTATTTACGGAATTTATACAACGACCGGCGTAACCGATGTCGTTATTCGAAACAATAAGATTTACAATTTGTATAACCAAGTGAATGGCGGAACAGTCATCGGAATTGAAAACGGCGGCGGTTCCGGTTCACGCGCGCAAGTCAATAACAATATGGTGTACGAAATTCGTTCTATCGGAAGCGGTTCCAATCCGAATTCTACTCGAGGAATTTTTGGTAGCAGCGCCGGAAACAGCGACGATAAATATTACCACAATTCTGTATTTCTCTATGGCGGAAGTCAATCTACTTCGTTTTCTGCCACAAACCGTTCCGTATGTTTAGAAGTTATCGGCAACAATATGCAGGTAAAAAATAATGTTCTCATTAATCAGATGACACATAGCGGAGATGTCGAAGCGGGAAAATCGTACGCTGTCTATCTTGGAATAGCAACAAACTTTGTTTCCGATTACAATGATTTATGGGGAACAGGAACGAAGTTTTATGTTGGATACAATTCCAATTATAGCGGTTCAAAAGATAGAAAAACACTTGTGGATTGGCAGAGTACATTTACGCAGCCGCAGGATACGAACAGTGTATCTTCTGACCCGAAGTTTATTGCGGCAGATAACTTGCATATTCAACCAAATCCAGTACGAAGCGTTGTGGAATCGTGGGCTCCGCCTATTTCTGGAATTACTACTGATATTGATGGCGATGTTCGTAACGTTTCTGCAGTTGATATTGGCGCAGATGAATACACCGGCGTTCCTGCAATTGCAAAAGAATTTGTTGCGAATTCCGTTGATGACCCTGTTTCAGGAAGATTAAAGCGCGGAAGAACATTATTTTCACCGAAAGCAACGTTAACGAATAACGGTTCGAAGAAACAATACGCTGTTCCGGTGAAGATGCGGTTTTACAAATCTTCCGGCTACGAAGTGGTAAGCAGTACGCAAATTACTGTTCCAAGTTATACAACGATGCAAGTGAATTTACCTGAAGTTTCTATTGATTCGGCGGGAATTTATACTGCAGAATTTGTAACGCAACTTTCGGGTGATAACGATGCAACAAACGATACAACGGAAATGCAATTCGAAGTGCTGTTAGGAATTCACGGAACGATTACGATTGGAGTCAATGTTGGTTCGTTAGCAGGATTATTGGATACGTTATCCCAAGTAGGTGTTGATGAACCGTTGGATATTCACTTGAATCAGGATTTGACGGAAACTGCGCCCATAATAATTGATAGTATTCAAGGCGCAAGCGCAGTGAATACCGTAACATTTAGTTCCGGTGGCGGCGCGATGCGAACACTATCAGCGCCGGGAACTGCTTCTATTCCAACAGCAGTAAAAATTCGCGGTGCAAGTTATATTATTTTCGATAGTTTGAAAATTGTGTCAACCGGAAGTTATGGTAAATATGGAATTCAAATTAGTGGCGTGAGCGGAAAACCTGCAACGAATAATATCATCCGAAATTGTATCGTAGAAAATGCGTCTTCCCAAACGGATTTCAATGCAGGATATTATGCAGTATATATGAACGGTTATTCCTCCGGCTCAAAAGATGCGAATAATAAAATACAGAACAATGATTTCACCAAATTTGGTCAATCGGCAATTCGCGTTGAGAATAACGATGGTGCAGTTATTGAAAAGAATGCAATTCACGGATGGTCGCAAGTAACGGGAGCCACGGATATCAAAGGAATTTGGATTTATTCCAATACGATAAACGCATCGGTTCGCGGAAACAAAATTTATACGATTACAAGTTTGATAAACGCAGGTTCTGTAACCGGCATCGAAGTCGAATCTAACGTAGCAAATTCAAACCTTTTATGCTACAATAATATGATATACGGACTTCTTGCTACCGGTGGCGGTACAAATTCAAATCGTACGCGCGGGATTTATAGCGTTGGCGTCAATCAAACCGGCGACAAATATTATCATAACAGCATTTACTTGACGGGAAGTGATGTATCAAGCGCGCAACCAAGTTTCTCAACTGGTTTTGAAGCAGTAACGAGTGCATCAACTGCGTTCACGTTTAAGAATAATGTTGTGTATAATGATATGACGCACACACATTCCGGAGCGCGTTCGTATGCGATTCGGCTTGCATCAACGACGGTTCCACTTACAGTTCTTTCCAACAACAATCTGTTCTGGACTCCCAACAACGGAGAAATCATTCAAGGATACACGGGTAAATTCGGCACAACCGATTTATTCTCGCTTGCAAACTGGCAATCCGGTTCCGGGAAAGATGCATTAAGTAAGAGTGCAGATCCAAGATACGTCAGCAGTACTGATCTGCATATCAGTACGTCGTTACCACGTTCACTAGCAGGCGGCGGCGGCGAATCACTTGCCGAAGTAACAACAGATATTGACGGAGAAACAAGACTCAATCCACCGGATATCGGCGCGGATGAATTCAGTGTTGTGAGTAGAATCAGCGGAAAAATTTTCGAAGACGCCGATGGTTTAACTTCGACAACTAACGATAGAAGTGCGCTTTCCGGATGGACGATTATCTTGAAAAAGAATGGAAGCGAAGTCGCAAGAGCAACGTCTTCCGCCAATGGAAGTTATACGTTCAGTAACTTGCAAGATGGAATTTATGTTCTTACGGATTCGTTACACGCAATGTATGCTCCGCTTGATGTCGTGTTTGGTACAGGCGCAGAAAATCCTTCGCGCATTGATAGTGCAAATCTTCAATTGCAGGTTACGGATGGAGATGATGCTGTCAATTACAATTTATTGAACTATCGTCCTTCAACAATTTCTGCATCTGTCCTTGAAGACGCTGATGGTAAATTTTCAACCGTTGATTGGTCAGCGAAACGTTGGAACGTAAAATTGTTCCGCATTTCACAAACTCCGGTAACTCAAGTTGCAAATGTAGATTCGTCATCTTTCGTTGATATGACGCTTGGCGCAGGAACGTACGTTATCGTTACTGCAGATACTATTATCCCGAAATGGCTGCATCTCGGAAAACGTTTGAACGGAACTACTTCCTATGCCGGAAATTATAGTTCAGATACGGTCATCTTGGGTCCAGCAAGTTCGCATAGTGTTGAATTTGTCAATTATTTGCCGCATACAATTTCTGTGCGCGTTGTTGACGATTTAGATGGAAGTTTCACTTTTACGCAAGACGATACCGTTGGAAAAGGATGGGCGGTTCGCTTGGTATCATTGACTGGTAGTGCTATTGATACGAGTGTTTCCAACGATTCGAATTTGGTTCATTCCTATTTGCACGCAGGAACATATATTGTAACGCAAGCGGATAGTTTGGTAGAAGACCGTGAATGGATTCATCTTGGAATTATTCGCGATGGAATTCGACAAAGAAAAGTTGGATTAAATTCCGATACAGTAATTGTTGAGCGTGGAGTTACCAAAACGATAGTATTTGTCAATACTCGTATTTTCCCCGATACAGTGAAGTACAGAACGCTTATGCCCAATTCTTCGGAAATTGGTTCCGGCGTAAAACCAACGAAACTGAAAAGGCCGAAGAAAATTGCAGACCCATTACCCGTTCCAAACTTTGTCAATGCGTTATGGACTGCATACGATAAACGATATCCGAAAGGGAATACGTTTTATCTCGGTATTCCAATAATAGACAGCGTAAAAAAATATCTTTGGATTGAATACAAAAAGAACAAAGATTTACAAAAACTTTTCAATGGTGTGCATACAACGATTGGAGGATTAACTATTCCTGCATACGGAAAGAAAGCGCCCATAAAAGCGCCAAAGTACGATGCGACAAAGTTCAATAACAAACTTGCGGCTCATTTAGCAATGTTAAAAATTAATCTCGCAGCAAGCGAATTAGGAATTGTTGATGACCCGAATGATGATATGAATATTGATTTAGGTTCGTTGGTTTACATAGGACCTGATTCATCGTTCTATAAAAACTCACAAGGAATGTCGTTACTTGAAATCGCTAAACTTGCTGATACAATGTTAACGTACACAAGTCCTTATACAACCGATCAATATTCAAATATTATTACTGTAATTTCCGGAGCGAATGACGCATTTTATGACCCGGCACCGTTAACTCTTGCAGATACATTGCCCGGAGGATATGCTTATAGCGGAAATGTATATCACGTAAGAATTCGCGGCACAGTAACCGTAGATGAAGCAACACCGGCGTTATTTGAGCGACCGGTTCAACCGCCGGATAGAATTCGTATTCCGTTGGTTCATCGTGCGTTGCCCGAAACGTATGTGCTCGAGCAAAATTATCCGAATCCGTTCAACCCAACAACGACCATCGAATTTTATTTGCTCGAAGACGCCAGCGTTACGTTAAAAGTGTACAATGTTCTCGGACAGCACGTCGCAACACTCGTTAATAATGAAGTGTACGACGCAGGATACGACGAAGTAACGTTCGATGCTTCTCAACTTGCAAGTGGAGTGTATTTCTACCGATTGACTGCGCAATCAGTTGAAAGCGGAAATAAATTTACTTCGCTAAAGAAGATGGTACTCGTTAAATAATTTACGACAAACAATCAATGAGGTAATGAAAAATGGAGAAGCGTGAACAATGCTTCTCCATTTTTCACATTGAATTCAGAAATTTTTCTTTAAAACTTTTTTTTCAAATTTTTCACACAGTAGTTCTTCAACTTTATTATCACTGAGGTATGTTATGGTACACTTTTCTTCATTCTCAAATTATCAAAAAAAATCCGTTACCAATGTTGTTGCATTGTTATTGTTGTTGTTGAGTTTTATCGTTCTCAACACCAATCGCAGTTCATCGCAAACCATTCAAATTGGTTACGGCGATACGGCAAGCACAAATTTGAACCCTTCGCCGGTAAATGTTTATTACAAGAGCCAGCATTTTCAGTTTATATATACTGCGGCGGAATTAAATGCAGGAGGAGTTGTTCTTACGGCAAATCTTCTTCAAATCGGTTTTTATGTTACGGCGGCGCCTATTTATGCGATGCCGAATTACACCATTAAAATGAAGAACACCACGGCGCCCAATGTTGCAACAAGCGATTCTTCAGGTTTAACAATGGTGTATTATGCGACTTCGTATTTACCCGTTGCCGGCGGTTATGATATGATTACATTAGATACGCCATTCGGATGGGACGGAACGAGTAATATTTTGGTGGATATTTGTTACGAAATTTTGGCTGATTACAGTGCAAGCGGACAATGTCGTATCAATAATATTACGAGTGGTTTTCGTTACATACGAAGCGATACGGTTTTAGAATGTTTGGTGCCTACTTCAACCGTAGTTACGTATCGTCCGCAATGCCAAATGGTTTTTCTTCCTTTAATGAATGACCAGATTTCCCTCGTGAAATTTTTGTATCCATTGAATAATTCGCTCAATCCCATCAATCAAACAATTCTTCCGCAAATAGAAGTAAATAATAACGGAATTCTTGACCAAAGTAATTTTCAAGTTGAACTTCACGCGTTTTATCCCGATACGTTGACAGAAATATTTTCTTCAACGCAAACAATCGGAAGTATTTCAAGCGGGCAAACGCTTCAAGTTACGTTTGATGAATTTACGCCTACGGATACGGGAAGATATTACTTTCGCGCATTTTCGACGTTTGAAAATGATGGATACAGAAAAGACGATACGACGCGAACATCATTTTACTCGCGTTATATGTTTTCGGGCGAATATACTGTTGGAAACGGCGGAGATTTTCCCAATCTTGCAACGGCTATCAATCTTATTAATAATAGTCCCGTGAATGGAAATATTGTTTTCAATATTATCAGCGACATAACGGAAACCGGAACAGTGCAATTAAATCAAATTACCGAAGTCAACGGCGGCGGTTATACGGTGCTTCTTCGACCGAGCGGCGGCGCAAGAACGATTTCGAGAAACGCCGCAAATACCGGCGCAATAATTTTAAGCAATGTTGATAGAGTTACTATTGACGGAAGAATTAATGGTGTCGGAAATAATCTTACGATTAAAAATACCAATACGACAACGGTACAAACTGCGATTCTTATTCATAGTTGGGGAACGGGACAAGGATGCACTGATGTAACAATTAGAAATTGTAATCTTTCCACAGGAAAAAATGATGCAACAGGAACGATGGTTGCATTGCAGGCGCAAGGAGATGATAACGATAATTTGAGTGTAATCGAAAACGTTATTACAAAAGCGCAAACGGGAATAAGTATCTTTACTTCCACAACGAGCGGATTGAATGACAATCTTGTTATTCAGGGAAATACTGTTGGGTCAGAAATTTCCAGCGAGTTTGTCGTTTCGTACGGAATTAATGTTTCCAATGCAAACGCGCCGCTTATTAAAGGAAACAAAGTATTCAATATCTATTCATCGTTGACGGTAACAACGTATGGAATTCAACTTGGAGCAAATACCGCGGGCGCAATTATTACAGGAAATGAAATTACCAACGTAAAAAATCATAGCGCAAGCACATACTATGCGTATGGAATAAATATTTCTTCGGGAACAGGAACAACCAACGTGGAAGTTTCCAATAATATGATTTCGGGAATATATCCTTCAAGTTACAGTACAACATATTATGCTGCTGGCATACGCATTGTTGGCGGTACTGGACATCGTATTTATTATAACAGCGTGAATTTATACGGAACGCAAGTAACTTCCGGTATAGCAACAACTGCGTGTTTATATATTACCAGTTCTACGGTAACCGGCGCAGATGTGAGGAATAATATTTTTTCCAACAGTCATTCCGGATTAACCAATTCCAAATCGTATGCGGCGTATGTTCCTTCAGGAACAACGTTTGCTGTAATAAATTACAATGATTACTACGCTTCAGGAACGTATGGCATTTTTGGATATTACGGCGGAGATAAAACGACATTAGCCGCGTGGCAAACTTCTTCTACACAAGACCAAAACAGTATTTCCGGATTGCCGAGATTTGCAAGCAATGCGGATTTGCATATTCCCAACGGAACAAAATCGGTTGTCAATAACGTGGGAGAATATTTGGATCCGGTTCAGATTGATTTTGATGAAGAATCGCGTGAAGGAACTCCGGATATCGGAGCAGATGAATTTGCAGGAAGCACACCATCGGCGCTTGACGTTTCCGCAGTTTCCGTTGATGACCCGATTTTGGGTCGTTCGAAAAAAACGTCTGCTTCGTTTATTCCGAAAGCAACAATTATGAATGAAGGAACATCAACAGCAACAAGTTTTACTGTTACGTTCACCATAGCACACGAAGGACAATCGCCTTTTTATACAGCAACCAATAATGTAGCATCGCTTGCATCGTTTGCTTCAACGCAACTCTCGTTCACTGCAGTAAATGCCAATGATATTTCTTCCGGCAATTATGTAGCGACGGTTACGGTTACACTTTCAGGAGATGGGGATGTTTCGAACAATTCGCAATCCATTAGTTTCATCGCAAAGGATGCATTAGTTGGTTCGTTTAATGTCGGTGTTGGACAAACGTATTCTACATTGACTCAGGCGGTGAATGATATTAAAGATGTCGGAGTAAGCGGAGCAGTTACGTATAATCTTGTTGATGCAACGTATAACGAATCGCCGATTACTATTTCTGGTGTCAGCGGATTATCTGTTGCGTCACCATTTACTATTAAAGCAGGCGTTACCAGCACAATCAATATTACTGGAGTATCTTCCGAACAATGGGGACTCAAAATTCGTGGGGTTGAAGGTGTTGTGATTGATGGTTCAACAACCGGAAAAGGAACGGACAGAAGTTTAACGTTTAACGTCAGCGGACTTAACGGGAAGTATGGAATTTTGATAGATAGTTCAACTTCTCCGCGTACACAGCGAAATGTTGTAAAGAACGTCATCGTAAAAACCGGCGCTTCCTCAACAATTTCCAGTACCGGTTATTACGGAGTATGGTTGAATGCCGCAGTGAAAGATACCGGGAATCAAATCATCAACTGCGAAATAACAAATTTTGGTGAAGCAGGAATTCGCGCCGATAAACAACAAAATCTTGTTCTTCAAAACAACTACATTCACGATTGGACGCAAGTATCCGGCTCAACTTCGTTGAATGGAATTTGGTTGCGCACGGGAACGACCAACGCAAATGTTCTTGGAAATACCATTGCAAATATCATCAGTCAAGTGAATGGAACTACTTCGATGGGAATTGCAAATCTCATAGGAACAGGTTCCGGTTTACTCTGCGCCAACAATATGATTTATGGAATTATTTCGGAAGGCGCGGGCGCAACAGCAAACAACTCCAGAGGAATCTTCAGCAATGCTTCAAACCAACTCGATAAATATTTTTACAATTCCATCAATCTTTTCGGGTACGACCAATCGTCTTCTACGACGAGTCGTTCTGCAGGAATTGAATTCGGTTTAAGCGCAACTTCACCGCAAATAAAAAATAATATTATTGTGAATACAACAACATTTGCAGAAAACACCGCTGAACACGCTTTCGGATATTATTTTGTTACTGTTCCAACGGGATTAACCTCAGATTACAATGATATTTATATTCCCGATGGTGTCGTTGCATACGATGGCACAAACAGAACATCAATCTTGGATTGGATAGGAACTGGTCGCGATGTTAATAGCGTAAGCGCAAATCCGCAATTTGTAAGCAACACGGATTTGCATATCCGTACAGATGTGCAAACGGTTGTTGAATCGTGGGCAAATCCAACAGGAATAACCGGAACGGTTGATTCGGATATTGATGGAAACATTCGTTTTGGTTCATCGGGATATTCCGGTCAAAGCGCGATTGGTTCTGATTTAGGCGCCGATGAAGGAGATTTTCTCCAAGAATTTTGGAACGATGCAACTGCACTTTCTGTAGATAATCCCCAAAACGGAAGCGTGAAGAAAATCAACGACACATTTAATCCTATTGCTACGTTTAAAAATGTTGGATTCCGCCGTTTGCAAAACTTTTTTGTGAACCTCGTTATTACTAATCCAACGGGAGATACCGTCTATAATGAACTTACAACGATAGCCGATTTACAAATTGGCGCTTCAACACAAGTTACGTTTCCGATGACGGATGTTTCAGATTTAGCGAACGCGGGTGCGTATTCAGCAATAGCAACAATGAGCACTGATGATTTTGAAGATAACAATTCGACGACGTCTTTGTTCACAGTAAAAGGTCCGCTTGCAGGAGATTATCTTGTTGGCGCAGGCGGGAATTACGGTACGCTTTCCGAAGCGACGAGCGAATTAACAATACTTGGAATTTCTTCTGCGGTAAAATTCACACTAACAGAATCAGCATATACGTTATCATCTCCGATTGTTATTGATTCTATCAGCGGTTCAAGTGCAGTAAATTCATTTACCCTGGAAGGAACTTCCGCAACGCTGAATATCAACGGAACAAGCAGTGATTCTGCGTCTATACGGCTTCGTGGCGCAAGTAATGTAACGCTGCGCGGTCTCATTCTGAATCCACAATGGTCGCAAGCGCGATATGGAATTTGGAATAAACCAACGGCATTGAGCCGCGCATCGCACAATACGTTTGAAAATTGCGTTATCAAAACTTCGGCAACTGCGGCAACGAGCGCAGGTTACTACGGTGTTTTACTTGACAGTCTTACTGGAGTGAAAGACACGAATAACAAAGTACGCAACTGCGATATTACGCAATTCGGTATTGCAGGAATTGCTGTTCGTAAAAATTCTGGAGTCCTCATTGAAGGGAATACCGTTCACGATTGGACAATATCTTCCGGTGGAACGGGAACAACGTTGCTGGGAATCAATATCAACGTTGGTTCAGTCAATTCGATTGTGCGTGGAAATAAAGTGAGCAATCTAACTGCAACCGTTTCAGGAATTGTTGTTTCAGGAATTCAAAACAACGCGGGAGCGGGTTCAAACTTGTTGTGTGTGAATAATATGGTTTTAAATGTTCGTTCTGGAGGTTCCGGAACAAGTCAGAACAAAACCAGCGGTATCTATAGCGCAAGTTCTTCCAACTCCGGCGACAAATATTATTTCAACACCATCATTCTCACGGGACATAGTTCGTCGAATTCAAACCAAAGTTATTCTGCAGGTTTTGATTTTAACGTCGGCACTTCTACTTCCTTTTCCATTATGAATAATAACGTGTACAACGAAATGTCGCATACCGCGGCAGCAGGAAAAGCATATTGCATTCGATTAAACAATACCAATGGCAATTGGACTTCGAATTACAATAATTTCTACTGGGTGCAAACAGGCGAAGACCCGAAGTGGTTTGTTGGGCAAATTTTGGCGAGTGATTACAAAAATATAGACAACTGGAGAACGGGAGCCGGCGCAGGAAGAGATGTAAATAGTTTGCAAGCCAATCCATTATTTCCATCGCTTACGGATGGTCACCTTTCTTCATTGCGCCCCAAAACACCATTGAATGCTGCTGGAATTTCTCTTCCCGAAGCAACAACGGATTTTGACGGAGACACTCGTCGTTCTTCTCCCGATATTGGAGCAGACGAAGTGAACGTCGCAAATGTTATCACTGGTAAAAAATACCACGATATTGATGCTAACTTCAATACTTCGCTCGATAGAGTTACATTAGAAAACTGGAAAATTTATCTCGTGCAAAATAATAATGTCATTGATAGTCAAGTAACAAGTGAAAACGGCTCCTATATTTTCCAAAATCTTCTTTCAGGAACGTATGTCGTTCAGGAAGAACAAGCAGAAGGCTGGACTGCGCTCGGAACAGTAACCGGAAGCGGCGCCGATAGTATTCACACGCTTTCAACAACGAGTGTGGAAGTGTTTCTCAGCGATGGCGATAGTTCATACAATAATCACTTTGTCAATGCGCAACCGGGAATTATTATTGTCAAGAATTTTGCCGATAGCGATGGAAGATTTGCATCCACAGCAGACAGAATTTCCAAGCGTTGGTTTTTGAGTATTTACAAAGATAGTATTTCTGAAAGCTCGTTACTCGCATCCGGAAACGATACAATGACTGCTATTTACAACGGCGCGCCGGGAACATACGTTGTAACTGCGGCGGATAGTTCCAGTAAAAAATGGGTAACGATTGGAAGAGAATATATTGGATCTTCAACGTCAATTTATGATAGTACATCGAATATATTTTCCGATACGTTTTATGTTGCCGCCGGAACTTCGCAAGAAATACATTTTGTGAATTTCCAACGCAACGTCATCACGGTTCGTTCCATCGAAGACGGCGACGGAAGTTTCCTATTTTCAACGGATGATAGAACTCCGAAAAACTGGAGTCTCCGAATTGCTTCGTTGGATAGTTCCGTTGTTTTTGATACAACCGTTTCTTCTGAGGATACGCTTATCGCATCGTATTTACCCGCAGGAACATATATCGTTTCCGAAGGAGATACCACCGGATGGGTGCATCTTGGAATAATTATTGACGACGAGATTCCCGGAACAAAAACAACGAATACTTCCGATACCGTAACTGTTTCTTCGGGACAAAGTATAGATATCGTATTTGTTAATTCATTGATAAAACCGGATACAACGCTCTTCCGAACATTTTCGCAATCCGATTATGCGACAAAAGCAGTAAAGCTGAAAACAAAAGTCATAAAAAAACCCACGGTCTATACGTATTATCCTGTTCCGACTCCGGGAAATATTCGGGACCACGCATTTGCACGCGTAGTAACCAAAGGAAATCCGATGTATATCGGTGTAACGCAGGGAACAAATAAAGACAGCGCGAAAAAATATGGATGGGTGATTATTACCAAAGGCGCAACATTAATAAAATTGCTTCCGATGACTGGTGTTGCTGACAGTTTCACATTCAAGAAAGCGATGAAAGACCCGAAACTTTCAAAACTCAATAACCATTTAGTCGGCGAACTTATTACGTTTAAAGTGAATTCGTACGCAAGCAATAATAACATTATTATGCCTTCGCTGGATTCTTCCGAGAACGTTTGGTATCTCGATGAATTGTTGTATCAAGATGATAGCGCTTCTTCATTCTATCACAATAAATCATTGAGAGAAATTGCTAAGTACGCCGATAGTCTCCTTACCTATTCGTGGAGAATGGCATTATTTAATCAAGCGGATTTTGTAAAACTTGATTCCATCTTTACCCGTGTAAACCGCGCATTTCTCGATACGATTGGTTCTGCATTGGGACCGGAAGATACGCTTTCGTACAAACCGTTGATTATTCGCGCAACGAAAAAACTTTCTGATGCGGAATTCTTAAAGAGAAATTATACGCCTCCGCCGCGCAACCCGGGAATACAAAATGCCGCAAGCGGAATTCCGGAACAATTTTCTCTTGAACAGAATTATCCCAATCCGTTTAATCCTGCAACCACCATTGGATTTCATTTGCCCGAAGATGCCGTTGTTACGATTTCCTTGTATAATGTTCTTGGACAAAAACTAAAAACAATTGTGAACGAACAAATATTTAGCGCTGGATTTGAAGAAGCATATCTTGACGCTTCTTCACTTTCAAGCGGAGTGTATTTCTATCGCTTTACTGCAACATCATTGGAAACAGGCGTTACGTTTTCGTCTATGAAGAAGATGATGCTGATGAAGTGAGAAAAAAGTATAAAACTTTCTTTTGTTGTATGTATTACTCATTTTATTAGTGAGTAATACATACACATGGAAAGAACCCAATAATGTTGCATGAGTTAAAAAATGATTGTCGTAAAATAATTTTTTTTCACCAGGATGAAGCCGAAACCCGCGGCATCACTCTGTATTTTTTTTTCAATAATTAAGGAACCCAAACTATGCGTACGCTCGTACACATTTCACTTTTATTTCTTTTCATTTTCTCAAACTCTTCCTCTTCAACGCATTGCCAAATTCACGGCAAAGTGTACAAAGACGCAGACAGCAGTCGTATCACAGCAACTGACACGACTTCACTGAAAAACATCAAAATCTTTCTTTCCATCGCAACGCAATCTTCAACGATTCTTGTTGACAGCACATCAACAACGACAAACGGCGACTATGCGTTTTTCGGATTAAGCGGCGGCGATTATCGTATTTCTGTTGCGACTTCAATAGCGTTTATGCTTCTTGATGCCGAAGCAGGTCAATATCTTGCCGGAGGAACATTTCCCAGCGAACAAAACAGAATTGATGCGCAAACATTGCAAGTTATCAATTTCGATGGGCAAATTTCCGTGAAGAATAATTTCTTTTTATACGGAAAAAAATTTCGAACATTTGTGCAAGATAGTTTTGCAGTTAAGTCCAACAAGTTGAAAGCGAAGAAAGGACAACTTCCGCCAATGCCTAATTCGGGACACGCGCGCGATACGCTGATGAAATTAAGTATTGCAACAAGCGCCGCAATGATTATCGGAACGAAAACAGATTCCAGTTCAAAATATGGATGGATTGAATTGGAGAATGTAAAAAAGGTGCAAGCGTTTTTTCCACACACCGGAAGAGCGCGCGGATTAGATACACTGAAACCAGGGAAAAAAGCGAAAATGTTTTTGGGAAAAGTAAAAAATCTGAAACCGAAAAGTTACAACAATCGTCTTGCCGGTGAACAAGCCGCGTTGAAAATGAACTTGGATTTAAGTTTCTTTGGAATTTCTCCAAGCGAACTTGGGGATTTGAAATTTGATAACGAAAGCGGAAATACGAATCCATTAAACGGAGAATCACTGAATGACATTGCCCTTCTTGTAGATTCTGCGCTTACCTACTATCGGCATTTTTCCGTAACGGGAGTTTTCGATTCGATGGCAAATACGCTTTCCAACATCAATCGCGGATTTTCCGGAGCGATGGATACGATTTCTGTGCGCACCAAATTGAAAATCAAAGGAACGAAAGACATAACGCAAGTTCCGTTTCTACGAGTGGATGATTCGCAAGAGAAACAGCGTCGTACGTTTGTTTCGGAACGAGGAAATGAAATTCCTAAACAATTTTCTTTGTATCAAAATTTTCCGAATCCGTTTAATCCTTCGACGTCAATTTCTTTTTCGCTGGAACGCGATGCGAGTGTTTCGCTCGTTATTTTCGATGCCTTGGGAAGAAATGTTGCAACGTTGTTCGAGAACGAATTTCTCGAACGCGGAACATACGAAACGTTCTGGAACGCTTCTCACTTTTCATCCGGTATGTATTATTATCGTTTTTCGGTTGATGGAAAATATTTTCAGCAGTCGAAATCAATGTTGTTGCTGAAATAAGAGCAATTATTTTTTTTGCGCACCCGCTTTTCGTTTTGCAGAAAGCGGGTGTTTTGTTTTTGAGCAGAAGGGCATCTCTAAAATCCCCAATGACAAATCCCAAATGACAAATAAATTCCAAATTCCAAATTCCGAAATCCCTCTATGAGTCATTGACAAACAAATACGGTTTGTGCTTTATTTTGGTTATTTGAATTTTATTCATTGGGATTTATTTGGGATTTGTTTTTTGATGCTTGGAGTTTTTAGAGGTACCCTAAAGAAAAACCTTGAGGGCTTTCAGTTCAATTTTTTAAAGTTCACAGAAATTTCTGAAATAATTTACTTCCGCACTTGTTGTCCTTCACTCAATATTTACGTTTATTTTGCCCGTAAATTTTGCTTCAAAAGAGTTTCATCGAACAACCATCTTGGATAGTTTTGCAAACATAAAAATTCCCAATCGAAATTCGCTGTTCCTCATTGCAGGTCCGTGTGTAGTAGAAAACCGCGATATTGTTTTTCGAACAGCGGAACATTGCAAAAAAATCTCTGAACAATTTCGCATTCCCTATATTTTTAAGTCATCGTATAAAAAAGCAAATCGCACAAGCGGAAATTCGTTTTCAACAATTGGCATGAATGAAGCGCTGGATATTCTTTCGGATGTTAAAAAAGAATTTTCTGTGCCGATTCTTACGGATATTCATACAGAAGAAGAAGCAACCATTGCAGCAAGAGTAGCGGACGTGTTGCAAATTCCCGCGTTTCTTTGCCGGCAAACGGATTTGCTTTTCGCCGCTGGAAAAACGGGTAATGTTGTGAACATAAAGAAAGGACAATTCCTTTCGCCGTACGATATAAAATTTTCAGCAGAAAAGGTCGAGATGACGGGAAACAAAAATATTTTACTTACAGAACGCGGAACAACGTTCGGCTACAACAATCTCGTTGTGGATATGCGTTCGCTCGTGATTATGCGCCAACTTGGTTATCCCATCGTTTTTGATGCAACACACAGCGTGCAAATTCCGGGAACGGGTGAAGGAAAAACTTCCGGCAATCGCGAATTTATTGTACCGCTTGCTCGCGCTGCCGTTGCTGTTGGCGTTGATGGAATATTTCTCGAAACACATCCCAATCCGAAAGAAGCAAAAAGCGATGCAGAAAGTCAGTTGCCGTTGAGTGCATTGGAGAATTTGGTGGAGCAGATTGTGGAGTTGAATGAAGTAAGGAATAAATTTTAAACTTTGTGTCTTCGTGCCTTGGTGGTAAAAATAATAACCACAAAGACATCAAGGCGCAAAAAAAATGAAATGAAACCGAAAAGTAAACAGGCAATACAATCCAAACTCAAAAACATCAAGTTACTTTTACTCGATGTTGATGGCGTTTTAACAGATGGAAGAATTGTGTACACGAGCGATGGCGTTGAACAAAAATTTTTCGATGCGCACGATGGATACGGATTTACGCTCGCGCTTCGTCATGGACTGAAATTGGGAATTATCAGCGGACGTTCTTCGCCGATGGTTACCAAACGCGCATCGGAATTTATGATTGACGAAGTGCATCAAGACGTTCCGAATAAATTGGAAGTGTACAACGCAATCAAAAAAAAATATCATTTGAGCGATAAAGAAATTGCGTACATCGGCGACGATTTGATGGATATTCCTTTGTTGCAACTCGTAGGATTTTCAGCGGCGCCGAATGATGCAATGGAAGATATTTTTGCATCAGTACAATATGTTTGCAGTAAAGGCGGAGGGCGTGGAGCAGTACGAGAAGTGATTGATTTGATTTTGAAAGCGAAATAAATTCGCTTGGAATTTTTGTAATGATTGATATTGAATTGTCCATTGCCCCAAAAAACAAGAACAACGACTCATTCCCAATGACAAAGAAATATTGATATTCAGAAAGTGAAAAAAATAATTGAAGCAGCGCGAGAAGTTATTCGCATCGAAGCAAATGCTGTAGCAAAACTTGAAGAAAATATCAATGAACAATATGCACGAGCAATTGAAATAATTTTGCATTGCAACGGTCGTGTAATAGTTTCGGGAATGGGAAAATCAGGAATTATTGGAAGAAAGATTGTTGCAACGTTCAATTCCACGGGAACCCCTTCGATGTTTCTTCATCCGAGCGACGCGATTCACGGCGATTTGGGAATGGTGCGCGAGGGCGATGTCGTTGTGTGCATTTCCAAAAGCGGCGATACGAAAGAACTCTTGCAACTTTTGCCGCTCTTCAAACGCGTGAATGCAAAAATTATTTCTCTTGTAGGAAATCTTCATTCGCCGCTTGCAAACAATTCCGACGTCGTTCTCGATTGTTCTGTTGAACAAGAAGCATGTCCGCACGATTTGGCGCCAACATCATCCACGACTGCTGCGCTCGTGATAGGAGATGCGCTTGCGATTACACTTCTTGAACAGAGAAATTTTTCTGCGGAAGATTTTGCATTGTTTCATCCCGGCGGGAATTTAGGGAAACGATTGTTACTGAAAGCAGAAGAAATAATGGTGAAGGGCGATGCAGTTCCGCGCGTGAAAACAAGCGTTCAATTACGCGACGCAATTTTAGAAATAACTTCGAAACGACTTGGCGCAACGTGTGTTGTGGACGAAAAAAATATTCTTCTGGGAATAATTACCGATGGCGATTTGCGAAGATTACTGCATCGAACAGCGGATGTTTCCAATTTCACTGCAGAAAAAGCGATGACCAAAAATCCCAAGACAACACGCAAAGAAATTCTCGCCGCAGTTGTACTGCAGGAAATGGAACAATTCAACATTACGCAAATTGTTGTTGTGGACGAATTGCATCATCCGATTGGAATGATTCATTTGCACGATTTGGTGAAAGCAGGATTGGGCGAAAGCAATTAAAAATGAAAATTGAAAAATTTAAAATTAGAAGAATACAATTTCTTCGTTCATCATTTTACATTTTACATTTTGCATTTTTAATTCTTTTTGGTTGCGAAGAAAAAATACAACCTTCCAACGTTCATCATACGGAATCCCATTCACCAACACAGGAAAGTTGGGATTCAGAAATTACAATTTCCGATTCGGGAAAAAACCGCGCAGTCATTTTTTCGGGATACGTTGCAGTATTTGAACATAGAAATTTTACTATTCTCGACAGCGGCGTCGTTGTTGATTTTTTTGATGAGCGCGGACATCATACTTCAAAACTCACAGCGCGCAAAGGAAAAGTCAACGACGCTTCGAAAGATTTGGAAGCGGAAGGAAACGTCGTACTCGTTTCCGATAGCGGTACCGTTGTGAAAACAGAAAAATTGTTTTGGAACAATACGGCGCAAAAAGTTCACTCGCAAGAATTTGTTCATATTACATCGCCGACAGAAGATATACGCGGTTACGGATTTGAATCGGATCAAGAGTTGAAGTTCTACAAAATTTTTCGCGTTGCAGGAAAAGCGAAAGTGAAAGAAGAATGAAACGACAACGACAATTTACCAATGACAAATTACGGATTGCATACATTCGCCTGTTGTCAACGGTCAGTTGGGTATTACTTTCTGCTCTCTGCTCACCGCTCTCTGCTCAAAGAAAAGAAACACTGGTAACGCTTCATCATGCGGATAGTTTGATTGGTTCCGTTATCAACGGCGAAAGTGTGCGTGAATTATTTGGCAATGTACGATTCAGTCAGGAAAATATTATTGTTACGTGCGACAAAGCGACGGAATATTTAGCCAAAAAATTTTTTGTTCTCGAAGGCAATGTACAAGTGAAAGAAGACTCGCTCATATTTTGGGGAAAACGTGGAACATATTCTGTCGAAAAAAAAATTGCCGAAGGATTTGACGGTGTGCGTTTGGTAGAAGGGAAAAAACAATTATCGGCGGAACGCGGAACATATTGTGTGAACGAACGAAAAGCGTTTTTTCAAAACAATGTTGTTGCAAGCGATACAGAAATAAATTTGAACGCAAGTGCGCTTACGTATTTTCGGAACGATAAACATATCATCGCTTCGGGAAGCGTGATTCTTTCAAACGCAGAACAGACTCTTCAGTCGTACGGTGAATTATTGGAACATTATCCTGAAAATAAATTTTCTCGAATGACGGGAAATCCGAAAGTTGTTGAATATGATACTGCGAGCGATGGAAGTATTGATACACTCATTATTTATGCTGATACTTTGGAAGCAATGCAGGATTCGCTCGAACATTTGTGGGCAAAAAAGAATGTGAAGGTAGAGCGAGAATCACTTTCTGCTGCAGCAGGATATTTGGAATATAATCGCACGCGTGATTCGATTGTATTGATGCAACATCCGTACGTGTTTTACCATGAACATCAGGTCAGCGGTGATACCATAGAATTGCTGTTGCGAAAACGGCAATTAGAACGTGCAATCATCAAAGAACATACGCTTGCGGTTTCACAAGTGGATTCATTTTACAGAAAACGGTTTCAACAATTGAGCGGAGAACAAATGCAATTATATTTTTCAGAAAAAAAACTACAGCAAATCATCGTGAAGAAACGTGCGACAAGTTTGTATTTTCTCTTTGATGAAGATACGGTGTATGGAGGAAAAAAACCGAATGGAGCAAACAAATCAACAGGAGATGAAGTGCGAATTGTTTTTGAGAATGGAAGAATGAAGCGAATAACGGTTGTCGGCGGAGTTGAGGGACAATATTTCCCGGAAAATATTGTTGAAGGAAAAGAAGAAGAATTTCGTTTGGAAAATTTTCGGTGGATTGAAAGAATGAAGAAGTCAGTAGTCAGAAGTCAGTAGTCAGTAGTCAGTAGTCAGTAGTCAGAAGAAAAAGTTGGAAGAAAAAATTTTACAACAAGAGACAATTCACGGTTCACGCTCCACGAATCACGAACTTGTTCTTCGTTCCGAAAATTTGTGGAAGCGATACAAAAAGCGTAGCGTTGTGAAAGGCGTGAGCATTCAGGTTGCGCAAGGAGAAGTTGTTGGATTGCTTGGACCAAATGGTGCGGGAAAAACAACAACGTTTTATATGATTATGGGAATGATTTCGCCGAATGATGGCGAAGTTTTTTTGGGAAACGCAAACATAACGAACATGCCAATGTATAAACGCGCACGATACGGCATCGGTTATTTGCAACAGGAAGCATCCATTTTTCGCAAACTAACCGTGCGGGAAAATTTACTTGCGGTTTTGCAACTTCGGAACATGAAATCAAAAGAACGAGAAGAATTTTGCGACAAGTTGCTGAATGATTTTTCTCTCACGCACGTTGCAAAAAATCAAGGATATAATTTATCGGGAGGAGAACGACGACGAACAGAAATTGCGCGCGCGCTTGCAATGGAACCAAAATTTATTTTGCTCGATGAACCTTTTGCAGGCATTGACCCGATTGCCGTTGAAGAAATTATGAAAATTGTTCACGACTTGAAGAACAATGGAATCGGCGTTCTTGTTACTGACCATAATGTTCACGAAACACTTTCTATTACAGATAGAGCGTATCTTTTGGTGAATGGAGAAATATTTCTCTCGGGAACTGCAGAGGAACTTGCATCCAATGAACAGGTTCGGAAATTGTATTTGGGAGAAAAGTTTCGTTTGGATAGGTATCAATAATTTTTTTAGAATTGCGTTACAACTCTTCAAAAAGAATAACGATGGTACACATTTTGCATTTGTAAATAAATATTGTATAAATCTTTTATTTGATTAAATATTTTTATAAATTTTACCCACACACATTAGAGTTTTTCAACATTTTTTTAGTCAATTATTATCAGAAAGGTATTTTGTTATGAAGCAGATTGCTAATATTTTTTTCATATTGACGTTAACATTGTTCTTTACGTTTTCAGCGAAGGCGCAAGTCGTGCAAAACGATGTTATTATCAATGAATTTCTTCCCAATGCACAATCGGCAGATGGAAAAGAATACGTCGAGTTGTTAGTTACAAGTTCAAATCCTGTTGATATATCCGGATTTCGTTTAAGCGATGTAAGCACAAAAGCAGGTGCAGGCGGAACAACAGAAGGTCATCTTGATTTTCCCATTGCTCCTTATTTAGAAGGGTTAGTGCAGGGAACAAGAATTCTCATTATTCTTCAGGTTCCTTCCGGGAATCCCAATATTTATCCCGTTGAAGACCAAGACCCGAGCGATTCGGTGCTTGTGTTATTTTCGAACGCACTTGCTGGAGGTTCGTTAATTGCATCGGGAGTATTGGATTTATCTACGAATGAAAATATTGTGCTTCTTGATGGTCCCGGTTCAACATCAAATGTGATTGATTATGTTTCGACTGGAACGAATTCAAGTCAAGCAGAATTTCCTGATGCCAAGTGGTACAAATTGACTGATAGTATTGCAACATCTTCATCGGGAACAGTAACATATTTTTCCAACGACCGTTCCGGAGGATTAAACAATGATACAAGTTCGATGACGGTGTGGAAAACAAACCAACCTGCAGCCGATAAAACACCGGGGCAAAAAAATAAGAATCAAACATTTCCGTGGGTAACCGCAACGTCGGGAGATGGGAGCGCTACTATCGTGAACATAACTTCTTCCGAAACTATTTTGTTGAACTCAACAGTTTTCAGAAGAAATGCTGGAGGGCAAGATGTTCGCATTGGAGTAACAGGAGTCGCTTCTGGAATTCTCGATACTGTTGTTGTAGAAATTCCTCAAGAATGGACGGGTTTTAGCGGAGGCAATATTACGCTTGGTGGAAAATTTACCGGTAAAACGTATGTAGTTTCTGATAATAAAATTATTATTCCTGATGCTGGTTTGGATGCAACACAAGGAACAATTGACATTTTTGGTTTTGATACACCAAATCCTGATGGAGCAGGGCTCGATGGAATTTATGAATGGAAAGTGTACACTGCTGCATCGCCTAATCCCATAAATCAAATTAGTTCATCACCAAAATCGAATGTCATCATTCCAATTTCCAATATTCGAACTGGTGGAGTAGATGGATATGGAAATAGTGATGCAAACGGATTAGTTCCTGTAATGACAAATAAAATTGTTGCTCTGCAGGGTGTTGTAACCGTAGAAGATTCCATATTAGCATTACCAACGGGAGTTGCGCCAACAACAAGTTTCTTTATTCAAGACGGAGATTATGGGCTTCAGGTTTTTCGCAGCAATGCAAATTCTTCACAATTGTTTTCACGAGGTTCAAAAATAATTGCTCTTGGAAATATTACTGCGTTCAACGGAAACACAGAAATTGTTCCGGGTTCTGTTGGTTTTCCGAATTTCTTTGTTGACGGAACAGACATTATTCCCACTCCACTTACAGTTTCTTCAACCAATGAAATAAATGAATCAGTTGAAGGACGCCTCGTACGAATTAACGGAGTGCATTTTGATTCCATCGGCTTTGGTTTTTTTGCGACATCTGCAACTGCTGGAGTAAAATTTCACGTTGGTGGAGTATATAGAACGCTTTATCTACATACCGCAGATACATTACGTTCGCCGGGAGTTCAAATTATCGGAGAAAAAATTCCTCCAACTGCAGACGTTATTGGCGCGATATATCATCGAACAGACCAAGATACTGGAACCGTATCGAAACGAAATCCATATAAAGTATCTCCTCGTGATTTATTTGATATTACTCGATACAGTTCTGTTTCCGGCACTGTGTATAGCGATTTGAATGGCAATGGTATTAAAAATTCTGGCGAACCTGGATTATCCGGATGGGTTTTAACTGTTGACGGTGATAGCGCTACAGTAACAGATGCAAACGGAAATTATACGATTGATGGACTTTTGCCCGGAACGTATTCTATCGGACAATTACCGGAAGATGGCTGGGTGCAAACTTTTCCCGCAGAAAATGGAAATCATTCAGTTGTGGTTACTACAGGATTGATTTTTTCTGGGTATCATTTTGGGAATTTCAAAAACGGAAAAATTCTCGGGCTTCATTACGAAGATGATAATGGTAATGGAACGTTCGATGGTTCAGATTTGGGAAAACCGGGACCAGATTTCTTTTTGCATAAAGATTCACTCGGGAATATTGTTGAAACAACAACAACAGATGAAGATGGAAATTATTTTTTCTATAACTTAGGAGTTGGAACGTATTTTGTTTCTATTGATAACCTTTCTGGCAGAACAATTACACAACCAGCGAATAATACAAACGGCATCTATTATTACCAGATTGAAATTACTACGGCGAGTCCCACAATTACCGGAAAAGATTTCGGATACTTTCGATTAGGTTCAATATCGGGATTAAAATTTTTCGATGTAAAAGCAAACGGGCAACGAGACATTTGTCCGATTTGTCCATCGGGGTTTGAGCCAGTAATCGCGGATTGGAAAATTTATATTGAACAAAACAGTGAAATTCTTGATTCACAAAGTACGAATCAAAACGGCGAATTTCAATTTTCCGCGCTTGGACCAGGTATTTATACGATACGCGAAGAAAACAGAAACGGATGGCGACAAACTGCGCCTTCTGCTCCCGGAACATTTTCTATTTTGCTTTCGTCGAGTGGACAAAATGTAACAGGTTTACTGTTCGGAAATCGTTTGCCGCGTCGTGGAATGAAATTGCGTGCATTACGCGCAGATTCTCTTTGGTCAAATGCGTTGAATTGGACGGGCGATGCTTTGCCTTCGGCGGATGATTCCATTGAAGTGAATTTTGGCGATACTATTTACGTTGACCAACTTCAGAGTGGAGCAGATTCCTTAGGTCAATTATTTGTTGGAATCGGAGGCAATCTGATTTTTCCCGCGCCTGTAACATTAAAACTTCGCGATTCATTAACGGTGAATGGCAATGTGAAAGTCAATGAACTCGCGGCTCCTCAATTACAACTCTATGGTTCATTTGCCGGAGTCGGAACGTTCGAGCCGGGAAGTTCTACTGTGAGTTTAAAAGGAAATAAAACAAAATCCGTAGGATTGACGCCAAGCGGAAAAGCATCTTCCGCTACGTTTTACAATTTGGAAATTGATGGCGAAAATACGTCATCATCTTCCAATTTGATTGTTGAAAACCAATTGAATTTACTATCGAATTTTTCTGTCGAAGGAACGAACGAAATAAAAATTCAAAATCCGCTTTCTTCCGCCGTAACAGGAACAGGAAAATTACATCGCGGAACTATGGAACGTGCTATTCAAGCAGGAGATACGAATGCGTATCGTTTTCATTCTTCTTATACCAGTTTAAAATTTTCAGGAACGGGAACACCGCCGAATGCAATGCGCATTTCGTGGAACCCGGATTCTGTTCAAAGTTTGCACAACAAATACCGTGTAGAAAAAACGGGAACAGTTGATACGGCAAATAATGCTATTGTTGTTTCGAATGTGTCTCGTTTTTCGCGATGGGCGTTTGGTCAAGTAGGACACAAAGACAGCACCGGCGGCGGTTCGTATGATGTTACAGAAGAAACAACAAATAAAGGCGCAGTTACTTCCCCCGCAACTTTATCATTGGAATATATTCCGAACTTTTCATTCAGTGAAGATTCTGTTGCAGTGTATAGAATTTCCGCCGGTATTTTTGTTCAAAAATATTCTGATACAGACGGAAGCGCTTCGACAACAAATGACCAAACGTTGAAATCGTGGGGATTAAAAGTGCGCGATGGAAACAATACGCTGATTGCTGATTCCAATCAATCATCGGTTCTGTTGAGCGAAGTGGAAGAAGGAACGTACACCGTTTCAGAAGTAGATAGCGCGCAATGGAGTCATATTCAAACCATTACGAATGATACGACAATCAACGGGAGTTCAACTTCGCAATCGGTAACAGCAGAAGTTGGAAAACTTTCCTTGGTAAAATTTATCAACTACTATCAACCGGATAATACGAAATATCGCACGTTTCTATCGAGCGCATTGGGAGGAAAAGCAGCGAAACTCAAGTACAAAAAGAACGTCGGTTATCCACTTCCTGTTCCTGCAAACGTGCGTGATGCCGCAGTAACCAAGTTAACGCCAATTGTTCTTGGTAAAGTGCAAGTGCTGAAAGATTCTGTCAAAAAATATGGATGGATAGAATTTGCTGAAGGGAAAAAGATGGAGAAATATTTTCCCGGTGTTGGTACAAAAGCATATCCGTTTGATACAGTACGAGTAACGGGAAAGAAACCGAAACTTTTTGTGAAAGCGTTTAAGAATCCAACAGCAGTAAAGTATGAAAACCATCTTGCGACAGAACTTGCTGCGTATCGCGTGAATGAAGCCGCAAGCAAAACAACGCCAAGAATAATGAGCGAAGCAAGTTTGGGCGATATTTTATACAATGACCCGAATGCTGCGCAGTTCGGATTAAACGGTTTGCCGATAAAACGCATTGCAGATTCGGCGGATGTGTATTTAACGTATTTCCGAAGAATCAGCGAAGTTAACCGTCAAGCGTATTTTTCCGCGCTTGATTCTGCATTCACCCGAGTCAATCGTGAATTTAACAGCGGAACAATTACTGTTGAAGATACACTTCCAGCAAACGGGGGAAGTATTATTCCTTTGAAAATTCCTTCGTATAAAATGATTTCCGAAGCGGTGTATTTCAAAAGTCCGTTAGGAAAAACAGCACCGGATTCGCCATTGCAAACGATTGCAAATACTCCTGAACAATTTGTGCTGTATCAAAATTATCCGAATCCGTTTAATCCCGCGACGACTATCGCATTTGCATTGCCCAACGATGCATTCGTAACGCTGAACGTCTATAACGTTCTTGGACAAAAAATTTCAACATTATTGAATAATGAATTTCTGGAAGAAGGAACGAACGAAATTTATTTTGATGCTACGCAATATTCCAGCGGCGTGTATTTTTATCGAATGATAGTGAATGATGCGGATGGACATTCGTTCTCACGTATTCGTAAGATGATTTTGATGAAGTAATTTTCCACACAATTTTTTAATTTTCATTTTTTATCACCCTCTAATTACAAATTATTATGACAAAAATAGTAAAGCAAACAATTCGTTTTTTTTCAACTGCAACAGCATTAATGCTCTTTGCAGGATTTTTTCAAGCAACTGCGCAAAGCCAATTGCTTTTTGAAGAGAATTTTAGTTACACATCCGGAACTAATTTAAGTTCAAACGGATGGACTGCATATAGCGGCGCCGGAACGAATCCTCAAAAAATTGCTGTTGGCGGATTAGTTTATAGCGGATATCCATCTTCTTCCATAGGAAATGCAGATTCCATTGTTACTTCCGGAGAAGACGTGAACAAAACATGGGCAAGTAATCCTTCGGGCGTTGTAACCGGTACATTATACTATTCATTTTTGATGAATTTGACTTTAGCACAAATTTCATCGAATAATGGCGACTATTTTATCCATCTCTATAAAAACTCATCTACATTTACTGCAAGAGTTTTTGCAAAGAGAAAATCATCTGACCCGACGAAGTTTTCGTTAGGAATTGCGAAGTCAAGTACTGCAGCCAATGTCGCTTATTCAGATTCTATATATAGTATCGGAACAACATATTTAATCGCTGTGAAATATATTTTCGTGGCTGCTGCAGGAAATGATAGCGTCCAATTATTTGTGAATCCAACTCCCGGCGCCGCGGAACCAACACCCACAATCAAAAATTCGACTGCGGATATTGCATCTACTGATATTGATACTGTCTATGGAGTTGCTATACGACAAGGTTCATCAACGACTGCGTCTGCTGGTTTGATAGATGGAATTCGCGTGGGAACTACGTGGTCATCAATATTACCGTCAACATCAAGTTCTTCATCTGATATCATTTCTGGAGGAAATGAAACAGTGAATATTAACTATGCATCGTTTCAATCCAATGCAATCTCGACAACAACAGATGGTGTGCGTTTATGGTCGTTCACTATCCGTGATGGCGGCGGAAGCGCAGATGCAGATACGGATCCAACAATTCTTGCTTCGATAACTCTTGGTAAAGGTGCAGGCAATACCGTTTCCAATTGGGCAAATGCCATTCGTCGCGCGGCGCTTTTCAATGGAACAAATCTTATTTCTGATGTTGATGTAAGTGGAGATACAATTTCCTTCAGTGGACTTTCCGGTGCAAATGTAACCGCTGCAGACGACGGAAATACAACGATTGACCTTTATGTTACGTTTGAAACAACAGTTACAGATAATCAACAGTTTCAATTTCAAACAACGAACTCTTCCGTAACCGCCGGAACATCAAGTTCAACATTTACAACGTTTACCGCGACCAGCGATGCAACAAATGATGCAAATAAGATTGAAGTTACTGCATCGAAAATCAGTTTTACAACCGAACCTCCTGCTTCAGTCGGTGTATTCACAGATTTTTCGTCGGCAGTTTCGGCGCAAGATGCAAATAATAATACCGACTTGGATTATACATCGAATGTTACGTTGAGTAAAGCAAGCGGAGCCGGCACACTTTCATCGGTTGCGGGACTTACGAAAGCGGCGGCGAATGGTGTTGCGTCGTGGAGTGATTTGCAATGGAATACGATTGAAAACAATGTAACAATGCAAGCGGCGTCGGGAGCGTTTTCGAATGCAACGTCTTCGGCTTTCAATGTTATCGCATTGTATTCGTCCAATTCTGATATTCAAAAAATTTCAAATTCTGAATCCGAAACTATTTCTTCACTCTTGAATGACGTAAGTCCGCTTACTTCTTCAACCGGAAATCAAGTGTGGCAATTAAACATTCGAGATGGTGGTGGAACTCCTGATGGCGATAATTTACCGACTATTCTCACAGCAATTACATTGACACAAGGCGCGGGAAATACCGTTACCAGTTGGAATAATGCAATTCTCGCCGCCGATTTATTTGATGGAGCAACACGACTTGCAGGCGCAACGATTGGTGCAACATCGCTTGCATTTTCCGGCCTCAATGTTTCGGTGAATGATAATTCGTCAAAAACATTATCACTTCGAATATCGCTGCAAAATCCGTTAGGAAGCGGAGTTGCAGATAATCAACTGTTTGTGTTTGAAGTATTATCTTCGAACGTAACTGCAGGAAATCCAACTTCCAGTTCGCAATTTGCTTCTTTTGTTGCGCCTTCTTCGTCTATAATTTCAAACGTCATTGCCGTAGACGCAACGAAACTTACGTTCACAACGCAACCGCCGTCATCGCAGTATATCAATAAAACGATTTCCGTTGCTGTTACTTCGCAAGATGCAAACGGAAACAAAGACGTTGATTTTGTTGGTGTCGTTACGCTTGGTGTTGGAAACGGAACTGGAGTAGTTTCTGCAACAAGCGGATTGCAGAAAAACGCCGCCGCCGGTGTTGTTTCGTGGAATGATGTCATGTATAGTATTGGAGAAGCCAATGTTACATTATCCGCGTCTGCCGTTGGTGTAACTTCTGGAACGTCAAGCGCTGTTCTCTTCATTGACCCTGTTGTGAAATGGGATGGCGGCGCAAGTTCACAAAACTGGATTGATGCTGCAAACTGGAATCCCGATGGATTGCCGACGCTCAACAGTGTCGTAATTCTTGACAATGCAAATGTTTCCGGAAATTATTCCGTTTATCTTGGAGGAAATGATACTGCACGCTGTTATTCGTTGCAAGTTGGATATGCGGGAAACACCAATACGATAACGTTGAATTTACAATCTACAAACAGTGTTGCATTAAAACTTGGCGATGGAGTTGCAGGAAATATAGATTTTGCAATTCAACAAGGAGGAATCTACATCAACGGTTCGCAGGCGTCTTCGGGAAGTACATATTTTTCGCGCGTGGGAACTTCCGACAGCGTAAAAATTTATTCTGGTGGAAAATTTATCAACACAACAGCGAGAAGTTTCAGCACGCCGTTTGGCGCATCATTTACTTCATTTGAAAACGGAAGCACGTTCGAACTGAATATTCGCGGAACAACTTCTGCTATTCCAAGTCTCGGCGGAAGAAATTATGGTAACTTTATTATTGCAAGCGATTCTTCCGGCGGAACAATTGTTTATAACACCAATACGGTGAGCGGAACAAGTACGTTTAACGTTCAAAATACGCTCACAATCAGAAGCGGCGTTTCCGTTGCGGCGTGGACATTAACAGCGACTTCACCGATTACGTTTGGCGGATTAAATATTAATTCTGCATTCGGTTTTGCAACTGGTTCGACAACGCAATTGAATATAACGGGAAACATTGTTGCAAACGCTACGTTATCAACTGTTGCTACGCAACCGATTTCATTCTCCGGAACAGGAAATCAAACCGTTTCCGGTTCTTCGTCAATCACCTTTGCGAATGGATTTACTGTTGCAAACGGAGTAAATCTTGGTTTTCAATCCTCTGCAACCATCGGGAATAATGCAACAGTGAACGGAACATTGACTGTTTCCAATGGCACTTTATCTGCAGGAAACAACACGGTGAATTTAGGAACAACCGGAATGATTTCGGAAAACGGCGACAATAGAATTGTGGGAAATGTTTCTGCAACCCGTTCGTTCAGTTCGCCGGAATCATTCGGCGGAATTGGCATTACTATTTCCGGCGCAAACGATTTAGGAAGCACTTCAGTTACTCGTAATACAGGAACTGCACAAACTGGAAACGGAAACCAATCTGTGCAGCGATATTTTGTTATTTCTCCTGCAAATAATTCAAACTTGGATGCGGCGATTGCTTTCCAATATGCAGATGCAGAATTGAACGGAAATACAGAAAGCACGTTGAAGTTTAATAAATCAACTGACAACGGAACTTCGTGGACTCTCGTCGGAGGAACTGCGGATGAAAACACGAATACGGTAACGTTGAACGGTGTCAATTCATTCTCGCGATGGACTGTTTCATCGAACAGTTTGCAACCCGCTGGATTTTCCGTTGATAAATCTTCCATTGATTTTGGAAACGTTAATGTCGGGAGCAGCAAAACAGATAGTGTTATCGTTACCAACAACGGCGGCGATGTGCTCACGGTTACTGGTTCCGCAGTTGGCGCATTTTCCGTTGCACCGAGCGGAGAACAATCTGTTCAAATCGGCGCGTCGAAAACATTTTATATTACTTTTTCGCCGACAACAATCGGAACTTCTTCCGATGACGTGGAATTTAATCACAACGCCGCAGGTTCTCCGACAACGGTAACTTGTACCGGTTTCGGATTAGATGCTGTGTTTTCTTCCAATACTTCATCGTACAATTTCGGTGAAGTTCTTGTCGGAAATTCTGTTGTGGATACTATTACCATCACCAATAATGGCAATATTACGATGAATGTTGAAGCATCTGCAAACGCTCCGTTCAGCGTTTCTCCTTCGGCAACGCAAAATATTTCTGCAACTGAAAGTATGGATTTCTACATTACGTATTCACCAACTTCGATGGGAAATCATTCTGATAATGTAACGTTCACACACAACGGAAGCACTTCTCCCGATGCTGTTTCGTACAGCGGAACCGGAATTGCTCCGGTATTTTCAATTGACCCGACAACATTGGATTTTGGCGACGTTCTCGTTGGCGATTCGAAAACTGATAGCGTTCTTGTTTCAAATACGGGAACTTCGGATTTAACTGTTTCCACAGTTGCTTCAAGCGATTTCAGCGTATCTCCAAGCGGTTCGCAAGTTATTGCGGAAAACGGAAGTTTGAAATTTTTTGTTACGTTTTCTCCGAGTGAAGTTGGCGAAAATAACGGCGATGTTATTTTTACGCACGATGCTTCAACTTCTCCCGATACATTGCTGCTTTCCGGAAACGGAATTCTTCCCGGGTTTGCCGTTACTCCTTCAACGCTGAGTTTCGGAAATGTTCTCCTTGGACAAACTGCAACGGATTCCGTTACAATTTCGAACAACGGAACTGCTGATGTTCACGTAACAGCAACCGCTACTGCTCCGTTTTCTGTAATGCCAAGCGGAGAACAAACAATCAACGCATCCGGAAGTATGAAATTCTATATTTCGTTTTCTCCGACTGCAACGGGTGCAAGTTCCGGTGATGTATTATTCACGCACGATGCGCCTTCTTCTCCCGATGCGGTACAAGTTTCAGGAACAGGAATTGCGCCGGTGTTCGGAGTCGCTCCTTCTTCTGTTGATTTTGGCGATGTTCTTCTTGATAGTTTGAAAGTTGATGGTTTTATCGTTTCAAACACGGGAACTGCAACACTGAACGTAGAAATAGATACAATTATTTCTGCAAACGGAGATTATTCTGTTGTTCCGATGTCAGCAAGTATTGCCGCTGGCGGTCAACTTTCATTTACGTTGAAATTTATTCCAACAACTATTGGAACAATTTCCGGCACCATCATTCTTACGCACGATGCCGCAAGTTCGCCCGATACCGTTCTTGTTACCGGAAACGGAATTGATGCAGTAAAGTTCAGAACATTCAAATCTTCCGCAACATTAGGGACGCCGAAAGCCGTGAAGTTAGCATTTGTAACGAAAACAGGAAAACTGAAAGTGCAACCAACAGAAGCATCAGCAGTAGAAGCCGCATTTGCAAAAATCGGAAAGAACGGAATGACGTTTTTAGGAATTGAACAAACGCTCAAAGACAGTGCAAAAAAATATTCGTGGATTCTGTACAAGAAAGCTGCAACACTTGCAAAAATGTTCACGTCGTTGCACGATACGGTGTATTCTCCAATTGATTCGTATCGCGTGAGCGGAAAGAAATCCAAAAAACTCAGCAAAGCGATTACTCCCGATAGAAAAAAATACAGCAACGCCGCGTGGGAACAGGGAATTCTCTTCAAACTCAATTTACGCGCAAGTTCCGATACGGTTACTCCATACGGATTAGGCGCATTAGTGTTGAATGAGGATGTATCGTTAGCAGGTCGCTCGCTCAAAGATTCTACGCTTTCGTATGTTGCAACGGTGCTTGACAGCGTGATGACGTACTGGAAGAGTTTCGGAATGAATACGGATTTCGGATATTCTGCGGTGTATGCTGATTTGAAAAATCTTACGGAAACTGTTTTGCGTCCAATTAACGATGGATTTTATCAAACGTTTGATTCCACGAATTATTTCATTCCCGATACCAACGAAATAAAAGTAAATAAGAAAGTGTACGCATTGCGATTGAGCGGTTACAAATCCGCAGGCGAACTTGGCGGATTGTTAAAACGCGTCAGCGGCAAAACTTCTCTCGCGTTTGCAAACAGTGTGTCGAACAATGCTCCTGTCGGATTTGTGTTGAACCAAAATTATCCGAATCCGTTCAATCCTTCTACAACCATTTCATTCGATTTGCCAACGGATGCGTATGTTACATTGAAAATCTACAATGTTCTTGGACAAGAAATTTCCACGTTGTACAACAGCGAATTTCTGGATGCAGGAACAAAAGAAATTTCTTTCGATGCGAAACATCTCTCCAGCGGAATGTATTTTTATCGAGTGTTCACCAACGACGTCGAGGGAAATTCATTCAGCCAAATTCGTAAAATGATTTTGATGAAGTAAGAAAGCGAGACATCGCACAAGAAAAAATCTTAAAGCGATTTCGTTCACACGGAATCGCTTTTTTTTTGTATGAAGTTTGAAAAACTTCATAAAAGACCGTACTGATTTCAGAAAACAATCCGTTGAGAGCGAGCAACAATCTTTTTGTCAACGAAACAGTACTTTGTATATTCTCCCCGCATTTTTTTATGGAAAGGGCTCTTAGCTCAGTTGGTTAGAGCAGCAGACTCATAATCTGCGGGTCGTAGGTTCAAGTCCTACAGGGCCCACAATCGTTTCAAACAAATTTCAAAAATCAAAATCAAAAGTTTTTTCAATACAAACGACTTTTGATTTTTTTTATTTTACTGATGGAAACACTTAAAGAACTTTTTATTTTTCTCACCGATGTGAAAGCGTTAATTCAATGGGGCGGTTTGATTGCCATCATCATCATTGTCTTTGCGGAAACCGGTTTGCTCATCGGTTTTTTTCTTCCCGGCGATTCGTTGCTTGTTACAGCGGGATTATTTGCCGCGAGCGGAATGTTCGATATGTACACGTTAAACATTACCGTAATTCTCGCCGCAGTTATTGGCGATGCTGTTGGGTATTACATCGGGAAAAAAAGCGGCAAAGCGCTGTATCATCGAAACGATTCACGCTTTTTCAAGAAGGAGCATTTATTGAAGACCAAAGAGTTTTACGAAAAGTACGGCGGCATCACCATTGTGCTTGCGCGTTTTATGCCGTTCGCCCGCACCTTTGCTCCCGTGGTTGCGGGGATTGCGGAAATGAAATACCGAAAGTTTTTTTCGTTCAATGTTTGGGGAGGAATTTTGTGGGTGATGAGTATGACGCTTCTCGGTTTCTTTCTCGGGAAACTTATTCCCGATATTGACAAGCACATTTTCAAAGTTATTCTTGTTGTTGTGTTTCTTTCTGTTCTCCCGGGAATCATCAAAGTTGTGCAAGTGAAATTGAAAAAGACAAATTCGGAGTGATGTTACTTGGGAAAGTATCAACATTTGTCTACGACTTGTAAAGTGAAACCCGACCGTTTATTTCACCATCATCAATCGTTTCGTTGCAGTGAACAATTCTTTTGCGTCGTCGCGAATGTTCACTCGCAATAAATATACACCGCTTGCAACAATTTCACCGCTGAGATTTTTTCCATCCCACGTAATTTCGTGCGAACCTGCGGAAAGATTTTCGTACGAAAATGATTGGATGTGTTCTCCTAATATATTGTAAATCGAAATTTCTACATCAGAAATTTTTGCAATGTTCAACCGGAACGACGTTGATGGATTAAACGGATTCGGATAATTATTGCCGAGGGAAAATTCTTTGGGAATAGATTGTTCCAAACGAATAAGTTGCGGCGCATCAAGTCCACCGGAAAGCAATGTAACATTTCCGATTTTTCCGCCGATAATAATTTCTTTGCTATTGTTTCCATCCAAATCGGGAACAACGGCAACTTCTCGCGATTGTGCAGTGGTTGTTGCTGGATACAAAGCAAGTTGTTGTCCGTTATCGCCGCGTAAGATATATGTTCCCACGTTCTGCACGGCGAATATTGCTTCATCAATTCCGTCGCCGTTCAAGTCGGAAATACTTGCGCATCCCATAGTATTTTCAGAAGGAAAATTATGCCAAACAATATTTCCGTTTGCGCCGTTAATACACATTGCACCGCCAGTAAGAAGCGCGGCAAGAATTTCATCTACGCCATCGTTGGTAACATCACGTAATCGAACCAATTGCATAACGCCGTGATTGTTTGTTCCCCGCGACCACATTTGCGCACCTGTAACGCCATCGAGACGAAATATCGGTCCCCAAAATGCACCAAGAATAACATCGGGAGTTTGTCCGGCAACGGGAAACTCCAGCACTTCTTTTGCGCTTCCGGTTGCTGAAGGAGAAAACGACCATTTCACTGCGCCGTTTGCGCCGCTGAAACAAAACGCTTTGTATGTTGGTTCGCCAACAGTTCCAACAACGTCGGGAATAGCGTCGTTATCAATATCGCCGATAGAAATTATTCCGTGTGTAAATCCATCTAACGGCGCAGTCCATAACAATTCTCCCGTTTGTCCATTGAAAAGAAACGCGCTTCTTCTTCCACCAACTCCTCCAACATCAGTCGCGCTCGATGCGGCAACGACATCAGGAATTCCATCGCCGGTGAAATCTCGTTTTGCATCAACGCCGGTAAAATCTCCCATCGAAAAACTATCGGGATGGTCTGTTCCGTACGTCCAAATCATTCTTCCGTTTTTTCCGTCAATAGCGTAAACGTGTTCATTTCCTTCGCCGGTTCCGATAACGACATCCTGAAATCCATCATTGTTTAAATCGGAAGTAACTTCGAGCGCTTTTTGATGTGAATAATCGCTTGCAGTTCCAATGGAACCCGCGCTTGCATTATGAATGTATGTGGTAAAAGCCCAAAGCGAATCAGTTTCTCCGCTTCCGTTTCCGTTCAATGCCATCGTCCAGTAGTTTTCTGTTGAAACAATAATTTCCGGTTTTCCGTCTCCGGAAATGTCATTAATTGCGCGCACCGCTTTGACAAGTCGGAACGTATTGGAAATCGGATGGTCAACGATTGTATGCGACCAGAACGGAACTGCGATTGCGAGATTTTGCGGTTCACCAATTCCTGAAAGTGCAATATCTGCTTCGGGAGCATTTGTGGAATTGTTGTATAAACGTAGAATTGCTGTGTGAGTTCCAGCATTAGTCGGATGATACCATACACGCATATAAACGGAAGAGAGCGGAGGAACAGTAAAAGGAAACAGAACATTTTGAAAATAAAATTCTCCCATGAAACTCAGCATCGCAGCGCTGTCAACAATCAATTCGTCGTTTGCAGCATTGTGAATTTTTAAATTCCATTTTGTAGAACTGTTGATTCGTCGGGCGCCGTAATGGAACGAGTCGGGAACATTGATAAAACCGAATGCGGAAATTCCTGTTCCGAACATTTTTATTGTTTGCGTTCCGCGAACAATATCATTGTTGTGCAAAAGAAAATATGCGCTATCCGGTTCAAAAGACTGTGGTGCGAATGAAAGCGTAAAGTTTATGCTATTTCCCGGAGTAATTGTTTGCGGTGTTTGAATGTTGGTAGAAAAACTGGTTGAAAATAATTGTTGAATACTGTCGAGCACGAGATTTCCCAAACCGAGGTTTTGAATTGTTCCGTTCACTTCTCCTGTTGTTCCGATTGCAACATTTCCTACGTTAAAATTTTTCACAGGTAAATTAATCGCAGGAGTTCCGCTTCCGCTTAAATCGTATTGGTACAATGCTTGTCGTGTTGGATACCAAAGAGATTTTGCAACAAGCCAAAGAAATCTTCCGGCAATAGTCATTCCGCGTGGATTGATATCGCCCAACGGATTGTTATCGGGCATTTGAATTGTTCGCACTGTATCGCCGTTTGTGGGATTGACTACATAAATAAGATTGAGATTTGGTTCGGCGCTGAATCGGTCCATCGCATAATAAATGTAACTTCCATCAAACGCAAGTCCTGTTGGCTGAGCGCCAATGGTCGAAAAACTATCAACAATTGATTTCGTATTCCAGTTGATTTTGTACAACATTCCGCTCGACGGATAATAATCGGAAATCCATACATGCGTTCCGTCCCACGTAACTCCTCCAATATATTTTGAAGAGAAACGCAAAGAATCAATGACCGTTCCTGTTTTCGTAATCTTTATGATTGAACACGTTGCAGTGTATCTTCGGATGTAGAAAAAATTTGTGCCATCAAATGCAAGTCCTTGACTTGAACCAAGAGAAGTAGCACCGCTATCTGCAATAGTTCCGTTCATATCGAGCGTATAAATGTATCCGTAGTTCGGAATACTTGTAGTGCTGGTGCTGCTGGTAATGAAAAGATGATTTGAATCATTTGCAATACCATACGTTTGGTTCCAATATGTAGCATTCGGGAGTTGATACACATTGACGATAGTTTGCGAATGAATTTTTTCTGCAACGAAGAAAAAACAAACAATGAATGAGAAGAGTGCGTAGATTTTAGCCATAACGATATTCTGAAAAATTACAATAAAAAAAACGTGTATAACATACTTATTTTCAGTGGAGAGAAAAAAAAGAAAATTTCAGAAAAACATCTTCAATAATTTCAATAGTCTTTCCTATATTCATTCCGATTTTTTTCAAACTCAACATTTTTTTTTTAACATCAACAGGAAAATTTTTTATGAACTATTCAGAAATTCAATCTCTTATCGGCGCAGAAGCGGAATCGTTGCTTGCGCATCAATGCAAAACAATCTCCAAAGATTTACTTCATCTTCCCGGCGGCGATTTTGTCGAACGCGTTTGGAGTGATTCCGACAGAAGTCCCAATGTATTACGCAATATGCATTGGATGTTTCATTCGGGAAGACTCGCGGGAACGGGTTATCTTTCCATTCTTCCCGTTGACCAAGGAATTGAACACAGCGCCGGTGCATCATTCGCCGCCAATCCGATTTATTTTGACGGAGAAAATATTGTAAAACTTGCCATCGAAGGCGGTTGTAACGCAGTTGCATCAACACTGGGTGTGTTGGGTTCCGTTGCCAGAAAATATGCGCACAAAATTCCATTTCTTTTAAAGTTCAATCACAATGAATTTCTCTCGTATCCGAATTCGCACGACCAAATTATGTTTGCAAGTATCGAGCAAGCATTTGATATGGGATGTGTTGCCGTTGGTGCGACTATTTATTTCGGTTCGTCGGAATCGAAACGACAAATCATCGAAGTATCGCAAGCGTTTCAACGTGCGCACGAACTTGGAATGGTTACGGTGTTATGGTGTTATTTACGCAATCCCGCATTCAAGCAAGATAAAGATTATCACGTCTCTGCAGATTTATCCGGTCAAGCGAATCATCTTGGAGTAACGATTGCGGCGGATATTGTCAAACAAAAACTTCCCGAAAATAACGGCGGTTTCAATGTGTTGAATACAAAAGAAAATCCGTACGGAAAAACCGATAAACGAATTTACGAACAGTTATCCTCCGAACATCCGATTGATTTGTGCAGATACCAAGTTGCGAACGGATATATGGGACGCTGCGGCTTAATCAATAGCGGCGGAGCATCGGGAGCAAACGATATTGGTGAAGCGGTGAAAACTGCGGTTATCAATAAGCGCGCGGGAGGAATGGGATTGATTTCCGGTCGCAAAGCATTTCAAAAACAAATGGGTGAAGGAGTGAAAATTTTGAATGCGATTCAAGATGTCTATTTGTGCAAAGAAGTTACGATAGCGTAAGAATTTCAAATTACAAAATTCAAATTACAAATTACAAATTTCAAATAAATTCCAAATGGCGAATTTCAAATTTATTGTTTGTCATTTGTAATTTGATTTTTGTTTTACTTTCGGTTTTGTATTTGAAAGAAGAATTGAAATGGAATTACGCCGCCGGATTTCTCTGCATTATCGCCGCAGTATTTTTTATGTTTAAGAAATGGTGATAGAGTTTTCACCACGATGTATTTATCAACTATGCCCCAGTACTAAAGATGAAAGAGCTCGACCAGCACCTGAAAGCAGGTATGCCATTACCCATCGAACAAATGCTACAGATAGATAAAATTGTCGATGTTGATGAGCATACCATAGTATGTCAACAAAAAATTTCGGAAGACCATTGGATTTTCCCACTCCATTTTCCCAATGACCCGATATTTCCCGGAAGTTTACTCATAGAAGCAGCAGCGCAATGCGTAGCCATTTGGGGTTGGAACAGCGGATTATGCGGCAAGTTCCGTCTTGTGAAATGCACAGCCGAATTTGCGACTCCGATTATGCCGACCGATAAATTAATTACCTATACTGCCTCGGTGAGCAAGCGCCGTAATATTTGTTTCGGAACAATTGAAATAAGCGTAGACTCAAAAACCGTAGGAACTGTTACGGCAAACGTGGTAGTAATTCCCAATTAACATTCTCTGGAAGGAAGGGCAGAGGTGAACCTCGTAACAAAATTAATACCACTCTCGTTCATATTTTGTCTACTATTCTGTTATAGTTGTGCAAAAAAGAAAACCAATATTACTGAATCAACACAGCATGCCGACCACTTCTCAGGCAATACGATTGATGTCGAACAATTCGGACTTCCAAAATTTATTTCGCACAATTACTGCGAACTGGAAAAAGTACATCGCATTTCTAAGTTCCGTTCAAGTTTTGGTCACGATTACTCCGACGATTTTGAAGATTGTCGCAGTATGAAACATTATTACGAATTTCACGACTCAGTAAATTGGTCGCAAGTAAAAATCGTTTCCCCTCTTGATGGAAAGATCAATAATATTTATTATGAATGGGCGGGAGCGAAATTGCAAATCAAAGCAAAAAAACATCCGGCAGTTTTTATAGAAATTTTTCACATTGATACGCTTCACACATTTCATATTGGTGATTCAGTGAACGCGGGTGAGTTATTGGGAACACATATTGGAAATCAAACAGATTCCGATATTGCAGTTGGCGTGCAAACTCCTAACGGATGGAAACTCGTTTCGTATTTTTCAGTGATGAGCGACTCGCTTTTCTTGAACTATCAAGAACGCGGAATTTCTCGCAGAGACTCCATCATCATTTCCAAACAACAGCGCGACGCAGATACGCTGAAATGTATCGGAGAACAATTTCTCAACATTGGAAACATCAGTAATTGGATTTTGTTAAATTAAGCAGTTCATTTCTTCAACGTTATTCAAAAAAAAACCTATGAAATTTTGTAAAAAAATTTTTCTTGTGCTATTTGTACTTTTCATACTACTTCAATTCATTCGTCCTGAACGCACCAATCCGGTGGTCGAAGGAAAAGCGCTCGAGATACCCGAACATATTCTTCCGTTGATGCAGCGCGCGTGTTTCGATTGTCATTCCAATGATACGAAATGGCCGTGGTACAGCAATATAATGCCGGCAACATATTTTTTGACCAATCACGTGAACGAGGGAAGAAAGCATTTAAATTTTTCCGAATGGGAAACATATTCACGCAATAAAAAAGAGGATAAGTTATTGGAAATTTGCGAAGAGATGGAAGAACAAAAAATGCCGCTTGCGCCGTATCTTCTTCTGCATAGCGAAGCGAAATTATCACCGGAAGAAATAAAGAAAATTTGCGATTGGACGGAAAATGTACTGAGGGCATTGCCTTCTCATTCGGAAAGCGATGAAGAAAAAGAAGAAGAATAGAAAACGCTTCTTTCTTACGAAAAAAAGAATGGTAAAAAGAATTTCAGAGCAGTGTTGACGAAATTTTCATTTGTCGTTTCCATTCAAACCATCCAAGAAATGCAAGCGCGAGATAGACAGCGTACAAAACCATTGTGAAATGTAAATCTTTTGCATAATACATTCCAACACTCACAATGTTCACGATAATCCACACGAGCCAATTCTCGATGTATTTTCGCGCAGACATCCATTGTCCTGCAAGACTCAACGAAGTTTGCAACGAATCCCAATAGGGAAGAGCCGCATCGGTTTTTTTTTGCAATGTCCATCCAAGTGAAAATGTTGAAAGTACAACTCCGAGCAGAAGAACGAATTGTATTTTCCACGATGACGGAGAAATTTTTAATTTCGTTTTTTGTTCTCCTCCGTATAACCATTTGTACCATCCGTAACATTGCAGAAAAATAAACGCAATCTGCAATCCCATATCTGCGTACAGTTGAACGTTGTAAAAAATATACACGTAGAACGCAACTGAAAGTATTCCTAATGGATAGCAAAATATATTTTGCTTGATGACAAGATAAACGGATGCCAATCCGAGAATTACTGCGGCAATTTCCGTGTAATGCATTCTTGTCCGTTCAATATTACGATTCAGTATGAATGCGATACAAAAGCAACATTCCTTTTTTTACCGAAACAGCGATGGAATTTGCCGTTGATTCGTTACTGATACCTTCGCGTATGCCGAGTTCGAGGGACTCGTTTTTCAATGCGTATTTCAGATTTCTTGTTGAAATTCCTTCGCATCGTTCAAGCGGAATGAGAGAAATTTTTTCTTTGCGTTTTGTTTTGATTGTTACTTTTTTTCGAATCAGTGTCAATTCTCCAACTGTATCAATGATTTTCATTTCAATGAGATGACCGAACTTTTTGAAACATCCTAAACTTCCCGTTGAATGGTCAATGCGATTTCCCGTCGCACCGATGATTGTTGCGGAAGGAATTTTCTTAACAATGCAATAGCAAATTGCTTTTTCCAAATCTGTGCTGTTTTGATTCGCAATAAAAAGTTGCGGAACAGTTTTAAAATATTTTTTTGTCGCAGTTGTTATAGAATCGAAATCGCCGAGAATGATATCGGGAGTGATGTTGAATTTTCGCGCCGCATTTGCTCCACCATCTGCACAAATAATTACATCAGCAGACGAAACGAATTTCTTCACCATATTTTTTGAAGGAAGAGTTCCGTTGGCGATGATGAGTGCGTTCATATTTTTTGTACTCAAAACCTCACGGGTTTTAGAAACCCGTGAGGTTTAAGAATTTAGAAGTTAAGAGAGACTCCAAAAAGAAAATTTCTTTCTGCGGCGGGAAAGAATGCCTTGCCTTCTCCACTCATAAAATATAATTTGTTGAAAATATTTCGCACCTCAAATCGCAATTGCATTTCTAAACTTGTAATGTTTTTGATTGAATACAATGCGTTGAAATTGAACACAAGAAACTCATCGTTTTTATTTTCTTCGTTCTTGTAATTATCCGTGTAAAAACTTCCGACATACTTTGTAAGAAGCGAAGCGGAAAAATTTTCTTCGCGAAATGTGCAACGAAGATTTCCCAACACATCGGGAAAACCGGCAATCGGATTTCCATCAAGTTTATCTTCGACGCCGTTTTCAAACGATGAATATTGAATGAGACGATTGCTCGAAAACGTGAGATTGCCGCTCAGTTCAAAATGTTCATTCAGTTTTTTTGTTGCGTCGTATTCCATGCCGATGTGTCGTGTGCGTTTTGCATTGCCCGTTACCGGTTGACCGAAAATATCGAGTTGTCCGCTTTTTACAAGTTCATCAAAAAATTCCATCCAATAAAAATTTAGTTTGAAACTTTCTGTTTCTGTTTTAAAACTTGTTCCGAGTTCCCAATTCAAAAGATGTTCCGGTTTTGCAAATGGTTTTGAAAAATCGTACTGTCCATTACTTTTCAATTTGAATTGCGGTGTTACTCCAAAGTACGAATCTTCTGCGGCGTATAAATTTCTCAGTCGTGGTTCGCGTGTTGTGTACGAAATTGAAGAATACATATTTGATACATCGTTTGCATTGTAATTAATTCCAACACGAGGATTGATGAAAAAATATGAATACGAAAAATTATTGTTTAAGTATTTCTCGTTTGCAATTGAGTAACGATTATACACAAGTTGTACATCGCTCATCACTGTTGTTTTTGCATTCATTCGATATAACTCGTGCGCATACAATGAAATAATATCTTTCCCGCCATTGTATTCATAGAAATGATAGCCGTAAAGTGCAGGAATGATACCATCAAAAGATTTTATTTTTCCCCAATGCAGCGAACGATGAATACGAATTTCAGCGCCGGTAATCAATGTTCCGTTATCGTGTTCGATTTCAAAACGCGGAAGCCAGCCAAATTGTTTATTGCCGACAAAAGCGCGAATAAGTGTGTTTGTTGGATTTTGTGTTGTCGGAATTCCATAATTGTAACCGATGCGAAGCATTGATGTATCAGTCCAACTTCCATCGTAATCAAAAAAGCCATCGCCTTGAATGTAAAAAAGCGTGTTGCTGAATTTCAGCATAGGAGAAATTGTCCAATCGTTGAGTAACTCAAAATGTGGTTGAGAAAAATTTTCGATTTCTTCTTTTCGTCTATCAATGGAAAATGTGAGTTGTTCGTTTGCGCTTTCCCAATAAGAAAAATTTTTTCTCCGAAGTTTTTTATCGCGGTTTACAAATTTAGGAATGCCATAATACGCAAGCCCATCTTCGATTGGTCCTCCATAGAAATGAATTCGTGTTGTCATTGTTTCATCAAAACGCGCCGCAGCAAAATAATATGAATTGAGATTTGCGTACGAGCGTTCACGATAACCATCGCTTTCAACACGGGAAAGTTTTCCGTAGAAAAGATATTTGTTCTCAAACATTCCGGAATTATATGCGAGTGAATATTTTTTTGAATTGAGAGCAATGATATTCGAACCGCCGAACTCTTGTAAATTAATGGAGGATTCGAGAAGAAAATTTTGTTTCAATGAGAATGGCGTTGTTGTAAGATTGACGGAACCTCCGATTGCCGCGGGACCATAAAACATACTTCCCGCTCCACGCTGCACTTGAATGTTGTCCGTACTTGCAAGCAAATCCGGAAAATCAATCCAATACACATTATGGTCTTCGGGGTCATTTTGCGGAACGCCATTCACCATTATTGAAATTCTTCTCTGGTCAAATCCGCGCAGCGTAATATAATTGTAACCGATGCCGTTTCCATTTTCCGAATACGATGTGATGGAAGGAAGTTCGGAAAGTAATGTTGGAACGTCGAGTTGAGAATGGCGCAGACGAATTTCGTTGCGGGAAATATTGGAAAATGTGGCAGGAGTTTCCCGGTCGTTTGCAGTAGTTGGAGTTACAAGAACAGAGGGAAGAACGTACGTTGTGTCGTTGTGTAAGTACTCTTGTTGTCCAAAAATGCTTTGCAGAGAAAATTTCAGAAATAAGAAAAACAAGCAACAAAGTTTCATAACAAAATTCAAACCATAAAAATTAGGAAGTTCAAAAAAATAAAAACCGTTTTCCCAATCGTGAACAAGGGAAAACGGTTTAGAAGAAAGGTAACATCACCGTTTTCCTACGCTGGTATTATCCAGATCAGGTAATTGGGGTGTGTTCTCAGTTCCGATGACATCGGAACACCCCCAACGGGCGGTAAAATATACGAGAAGTTTCTAAGAAATTTTCTCGCTGCGAAAAAATTCTTGCGTTAGAATTATGGCGCAATTTTTTTTAAAGCATCTTCTGCGGCGTTTTGTTCTGCGTCTTTCTTGCTTTTTCCGATACCATTTCCCTGTATGGAATTGTTGACGGTTACTTCGATGCAAAAAGTTCTGTTGTGATTCGGTCCTTCTTCGGTAATCACTGTGTAGACAGGAATACCCCAATTTTGGCTTTGTGAATATTCAAGAAGTTGACTTTTGAAATTTTCGTCCGTTGTTTCAAGTGTTCCTTGCGACAACGCTGTATTGAGTTGAGAAAGGACAAAGGTTTTTGCACGTTCGTATCCGCCGTCGAGATAAATTGCTGCGATAATTGCTTCGAAACCATCGGCGATGATTGTTTCATTGCCTTTCTCAGAAGTAATAGGGAATGAAGGATTAACCTCGATAAGTTCGTTGAGTCGAATTTGTTTTGCAAGAACAGTGAGCGCTTTTTTATTAACAAGACGCGCGCGTAATTTTGTCAACTCTCCTTCTTCCCAATTCGGATGTTGTTGGTACACATATTCTGCGACGATAAAATTTAAAATGGAATCGCCGAGAAATTCCAATCGTTCGTTGGAATGTGCAGTTTGTGAAGGAGCGAGAAGTTGCAGAGAAGAGCGATGTCGTAATGCTTCGCAGAATATATGTGGATGAGAAATAGGAAATCCAATTCTTTGCGACAATACTTGTATTGCAGAAGGAACAGGAGTAGTGTAATGTTGGAGGAATCGGAAAATTTTTTTGAACAGCACAAGTCCTTCGTTTCTAGTGTAATCGTATCGCTTGCGTTTTTTTTACTGTTCCCGATATTTTTCAAAACAAAGCGTTGCATTATGTCCGCCAAATCCAAATGCATTGCTGAGAGCGGCGTTCACAGTTTTTTTCTGCATTTGATTGGGAACATAATTTAAGTCGCAATCGGGATCAGGAAATTCATAATTGATTGTTGGAGGAACAGCATCATTTTGAACTGCGAGCACCGTTGCAATTGATTCCATCGCTCCTGCTGCGCCGAGTAAATGTCCCGTCATAGATTTTGTCGAACTTACGAGTAAGCGATATGCATATTCGCCGAACACATGTTTTATTGCTTGTGTTTCTGTTTTATCATTGAAAGGAGTAGATGTTCCGTGAGCGTTGATATAATCAATATCTGTTGGCTCAAGTCCAGCGTCTTCTATGCAACGTTTCATTGAACGAACAGCGCCTTCTCCGTTGGGAGCAGGTTGCGTGATGTGAAAAGCATCTCCGGTAAAACCAATTCCGGAAAGTTCACAATAAATTTTTGCTCCGCGCTGAAGTGCATGATGAAGTTCTTCAAGGATAAGAACACTTCCGCCTTCGCCAATGACAAATCCGTCGCGCTCCTTGTCAAAAGGACGGCTTGCATGATGCGGATCATTATTGCGAGTGGACATTGCTTTCATCGAAGTAAATCCGCCAACGCCCATTTCCGTAATGGATGCTTCGGAACCGCCCACAATCATTACATCCGCATCGCCGCGTTCAATGAGCATCATTCCATCACCGATTGCGTGTGCCGATGTTGCACACGCAGAAGTTGTTGCGTAGTTCGGTCCTTTTACTTGATAGCGAATAGAAATATATCCGGCGGCAATATCCGATATAATCATCGGAACAAAGAATGGACTGATTCTATCGGGACGTTTTAGTTCAAACACCGTTTGTGCTTGCTTAAAATACGTTCCCATTCCTCCGATTCCCGAGCCGAAAATTACGCCGATTCGATCTCTGTCTAACGTTTCGAAATTTATTTCAGCATCGCGAACTGCAAGTTCTGCCGCAGCCATCGCGAATTGCGTGAATAAATCCATCCGTTGAATGGATTTTCGGTCCATAAATTGCAACGGGTCAAAGTTAGTTATTTCTGCTGCAATGCGAGTATCGTACGCAGTTGCGTCGAAACGCGTTATTGGTCCAAAACCATTTTTCCCGGAAAGTAAAGCGTTCCAAAATGGTTCGACGCCAATGCCGACAGATGTTACGGGACCTAAACCTGTTACCACGACACGACGCTCACGCTTACGTTTTCTGTCGAGAGCCATAAATTATTTTCTTAAAAATGTGAATAAACTGTTCTGCTAACAGATGGACGACAACAGTGCGTGTCGTGTTTATTGAATTTTTGATTTCAAATACTCAATTGCATTTCCAACGGTAGAAATTTTTTCTGCGTCTTCATCGGGAATGGAAAGTTTAAATTCCTTTTCAAATTCCATAACGAGTTCGACCGTGTCAAGGGAATCTGCGCCTAAATCATTTGTAAATGATGCAGCAGCAGTTACTTGACCGGCATCTACACCGAGTTTATTCATTACGATTTCTTTTACTTTTGCTTCGATATCCATAGTGTTTATTATTTTAGTGATTATATATATATGTTGTTATGAAAATATTATTTGAAAAATCTATTTAGTTTATGGTTGTTGGTTTTTTGTTATAGTTTATTAGTTTATCGTTTTAGTTCTTAGTTGATAGTTTACGAGTTGTTGGTTTGTGTTGCTTTTCTATGTTATTGAGTTCAAGAAATTTACAATATGAATTCGTGCCTTTCATCAAAACAGTGTATTGTTCTGCAATTTCAGTAGCAATTTTTTCTGGCAAAAATTTCTTTCGCGCTGACTTCAAAATTCCTCTTTTTGTTTTTTCTATTTCGCCTTTCACAATATCAAGAAATCTGTTTTTCTCTTTGACTGTTGTTTTATGATAATGTTTCGCAATATTGTCTGAAACAGAAGAAGATGAACGTCTCAATTGGTCAACAGAACGATATAACTCATCTTTGGGAAACGATTTTGTAATTTCGTGAACCTTTACTTCAAGGTCTTCTGCAAGTTTATAAATCCACAAATTTTCTAATCCCGTCGCCATCTAAAACTAACCAACCAAAAAACTAAAACTATAAACTATTGAACTAAAACTAACAACTAACAACTAAAAACTGATAACTAACTACATCACCATTCCGCCATCAACACAAATCGTTTGTCCGGTGATGTAATCTGCATTCGATGACGCAAGAAAACAAACGACGTTGGCAATTTCTTCCGGCTTTGCAATTCGCTTCGCGGGAATTTTTTCGAGAATTATTTTTCGTTGTTCATCATTCAATGCTCCCGTCATTTCCGTTTCAATAAATCCCGGCGCAATCGCATTGACCTGAATATTGCGCGATGCAAGTTCTTTCGCAATGGATTTTGTGAAGCCGATGATTCCTGCTTTCGATGCGGCGTAATTCGATTGTCCCGCATTTCCCATAACGCCAACAACACTTGTGATGTTAATAATTTTTCCCGCGCGCTGACTCATCATTTGTTTTGATGCCGCTTGTGTGTAATTGAAAACGCCTTTCAAATTCGTATCAATCACATCATCGAAATCTTCTTCTTTCATTCGCATCAGCAAACCGTCTTTTGTAATTCCTGCAGAATTGACAAGAATATCGAGCCGTTTGAATTGCGCAACGATTGCATCAACAACCGTTTTTGTTTCCGAAGAATTTGCAACATTCGCTTGAAAACTTTTCGCTTCTCTTCCAAGAGAAATAATTTGCTGTTCGACTTCTTTCGCTTGTGCTTCTGCGCTCCGAAATGTGAACGCAACGTTACATCCTTCACTTGCAAGAGCAAGCGCGATTGCTTTTCCGATTCCGCGCGAACCACCGGTAACAAGAGCGGCTTTTCCGTTGAGATTAAAGTTCATTTTGTTTTGTTGTTAAAATGTCCTCGTGATGTTTTCCGAAAATAAAATTCATTTCGAGCGAACAAGCATCAGCGCAACTTGTTGTAAATTGTTCTCGCGCTGTGCAGCATAATCGTTCTCCATCGAGCATATCGTCCCATTCAATTTTTTTTTCAATCACTGCAAGAGGAAACGTGATGCAATAATACGGCTTCAAATCCCACGGATGTTTTCCTTCTGTAATGGACATTTGTTGCAACGAACATTTTCCATTTTTGTTTAAGAATACACATTTGTCGTTGAACACTTCTGTTCCGATGCATTTACCTGAGGGAAAATCGTTGTCGGCAACAAATTCTTTTTCAAACCAAAGTGAAACATCTGTCGTTTGCGTTTCATCGAAATATTTTTTTATTGCGTCAGCGTTTGCAAGAATTTTTCGGTGTTCTTCAACATCTACATACACACCGAATGAACAGCATTTTCCATCGCATTGAAGCGGCGAATCTCCGTTTTTATATCCGTGTGAAAATAAAAATGGGTCAATGCTCAGTTCGTTATCTGAAAAATTGAAACGATTCATTTTATTTTAAGTCGAGAAGTCCAAAGGCTTCTGAAAATGGCGTAGTAAGATTAATAAATTGAAATCGTAAATGTACACTTTGGTTAAGCAAATTATAAATCTTCAAACTTTCTTTATCAGAAGAAAGATAATATTCAATTTCGTTTTCAACATCCGCTTGAGAAAAAAGTTTCGTATCGTTGGGGATAATATTTCTTTCGTTAAGTTTCAACGTATTTTTCTTCTGAAAAACTACCTTAGCAAGTTCTCCCGTTCGTTTTGCATGGTCAAGATTGAACGGAACAATTTGAAGATTTCTCAATGGTAATTCTTGTAATTCTCCACCCACACAATACTCAGCAACAGAAATTGTTGAAACCATCATAACAATTTCTTTCTCTAAAAAATATCGAAAATATTCATCGGCATTTTTAAACAGTGGATCATTATCTTTCAAAAAGCGAAGAAAGAAACTTGTATCTAACAATACCGCTTTATGCGTCATACCCTCCTCTGATTTGTAGCAACCATTTCTCTGAGTCAATATTTCCCAACCAATTTTTTTTCGCTTTGTCTCGGAGAGATTTCAAATATAGTTCATCATACTTTGGTTGATAATCTACTAATTCAACAAATCGTAATGAATTTTTGTCTATTTCACCGGTCTCCGAATGTTGTTTACCTCTTGCTCGAATTCCAAATGGTTTATACAATAAATTGTTTTCATATTGCTCTAAAAAAGGAATGGGGGTCGCGACTTTTATTGTACCCATTTCTTCAGTAGAGATATGAATGTTTGCTTTTTCTTTTCCACCAGCATCTACTACTTTTCCATAAAAATAAAATTCCGCGTCAACCCATACGGTTTCCGCTCTGTAAAATCTTGTAGTTTTATCTATGCGAATCTCATTGGTTCCATCGAGTGATGTTGAAATATTGAAAATATGATCTTTCTTTACTGCGTTTTCTTGAAATTTTTCAAAAGCATTCGCGGTAGATAAATCAAGAAAGTCTATATTTTGTTGTTGCAAGATTTGCCCTATGATAGCATTAAATCCGATAATGTATTGGATTGATGTCTTAAATAAGTGACGAACAGAACCTTCCTCAATTTTGTAACTTATAATAGGACGGTCTTTTTTTTCTCCATGGAAAAGAAGGTGTTCTGTATTTTCTAAGATTGCAATTATCTCCTTAATGTCGTACGTATCGGGAGTTAATTTAAGATTGCCAAGAAAACCAGTTATCCTAATTTCTATGTATCCGGTTTTGTCCACAGAATAAAAAATGAATCAGATTTAAATTAATAGATAATTAGAAAGCAGTTGAAATTTTTCCATTCATCTTCTCAATATCTTCCGCTTTATCAACGCCATCAACTACAACATTTCCATTGATGCGTTTCACCAATCCTTGCAAAACTTTTCCGGGACCAATTTCGATAAATTCATTTGCGCCATCATTCAGCATTGCATTTACCGATTCTTCCCAACGTACGGGAGAGGTAATTTGTTGTTCAAGCAGTGAACGAATTTCATTTCCACTTGTTATCGCTTTTGCTGTTACGTTTGCATACACGGGAATCTTTGCATCGGAAAATTTTGTGTTTACCAACGCAGTTTTCAATCCATCTTTTGCCGGTTGCATCAAAGGAGAATGAAATGCGCCGCTCACGACAAGTTCTTTCACGAGTTTTGCGCCGCGTTCTTTTGCAAGCGTCATCGCTTTTTTTACTGCATCAACATTTCCCGAAATGACAATTTGTCCCGGTGAATTGAAATTTGCGCATTGCACAATTCCAACATCGTTTGCATCGGAGCAAACTTGCTCAAGAATTTTTCCATCGAGTCCGACAACTGCCGCCATTGTTCCTTTATTCGTTTCGCCGGCTTGTTGCATCAATTCTCCGCGCAGGCGCACAAGTTTCAAACCGTCTTCAAAACTCAATGCGCCGGAAAACACCACTGCGGCATATTCTCCAACTGAATGTCCCGCTGTTTGTAAAACAGAAACTTCACCTAATAATTTTGCCGCAACAATGCTGTGCAAAAAAATCGCCGGCTGAGTATTGCGCGTTTGTTTCAGTTCTGCTTCCGGTCCTTCAAAACAAATTTTTGAGAGCGAAGAGCCAAGAATTTCATCCGCTTGTTCGAACATTTCTTTCGCAAGTGGAAATGTTTCGTATAAATCTTTTCCCATTCCAACATATTGCGAACCTTGTCCGGGAAAAATAAAACTTTTCTTCATCAAATATTTTTATTGTTCGAAAATCGAAACGTTGCGAATTTACGAATTCATTTCTTCGTACATTTTTATTCAATCTAAAATCAAAAATGTGAAATCTAAAATTCTAAATTCCCCACTTCAACAAAATCGCCCCCCACGAATATCCCGCGCCAAATGCTGAAAGAACAATCGTTTGTCCTTTTTTCAACTTTCCGCTTTTGTACCATTCGGAAAGACACATCGGAATTGTTGCGTCCGTGGTGTTTCCATAACGGTCAATGTTTATCATTACTTTCGAAGCATCGAGTCCCATTCTGTTTGCGCACGCATCAATGATTCGCAAATTCGCTTGATGAGGAACAAGCCAATCCACATCGCTGCCGGTTAAATTATTTTTTTCCAAAATTTCTGCCGAAACATCCGCCATTCCTTTCACCGCAACTTTGAACACTGCTTTTCCGTCTTGATACAAATAATGTAATCCGTTGTCAATTGTTTCGTGCGAAGGAGGATTCAAACTTCCGCCGCCTTTCATATACAAAAAATCTTTTCCGCTACCATCAAGCCGAAGAATCGAGTCAAAAATTCCTTCATTCGGATTTTCCGTTGGTTCAAGAAGTACGGCGGCTCCTGCGTCGCCAAATAAAATGCACGTGTTTCTATCCGTGTAGTCAACAATCGAACTCATTTTATCTGCGCCGACAACGAGAACTTTTTTGTATGCACCGCTCTCGATAAAACGCACTCCCGTCATCAATGCAAACAAAAATCCGGAACACGCCGCTTCCATATCGAATCCCCATGCATTTTTTGCGCCGATTGCATCTTGAATCAGTGAGGCAGTAGATGGGAAAAACATATCGGGCGTTACTGTTGCAACAATGATGACCTCGAGTTCTTCAGCAGAAATTCCGCGTTGTTTCAAAATTCCCTTTACTGCGGGAATTGCCAAATCGGATGTTGCGCCTTTTTCTAAAATTCTGCGCTCGCGAATTCCCGTGCGTTCCAAAATCCATTCGTTGTTCGTGTCCACAATTTTTTCCAGTTCGAAATTGGATAGAATTTTATCCGGAACAAAATGGTCAACGGCGGTTATCGTTGCGCGATGTTTGTTACTCAATGAAAATTTAAAGTTAAAAAAGTGGTTGGAGGTTTTTGGTTTGAGGTTGAAGTTTTCAATTCAAACCACCAACCGCAAATCTCAAACCATTCAATCTAAAATGTAAAATATAAAATGCTATGCGTTAACAATTCTTATTTCTCTTTGAACATTTGCCAACGAATGAGCAATGCGTTCATTTATTTTTTTCTGAACAGTTTCTTCTGCTTTCAAAATCATATTTTTTATCGCTTTTGCAGTGGATTTTCCGTGTCCAATAATCACAACACCGTTTACACCCAATAAAGGAACGCCGCCGTATTCTTCATAATCGAGCGATTGAAAAACTTTTCGCAATGTCCCCCGTAAAGCGCCGATAAATATTTTTTTAAACATTCCTTTCCGCGCATATTCTTTAAATCTGCTTTTCAAGAACGAGGGAATACTTTCCGCAAATTTTAAAAGAACATTTCCGACAAAGCCATCGCAAACAACAACGTGTGCGTTTCCTTTGAGTACATCGCGTCCTTCAATATTCCCGATGAAATTTAAATTTCCCTTGGAAAACAACTGATGCGCTTCAATCGAAACTTCATTGCCTTTTTTACTTTCTTCGCCGATGTTCAGCAAGCCGATGGTAGGATTGTTATTCTCGAACATTGCGCTTGCATACATACTTCCCATAACGGCGAACTCGTACAAATGTTGAGCGCGGCAATCAACATTTGCACCAGCGTCCAGCAGCAAACACACGCCTTTTTCCGAAGGTAAAAATGTTCCAATCGTTGGACGACTGACTCCGGGAATTCTACCGAGGATCAATGTTCCTGCAGACATCACTGCACCGGTATTTCCTGCGCTTACAAATGCGTCTGCTTTTCCTTCTTTTTGTAAAAACGTTCCAACAGCAATGGATGAATTTCGCTTTGCTTTTACGACTGCAGTTGGTGAATCGTGCATATCAAGAATTTCATCTGCATTGACAATGGAAAAATTTTCGTTTTTCGATTTGACAGAATGAAGTTCGTGTTTTATTTCACGTTCTTTTCCTACAAGAATCACGTGAAAGCGATTTTGTGCTTCGTGCAACGAGGCGATTGCGCCGCTAACAATATTATGCGGTGCAAAATCGCCTCCCATTGCGTCAACAGCGATGCGAATTTCGTTCTGTGATGAATTCTGTTTCAGGAATTTGCCTTAACTCTCAGCAAAAAAAACTTCGAAGTATGTTAGATTTCTTTGGGAACGGTAACAACGCGACCATTGTAGTATCCGCAATTGGGGCAAGCACGATGCTGTAATTTTTGCTCGTGACATTGCGGACATTCGGCAGTCGATGGCGGAGTTGCTTTATAGTGTGTTCGTCGTTTTCTTCCACGCTCTTTTGAATGGCGTCGTTTAGGATTTGGCATAAGATAGTTGAATTAATTATTTCTTTTTAAACTTTGTAGTGAATTCCATCGTTCATCAATTTCCGGAAGACATGCGCACGTTTGTTCATTGAAATTTGTCCCGCAGTGCGAGCAAAGTCCGGCGCATGTTTCTTTGCATAATAATTTCATCGGAACTGAAAGCAACAACGTTTGGCGAACATCTTCGGACAAATCTATTATCGGATTGCTTTCGTCGAGGAGGATGAATTCGTCATCTTCTTCCGTTTGTTGCAAGAACGGAGTTCGCGATTGGTAACGATATACTGTTTCATACGATTCATCAATTTCTCGTTCAAAAAATTCTATACAACGGTCGCATCGAAATTCGCCGATGGTATGAATTGACACTTTGAGATAAACTTGGCGAGTATTTTTTTCGACAGTTGCGGCAACATAAATTGGATGTTGAAAATCCGGAACTTCTTGAATTGATAAATCGGTAGGAGCAGTTAAATCATCAGAAAATATTTCTTCGGGCAAAACAACAAATTTGTATTCGTGAACCCCGTTTGAAAGAGTTTCCACTTGAATCTTCATACCATTTTCTCCTTAACATATTGAGATGAAAGAACGTTTCGTGAAAAAAAATGCTGTTTCGCTTGAAAAAAATGCGGGGAAAATATAGTGGAAAAATGTTACCTATGAAACCTCTGAAAAAGTATTTTATTCTTATTTGGAATTCGATACCAAGTCAATATTTTTTCAACACAAAGAACTCAAAGACATTGCACAATGCACACAAAGAATAATAAAACAATGCTTTGAGAACTTTGTGTCTTCTTCGTGAACTCTGTGTTTTATTTACCACGGTGAATTGGGGAGAATAATAAACGTCAAAAGAAGTGCGAATGTGTTCTTCATACGAAAAAAGTTTTACTTACATCGAAACAAATATAATTTTCGGTGCTAAGAACTAAAATTTCTTTTTTAAAAACAAAACCTTCAAGGTTTCCTCAATCGTGAAGGTTTTTTAAATATTATCCTGCTTGCGCTAATGCTTCTGCGCCGCCGACGATTTCCAGAATTTCTTTTGTAATAGCCGCTTGTCGCGCCTTGTTGTACGAAAGTTGCAACGAAGAAATCAAATCGCTTGCATTATTGGTCGCATTTTCCATCGCAGTCATTCGCGCGGCTTGTTCCGATGCGTTTGATTCGAGAAGAATTCTCCAGATTTGAAAGTTCAAATGCTGAGGAAGCAGCGTTTCTAAAATTCTTGCTCGTGTTGGCTCGTAAATGTAACTATCGCTGGATCGCGTTTGCTGTGGAGATGCATCGGAAGAAACCAACGGAAGAAATTGTTCGAACACAATTTTTTGCGAAATAACGGATTTGAATTCGTTGTAAATGATTTCGACGGAGTCAAATTCGCCACGTAAAAATCCCTGCGTCAATTCTTCAGAAAGCGAGAGTGCCGTGCTATATTGCAAGTGGTTGAAAATTCCGATTTGCTTTCCGGCAATTTCATAATTTCTTTTTGAAAAAAAATCGAAACTTTTTTTTCCGACGCAATACAACAAAAGATTGCCGGCGCGATGAAGAGTTCCGTATTTTTTTTCAATGTGTTGTGTTGCATTTTTTAAGAGATTGGAATTAAACGCTCCGCACAATCCTCGGTCTGCAGAAACGATAACCAATGCGGCGCGTTCAATCGGGCGAACAGTAAAAAATGGGTTCGACGTATCAGCTTGCTGCGAAGAAACGTGAAGAAGGATTTCCTTCATTTTTTTGGAATACGGGCGCGCGGCGATAATCGCATCTTGTGCGCGGCGCATTTTTGCAGCGGCGACCATCTTCATCGCTTTCGTAATTTTCTGTGTGCTTTTTACGCTAACAATTCGTCGGCGTACTTCGCGGAGTGTTGCCATGAGTTATTTTGTTGCAAAAGTTCTTTCAAAAAAAATAAATCGAGATTATCTTTTTCTCGTTCGGAAAGTATTTTTTATTGATGTTCTCATACGTTCAAAATTTTTTTTGGACAATTTTTCTTTTTTCTTCTTCCATTTGCAAGTTCATTTACATTTTCGCCTTAAACGATTCTGTGAATTCCCGAAGAACGGCGTTGAGTTTCTTGATAATATCTTCGGTTAAATCTTTTGTTTGCGCAATGGCATGGAGAACGTCTTTGTGTTTTATTTCCATCATTTCAAGAAATTCTTTTTCGAAACGTTTTACTTGCTCGAGTGGAATTTCATCGAGATATCCGTTTGTTCCTGCGAAAATAATCGAAACCTGATTTTCTACCGGCATCGGTTCATATTGTCCTTGCTTTAAAATTTCGACAAGACGAGAACCGCGGCGAAGTTGCTGTTGTGTTGCTTTATCCAAATCGGAACCGAATTTTGCAAATGCTTCGAGTTCGCGGTATTGTGCAAGTTCCAAACGTAAACGTCCTGCAACTTTTTTCATTGCTTTTATTTGCGCGTTTCCTCCAACGCGCGAAACAGAAATTCCTACGTTAATTGCGGGGCGTACTCCTGCATTAAATAAATTTGGTTCAAGATAAATTTGTCCATCGGTAATCGAAATAACATTAGTCGGAATATAAGCGGAAACGTCTCCTGCTTGTGTTTCGATAACAGGTAATGCTGTTAAACTTCCGCCACCGAGTTCATCATTGAGTTTCGATGCGCGTTCCAATAATCGCGAGTGGAGATAGAACACATCTCCGGGATATGCTTCTCTTCCCGGTGGTCTTCGGAGAAGAAGCGAAACTTGACGATATGCAGCGGCGTGTTTCGATAAATCATCGTACACCACAAGCGCATGTTTTCCATTATCGCGGAAAAATTCTCCCAAGGTTGCGCCGGAATACGGTGCGATAAATTGCAACGGTGATGGGTCGCTTGCATTGGCGGCAATAACAGTTGTGTAATCCATTGCGCCGTTTTTTTCCAACGTTGTTACAACTTGTACAACCGTAGAATTTTTTTGTCCGATAGCAACGTAAATACAGAACACGGGTTTTATTCCGAGTTCTTTTGCGCGTTCGGTGTGCGTAAATTTTTGATTAATAATAGTGTCAATGGCAACTGCAGTTTTCCCGGTTTGTCTATCGCCGATAATTAATTCCCGCTGCCCGCGTCCGATGGGAATCATTCCGTCAACGGATTTCAATCCGGTTTGAAGCGGTTCTTTTACGGGTTGTCGTTGAATAACACCGAGTGCTTTTCTTTCAATCGGAAGAAATTTATCTGTGGAAATCGGACCGCGACCATCAACCGGTTGCCCTAAAGGATTGATGACGCGTCCGAGCATTTTTTCGCCAACGGGCATTGATGCAAGTCGTTGTGTGCGTTTCACGATATCGCCTTCTTTCACGAGTGTGCTTTCGCCGAAAAGAACACAGCCGACGTTGTCTTCTTCCAAATTGAGAACCATTCCGTAAACGCCGTTAGGAAATTCCACGAGTTCGCTTGCCATGACGTTTGTAAGCCCGTACACGCGTGCAATTCCGTCTCCAACATAGAGAACAGTTCCGACTTCGTACGTATCTATTTCTTTTTCGAAGCCGGAAAGTTGTTGTCGCAATATTGCAGAAATTTCATCGGGTCGTATTTGTGTCATAAGTAATGTATCTAAGTTTTAATTTCTGTTGTTGATATTCAAAAATTTCACGGTTGAGATTTTCAATTGAAGTAGAGATATTCAATGTAAAATCTCAAATTTCAAAATAGAATCAGTTCTCTCCCGCTAAACTTTTCTGCATACGTTCCAATTGTCGTCGGATACTTGCATCCCACACGGTATCGCCAATATGAACGATAAATCCGCCTTTGAGCGCGTCATCAATATGTGCTTGCATGCGAATAGTTTTCTTTGTTCGCGTTTCCAAAAATTTGGTCAGTTGTGTTTGCTGAGTTGAAGAAAGTTCCATAGCGGATTCAACGCCGATTCGCAGAATATTGCGCCGTTCTTCATTGAGTTTCACGAATTCATCGACAATATCCGCAAGCAATTCTTCGCGCCCTTTTGTTGTAATCAGGGAAAGAAAATTCATTGTCGGTTTGCTTACTTTCGATTGAAATAATTCAGTAACAATTGTTTTCTTTTTCTGGCGATTGATTATCGGGCTTCGGAAAAAATTTTTCAATTCTCGCGACGATTGCATTGCTTCGTTCAACAATGTAAAGTCTTCTGCAACTCTCTCAACGTATCGTAATTCCGTTGCAAGGTCTAGGATTGCGAGAGCGTAGCGATGTGCGGCTCGTTTGCTGGATGCCATGATTGTTTAATTTTTGGGAAGCGTTGCAAGAAAATTGTCCACGAGTGTTCGGTGTTTTTTTTCGTCGAGCGATTCGTCGAGAATTTTTTCGGCGGCTTGAATTGCAAGGGAAGCAACTTCTTTTCGTAACGAAAGGAGCGCGGCATCTTTATCGCGTTCGATTTCGATTTTTGCCTGCTCAATCATTTGTCGTGCGCTTGCGTTGGCTTGCTGAAGAATCATATTCTTCGATTGCTCTGCGGTGTCGCGCGCTTCTTTCAGCAGTTTTGAAGATTCTTCATTGATGCGTGCAAGTTGTGCGCGATGTTCGGCAAGCAATTTTTCTGCTTCTTTTTTTGCTTGTTCTGCGTTCGCTATGGCATCGTGAATATCGTGCTCGCGTTTATGCAGCGCGTCGAGAATCGGTTTCCACGCAACTTTTTTCAGTATGAAAACAAGAGCGAGGAAAACGAGAATAGTCCAAATGATAAGTCCGGGATTGAGTTCTAACATTGAAATTCGTTATGAAAATTACCGTTTAAAAATATTTGAGTATTGGAGAAATGAAAAGAAAAATCACTTCTCCAATTTTCAAAAAACTCAAACTGATTATTTATTTGCTAAACTAATGCAAATAACGAGAGCGAAAAAAGTCGCACCTTCAATAAGTGCAGCGGCAATAATCATCGAAGTGCGAATTGCTCCTGCGGCTTCGGGTTGTCTTCCAGAAGCGTCCATTGCAGATGCGGCGAGTTTTCCGATTCCGAATCCTGCGCCTAATACGGATAATCCTGCGCCAATTCCTGCCGCAAGGTATCCAAGTCCTAAATTGATATTATCCATCGAGAGTTTTCTCCAGTAATAGTGTTAATAAATGTGTGATTGATTAAAAAAAAAGTTCATTGAAAAAATTCAAAGTTTTAATGTGCCGATATATTTTCGTTAGAATGTTCAGAAACCATTCCCATTCCCATAAAGATTGAAGTTAACATTACGAAAACGTACGCTTGTAAAAATGCGACAAACAATTCAAGAAAATTAATTGCAACAACAAACATTGCTGGAAACGGTGCAATGAACCAGTTCTTGAATAAAAAGATAAGTCCCAACAATGAAATAATAACGGCATGACCGCCGCTCATATTTGCAAACAAACGAATACACAATGCAAACGGTTTTGTAAAAAGTCCGAGAATTTCTATCGGAATCATTATTGCCCATAATGCCCAATGAACTCCGCCGGTGAGATGCGCAAGATAATGTCCAATTCCTTGCGAACGAATTGCAGCAACTTGTATCATGATGAACGCAATGATAGCGAGTCCCGCTGTTACGTTGATATTTCCTGTTGCGCTTGCTCCGTACGGAATTATTCCGAACAGATTCATAATGAGAATAAAAAAGAACGTCGTCAGCAAATACGGAAGATATTTGATTCCTGCTTTTCCCATATTCGGAATGACGATGTCGTCTCGAATGAAGACGACGAATACTTCGATGAGATTGCCAAATCCGGTAGCGACTTTTCGTTTTGAATTTGATTGTGCTGCAAGTATTCCGACGGCGATTAACACGATTGCAGAAAGCAAGAGGAAGACAATGTGTTTCGTGAGCGATATATCTATTCCGAATAATTCAAAATGCGGAAGATGAATATGTCCAAGAAACGGGAGTTCCACGTCTTTTGCGTCTTGCGTGTGACGCAAAAGTTCGGAGAACAAACTTTCTTTCTTTTCTCCGTGTTCGGCGACGGATTTCAGTGTATCAGCAATCGCCGCTGGATGTTCGCTGGATTGTATCACAAATTATGATGAAATGTTCTGTTGAACAGAATGTTTTTTTTGAATGTATTGAATTTCTAAAACAGTATAAACGACGTAGTAAAAAAACATTGAAGCGATAAGCGCTGTTGTATCAATGCGAAATAATTTAATGATGAGGAAAAAAATTGCGCACAGGAAAAACATCCGCGCAATCATTCCGCCAAAAACGTATTTGTAAAACACGCTGTTTTCCCGAAGGAACGATTTTTCAATCGTGAGATAACCGGCTAACGCATTCAGCGTCATCAAAATTGCGCCAATCTGCGCTGACGAAATGATGTTTTCGTTGGCATATACTGCAAGCGGATACCATGCGAGTGCAATGGTGCTCACCAATGCAATCGCTAATTGTAACGGAAAAGCAATGTTCATTTCAATTTTTTTTCTTGTTCCGAAAGCGCGTTCACTTTTTTGTAAAACGAGATAAATCCGCCAACACTACCGATTGTTGCACCCGCCAAAGATAACCAAGGAGCAGTTTCAAACGTATCATCAAGAAATTTTCCGAGATAATAAAAAACAACAACAACGAGAGCAAGTTGAATTCCCAATCCGATGTAAGGAGCGGCTTCGCGAAAAGAATTTTTTTCCATGAGAAGCGCCATTACGATTCTTTGGGTTTGATGGTTTGTTCACTCATAGCGCAATTGCCGTTAAATTTTGCGCCTTCTTCGATAATAAGTTTTGCAGCGCGAATGTCGCCGCGAACAACTGCTTTTTCCGAAAAAGTTAACGTATCCGACGACTCGATTTTTCCATCAACGGCGCCGGAAATTTTGATAATTTTTCCCTGAACGTTTCCTTTTACTTGTCCCGTTACACCGATTTCTACATTATCCGTTGCAATAATATCGCCAACGATACTTCCGTCAACGTGAAGCGAGCCGCTGCTCGTAAGTTTTCCTTGCACCGTTGTTCCGCGACCGATAATATTGAGTTGTTTATTGCCGGTTTCAAATTTCATTGCAACTGTTCATTGTTTGTTTGAAGAAAAAAATGTTCCGGATTTATGGGCATTCCGTTTTTCCACATTTCAAAATGCAAATGCGGTCCTGTGCTTAATCGTCCTGTATTGCCGAGCGTTGCGAGAACATTTCCGCGGCGCACATTGGTGAATGGAGATTGCAGCAGCGTTGCTAAATGTTTATAGACTGTTACCAATCCGTCGCTGTGCGCAAGAATAATCGTATTGCCGTAATCATACGTCCACGAAGAAAAGACAATGTATCCATCAGCAGGAGTAACAACAGGAGTGCCGTTTTTTCCGACAATATCAACTCCAATGTGTCCTTGTTCCGATTCAAACGAGCGAGAAAAAAATCCTTGCGTTGGCAGAAGCAACGGAAATTCCAGCGAAAAATTTTTTGCGTCGCTGCTGGAGTATTTTGAATAACTATTGTGCGAAGTTTCGGATGAAGTGCGTTCCTGTAATTGTTGTAACAAGCGTTCTTCGCGTTCCGGATTGCTGCGTTGTTCCACAAGAAAAAGTGAATCTTCTTTTGATACTTTTTGTCCAAGCATTCTTCGCAACTGAAGATTATTTTCGCGAAGTTCGATGAGTTGCGCATTGACTTCCTGAATGTTTGTTTGGAAGAGTTGAACGTCGGGAGTTGTTGTTTCTTCGTGCGACGAAGGAAGAATAAATTTACCTACAGGTGTCCAGAGAAAAACTGCAAGGATAGAAAAAAATCCGAACGCCAGAATAAACGCAAGCGTAAGAATGGTTTTCCATAAACTAAAAGAAAGTACACGCTGCTGTTCTGCGTTTTCGGACGGGAACAGAACAAGCGTGTATGTTTGCGATGTTTTCTTTTTCTTGAAGAAATGAAAAGCCACTCTGCTTGTATGCTTTGCTGAAAATATTTTCTGAAAAAATTCGAGGGTAAAATATAGAAAAATTTACTGCACTTGAAAAGAAAGTTTTCGGAAAACATTGAGATTTTTTTTCGGAAAATTTAATCTGATTTACTTTGGTTGAAAAAGCGAATATTCTATATTCACATCAGTTTATTTTCAACTCCATTACTCGTTATTCGTGTATCGTGAATGGTAATGACTGTGTCTTCGCAAAGCAGGCAAGGTGCTTTGAGAAGACAATAGTCGAACGAAGAATGTTTCATCTTCGCTCCTCTACTCATTTCTCCGGCATCTTTCCTCTTCTGCGAAGAAAGTTTCGAAGAGAACTATTCATTTTCAAAACAAATATTTCTTCCGTTTTTTTGCTATGAAAGCCATACACTTATTATTGAAAGAAATAATTCTGATCATGTTACTTACCACATTTTCTTTTTCGCAATGATGGTTTTCTACGGTAACCATTACTACAAATTCTCGTAGCACTCCGTTGTTGCATGATACACAAACGTCACCGCTGCTTCTTTTTTCTTCCTTTCGGGAATATAACATTCTACGCCGTGTGCGTGTTCGACTGCTTCGATGACGGCAGCATATAATATCCTTTATCGGTCGTGGCTTCGTCCGTTGCTTTCTCCGATGTGTCGCTTTCTTCCAACACTTCATCGCGCCGGTCATTCGTGGTGAGGTCACTCAAATACGTGGCGAGATGGTGTTCCAGTCGTTCTAAACGTTTCTCGATCTTTTCTTCCATAGACGTATTGAATGGCGATACACTAAAGAGCGATGGATTGAAATTTTCCGGTGTCGTGAAAATCAGTGATGTTCCATTTTTGCAACGCATAACGAATGTAAAAACAGAACAACTTAGTGGAATAATAACAACAGACCAATCTGCGCCGGAATTATTTTCGTTGGAACAAAACTATCCCAATCCGTTCAATCCGCTTACCACTATCCACTATACACTATCCACTCCTGCACTTGTGTCGCTGAAAGTTTACAATGTGCTTGGGCAAGAAGTTGCAACGTTGATTCACAGCAGAGAAATGGATGAAGGGATGTATGAAGTTCAATTTGATGCAAGCGGATTAACAAGCGGTGTGTATTTTTATCGGATTGATGTAGCACAAAATGGCATTTCATCTTACACTGCAACAAGAAAACTCTTACTGATAAAGTAAAACAAATACGCGGCAATCTATTCAAAATGCTCCGGGTTCACTTCCGTGGTACGTAAGTGGCGTGCTCTTTTCTTCTCATCTTCAAATCACTATATTCACGCCAAAATTATTATACGACGGCGGAAGATATTTGTGATTATTCGTTCAACATCAAATGAACATCTGGAGAAAAGCCAGAACGTTGACCTGAAGCAACTCATCGCAGAAATTACTTCTCCGAACCCATCGGCACAATCGGGCAATCGCTTCATCAAGATTTGCCAAAAAATAGCTGCTGTTCATCTCGATTTCAAAGCGAACAAACGGCATCTGGATAAATCATTTTTCGGAACAAACATTGAAAGCATTGCGATAGATTGTATTGCCGATGTGTTTGCGCGAAATGAGGACGGGAGTTTTTTTTACGTTCAGGAATACTTCTCCGGCTTTTCGCTCCACACTCTTACGGTGGAAGATACCCTCTCGCACCTTCGCAGATTTATTTGCAGCAAAGCGAACAACGGGTTGTACCGGATGTATATGCAACACGATTCTACGCTTTCCAAAATTCTCCGCAATGTGCAAAACGCATTTCAATCGTTACAGAATTTTGTCGTTGTGGAACGTGTTGGCGAGTTATACGTTGCTCCCGTATTTTGTGAAACGCAGGAACATTTACCCGAACTTTCCCGCGAAGAGATTATTGAATCGTTGCAAAAAGAAATTCGGGGAAACGAAAAGGTTCCGCAACTTGTGGGAAAATTTCTTCACTATCTCCGCGAACAGCAATATTATTCCCGCTTTGTTTCTCTCCTCACGCTTGCGTACGCATTCCGCACGTTGTATTTTGAACAAAAGGAATATCCTTCACCACACCCCGATAATAATGAGAAGGAATTTTTGGCATTCGACGTTCAGCAAATTGTAGATGACGTTTGCCGAAATCTTTATCAAAAGAATCACCCGTCGTATGTCGAATCGGAAAAAGTGAGCGAGGAAATTTTTCAGCAGTATTGTTCAGCCGTTCGCCAACAACTTACGGCAAAAATACTCCTCGATGGAGAAGATGATTTTACGCTGATGGAGCGAGTGCAAAATGAAATGCCCGGATTGACCTGTGATGAGTATAAAAAATTTCACAAAGGAAAAGTAGAATATCTTTTTAGTCTTGCCCGCCAACAGACAATGCAGCAATTTCGGGAATGGAAAAAATAAATAATCATGAAACCACTGAAAAAATCCAGAAGAAAAGTGTCGTTGCGAGCGCCAGCGAAGCAATCTCCTAAATTTTATTGCGGGTTTAGGGGATTGCTTCGTCGCTTCGCTCCTCGCGATGACACTCACTAATACTTTTTCGACGGTTTCAATTACGCAACTTTCAATGTTTCAAAAATTTTTCACAATACTTTTGGCTGAACCTTCGACTTGTTACGAAGATAATAATAGAAACAAGCGAGCGCCAAAACTTAAATTACAATACTACTCTTGACACACTACGACGAACATACACTCGAACTTTACGTTCTCAAAGCGCGTGAAGTCGCTGAAAAAGTACACGACATAGAAGTTCATCTTCTCGAATGTCACGGATGCACATCCATTGTCGAAGAACTTTCCTCGTTGCATACGCGACTTGCGGCTGAATTGCACAACATCACCGACGAAGAAATTTCCACCGCCGAAACCGCATTAACGATTCCCCGAACTTCAATCGCCCCGGTGTTTGAAGAATGGAATACCTTGACGCTGGAACCGAAAACCAAAATGCAACTCTTCCGCGAGTTTGTCTATAAACGACCGGTAACGGTTCTTACCTGTACATCAATGTTTGCGGCATCGGTGGTATTCGCGCTTTTTACGTTTATCTGGAAACCCATTATGGATAATAATCCTTCGTATTTTCATTACAACCGTACGGAAAGTATGCTGGAAGTGTTTAACAAAAGCGACCAAAAACTCTGGACGATTCCTGCAAATAACTTGTACGGCGACAACGATAATAATGAAGGTAATAATTCTACCATCATTGCTGATATCAATGGCGACGGAATGAATGAAGTTGTAACGTGCCTCTCGCTTTCTTCAGAAAAAGGGGAACCCGTTCCGCTCAAAGTTTTCGCATTCGATAAACGTCTTCTTTGGAAAAAAGAATTTATCAAACCGTTCAACTATCTCGAACGCCAATATTACAATCCCTATTTCAATGCAAGCCCAATTCTTGTGTTTGATGCTGATAACGATAAACAAGCGGATATTTTCGTGAATACAAACAATAGTCGTTCTCCGGGAATAGTAGTACGATTAGACCGCGAGGGTTCTATCATTGGCGAATACTGGCATTTTGGCGCTTGTGTGGTGTTCGATGTGTTCGACCTTGATGGTGATGGAAAGAAAGAACTCATTACCGCCGGGTTGGACGATACCGGCGATACAAACCATACAGAGTTCGGCAACATCGTTATTCTTGACCCCGCAAAGATTGTCGGTGAAAAAAAATCTCTGAATGCGACGGGATTCCAATTCCCGTTTTCTGATGCGGAAATTTATTCACTGAAACTTCCCCGCTCCGATATTGGGCTTATACTCGACGCGAGGAATCCTATTAAGCAACTCCGTATTTCTGAAATCAATACGCTGCATTTTATGATGTATCTGGAAAATATCGGCGAGCAACGGATTGCCAGCCCGTACGCATTCGAGTTTATTTTTACCTTCGATATGCGCATCCTCGAAGTCAAATCCACCTCGAATATCATTCCATTCCGTTTAAAACTGAAAGAAGAAGGAAAAGTAAAAGGCGATATTGACGATGCGTATCTTCATAATTTAAAAAACAGTGTGGAATATTGGGATGGAGAAAAGTGGGTACGGCAATGGACAATGATTCACCGTAAAAATACGTAGGACAACTTTCCAAGTTGTCCTCAAAATACGTAGGACAACTTTCCAAGTTGTCCTCAAAATACGTAGGACAACTTTCCAAGTTGTCCCCGAAATACGTAGGACAACTTTCCAAGTTGTCAAAAAAATACGTAAGACAACGAGTCTCGTTGTCCTACAAAAAATCTCTAAAATATTTTCTATATCCGAAAAACCATAAGAAAGAAACCTTATTTTGTCAAATAACCTTAGTAACATCCGAGAACACGCAGACTTTTTAACCTTATTACATAACAATAAGGTAATAAGGTAGAGAACGTTACTGTCAAAGGGTTACTAAGGTTTTAAACTTCATACTCATAGAGAAGGTTTTTTATTTTAAAAACTCCCGCAAAAAAATATTTTCCAACTTTTCGGCTGAGAAGGGGAGTTGTTACGAAGTATAGAGTGTAGTAACTTTTAACTTTTCATTTGGAGAAAATATTATGCAACAATTAAAACTCTCTTTTACAACGATAACAACACTTGTGATAATCACTTTCAGTGTTTTTATTTCTCAAAACAGTATAGCGCAAACTTCTGGTCTCGTTGCCTACTATCCTTTCAACAACAATGCGAATGATGAAAGCGGAAATGGGAATGATGGGACTAACAACAGCGCAACACTTACAACAGATAGATTTGGGAATACAAATAGCGCATATTCCTTTGATGGAACTGGGAACAATATCACTTTTGGCAATGGAGCAAGTCTTCAAATCAGCGATGACATCACAGTTTGTACTTGGGTCAAGTTAAACACCACAACTCACGGGCAAGTCATTGTCAACAAATACAGCGGCAGCAGTATCGGTGATGCAGGGTGGCTTATTGAAACGTATCCTAATGGAACAGCTCTATTTAACGTTCGAACACCTACGACAGCATTGACATCAAGCGGTGGGACTATAAGTCTCTTTGACAGTTCGTGGCATTTCGTTGTCGGTCAGCGCGAGGGGACATCTTTAAGGATATATGTGGATGGCATCTTCAACAGCAGCGCGACCGGACCTTCTGGAACCATTGCAAACTCGACGAACCTGACGGCTGGGGTGCAATCAAATTTGCCAAACGACCCATCCGCATTTTGTAATGGGCGTATTGATGATATTCGTATATATAACAGAGCATTAACGGAAAATGAAATTGATTCGCTGTATCATTTAAATGGTTGGGGAACACCAATAACAGTTTCTGTTGCCGATACAACTGCTAATCTCAATGATACAATCCTCGTTCCTGTCAACGTAACGTTTCCCATAAACAGTTCTTATTCTTCTGCTGAAATCAACTTCAAAGATTTTCAAAGCGGTTTGCAATTTCTTGCCATTGATACAGTAGGAAGTTTATTAGGTGGAAAAAACTGGCAAGTTGTTATTAACAATACTGACACGTCCCTTATTACCGTTTCTGCAGGTTCAGATAATATTTCCGGCAGCGGCACACTTTTTAATTTAAAATTTAAAGTTATCGGAAATGTTTGTTCTTTTGTTCCCATCAATATTTCAAAGGTATTATTTAATACGGGAAGCGATGCTGTAACGAGAACAAATGGAGGAGTGGATATCAAACCCATTCCCGTGTACGGTGATGTAGATGGCAATGGAACAGTCCAGGCGTTTGATGCTTCCAAAGTTATGAAACACATTGTTCACGTGGATACGCTTCAGTGTCAGGCATTAGTGAACGCCGATGCTACCGGCAATGGCAGCGTTACTTCTGCCGATGCAACGGTGATATTAAAATATGTCGCGCATATAATTAATTCGCTGCCGAATAGCGATTCCCTTGTCGGTACTGCAACACCAAATATGGTAAATGTTAACGCTCTTTTTGGGGATACCATATTTGTTTCCTTGTTTGTAAGGAATGTCTATAACATCCTTGGCTTTGAAAGCGAATTCACCTATAACCCTTCGCATTTACAATTCCTTGATATCATTGGAGATGTTCCTTTTGCAATGCTCGAAAAAAAGGAAGATACCGTTAATGGAAAAATTTTGTTTGCAGGCGCTGACTCAAATCCGTTGATGCAAGGCGGGAGTTTTGTGAGAGTAAAATTTAAGGTAATAGGAAATGCTGGCACTACCACCAATGTAACACTGAGTAAAATACGCTGGAATGAAGGTGAACTGATGAATAATGCCGCAACATCCGTTATTCATATCGGGACGGTAAATGTTTCTGCAAACACCAGCGTCATTCCTTCAGATTTTTCACTTGCACAAAACTATCCCAATCCATTTAACCCAACAACAACGATTAGTTTTGGATTGCCGAAATCAGGTTATGTTTCATTGAAAATATATAACGTTGCAGGAGTTGAAGTTTCAACGCTTGTTCGTGAATACTTAGAAGCAGGAACGTATAATGCCGAATGGAATGCAAGTAATGTTTCCAGCGGTGTGTATTTCTACCAATTAAACGTAGAACAAAACGGCATTTCGTCTTACACGGCAACCAAGAAACTTCTATTAATGAAATAAACCGTAGGACAACTTTCCAAGTTGTCCCCAAAATACGTAGGACAACTTTCCAAGTTGTCAAAAAAATACGTAAGACAACGAGTCTCGTTGTCCTACAAAAAATCTCTAAAATATTTTCTATATCCGAAAAACCATAAGAAAGAAACCTTCTCTTGTCAAATAACCTTAGTAACATCCGAGAACACGCAGACTTTTTAACCTTATTACATACAATAAGGTAATAAGGTGGAGAAAGTTACTGTCAAAGGGTTACTAAGGTTTTAAACTTCATACTCATAGAAATTTATTTTTTGCTTTAACTCTACGAGTATCGTAGGGTGGAGAGTTTCAGCAGTATCTTACAACCAAACCCGTGAGGTTTCCAAAACCTCACGGGTTTCCTCATTTTAAAATTATTCAAAAAATATTTTCCAAATTTTCGGCTGGAGGAGGGAGTTGTTACGAAGTATAGAGTGTAGTAACTCGTAACATTTCAGTTTGGAGAAACTTGTATGAAACAATTCGTTCAATGTTTTGCAGAGCGAATATGCGGGCTTGAGCGGCGAGCCGTCAACACTAATTGTTCAATGCGTAAACGTGACCAGTCATTCGTTACCGTTGCGCAATTACTGAGTTGGCTTGACCGTACTTTCGTCTGTGTTGACCGATGAATGGGCAGACTTGACCGCTCATTCGTTATAGATGACCGTTGAATTGACAGGTTTGAGCGAGCATTCGTTAGCGTTGCCCGATGAATCGTTAGACTTGCTCGGGCATTTGTCAGCATTGCCCGATGAATCGTTGGACTTGCCCGGGCTTCCGTCAATCTTGACCAATGAATGGATAGTCTTGACCAAACATCCGACAACGTTGTAAAACAAGTAAAAATCATTGAAAATTCAACAATTTAACTAAAAAAATAAAACTATGTCAAAAAATTTCTATCTCCCCAGAAGCGACCAGGAAAAAGTAACCTGGCTGAATAATTTCAAAAAAAAATTGACTATTCACAGCGCAACAGTGGGGATTTCCCCAGCCGAAATCACCTCCGTTTCCAACGATGCGGATGAGTTCAGTCTGCTCGTGAACCTTGTTGCAATGCTGAAAACGGCAAAAGAACAAGCGGTCAGTTACAAAGATATACTACGCGATGCTCCGCTCGGTACGGCGGCGGGCGATTTTCCTTCAATTCCGGAAATAACATTACCGGTACCACTGGTTGCTCCGGGAATTTTTACCCGAGTGCGGCTCCTTGTTCAACGTATTAAAAACCATCCGGGCTACAACGATGCTATCGGAGAAGATTTGGACATCATCGGCGCGGAAGAAACGCCGCCAATGGCTCCATCGCTGTTGAAACCGACCTTGAAACTTGCGTATGTGAACGGACACGTGGATATCATCTGGACAAAACCTGTAAACGTAAGCGGGATACTTATTCAGGTAAACCGCGGCGACGGGCAATGGGTATTCTTAGCGTTCGATACGATACCGAACTATACGGATACAATGGCGATAACGCAACTTGCTTTATGGAAGTATCGCGCTATCTATATGGTGGACGATGCGCAAGTAGGGCAGTGGAGCGACACCGTGCAGATTGCAGTCGGGCAGGATATAGCGGCGTAGGGGGAAATGGAGTGGTGGAGAATTGGAGAATGTTCCATTCGCCACGACGAATAAATGCTCAATGCTCAATGGAAAATGTATAATCCCTAAAACCTTCGTAACAGAGCAATCTCAAGCATTCTAAACCTTATGACCTTGTGTGATGCGAGAAGGTAATAAGGTGAAAGATGTGCGGGTGTTTGTTGTTACTAAGGTTTTTTGGTTTCGTACTCATAGAGACTTAACGCCACAGATTCACAGATTTTACGCTGAAAAATTTATGGTAATCAGTGAATCTGTGGCATTAAATTTCTATTGCATTATCCCGGATAAATGGATTCCGTGTTACTTGTTTGCTGCAAGCAAGAGCACGGAATGACAATGCTTTTGGAAACGGGGTGGAATGTTGAAATAGTATAAGTATCTAACTTTAATCCTTAACAATAACAATTTAGGAAAATAATCTATGAATACATATCAACTATTATTTCAAAGTATTTTTACCATAACCGCAATAATCACTCTTACTTCATTCGGGGGGTGTGCAGTTTTAAGGAGCAACACTAGTGCCGTAACTGTTAATAATGTTTCTCTTGAGGCGTTAAAATCTTCAGAGTATGAAGTGTTGGGGGAAACAGAAGGCACGGCAAGCCAAACAACTATTTTGGGTTGTGTATCATATGGGGATATGGGTACAATAGTGATTCCCTTACCAATAATTGGTTTCTTTTTAATATACTCGGGAGGGAAAGAAATAGAAAATCAAGCAAAGACTTTTGCAATACATAACAAAGAAGGAAGCGATGCGTTAATTTCTCCAAGAACGGAAGGTTCCAATTTCTTTATTCCGGGCATTTACTCTAATGAGTATGTTAGGGTTAAAGCAAAAGCAATAAAAATAAAAGAACGAAAGTAACTTTTTGGTAATTGTTAAAGTAACTCGCTATTTCACTAAGACTAATATTTAATATAATTCATCACATTTAAAACTTACGGAAACAAAAATGAAACACATTCTTTTCCTCATCCTCTTTATTCTTTTTCAGAAAACTTTATTGGCAACAATAATAATTGTAGATATTAATGGCTCCGG
>Ga0233425_10000330_pt1 | contig 124365 bp, 111 predicted proteins | sample Watercolumn_Towu_2_FD_181712 | JGI IMG/M metagenome (GOLD analysis project Ga0233425, IMG submission 181712) | Freshwater microbial communities from Lake Towuti, South Sulawesi, Indonesia - Watercolumn_Towuti2014_140_MG | ecosystem: Environmental > Aquatic > Freshwater > Lake | place...
ACATATTGACTTAACGTATCCGTTCGGATACTATCGGAGACATGAACGCATTTCATCGCACCAGCGAGTTCGATGACTGGCTGTCCGGTCTCAAGGACAAAACAGGAAAGGCTCGCATCGTCAAGCGCATCCGTTGCGCCGAAGCCGGCAACTTCGGCGACTGCGAGCCGGTGGGGTCTGGTGTTTCAGAAATGCGTGTGCATACGGGGCCAGGTTACCGAATTTATTACACACGCATAGGTGAAGTGCTATATCTGTTACTGGCAGGTGGCGATAAAGCCAGCCAGTCCGGCGACATCAAAAAGGCTGTCCGTCTGGCAAACGCGCTTAAAGGAGTTAAACATGAAGATCGAAACCGCACCGTTTGATGCCGCCGATTACCTTGACGACGAGGAAACCATTGCGGAATATCTTACAGCCGCGCTGGAAGACCCGAACCCCGATATATTACTGATGGCGGTACGCGATATAGCGCGCGCACGAGGCATGGCTCAACTTGCCAAAGACACCGGCCTTGGACGCGAAAGTCTTTACAAGGCATTGGCCCCCGGCGCCAAGCCGCGTTACGACACGCTGCTGAAGGTGCTGCGTGGACTGGGCATTAAACTTCATGCCGAAGCTGTACATGCCTGACGGCTTTTCAAGCCAGACGCTCAATTTCATTCAACAACACTGTTTTACCCACCCCGCGCAGCCCGGTTAGCAAGAGGCTTTTTTCCGGTCTTCTGGCACGGATGCGCCCCAAAAGAACGGTTGCCTGCTCCAGAATGCCCTGCGGGGATATATTTATCGCCGGTTTCTTGAGGAAACAATGTCGACAGCTTCTGCGATGATTCTGTCGGCCAGATCGAGGCAGCGTAACGCAATTGTTGAATCCGGCTCGAAATCAGGCAATGCCGAACCCAGAGGATATTTCGACGGCAGATATATCGAGTCGAGAAATTCACAGTCATCATCCTCGATTCCGATGACAAGTCCGGCTCGAAGCAGGTCGTTGCGCAGCTCCCCTATACTGTGTGTTTTCTTTAGAGGCAAGCCCATTGACAGGCAGACGGCTTTAAGCGATTTTTTCAACTGCCTGCTGAGCGTTTTGAAGACATGGATTAAACAGGCGGCTTTCCAGGCAGAGAGCGGCGGCTTGTCTGTTCTCGGCGGCATAACGTATCCAGACAGTCGGTTCATCGCTCATAGATCACCTCGCCATTTTCGACTTCCGCCAGAAAGGCCCCGTGGTTTTCGTTTAGCCGCATCGGTATTATGTCCAACGGAATCTGCCCGGCAACGTTTCTTGCCAGCCGCCGGTATTTCAGGGCAAGCGGCAGATATTCCTCGTTGCTGTCCTGAAAAACAGCCACATCCAGATCGTGCGGATCAGGACTGGTCAGGAACGAACCGAAGACCACGATACGGCGAACCTCCCGCTCATGGCTTAGACACTCGGCCATCAGGCTCTTGATCTCTTGCTTCCGGGTTGCGTTCAATGTTCTGCTGGCGTAGCGGCGTTAAGGCGTCGCGTTCCTCATAATAAACGTTACGGGTAAAATCATGAAATCCATTATACCATTGTGGTTTCCGCACAGCCGCGCGGATTGCTGAGATCCCCCCTGTTTTTCGTCTTCCAGGGCAGCTCAATCATGCTACCATTCTCTCCTGATTTTGTGCCTTGAGCCAGTTTTCCATGAACCGGGCTGGAGCCATGTAGCCGAGGGTTGAATGGATTCGAGGGCGTTCATGATTTCACCGGTCAAGTCAAAACGCAAACGCATTCCGCGACAACGCTTTCAATGTAATGACGCCATGAGTTTGTCAATTCCGCACCCGCTACGCCCTCGCAATCCTGTCTGCGAACCTGCTTCGCACATACTGCGTTTCGTCGTATCTGGTCTTGACAAGGCCGCGCAGCCGGGCATCCAGCAGCGAACGCAGAATCTCCTGATAGAGCGGGCCGGGCGGGAAACCCATGGCAAGAAGCTCCTTACCCGAAAGCAGCGGCACTGTTTCGCGAAGCTCCGTGATGTAGTGCGAAATCGCCCTCCTCTGCTCCTCGTCCTGCGTTTTGGCCATCGCGAAAACCAGCGCCTCCAGCCTGAAGCCGCGAAGCGCGTAATATATATTCCTCGGCTCGGCATCCTTCAGCCTGTTTAGCGCGATTCGTCCCTGACCAAGCGAAGCGCGGATTATCGACGCGGTCTTGGGCGGCACGTTCAGCCGGGTTATCACCGCCACGGCATCCGCCGTCCTCATGCCGGAAATCATGGCCATGAGGCATACGGTTCCCTCGTTCAGACGCTCCTTCCTGTAAAGAAGCCTGTGCCATTCGCAGACTTTTTCCAGCCGTTCAAGCAGCGCGGTCAGCGCTGGTGTCAGCTTCAGTTCCGGGTGAATAGAGGCAAGAAGTCCGTATGCATTGAGTGCGTTCACCGCGTTTGCCGGGCTGGCTTCACGAAACAGAAGCATCAGCTCGTCGTGCAGGCGCGAGCCGGAAAGCCTGTCGAAAAGGTTCATGCGCGCCGCCGCGCGCATGAGGTTCGCCGTATGTTTTCCCATGCGGAAGCCGAACCGCCCGGCAAATCGAATGGCGCGAAACGCCCGCGTGGGGTCTTCGACGAAGCTCAGGTTGTGCAGAATCCGTATGGTTTTGTCCTTGATGTCGCGTGCGCCGCCGAAAAAATCATGAAGCGCTCCGAAATCCGGAGTGTTGAGCTTCACGGCAAGTGTGTTGATGGTAAAATCCCGGCGGTAAAGGTCTTTCTTGATAGATGAAGCCTCGACGGCAGGAAGCACCGCCGGAGATTCGTAATACTCGGTTCGGGACGTGGCAACATCCAGCTTGAACCCGTCGGGCATCACGACAGCCGCCGTGTTGAACCGCTCGTGGCCGCGAACCCGCGCGCCTGTTTTGGCGGCAAGTGCCTCGGCAAAACGGATGCCGTGGCCCTCCACCACGATGTCCAGGTCGAGATTGCGCTCGCCGCGAAGAAGGTCGCGCACCGATCCGCCCACCAGATATGCGTTGAATCCCATCTCCGCCGCCGTGTCGCCGCAGAGCCGCAGAAGCGCATAAACATTCGCCGGGAATTTCTCGCGCATCAGAACGCTCAGGTTGCGGGGCGCGGCCGCATGATCCACAGCCGGCTCGCCGTTCATCCGTGTCCGCCTGATCAGGCCCTCATAGAGTACGCGCAGAAGATCGGTGCGGGTTATCGCCCCGACAACCCTGCAGTCGTCGACAACCGGGATAAACTTGCGGTTACGTTCCACCATCATGGCCTCTACTTCCGACATCGGCGTTTCCGAAGACGCGGAGGCGGGATCGGTCGTGGCGAACTCCGAAACGGCGCGGTCGCCGAAACCGTGGCGCAGAGCCAGCTCAACTACATCGCGCGAAATGACGCCGCTGAATTTATCGTCGCGCAGAACCGGCATCACGTTGAAGCCATAGCGGGTAAAAACATCCCGCGCCTCGCTCATTGTTATGCCGTCCGCTATGGCCTTCACCGGCGACGTCATCACATCGGCCGCGGTCTTGCCCGGATGCACGGTCTGTCTTATGAGCGCGGCCAGCCTTTCCTCCGTCTCCTCAAGCGAAAACGCGTCGAGGCTCGCCGACGCCGCATATGGATGGCCGCCTCCGCCGAAATGGGAGAGTATGTCGGACGAGTTCACCTCCGGCACGTTGCTTCGCCCGATTATGTGAATGCGGTCTTCCATGCGAAGCAGAATGAACATGGCGTCGCACTCGGTTATATCGCGGAATTTATGCGCAACCATCGCGGCGTCGGGGATGTACCGGTCGCGGGACGCCCGCGCAAGGCGGACGACGAACCCGCCAACGATCATCTCCGTTGACGACTGAAGAAGCTCGTTCAGAAGATCTATCTGCTCAGGCGAGGGCTCCCGCCCCAGAAAACAGTTCACCACGTTCAGGTTCGCGCCTCGCTCCATCAGCTTCGCCATGGCAAGAAATTCGCGCGGCCCGATGTTGGGAAACGTGAAAAAGCCGGTCTCCTCGTATATGCCGAGAGCAAGAACCGTTGCCGCGGGCGACGGGATATCTACCCCGCGCTCCACAAGCAGCTCAACCATGCGCGCGCTCATGCAGCCGGCCTCGTCAACAAGCTCGAACGATCCGCGTATGTCGCCGTTTCTGGGCGGATGATGATCGAAAACGTGAATGTCGATTCCCGGCTTTCCGGCAAGCTCCGCGAACGGGCCGAGGCGCGATGCGTCGCGGGTATCCACAACGATCAGGCGCGTTACGGCGGACGGATCTACATCCCTGTGTTTTTTCACATCGAACAGCCACGCAGGGCTTTGAACGAACTCGCGAACGTTTTTTTCCTGCGCGCCCGGAAACGCGGCGACCGCGCCCGGATATAGAAGCATCGCGGCAACCATGGCGGCAAGGCCGTCGAAGTCCGTGTTTACGTGGGTGGTTATCAGTTCCATCGTGTTTGGCGGGAAAGCACCGTAATATCAGGCCGGACGGCGCGCCACCTCGCACCATCTCCCGATTGCCGTCCTGAGGCAGCCAAGTTCGGAATGCTGTTCGATCATGATCTGAATCATAGCAGAAAGCCGGAACGCAGGTTACTATTGTCCAAATAACTATTCCCAATTATTTGGCAACGGAGGCGCATCATGGCAACAGTGATAGACATAAGAAAGAAAACGGTTTTCAGGCCGGACAAGATCACCCGCGAGATGCTTTTCGACAGCCCGGAGATGCGGGTGGCTCTCATGTGTCTTGAGGCGGGACAGTCGCTTGCGCCGCACAAGGCTCCGCTTCGGCTGATGATGTACTGCGCGGAAGGAGCCGGAACCTTCACCGTGGGCGACGAAAAGATAATCGCCGGAGCCGGAACGGCCATTCTCTGCGATCCGATGGTGATGCACGGCTTTTCGGCGGACAGGGGGGAGCGGCTGGTGGTAATGGCGGTGGTCACACCGGCTGAGACGGAATGACGGTGTCTATTTGACCGGCGCCTCAGGCGGAAGACCGCCTTCAGAATTTTTTGCCCGACGCCTCAGGCGGAAGACCGCCTTCGGATTTTTTGCCAGACGCCTCAGGCGGAAGACCGCCTTCGGACATGGCGCGAGTTTCCACAGTGATGACAACGGCTGCGGAAACAAAGCCGCGCTCCTCCGCAGCGGTGAATGAAAAAGTGGCAGTGCCGTTTGCGACCCTGTAGATCGAACTGATCGGAACCTTCACCAGCCTTGAATCGCCTGCCGCGATGTCGCCGACAGGGGTTCGGGGCGGAACCTTAATGAAGTTGTTGTCGCTTTTGCCCTCGACAGCCACGCCGAACGCCGTGCCCGGCCCGGCGTTCTTCACTACAACGCTCACCTGAGCCTTTTCAGCGGCATCAAGCAGGCCATTTGGCTTGTACCCCCCGTCATCGACAAAAATGGCTGAAGCGGTCAGGCCGCAAGGCGGGCTTGCCATCTTGACAGCCCAGACATAAACATCATATGGAACCGCTGAAGGAATTGCCGCGTCCCTGAACTTGAACAGCATGTCTATATCCCTGCCAATGCCGAGATAAGCGGGATATTCGCCTATCGGCAACTCCGCGATGCCGTCCCCTGAGATTGGCATGTTTCCAACATATCTACCCTCCAGGTAAATCGCCACCTCGCCGGAGGTTATCGGAATCCGCCTGCACTCGATATTTTCGTATCTGATTTCCGTCCGCTTCGGCATGTCTACAACACGCTCCTCGGAACATCCGCCGCCGGGGCATCCCGACGTTCCGCCGAAACCGCCATGCAGGCAGATGCCGAGGTATCCCATGCTGTCGGGGCATGTCAGCGACACCACGGCGGTTGTGAGTCCGGCTGTCGCAACGCCGAGAAAGCCGCGCAGGAATATGTCTCCGGCAATGGCCAGAGAACCCGCCCTGCCCTGCCGAACCATATCGACGACCTCGTATCTAACATTGTCGGACACCTCGACGTCAGCCGAAACCTTCACCGCGGCGGGCGCATACGGATCGAGCCGGTACGACCTGTTCAGCTCGAAACCGGAAACACGGGAAATCTCACGCACATCCTCGTTGATGTCAATATTCTTATATATGCAGCCGCACGGAAGCACCGCCGCGATAATAATCGCGGCAAGAAAGCGAAACCCCGTCCCTTCGATGGCGATATTTTTCATTTTGCGATATTTTCCACATTCGGGCCGAAATTTGCCACAATAGTAACGCCGGACATTAAAATGGCTGCGGCGCTTCACTTATCGCATTTCGGAGGGGAAACCGATGCTCGCAAGACTTATCAGCGCAAGCCTCATTGGCATAGACGCGCACAAGGTTGAGGTTGAGGTTGACGTGACGGCGCGGGGTCTGCCGCATTTTTCCACTGTAGGCCTGCCCGACGCCGCTGTGAAGGAGAGCAAGGATCGCGTCAAGGCGGCGCTCAAGAACACCGGATACAGCTTTCCATTAAAGCAGATAACCGTGAATCTGGCCCCGGCCGACATCAAGAAGGAAGGCTCCGCGTTCGATCTTCCGATCTCGATAGGCATAATCGCAGCCGAAGGCCTGATAGAGCCGGAGCGGTTCGAGAGCGTGATGATGGTGGGCGAGCTTTCGCTGGACGGACGCATAAAGCCGGTGCGCGGCGCTCTCTCTATTGCGATAACCGCCAAAAGGCTTGGCCTCCCGGCGCTTCTGCTTCCGGCTGAAAACGCCGCTGAGGCATCCATCGTGGCCGGGCTTTCTGTTTTCGGCGTCGAGACGCTTCCCGAAGTGCTTGCGTATCTGCGCGGAGAGCGCGAATTCATTCCCGCAACCGCGAACACTGAGCTTGAGCTGGAGGCTGCCGCCAGGTACGACGGCGATTTCTCGGAGGTGATGGGGCAGGAACACACCAAGCGCGCGCTGGAAGTGGCTGCGGCAGGCGGACACAACGTGCTTATGATCGGCCCGCCCGGAAGCGGAAAGAGCATGTTGGCGCGGCGCATTCCGTCTATTCTGCCGTCTATGAGCTTCGACGAGGCGCTCGAAACCACGCGCATATGGTCGGCCTCCGGCGCAAAACGAGACGGCGGGCCGCTTCTTGCCACGCGCCCTTTCCGCGCGCCGCACCACACGGTTTCAGACGTTGCGATGGTGGGCGGCGGCGCGGTTCCGAAACCGGGCGAGATTTCGCTTGCCCATAACGGCGTTCTGTTTCTAGACGAACTTCCCGAATTCCGCCGTCCGGTGCTGGAGGTTCTGCGCCAGCCGCTGGAGGACCGCGAGATCACCGTGTCCCGCGCATCCGGCTCGATTACGTATCCGGCGTCCATCATGCTGCTGGCCGCATGCAATCCCTGTCCCTGCGGTTTCTTGGGCGATCGCAAAAAACAATGCTCGTGCTCGCCAACCCTCATTCACAAGTACAAGGCGCGGGTTTCGGGGCCGCTTTTGGACAGGATCGACATTCACATCGAGGTTCCGGCCGTGGAATACCGGGATCTTGCCGGCACGGCGTCGGGCGAGCCTTCAGCCGCCATACGCAGGCGGGTGGAACAGACGCGCAAGATTCAGACGGAACGTTTCAATGGCCACGGCATACACTCAAACGCCCAGATGAGGGCGAGGCATCTCAAAGCATTCTGCGGGCTGGAGCCGGACGCGCAAGGGTTGATCGAAACCGCGATGCAGCGGCTGGGCCTGAGCGCGCGCGCCTATTCGCGCATTCTGAAAGTGTCGCAAACAATCGCGGACATGGACGGAGCGCGGCAGATAAGCGCGTCGCATGTTGCCGAGGCGATTCAGTACCGGACGCTGGACAGGAAGGGGTAATGTATGGGGAAGAGACTTCCTTTTGATTTCTTCCCTCTTGCAACGAAGGCTTGCTTTCCGCGCTTCATCGCTCCTTTGCCGGGTTCGGCCCCATGCCTACACGCTGCGCGAATGGCGCGCAACGTATTTGCGAAGGACGCTATCCATAAGCGATTGCCACCCTTCCCCCGTGGATTTGAAGTACGCAACAACCTCGGGGCTGTAGCGTACAGACACGAGCAGCTTCTTGTTCCCGGATTTCGGCCTACCGCGCAGTGCTTTCAGCGGAACCATAGCCTTCAATTGTTTTGGCGTGAGCGGTTGTGCATCAGGGTCGCTCCTGGCTGCCGCGGTAATGGCCCTGTCCTCTTCCATGGTCGGCATGCGGACAGCAGGGCGCTTAGAAATTTTCGACATAGTATTTCACCTCGCGTCGATTGGCACGGCGAAGGCTGATGATCCTTCGCACTTCGCCACGATCTACAAACGCCGCATAGTACAGGATATCGGTTTTCGGAGCGAGCGCGACCATTCGCGTTTCGTTGTACTCGAACCGGCCATCAACCCACACCAGCGCGGCTTCCCAGTCGAGTTCACTCGCCATAGCCAGCGACAGGCAATGCTTTGTCTGGTTTGCCGTGTCCTTGGCCGGATCGAACTCGATGCGCATGCTTTACTGTAGCTACATAAAAGGTGACTGTCAAGGGAAATCACGCATTCCCGCCTATGGGGCCGAACGCATAATTGAACGACGAGCGCCGCTTGAGGACGTAAAAGGGCATAAAGACGATTTGTAAATCTCAAGGTCATCCATGGAAGACTATTTTCGGGGGGGGGGAGGTCATATTTTTGTCGTAGACCCTGCCCGGTTGCAGATGTGACTCGTTGACGCAACCGCTTCTCTTTGCTATCTTTTCCTTATATATGACCCAAGTTGATGTCAATTCCTTTACCGATGAGCTTGTCTCAAGAATCCGCTCCTATGCTCCAGACGCCAAAACCGCCCCGATCGAGAAGGCATTCGCCTATCTGACCGAGATCGGCTCGCCGCTGGATCATCCGGCGCAGGTGGCGCATGTTCTGGCCGAAATGAAGGTGGACGTGACCACCATCACGGCGGGCCTGCTCCACGACGCGGCCGTAAAGGGCAACAGCGGCAGCCTCGACGAGATAGAAAAACGATTCGGCAAGGATGTCCGTTTCCTGGTAAACAGCACCGCCCGCATCGCCGGACTGGGCTTTGCCGTCGGCGAGGTCACGCAGCTTGAAAACTTCCGCAAGATGCTGCTTGCGATGAGCAAGGACATCCGCGTGGTGATGATCCGTTTCGCCGATCATCTGCATACGCTGCGTGACTCTTCCGGGCTTTCCCGCGACGAAATAGTCCGCGCCGCAAACGAAACCCTCGACATTTACGCGCCGCTTGCCAACCGTCTTGGAATGGGATGGCTGCGGCTCCAGTTCGAGGATCTGGCCTTCATGCATATTTTCCCGAAGGATTACGAGGAACTGGTTGAGAAGGTTGCTGTCCGGCAGAAGGATCAGAAGGGCTACATCGACGGCATCATAGGCGCGGTGCGCGAGCGTCTTGCGCGCCAGAACGTCAATGCCCGCATCTTCGGCAGGGTCAAGCATTATTACGGCATTTACCAGAAACTGAAACGGCAGAACATCCCGTTCGAGAAGGTTTACGACGTAACCGGCCTTCGCATCATTACCCGGACGGAAGGGGAGTGCTACGCGGTGCTCGGCGTGATTCACGGACTCTGGATGCCTGTTCCGGGCCGGCTGAAGGATTTCATCGGAACGCCCAAGCCAAACGGCTACCAGTCGCTCCAGACAACGGTGATAGGGCCGGGCGGAGAAAAGGTCGAGTTTCAGATTCGAACCGAGGACATGGACAGGGTTGCGGAGCGCGGTGTGGCGGCGCATTGGCGCTACAAGGAAAAGGAGCCGCTTTCCGACAAGGATCAGTCGGTTTTTTCGTCGCTTCGCGAGATTATTCAGGGACATAAGGACATTACCGATTCGCGGGATTTTATCGATTCGGTGAAGGGGGATCTGTTTTCGCATGTCGTTTATATCTTTACGCCGCAAGGCGATCTGAAAGAGCTTCCGTCCGGATCGTGCCCGATCGACTTCGCGTACAGCATTCACTCGCAGGTTGGCAACCGGTGCGTGGGCGCGAGGGTGAACGGCAAGATCGTGCCGCTTCGTCACGAGCTTCAAAATGGCGATTCGGTGGAGGTGCTCACCCATCCGGGCCACGGCCCAAGCCGCGACTGGCTGAAATTCGTGAAGACCGCGCGAGCGGCCAACCGCATTCGCGCATGGCTTAGGGCCGAGGAGCGGACGCAATCCATCGAGCTTGGCGCTGAGCTTCTTGGGCGCGAACTGAGGAAAAGCGACCTGAGCCCGAAGCTTGTCCGCTCGGACAGGATGCAGGAGGTTGCGGAGCATTTCAGCTTCAAGAACGTGGATGACCTTCTTGTCTCGATCGGATACGGCAAATTCTCTGCCCATCAGGTAATAAACCGCCTCGCTCCGGAGCCGGTCAGAGAGAGAGCGGTTGAGAAGGCGGAAAAGCCGCCGCCCGAAAAGGACAGGAAGGGCATACAGATCACCGGCATAGATAACGTGCTGTACCACTTCTCGAAATGCTGTTCGCCGCTTCCGGGCGATGCCATTGCCGGTTACGTCACTCGCAGCAAGGGAGTTACCATACATACGCGCGACTGCCTGAACCTGAACCTGCTGTCGTCGGACATGGACAGGCTGATTGACGTCGAGTGGATGGCAAGCGGCGACAAGACGTATCCGGCTCCGGTTGTCGTGAACTCGAAAGACAAACCCGGGATGCTGGCCGGCATCTCGGCGGCTCTGGCCACAGCCAAGGTGAACGTGCGGCAGATGTCGGTGGTTACGCGGCGCGACAAGACGGCGCTGTTCAACTTCACACTGGACGTTAAGGACAGGGCGCACCTCGACATGGTGATGAAGAAGATAGCCCAGGTTGCGGGCGTGATAAGCGTGAGCCGGGCGAGGAAGTTTTAGAGGGTAAGCGCCCATCCCTGCATGAGGCAAGGCTCAACTCGAAAGCATTTTTCGATCGCCACTGCAATCCTCATCGAAATTTATGCGATAATAGCCGCGTGAATTTTCCGTACCAGTTATTTATCGGAATCCGCTATCTTCGGGCGAAGAAACGCAACCGCACCATTTCGGTAAACACCGCCATTTCTATCGCGGGCGTGGCGCTTGGCGTGATGGCGCTTGTCACCGTGCTTTCGGTGATGACCGGTTTTCAGGACGATCTGCGCCAGAAGATTCTGGGCGTCAATTCGCATGTTGTGGTGATGCAGTTTGGCGGCGCGATGGCCGACTACGACCGCGTTGCCCAAATCTCCCGGCTTGCGCCTCATGTGACAGCGGCCGCGCCGTTTGTGCTTGGGCAGGTGATGCTCAGTTCCGGCGAGAAGGTGCATGGCGTGGTGCTTCGCGGAATAGACGCTGCGCTGGAGGCGAAAACCACCGACATCAGTAAGAACCTCGTGGAGGGCGCGCTGGAGTTCAGTCCGCCGAAACCCGACGCTCTTGCCGGAATAGTGATTGGCCGCGAGCTTGCGAACATGCTGAACGTTCACCTTGGCGACCGCATTAATACAATCTCACCGCTTGGCGCGATGGGGCCGATGGGCATGATTCCCCGCGTGAAGGGCTTTCGCGTGACCGGCATTTTCGAGGCCGGAATGTTCGAGTATGACGCGAATCTGGCCTACATAGACATTGCCGCGGCGCAGGATTTTCTGAACATGCAGGGTCGTGTGACGGCCATCGACATTCGGCTGAACGACGTTTACGCCGCGCCGGACGTGGCCAAAATCCTGCAAAAAGAGCTTGGCTATCCGTTCTACACCCGCGACTGGATGCAGATGAACAAGAACCTCTTCGCCGCGCTCAAGCTCGAAAAACTGGCGATGTTTCTGATACTTGTGCTGATTATTCTGGTTGCGGCGTTCAACATAGTGGGAACGCTGGTCATGGTAGTGAACGAGAAAAGCCGCGACATCGCCATCCTGAAAACCATGGGCGCAACGCGCGGCGGCATCATGGCTATATTCATCACTCAGGGGCTGGTGGTGGGCATCACAGGCACGATGGCAGGGCTGGCCGGAGGCTACACGCTCTGCCGGGTGCTGGCGGAAACGAAGCTGATCTCGCTTCCGGCCGACGTCTATTATCTCAGCCATCTGCCTGTGCGTATGAACGCGGCGGATTTCATCGCGGTTGCGGCGGCGGCCATTGTCATCAGCTTTATCGCAACGCTCTATCCGTCGTTTCAGGCGGCGCGTCTCGATCCTATAGAGCCGCTAAGGTATGAATAGAATTGGGGAAACGTAAATCCGGCAGAAGCGGCCAAATCGGCGGATCCGGCGGAGGCAAACGCTTTTCCGGCCTGCGAAAGGGTAAAGACGCCATGTTCAAATGCCTCAGGCGCATTATCTGCATTCTGATTGTCGGCGGCATTGCCGCCGGTTATTTCGCCTTCACCAGCGGAGGCGCGAAGTTCCGCTGGTTCGGCAAGAAGACCGAGGAAACCGGCAAGGCCATTCATCAGACCATGGACAAAACCGCCGAGAAGGCCGACGAGGTGAAGAAAACCACGGACGAGTCGGTGAAGAAAATGGATAAATTGAGCAAGGACATAAAGAAAAAAATACCGTGATCGAAGCGCGCGACCTGAAAAAATCGTTCCTGATGGGAGCCTCCACGCTCGAAGTGCTGAAGGGCGTGAACCTGAGCGTGAAAAAGGGCGAGTTCCTCTGCATAATGGGGCCGTCCGGAGCCGGAAAATCCACGCTGCTTCACATACTTGGGGCGCTTGACCACCCGACTTCCGGAGCCGTTTCGCTTGCCGGGCGCGATGTTTTCACCATTTCCGAGAGGGAGCTTCCGGCGTTCCGGAACGCGCACATCGGCTTTGTGTTCCAGTTTCACCACCTGCTTCCGGAATTCACCGCGCTCGAAAACGTGATGATGCCGCTTCTGGTTGGCGGCAAACCGGCTGCCGAGGCGAAAAAAAGCGCCGCAGCGGAACTGGAGCGGGTGGGGCTTTCGGGCCGCGCACTGCACAAACCGGGCGAGCTTTCGGGAGGCGAACAGCAGCGTGTTGCCATAGCCCGCGCGCTTGTCGCATCACCCGATATAGTTCTGGCCGACGAGCCGACAGGCAACCTCGACACCAGTACCGGAAGCGATGTGTTCAACCTGATGCGCCGGTTCAACCGCGAGTCCGGAACCACGTTCATCATGGTTACGCACAACGAAACCCTCGCGGCGCGCTGCGACCGCCTCGTGCGCATGGTTGACGGGGCGATCTGATTTCCGTATTCCGCTCGATACCGCGTTCACATTCGACGCGCATTTTGCCGTTATTAATCTCAACACCGTTCCTAGGCGTTATTAATTAAGCCCACAGTCACCCCATTCCCCATCCGGCCACTATTTTGTTGAAGTCGTGGCGCGTTTCCTCGACAACGGTATCCAGATCGTCCGCCGTTCTGCCAAGGCAGCCCCATATCTCGTCCGGAATCGGGGCAACGTCAGCGCCGGAGCCGAATCCGATGCCGGCATGTTTGGCGATGGCATTGCCTGCCGAAACCGCGAACACCAGCCGCTTGTCCGGCGATGACGAATCATCGCCATCGGCCTCCATCGGATTGTGATGGAACCGTATCGCCTCAGCGTATTTTGTGGGGAAGTGCCACTTGTTGGCCAGATACGCTCCCGCATCGGCGTGCGTGAAGCCCAGTTCATCCATTTCGGCGGCGGAAAGCGGCACAGGCGATTCCGACGCCATGCGTTTCCGGATTCTCCGTTGCGCCTCCGGCAGGTTCTGGGTGATGACAACCTGGCCTATGTCGTGAACGATGCCGCAGATGAATGCCTCCTCGCGCAGTATCTTTTCCTTTCGTCCGGCCAGTATCTTTGCCGCTATGGCGCTTCCGAGGCTGTGATTCCAGAGCCGCCCCACATCGAGCAGATCTTCCGGTATCCGGCTGAAAACTTTTCCCACGGAAAGCGTTACCGCGATGTTGCGCACGGTGTCGAAGCCCAGCACCGAAACGGCGCGGGTTACGGTATCGACGTTGTACGACAAGCCGTAATAGCTTGAGTTGGCTATCTTCAGAAGCTTCACCGTGAGCGACGCGTCTTTTTCGATCATGCCGCCCAGTTCGTCGATGCTTACGGACGACTCCTTCAGCGCCCGGTTCACCTGAAGCACAACCGATGGCAGCGGCGGAAAATCGCGCACCCTGCTCAGCATTTTATCCATTGTTTCCGAATGGATCATTATTGCCGCGGTCTCCTGCCGGTCTCCGATACTGTCATCAGGCTGTAGATGTCATCATCGTCCACGTCGGGAATTACCATATGCCCTTCCGCGTCGCGTTCGAGGCTGGTGATACCGGGATGTTTCAATTCGATCCGTTCAAGGCTGATCTTCTGGCGCTTCACCAGATCGAGAAGACGCCTGTTCCGTTCCTGAAGGTTGTACTTTTCGAGCGCGCCCCTGATCGTGAGGCTCAGTTCCACGTCGTCCCACGGCTTGGTGAGAAACCTGTATATCTCGCCGCTGTTTATGGCCCGCATCAACGATTCCACGTTAGCCTGTCCGGTAAGGATCACGCGAATGGTGTCGGGGTATTCCGACCGCACGAACGACAGGAATTCAGAGCCGTTCATGCCGGGCATCATCTCGTCGGAGACGACGACCTTGAACCGCATGGTCTTGAGCAGCGTCAGTCCTTCCTCGCCGCTTCCGGCTGTAACGATGTCGAACTTCTCATCCATCAAAGCGCGCCGTATGGCTGCCAGCACGCTCAACTCGTCGTCCACTATCAAGACCGCATCGGCCATATGCCAACCTCCAACTCAATCGGTATCGACATCGAGAGCCCCTTTAATCGTCCCGCAAAACGGGCAGTTTGTCCATTCCTCATCCAGTAAGACCATACATTTGCGGCAGTAGTTGCGCTTGAACTCTCCGCAGAACGGGCAGAAATGAAACTTCGCGTCCACCGTTTTCCCGCAACGGTCGCACTTGCGCTCGTGCCGCGTCTGAGCGCCTATAACGCGAACCAGCTCATCCAGCGTGGTCATGCCAAGCCGCACCTTTTCCAGCCCGTCCTCGATAAGCGTTTTCATGCCTCCGGCGCGCGCCATGTCCACGAGCTTTGCCTCGCGGTAGTCGCCGCTTATGAAATGCCTGAAATCCTCGTTCATGAGGAAAATCTCGAATATTCCAAGCCGTCCATGATAGCCCGTGCCGCCGCACCTGTCGCAGCCGCGCCCCATGTAGACGGTTCCGCCCAGGGCTTCGGGCCGCACGTTCAGCAATTCGAGCAGAACCGGATCGGGCGCGGTCTCCTCGCGGCAGTAGCGGCATATTTTCCGCACAAGCCGTTGGGCAAGCACGCCCTCAAGCGCCGACGCGATTAAATACGGCTCAACGCCCATGTTCATGAGCCGCGTGACAGAGGCAACGGCGTTGTTGGTGTGCAGCGTGGTGAGCACCACATGGCCGGTGAGCGCCGCCTTGAACGACACGTCGGCGGTTTCCGGATCGCGGATTTCGCCGACAAGTATCACGTCAGGATCCTGCCTTAGCGTAGAGCGAAGCACCGACGCGAACGACAGCCCTATCTTGGTCTGCACGAAAACCTGATTGGCGTCGTCCAGATGGTATTCCACGGGGTCTTCGATCGTCTCGAAGTTCTTTGTGCTTTGAAGCATCTCGTTCAGAATCGAATAGAGCATCGTGGTCTTGCCGCTTCCGGTGGGGCCGGTTGCAACGATGATTCCCTGAGGCTTTTTTATAAGCTTCGCGATGATCCTCTTGTCCTCCGGAAGCACGCCAAGCTCGTCAAGCTGCCTGATGGCCGCGCTTTTGTCCAGAATGCGCATGACGATCTTTTCGCCGGTTATGGTGGGCAGCGTCGAGACGCGGATGTCCACCAGGCCGGTTCCGGCCTTCACCGTAATGCGCCCGTCTTGCGGCTTGCGGCGTTCGGCGATGTCGAGCTTGGCCAGAATCTTTATGCGCGAGATGGCGGCGGCGTGTATTTCAGCCGGAATTTTTATCTTGCTGTGCAGAAGGCCGTCAATCCGGTAGCGCACGACAGTGTATTTCGTCTTCGGCTCGATATGCACGTCGCTTGCCCGGTAGCGCACCGCCTCGGATATTATCGCGTTCACGATGCGGACAATCGGCGGAACGTCGGACGACGAGAGGAGTTCCTCGACATCGACATCCTCTTCCTCCTCGATAACGATGTCGATTTCATCGATAGGCTCGTTTTCGAAAATCGACTCCGGTTCTTCCCCGGTTCCGCCCGTTTTGTCGTCGCCGTAAATCTGGGCAAGCCGGGCCATGATCTCGGAGCTTCCGGCAATTACCGGAATCACGCGGAAACCGGTCATCATCTGTATGTTGTCGCATTTGATGATGTCCGACGGATCGGCCATGGCTATCGTTATCTGGCGGCCGTCGAACTTTATCGGCATCAGCCGGTTCCTTTCGCATATGTCGCGCGGCAGGAACCGGACAACCGCCGCCGTGATACCGACCTCCCGGAGATCGATATACGGCACGTTCAGGCTTTTCTGGAGCGTTTTCACAATCGTCTGCTCCGTGGCAAGCCCCAGCCGCGCGAATGTTTCGCCGATGAATTCGTCCTTCCGGCGCTCTTTTTCGGCGTGCTTCAGGGCCGCGTCGTCGATCACGCCAGCCTTCACCAGAATGCCGCCAAGCATTCCGCGGTTTTCGTTAAAGAGCGCTGAATAGCCCTTTATCTTCTGCTCCTGTTTTTTGGTGATCTCGCGAAGCTTGCGGTTTTCATGAAGCAGCGCGTACTGCTGAAGCGCGAGGCTCACCGTGAGGCGCAGGTCTTCGTCGTTCCATGGCTTCGTGATGAACTTGTAAACGGCTCCCTCGTTCACCGCGCCCATTATCGACTGCACGTCGGCGTAGCCGGTGAGCATTATGCGTATGGTTTCGGGCCAGCGTTCCTTCACATGACGCAGGAACTCGGCGCCGGTCATGCCGGGCATGCGGTGGTCTGAAACAACGAGATGCACCCTTTTGGCGCTCATTATTTCGAGCGCCTCATTGCCGGTAGCGGCTGTCAGGATTTCATAGTTTTCGTCCAGAAATATGCGGGCGAGCGCCTTCAGTATCCGTTCCTCGTCGTCAACGAAGAGAATTGTGTAGCGATTTTGCCCGGCGACGGATTCATCCGGAGAAATAGCGGCTTCGGGTGAACCCGGCGCAATAACGGCACCGGGTGAACCCGGCGCGACATTATCGGCCTGCTGTCCGGAGCCGGACGCGGCCTTGAACAGTTCAGCGTAGCGCGACATCGCCTGTCTCACCGCCTGCCGCCGCCGGAAGCCTGATCGTGAACGTGGTTCCCATGCCCGGCTCGCTTTCGACGCCCGTCTCTCCGCCGTAGCGGTGTATCACGTCATACACCACGGCAAGTCCCATGCCCGTGCCCGCGCCCACATCCTTTGTAGTGAAGAACGGGTCGAAGACACGGGCGATGATTTCCGGCGGAATGCCAGGCCCGTTGTCTGTTATGGTGATGACGATCCGGCCTTCGTCGTCCCCGGCCGTATTGATGAGCAGTTTCAGTCCGGCCCCGCGCGCCTGGACGGCGTTCAGGATAATGTTCAGGAACGCCTGGCAGACAAGCGCCGGATTGCATTTGAAGCCTGGAATAACTCCGTACTGCCTCGCAATCTCGGCGTCGGGCGGTATTTCATGCGCCAGAACGCTCAGCGTCCGGTCGATTTCGGCGTTGAGGTCTGTCAAAACCTCCTGACCGTCGTCGATGTGTGAAAAGCCCTTGAGATCCGCCACTATCTTTTTCACCCGCTCGGCTCCTTCGAGGCTCTGGTGAACGAGGTCGTCTATGTCGGCCAGAATGTGATCCATCCTGGTTGTCCGCCAGCGCCTGTCAACGAATTCGCTGTCCGCGCCCGAAAACCTCTGCGCCGCCATCTCGCGCAGAACGTTCAGCATCTCGCGCATTCGTCCGGCATAGCGGCCAAGAGTGTTGATGTTGCTGGTAATGAATCCCATGGGGTTGTTGATCTCGTGGGCCACGCCTGCGGCAAGCTGTCCTATCGACGCCATCTTCTCCTGTTGCAACAGGCGCGTGTGCGCCTGTTGCAGTTCCTTCGTGCGCTCCGCCACCATCAGTTCCAGTTTGCCGGCCAGTTCCCGGTACTGCGCCTCGGAAGCGGCCAGCCGCCTGTTCGTCTTGATCAGTTCCGTGTAAGACTGGCGCACGACAGACGTATGCAGGTCTGTCGTAAGCACTCGCTTCATGTTGCTTGCGACAATGACCGCGAGCGCGGCATGAACCATTCCGGCGACGCCGCGAAGCCGTTCGGCGTCCTCCGCGTCGCCGCGGGCGATGACAGTGCCCGATGGTTCGCCCTCGATCATGACCTCGCGCCTGTCCGTGATGAAATCCATGTCCGGCTCTTCCCCGGCCGACGCAATAACGCCGCCGTCGGCTCCTGTCACCGAAAGCATTATTCCGCCGAGCGCTGCGGCCTGTTCAAGTAACGGCAGTATTTCATCGCGCCTGACGATATCGCCAAGCTTCTTGTCGGCTCCGAAGACATGTTCAATGTCGCCAGGATGGTTCATGTGTCATGCCGTTGGGGCGGGGGGGCCACGCCCTCGTTATCCTTGTGCGCATCGCAGTCCGAACGGTGCGAAAGATTTTCCACGAACACTTTCTTGTCGAGGCCCTGCGCCTCTTTCAGGCTGTAACGCCTGTCAACAGCGTCGTAGACCATGCCGGCCAGCGCGCGAAAGGTTTCAACCACGCCCCATCCCTCCAGCGCCGACGCCATTATCACCGGTATGCCGGTTGGAGACCATTTCTTGCGTATCTCATCCTCCGGCTGAATATCAACCATGTCGCGCTTGTTGAACTGGAGCACCAGCGGAACCGCCGCGATGTCCAGCCCGACGAAGGCCAGATTCCGTTCGAGATTCTCGAAGCTCTCGAAATTGTTCGCCATTTCGGCTTCGCGGCTGTCGGCGATGAAGGCGACTCCGTCGGCCCGCTGAAGCACGGCCTTTCGGGTGGCGTCGTGGCGCACCTGGCCGGGCACGGTGTAAACCTTAACCTTGATGCGAAGCCCGCCGGGCGCGATCATGAAAAACGGAAGGAGGTCGAAGAAAATCGTCCGGTCGTCCCTGGTGTCGAGCACCATGAGGTCGCCGCGCCCTTCGCTTGCCAGAATGTCGTGCAGGCGCAGCAGATTTGTCGTCTTGCCGGAAAGCGCCGGGCCGTAATAGACCAGCTTCAGCACCATGCGGTTGTCGATGTCGTCGTACTCGATCACGTCAGCCCGCCTTTTTCCGCCAGATGAAGACGCCTGTTTTCGCCGGGTCAAGCTGGTAGTAGCGTTTGAGCGCCGAAAGGCTCTTGTCGTTGATCACCGAGTTTTTCTTCAAAAGCAGCAGTCCGGTTCCGCTTCGCGAGTCGCGCGCAAGCGTCATGCCCGGTTTCAGGCCATACACCGGAATCTCCACCTCCTCCATGTCGCTTGCCTGCGACGCTCCGGAGTACATCGACCAGACCATCTCCTCGAAATAGCGGATAGTCTTCCTGTCCAGCAGGCCGCCGCCCGCCTCCCTGAGTTGAACCGTGAGGAAGGACGCGGTGTCCAGCCCGGTGTAAGTTCCGGCGCTCTTGTCGATGAAATCGGCCACGGCGATTATTCTTGCGCCCTGCGGAATGTAGCTGCCCTTGAGGTGATCCGGGAATCCGGTTCCGTCGTATGCCTCGTGATGATGGCGGATCAGCAGGCCGGCGGCTCGCAGATCCTCGATCGAATCGACAGCCGCCTGCCCGCGAACCGGATGCTGTTTGTAGATTTTAAGCTCTTCAGGACTCATCTCGCCGGTTGGCTTCATGAGAAGCGCATCCGAAATGCCTATCTTGCCTATGTCATGCAGCAGTCCGGCGATGCGCACCGCCTCGACCTCTTCATCGCCCATCTTCATGGCCCGCGCGACTTTTGCCGACATTTCCGAAACATTCCTGGAATGATTGCGCGAAGCCTTGTCGCGAAGCTCAATAATGCTCGCGAAGATCGTGATCGAATCGTTGAAGTTCTTTTTAAGCTGCGTGTTCAGAACTTCAAGCTCCTTGTTCTTTTTCGTGATCTCGACCGTCTGCTCCTCGACAAACCACTCGAGCTGCGTGTTCCAGCGCTGAAGCTCGTCGTTCTGCTTTTTCACAAGCGCGGTCAGCCGCTCGTTCTCGTGCTTCAAGCTGTAAAGCGCGATGCCGTCCTTCACGGTGCGGACAAGTGTTTCATCAACCCACGGCTTTGTGATGTATCTGAACGCGCCGCCCCGGTTTATGGCATCGATGGCCGCGTTCACGTCGGCGTAGCCGGTCAGGATTATTCGAACGGCTTCCGGAGCTATTTCGCGCGCCTGTTCAAGGAAATCCACGCCCGAAAGGCCGGGCATCCGCTGATCCGAAACAATCAGCCCCACGTCGCCGTGCCGGCGCAGTATGTCGAGCGCCTCCTCGCCGGAGGATGCGGTTTCGATCTCCAGCCCCTCCTCGTCCATGAAAAGGCGTCGCAGGGAACGCAGGATATTGGCTTCGTCGTCAACAAAAAGCACTCTGACAACGGATTTCCCTTCGGTTGCGGTCTCGCTCATGATTTCGTTGGCAGGCGTCTAGCGCCACTCCTCTTTGCCCACGAAGGCCAGAATGATACCTTCCTGACCGTCGTAATGGCGCATGTATACGCCCCTGCTTACCACCTCGCCGCCGGACATGAGAACGTTCGCCACGGCGCTGTCTTTTTCGATCACCTCATCCACAAGCCTGTTGACGTCGTCGGGCAGCGCGGCCGAGCGCTCAAGGCCGATCATTTCGCCGCTGTCGCGTCCGAGCAGTTCATGCGCCTTCATGTTGCACTGCACGATCATGCCGTCGGAATCCAGCCCCACCACGCCTATGGGGAGCGATTCCAGAATACGCCACGCGCGATCCAGCACCTTGTTCTGAAAGCAAAGCTCCTCGGTGCGCTCCGTCACCAGTTCTTCCAGTCCTTCGTTGAGGCGTGTCAACTCATCGTTCTTGATCTTCAACTCATCGGAGAGCTGCCGGTTTCGTTTCTGCAGGAAGTACCGCTCTATGGCGTTGTTTATGGTGACCTTCAGCTCGTCGTCGTTCCACGGCTTGGGAATGAACTTGTATATTCGTCCGTCGTTTATCGCGGCCACGACCGCCGCGATGTCGGCGTAGCCCGAAAGCACTATCCTCACCGTGTCGGGCCTGCGCTTGTATACCTCCTTCAGGAAATCCACGCCGTTCATGCCGGGCATCCGGAAGTCGGAGATTATCAGTTGAATCTCCGGCTCGTCCGCAAGCACGTCCAGCCCCTCCTGACCCGATGTTGCTATCAGTATCTCATAATGATCGTCCATGAAGATGCGCTCAAGCGCGCGCAGGACGTTCTTTTCGTCGTCAACGCATAGAATTTTCACCTGCTCGTCGTTCATCTATTTCCCTCCAACCACCGGAATGCGGATGGTGAACGTAGTTCCTTTTCCAACCTCGCTGTCGACCGTGATTTCGCCGTTATGCTTCTTTATGATGTCGAAGGTGATGCTCAAGCCCAGACCGGTTCCCTTGCCCACCGGCTTGGTGGTGTAGAACGGCTCGAATATCCGGTTCACGGTTTCCGGCGGAATGCCGGAGCCGGTGTCGGTGACCGACGCGAATATGCTCTCGCCGTCGAGCCATGTGCGCACCGTGATTACGCCTTCCTTCTCTATCGCGTGCGCGGCGTTCACAAGCAGGTTCATGAAAACCTGGTTGATCTGCTGCGGGAAGCATTTCGTCATCGGAATCTCTCCGTATTCCTTCACCACTTTCGCCTTGTACTTGATCTCGTTGCGGACGATGTTGATCGTGCTTTCGATGCATTCATTTATGTCGGCGGGCTTATATTCCGCTTCGTCCACGCGAGAAAAGCTCTTCAAGTCCTGCACGATCTTTTTCACCCGATCCGCCCCGTCGAGCGATTCCTTTACAAGCTCTTTAATGTCATCGGTAATATAATCGATCTTGAGCTTATTTCTGGTCTGCCGCAGGGTTTCCAGTTCCTCCGGCGAAGCGGTTTTCTCCAGCGCGTCAGACTGGATTTTGATGAACTCCGTGAACTTGTCCACGTACTTGTCGAGCGAACCCAGGTTGCTTCCGATGAAACCCATGGGGTTGTTGATCTCGTGGGCCACTCCGGCGGCAAGCTGGCCTATCGAGGCCATCTTTTCCTGTTGCAGAAACTGCGCCTGCGTGGCCTTAAGCTTCTTGTACGCATCGTTGAGTTCGCTGTTTTTCGTATCCAGAATGTGCATCATGTTGTTGAACTGCTCGCCGATGCGGTAGATCGGATCGGCCGTGGCTGTCGTGTAAACGTCGCACTCGACACAGTTGCGGTACTTGGCCGCGAACTTGCCCTGAATCTGTCCGCCGCAGTATGTTCCGGCTGTCTGCCAGCACCTGACGGCATCGGCCCCGTAACACTGGCAGTTCGTCTTGTCGCAGTTTTTCATCTCGTAGCACCGGCTGATGTGAGGGTTTTCGTAGCGTATTCCGAAGTCCTGAGCGGTCGAGACCCGCTCGATCAGCGACGTTATCTCGTCGAGTGCATGTTGAAGCTTGGTTCTGCTTTCGTCGATCTCGAAATTCTTCTTTTCCAGTTCCTCCGCGATTGTCCTGATCTGCGTGGCGTCATGAATCGTGATGACGGTTCCGGAATCCATGGATTCACCGTCGCCGCGAAACGGATACGAGTTGAATATGAACCATCGCTTCGATGCCTCGTGATAGAGTTCCGTTTCGGAGACGAAAAACGTCGTCGGAAGCATACCGTACCGGGCGAGGAACTCGTCCCATTCCCTGCCGATTATGTCGTCGAAACCGGTTTCGGTAAATCTGCGTACCGCGTTGTTGCAGCGCTTTATCATGCCGCTTTTGTCCACGATCAGAATCATGTCGCCCACGCAGTCCATGGTTCTTTCCCATTCGATCTTGGCCTGCTCAACCTGCCGGAAAAGGGTCGTGAGCTGTTCGTGCCTCTTGTGAAGCTCGTCGCGGCTTGCCTTCAGCCGGATTTCGGCCATCTTCCTGTCCGTTATGTCGCGGGATGTGTGAACCACCTGCGTGACGCTGCCTGCTTCATTTATGATGGGAAAGGCTGCAACCTCGACGAAGTGTTTTTGTCCGTCGCTCATGTAGTGGACATGCTCCACCATGCGCGCCTCTTTGCGTTCGAGGATTTCCTTCAGCGGGCAGACATGATTGGGCAGGCCGCATGGCTCGACGGTCCCATGCGTTATTTCATGGCACTTGCGTCCGATAACCTCACCCTCCGTCAGACCGTACTCGTCCAGAAACGCCTTGTTCACGCCGGCTATGCGCAGATCGCGGACGTCGATGATCGAGATGGCATCCCTCATACTGTCCAGCACGGTTCTTGCGAAGGATGACGGCGTCACCCTGGCTGCAGCATCGTCCGAAACCGGCTGCCCCGGCTCTTTCATCGGATAAGCCTCCTTTTGGCCCGATAACATGACGCGAAAATACGTCAGTAACTTTTCGGCAGGAAAGATGCGGAAACTTTAACGAAATATTGGACGATGCCCGTGGCGTGTGATAAAATCCGTAGGCATGAACGCTATGCAGCACGGTGCGGAGAACGAGGGCTCCCGCATGGCAAACGCCCATGCCGACCCATTTCCCGGCCCATTTCCCGGTATTGCGCCCGGCGTGTTGGAAATTTACATTACCCATCTTGGCCGGGATGAGGCGCGCGCAATGGATTTCCTCTCCGGAGTTTCCGCCGGATCGATAATCTGCTCCGGTGAGAGCGCGTTGCCGGAGCTTCTGCTCGATGCCGTATGTTCGGGCCGTTTTCGCCACATTCATCTCGTTACCGAATGGGCGGAGCTTCTTTCGCTTCTTGGCGTGGCCGAGTCTGCGTCAGCCGCCATCCGCCTGCTGCGTGAATATGGCATGAAGGAGGGCGAGGCGGCTGCTTTCAGGGGCGCGCCGCCGTCCGATCTTTTTCCGTCGCTTTACTACGGCAAGCGTTTCGATATTCTAAAGCGGGTCTGCCTGACGGCGAAACGCCGCTTTGAATCGATGGACTGCTCAACCCGGATAGACTGCCATCTGGTTTCGCCTGTTATAATGCAGGTAGTGGCCACAAGCCTGTGCGACAGTTGCATTATTCCAAAACCGGGGAAGTCCCGTTGACTATGGAACATTAACCATCTGACGGAGGATCCGCTCACTTATGACAAGGGAAGAACTGCTCGGCTACTGTGACAGTGAACTTGGCGCAATAGATGCCCTCACCGGCGATATTTTATCCCTGGATCAGGCAGGCGGGGCTGAATTCACGCGGATTGAACTGGCGGCGGCCTCGGCGCTGATTCATTACCTGTTTGTTTCTGTCGAGAAGATACTTGGCGCCATACTGGAGTTCGACGGCATAGGCGAAGCGCGCGGCGAATCGATTCAGCACCAGAAGCTGCTCAAGACCGCCGGGGAGCTTGGCATAGTGCCGCCCGACCTGTTTCGTCCGCTTTCCAACATGCTGGCGTTCCGGAGCGAATTCATCAATGGCGGAAGCGGTCCGGCCGACCGTGAGGCGATATCGCCCATTGTGGCGGAGCTGGACGGATTCAGAATCGCGTTTGCCCGTGAAATACGCGACTATCTGGCGGAGGTGGAAACGGAATAAATCCGGGGCGGGCTTGAACACGCCCCGCGGTTGAACCTAACCCACCTGATACCCGGCCTTGCGTATCGCCTCTTCCAGCGATGAACGCGTTATTGCGCCGCCCTCGTAATCGACAGTGATATTGCCCGACGCCAGATCAACCGACACCTCGCTTACTCCATCCAGTGCCTTGAGCGCCTTTGTGGCCCTCATCACGCAATGTCCACAGGACATGCCGGTGGTCTTTATCACTTCACGCCGCATTAACTTTCCTCCTGCATATACGGGCATTTCGCCCTGAATATCGTTTATACTAACAAAATGCAGCATCACCAGACATACCGTAGCGGAAGCATTCGCGAAGTATGAAAAAAAGAATCGTATTCTCGCTCTTCCTTCTTTTTGCCCTGTTTACAACCGGAGCCGTTTTCTCCATGTATTACATCAATGTTACCTCCCGGCAGCTCGATTATCTTGTGGGCCTGCATCAGGTTGAGATAATGCGCCAGAACCTGATAATCAGCGTCCAGAAGGTGCAGACGGATCTTTACGGCGTAAACACCATCTTCGGCGAGGAGATTGATTCGATAGTTCAGGACGTCGAACGCCTCGACGCGGCAGTGCATGCATGCTCCGGCTGTCATCACAAGCCCGTTGTGGCGGAACGGCTGAACGAGCTGATCCCACTGGTTGAGAACTATAAGGAGCAGCTCAGCTATGCCATAACGACGTCGGCCAACACGCAGCGTATCGAGTCGCTCAAGATGAAAGCCGGCATAGTCGGACAGAATATTCTGAACCGGACGCAGGAGATGACAATTGTCGCGGCCCAGAAGCTTCATCAACAGACTGTAAGGGCAATAGGTGAGATCAACAACTCCCGCAACATTCTTATCGCCACGCTTGTCATATCTTTTTTCATCGCGCTTGTGATAGCCGTAATTCTTACGCGTGCCATTACCCGCCCCATTACGGATCTGCTGGAATCGGCAAAACGCATCGCGTCCGGTGAATTCGGACGATCTTCAGCACTCACATACGTGGAAAAGAGCGAATTCGGCGAGCTTGCCTCGGCGTTTGACCACATGCGTCTTGCCCTTCGCGAAAGCAAGGATCGCATATTGAGATTCGTCCGCCAGCTTTCGGGCCTGTACGACACAACTCTCTCCATTCATACCGTTACCGAAATGGAAGAGATTTTCAAGGGGCTTCCCGTGGAGATAGCCTCGCTTTTGAACGTGGAGCAATGCGGAGTTATGCTGTACGATCCGGCCACGAAAACGTTTGCGCACCTGTTTCCCGCCTTCGGTTTGAGCGAGCGTCAGATAGGAATGCTGGAGATGACAGAGAAGGAGGCGCACAGGCTGTTCGATGCCTCGTTTGACGGCGTTTACACGCTCAACAGCCCCGATCCCGGCGCCCTGCCCGATGAGGCGCGCCCCAAATCGTTCGGCGTGCGGAATCTGATAATCTCATGGATTCACCGCAAGGGCCGCATAATAGGCGCAATCAGGGCCGCGAACAAGGTGGGTGACGAATTCCACAAGGAAGACGCCCAGCTTCTCTCCATTCTTGCAAGCCACATGGCGGTGGCCATAGAAAACGGCAGGCTTTACGAAAACCTGAAGCGCCAGATGAGGGAGCTTCAAGACGCGCAGGAGCAGCTTGTGCAGTCCACAAAGCTCGCCGCGATAGGCGAGCTGGCCTCGAATGTGGCGCACGAGATCAACAATCCGCTTACCAGCATTCTTGGTTACACTCAGTTGCTGAAGGATGAAACCGACATAGGAGCCATTCGCGCCGATCTGTCTATAATCGAGCAGGAGTCGCTTCGCGCGCGCCTTATCGTCCGCCAGCTTCTTGAGTTTTCGCGCCGCAAAGCGATGCAGACAAGCATTGTGGATATTAACAGTGTGGTTGATGAAATACTTCCGCTTGTCAACAACAAGGCCAGGGCGGCGAGGGTTGAGATCCTCCGCGAGCGAAACGATGTGCCGGCCACCGCAGCGGATGCCGACCAGTTGAAACAGGTCATAATCAACCTTATCAATAACGCCATCTTCGCGATGCCGGAAGGCGGAACCATCTCAATCGCCACGTCATGCCGGGACGGGTTGATATCGCTTTCATTTCTCGACACCGGGGCGGGAATCCCCAGGGAGGTTCTGCCCCGAATCTTCGAGCCGTTCTTTTCGACCAAGAAGGAGAAGGGAACCGGTCTCGGCCTTTCGATCAGTTACAGCATTGTCCAGAACCACGGCGGGCGGCTGGCTGTAAAGAGCGAACCGGGACAAGGCAGCGAGTTCACGATCATCCTGCCGGTGCGGGCTGTTGAAGCGGGCGCGGAAGGTGATGTTTCGGCCCATTCCGCAAATTCCGCCGTCTGATATTCGCGGGATGTATTGACCCTGCCCGCGGCAAAATGCTAAAAAACCTGACTTGCGGACAAATTAACAATGGTTTCTGACTGCCGCAGCGGTGTTGAATACCGCATCATTCAAGTAAATATGCCCGAGTGGCGGAACTGGTAGACGCAAGGGACTTAAAATCCCTCGGCCTCCGGGCCGTGCCGGTTCGATTCCGGCCTCGGGCACCAAAAAACAAGGGAAAGCTCATAACGCTGCCGACCTGGTGGCCAAGATGGACAAGATGTAATTATTGAGACAGTGTAAATTGTTGTGCATAGCATCTTGCCCTGTTCTATACATCAGGCGGACAATATGTATAGAAAATCGATTTTTTGTATGCACGTCTATTGCTGAAAGAGGATCGCATGACCGAAATCTCTCCGCTCCATCTCCTGCCGCCTGAACGATTTGAAACCGCCGCCATCTTGAAGATGCTGGCCAGAGCCAGTCGCAAGTTGGCTGAGCCGATGCCGGAGTGAGCGGGAAGCTCTGGGATGAGACAATCGGTTTCAAATCAATTGTCTCGCCCGTTCCTACCCTACAAAATCGAGGTAATTATCCGGAGTGATCTGTTCATATACCGCGCCCGGATATGACTCCAGCCATTTCCCCGGCGGCTTGATCCGCTTTCGCGGCGGCCATTTGCACTCGAAACCGAACAACCCGCCGTCGCGTTCCTCCACATAGTCGATCTCCTGTCCGTCGTAGGTGCGCCAGAAGTAAAATGTTCCGTATATTCCGGTGTACGATCGTTTTTTCAGCCGCTCCGCCACAACGAAATTTTCCCAAAGGGCGCCGACGTCGTTTCGGGAATCCAACAGGTTGTACTGGCCGATGACGGCGTTTCTCACGCCGTTGTCCAGAAAGTAGTATTTCGCCTTGCTGGTTACCTCGTTGCGCAGGTTGCGGCTGAAACCGCCAACCCTGACGATGACGAAAGACTTCTCCAGTATGTCCAGATAGCGCCCGACCGTTTTGACATCAAGCCTGACCTGCGTGGCCAGCTCGTTCAGCGACACCTCGCTGCCAACCTGAAACGCGACGAGCTTCAGAAGTTCCACCAGCGTTCGCGACGACCGGACTCGCTCAAGCGAAAGCACATCCTTCAGCAGATACGAACCGGCCAGTTCCTCCAGCAGCTCGATCTTGTTCCTTCTGCCTCCGGACATCACTATCTCCGGGTATGAGCCGTATATCATGAACTCTTCCAGCCGTTGGCGCAGGTCGTATGTGTTGAATCGCCGCTTCAATTCCATCTGACTTATCGGGAAAAGGGTGATTGTCCGCTTCCGCCCCGTAAGCGGCTCGCCGACAGCGCCAGCCAGATCGAATGATGACGAACCGGTTGCGATGATCTTCAGATCGGGCATGTGATCCACCAATATTTTCAGACCCATGCCGATGCCCGGTATCTGCTGCGCCTCGTCAATCGCAACTAGTTGAAAACCCTCGGCAAAATCGACAATCCGCCCCGGATCGCCGGAGCCAAGCAGGTGGCGGATTCGTACATCGTCTCCCGTCTCCAGCCGGTGGCGCAGGCCGCATGAAGCAAGATACGATTCAAGCAGTGTTGTTTTTCCGGCCCTGCGCGGCCCGTAGATTATCAGCGCCTTGCCGGGAGTGAGATATGTGTCGAGGCTTGCGAAGCGATCGATGAATTCCGTCATGGCTACTCCATAAAATATGCTTAATTTATGGAATTGTAATCCATAAAAATGTAATTGGCAATACGTACCTACGTGAGTCAAAGCATATTGTGCAAGTTGATGGAGGTATTCGGAATCAAATGAAATGCTAACGCAAGGGACTTAAAATCCCTCGGCCTCCGGGCCGTGCCGGTTCGATTCCGGCCTCGGGCACCAAAATGCCCAACATTAAAGAAGGGCCTTCATTGCCGCTTCCGGCTTTTAAGAACCATTCCCCTCCCGTTGGGCCGACGGGAGCCGCTGTCGCCCGGCGCTTGCGCCGGGCAGTGCAATCAACCTCCGGCGCTTGCGCCGGGCAGTGCAAAATCATCCGGCGCTTGCGCCGGGTGTTGGTCGTAATGGCGTGTTACATTAATTTGCCTCAACCGTTCCGTTGATATGCTTTGTCTTGTCCCCGAAGCTTCTGTTGTCAGGATTGACATGGAGATGACATGCATTGCAATCGGCTCGGTTTGCGTGTCCGCCGCCCGGCGGGTAACCGTGGCATCTGGAACAGTCCGCGACGGTTCCGTTCAGGTAGTCCGCATCGTTCCATACCGGATCGGTTCCGGTTGACCATCCGTGCTCGAACCTTCCGCCGTCATGGCAGTAAGTGTTTGAACACTTGCGAAGGGTATAATCGTACGCCGGTGCAGCCGCGTTGTTCTTTGAGATAGCGCCGAAAGTCACTTCAGCCCGCACATCGCCGTCGATATGCGTGGGATCATCCACATGTCCGAATTCGGGAACGATATGGCACTCGGCGCAGGCTATTTTCGAGCTGTAATTGCTCGGTGCTGTCAGATGGGCCTGATGCGCGCCAACTTCCGGATCGGCTGCGGATGTGTCGCCGTTCAGATCGTTCGGAGGCGCATCATTGACAGTACTGCCATGGCATACGCGGCATGGCAGGCCGATCACCTCGACAGTGCCGTTTACATGAAGCGATGCGTTTTTGAACGTGGTGTCATCCGTATTGACGTTGGTATGGCAGCCGTTTCCATCATTGTATGAACCGCACCCGCTGTTGCGCGGATGGCCGTTGCCCGGCGGATAGCCGTGACATTTCGAGCAGTCGGCAACCGCGCCCGTGATATATGACGTGTCGTTCCATACCGGATCGGTTCCCGCCGAAAACCCGTACTTGAAATTGCGCCCGTCGTGGCAGTAGGTGTTCGAGCATCTGCGCGTGCCGTAATTGTACGAAGGCGATGCGCCGTTGGTTGTGGCAAGCGCGCCGAAGATTATCTCGGCGGTGTTGTCGCCGTCGCGGTGCGATGCGTCGTGAACTGCGGCCGGAACCACATGGCATTCGGCGCAGGCGACCGCCGCGCTCATGCCGTCCGTTGCCTGAAGGTGCGTCTGGTGCGCTCCAACCTTCAGCGAGGTGTCCGCGGTGTTTCCCGCAAGATCGTTCGGAGGCGCGTTATTGACCGCAACATCTCCGTGGCATGCGTAGCAGGGGCCGTCAACCGCCTCGACCGTTTTGTTCAGATGTTTCGTTGCATCGCTGAAACCGATGTTGTTGGCCGTAACATGGAGATGGCATTTGCTGCAATCGGCATCCGCCGGATGAGCGCCGCCCGGCGGATAGCCGTGACATTTCGAGCAGTCGGCAACCGCGCCCGTGATATATGACGTGTCGTTCCATACCGGATCGGTTCCGGATGACCAGCCGTGCTTGAACCGTTTCCCGTCGTGGCAATACACGCCTGAACAAGCGCGTGTCGTGAAGTTGTAACCTCCCTCGGATCCGTTCGCGGAAGCGATGGAGCCGGAAAGCGGAACCTCCGCCAGATAATCGCCGTCGCGGTGGGCCGGGGACTCGACGCTTGCCGGCACAACGTGGCACTGATCGCACGAAACCGGGTTCGAATAGCCGGACGATGCCAGAAGATGGCTCTGGTGCGCGCCGACTTTGGCCGAATCCGTAAGTCCGGAGTTATCGAAAGGCGGAGCCGGATTGACGCCCTCGGTTCCGTGACAGGCGTAACAGGAACTGACGCTCTCATCCACATATCCGTTTATGTGGCGGGACGGATTCGAAAAGCTCTTGTTGTCGCTGTTTACATGCAGATGGCATTTCGAGCAGTCGCTTTTCTGCGGGTGATTTTGCGAGGGCGGATAGCCGTGGCACTTCGAGCAGTCCGCAACCGCGCCGGTCAGATAGTCTGTCTGATTCCATGCCGGATCGGTTCCGGAGGACCCTTTTGCCGGGAAATTTCTGCCGTCGTGGCAGTATGTGTTCGAGCATTTGCCGGTAGTGAAGCCGTATGAGGGCGACGCGCCGTTGTTTGTGGCCAGTTTCCCGGCCAGCGGCACTTCGGCTATGAAATCGCCGTCCCTGTGGCCCGGTTCGTCGATGCTGTACGGAAATGTGTGGCATTCGCCGCAGGCAACCGTATCGCTATAACCGTGCTTCGCCGTGAGGTGGGACTGATGCGCCCCGACCTTCGGATCGGATTGACCGGTTGCACCGGAAAGCGAAGCTGGCGGAGCGATGTTCACGCCTTCGGTTCCGTGGCAGGCGTAGCAGGAGCCTCCGCCCGGAGTGGCGTGGCAGAGGGTTCCGTTGAAACATCTGGCCTGCGAGCCTGTTTCGGGCTTCGCCCCGGCGAAGGTTCCGGCGTGACAACCGCCACACGCGGAAGCGTTCCCCTCGTCAACATCCGTATGCCGTCTTGCCGCGCCGCGCCATGGTTTCGGCGCGTGCGGCGTGTCGGTATGGCAGGAGTAACAAGACTTGCCAACCAGCCCTCCGGTCAGATCGCCGCCGTGGCACTTCCGGCAGTTGAACATGCCCTGTATGCCGGACGGCGCGGCCTTGGCGGCGGCTCCGTGTTCCGACGGCTCGTCCCATGTTGCCGAAACATGCGCGCCCGGCCCTCCGGCGTGACATGCACGTCCGTTTCTGCCCGTGTTGAAGCAGGTCACAGCCGATATGCCGCCCTTCAGGTCCGTGCCGTGGCACTGGGCGCACTGGTTCGATTTCGACAGCCCTCCGGAGGCGTTAATCGGCTCCGCCAGAAATTTCGCGCCGTGCGCCGTGAGCCAGCCGCTTGAATGGCCGGAATCCGCGGTGTAAACCGTGCCGCCGCGCGAGTCGCTGCATCCCGCGGTTGCAAGCGCCGCGATAACCGCAATGGCGATGCGCGCTATTTGTGACATGCGGAGCACCTTGCGTTGTTTGCTCTTCCGTGGCAGACGAAGCACCGGGCCGGATCGATGCGTCCGTCCATCTTGTGCCGCGTCATGTAGTCGCCTCTGTGCGGCGAAAACCGTTCGGGCGAGGTTTTCATCTTCATGTCAGGCGTTAGCTCCTCCCTGCCGGCGTGGCAGTCGGAGCAGAACGACGGCGCGTGGCAGACCGTGCATATCTGACGGCCCTGAGCGGCGTACGACGAATGCTTTCTTGCGAAATCCGGCGTGTGGTCGTAAGCCAGCTTCCGATCGTCGCCGTGGCAGCCCGAGCACACAGGCGGCGCCGTCAGCTCGAACGGATGAGATTTTCGCAGGCTGTTGTCATTCGAACATGCCGATACTGCAAGCAGAATCGCGATAACGGATAGCGAAATCGATGTCAAAAACTTCCTGTCCATCTTCAGTTCCCGTTTGCTTCGCCGCCGAAAGCGGCGGCAAAGCGATAGATGTAATTCACGAATCCCTTGATCTCGGATTTAAAATCCGGAGTGCTTGCATACTCGACGCTTGCGCCCAGCCTGCCGCTTGCCCCCGCGCTCCATGCGCCCGAAACAGCCGCCGTCCAGCCGGTGTCCACGCCGTTTATCGCGCGGTCATACCGCGATGCCGAAACGTCGGCCGAAAGGGTTGCCTTCTCCGTCCGGGTGAACGCGTATGCCCTGGCTTCCTCGTATCCGGTATCGTCGCCCTTGCTGTCCATGCGATGAATCGACAGTCCCGCGCCGCCGGATTCGGGCTTGATCCATGCCATCGCGCAGCCATAGCGGTTGGAGTCGTCCTTGATGTCGTATGAATAGTTGCGGTAATCGGCTGTCACGGTGAGACCATCGGACGGCGTGAATTCGATCGCCGCGCCACTCATCGTCATCTTTTCATCCGGATCGATGATTCCGCCTGACCGCCTGAAGACGCCCGTTGCAGCGCCGGTCATGTACGCGCCGTAATCCACCGACTCGTAGTCGGCCAGAAGCCGTGTTCCGGCATACGGGCCGATGGTGAGATGCCATGAATGGCGCATCCATTCCGATTGCTTGCCGTTATAGCCGGAAAGGCCCGAAAGCTCGGCCATCGACCATGGCATCAGTCGAAGATCGATGCCCGCCTCCTCGCGTATTGCATCCGAATCTCCGCTTTCGGCCAGATAAGACAATCCAAGCGCATACAACCCGCCGGCCGCGTGAGCCAGTCTTCCGCCGTAGGCGGTTGCGCCTGAAGAGCTGGAATCGCCGGATTTCACGGCTCCGCCGCCGAAGACGGAAGCGGAAAGCCCTCCAACAAGATCGGTTCTGCCGTATACGCCGTCGATGCGGCCCGCCATCACGCCCTCGTTCACAAAAACCCGCCCGGCGTACAGCGCGCCGTTGCCTGTACGGCTTCTCAGCGCGAGATACGCGTAGTCAAGCTCGTCGGCGCTGGAACCGCTTCCAACGGAATCCTTGTCGGCGGCGCTCGCCCTGAACCAGCCGCCAACATAAAAGTCTGTCTCATCGGTAAATATGTGATCGGCTGAAAGGTTCAGATACTCGTAGACATTGACGAGTTTTCTTGAATCGGCTGTTTCCCGCGTGAGAACATAGGTGCGCGATTCTCCGGCGATGCCGACCTCGGCGGAGGCGGTGGCTGAGGTGAAAAACACGATCGCCGCAAGCAGAAAATAGATGTGAATCGGCATCCTGCCATCCTCGCCTTGCTTCCTGAAATATATTCCCGCATCGCGGGACTTGCTTGAATACGCCATTATCGCATGTATCGGCAGGCGTGGCGATGCGCTTTAGGGGGGGCGCCGGGAAAATCAAGGAAGCGCTTATGCTCCGCAGTAAATCCTCTCCGCCAGATCACAGAGCGCGTGGCCAAGGATGTTGTGGCACTCCTGAATGCGCGGGGTGTCGGTTGACGGCACGGCGAAGGCGAAGTCGGCCAGTGAGGCCATCCGGCGGCCTTTTTCACCTGTAAGCACGATCACCTTCATCCCGATGCGTCGGGCCTCTTCGATGCCGCGCAGCACATTGGGCGAATTCCCGCTTGTGCTTATCGCAACGGCGACGTCGCCCGGCACGCCCAGCGCCTCGATCTGGCGCGAGAATATGTTGTCGAAGCCGAAGTCGTTGGCTATCGAGGTGAGCACAGCCATGTCCGTTGCCAGAGCGATGGCCGGAAGCCCCCGCCGCTCAAGCTTGAACCGGTTTACTAACTCGGCCGCGATGTGCGAGGCGTCCGTCGCGCTTCCGCCGTTTCCAAACAGAAGCAGCTTGCCGCCGCTCCGGAAGGCGTCGGCCATCATACGCGACGCGTGCAGCATCGCGTCCGAATGGGTTTCTAAAAACAGCTTCTTTACGCGTATGCTTTCCGCGAATATGTCGTTTACCAGTTCGGTCAAGGGTTCCACTTGCAGTCACTCCGTTTCGGGTTTCACGGTTATCTCGATATAGACAGCGGCGCTTTCGGGCGCGTTGGCTCCATCGGCAAGAGCGGTCAGGCGATACCGGGCTTTTCCGGTAACCGCGCCCGCGCCCTTGTCGGCATACGACGGCTGATGAACAACCCGGCAGTCCACCGCGGCTCCGTCCATCAGCCTGCATACGCGCCAACCGGATAAATCGGTCGTGCCGCCCGGATCGTCCCACACCAGATATATCGTGCCGCCCGCCTTGAATCCGTGCGCGCCGGTCGGCTGAATCGGGGCGGAACGTCGTTCAGGCGGCAAATTATCGACCTCATCCGCCGCCGGTATTGCCTGTTTTGCCGCCTCCGGCATAGCGATATTGGAAGGCAGGCTCGATATCTTCAATGTATTCCTGCTTGCCACGGCATACCGGGGGGAAATGCCCGCCTGCACCGTTTCATCGACATATGCAAGTGCCTGCCGCTGTGCTTCCGGCTTCTCGCCATCGAGCAGGGCGATCACCCGGAACGGCGCATCGTTGTCGGATCGGGAAATGACATATGCGGCAAGATTGCGAAACGGCGAGCCGTCGGCGTTTTTCGCCGGGCGGCTCCAGCTCAGATGAAGCTTTCCGTCTCGCTGAACCGCGCGAAGATCGTTTATTGGCGCGGGGCGGTAATCGTCCTCCAGCCTGAGCGGCCCCTTTCTGCCGCACGAGGAAAACAGAAACAGGCCGGCCAGAGACAGCAGGATCAGGCGCAGAATCAGCCGTCTATTTCCTGCCGCGAATCGCATCCAGCCTTGCAAGCACGGCTTCGCGCGCGGTTCCGCCGTGCGACTTCCGCCGCGCCGCGCTGCCGTCAACCGAAAGCCAGCCGTAAACGTCGTCCTTGATCAGATTCGAGAAACCGGCGAATTCCTCCATCGAAAGCTCGCCGAGGGTTTTATCGCGGCTGATGCAGTACGCCACGGCCTTTCCGGCAATCTCGTGGGCGTCGCGAAACGGCAGCCCTGCCTCGACCAGATAATCGGCCAGATCGGTGGCCGTGGCGTAACCGCCCTCGGCTGCCTCGCGCATCCGCGCCGCCTTCACCTTGATTCCGGGAATCATCCGGGCCATCACATCGAGCGCCGCCTTCACGGTGTCCACCGCGTCGAAAATCGCCTCTTTGTCCTCCTGCATGTCGCGGTTGTAGGCAAGCGGCAGCCCCTTCATGATTGTCAGGAGAGTAAAAAGACTTCCGTAAACCCTGCCGGTCTTGCCCCTCGTGAGTTCGGCGACATCGGGGTTTTTCTTCTGCGGCATGATCGAGGAGCCGGTGGCGAAGGAATCGGGCAGGTCTATGAATCCGAACTCGCCGGACGCCCACAAGATAATGTCTTCGCTCAGGCGCGACAGATGCATCATCGCGATCGCGGAGCACGAAAGAAACTCTACGGCGAAATCGCGGTCCGAAACCGCGTCCATGCTGTTTTCGGAAATGGCCGCGAAACCCAGATGCTTCGCCACGAAATGCCTGTCTATCGGAAAGGTGGTTCCGGCAAGCGCGGCGGAGCCGAGCGGCAGAACGTTCATGCGCTTCAGCGTGTCGCTGAAACGCTCAGCGTCGCGCAGCGCCATCTCGTGATACGCAAGCAGATGATGCGCGAACAGCACCGGCTGGGCGCGCTGCAGATGCGTGTAGCCGGGCATGACCGCATCGGTGTTCTTTTCGGCAAGCGCGACGAGCGCGAGCCGGAAACGTTCGAGAAGGCCGATTATGGCTGTGGTTTCATCGCGCAGATAGAGCCTGATGTCGAGCGCAACCTGATCGTTCCGGCTTCTGGCGGTATGCAGCCTGCCGCCAGCCGGGCCGATCTTCTCGGTGAGCCGGGACTCGATGTTCATGTGGATGTCTTCGTATTCGCGCCGGAATACGAACTCGCCGCGCCCGATTTCGCCTTCTATCTCTTTCAGCGCCTTGACAATTGTATCGGCGTCCCGCCTGGAAATGATCTTCTGTCTGCCGAGCATTTTGGCATGGGCGATGCTGCCCATGATGTCGTGCCGCCAGAGCCGCCTGTCGTATGAGATCGATTCCGTATATGTTTCAACAGCTTCGTTTGTCGTGGCGGAGAACCTGCCGCCCCATAGCTTTTTCATGCCACGTAGAATAATCGGCGGGCCGGAAGGTGTCAAGACACATGCAACCGGCGTAATTGGAGTAATCGGGCATCGCTACGGCATATTCGCATTGAACCGGCGCAGTTTTCGCTGAAGCTGCTGGCGGTAGATTCCAAGCGATGCGGCGGCGCGCGAGATATTGCCGCCGGAATCCCTGAGCGCGGCCAGTATCACTTCCCGTTCGCGCTCCGCAAGCGCATGGCGAAGTGTCGGAGCGCGGGACGCGGGCGCGGCGGCAATATTTCCCTCGCGCATGAAGCCCGGCAGGTCGGCCGGCAGAATCTCCGGGCTGTTCGTAAACGAAATAGCGCGTTCGATGATGTTTTCCAGCTCGCGCACGTTGCCCGGATATGAATGGTTCATAAGCGCGTTCATGGCGTCCGGAGATATTCCGCGCACAACCATGTCGCGCCGTTTTCCGGCATGTTTGTCGATGAACCGGATGGAAAGATGCGGAATGTCGTCCATTCTGTCGCGCAGAGGCGGCAGATGAATATTGATCACGTTCAGGCGGTAGAAGAGGTCTTCGCGGAAAACGTTCTGCCTGCACGCGGCCCGTAAATCCTTGTTGGTGGCCGCAATGATCCGAGCGTCAACCTTGATGTGCCGCATTCCGCCCACCCGCATGATCTCGCCCTCCTGAAGCATTCGCAGAACCTTAATCTGGAACATGGGCGAGACGTCGCCGATTTCGTCGAAGAAAAGCGTGCCGCCGTGGGCCGATTCCACCAGCCCCTTCTTGGTGTAGTTGGCGCCGGTGAACGCGCCTTTTTCGAAGCCGAACAGCTCCGATTCAAGCAATGTGTCTGGGATCGCGCCGCAGTTTATGCTCACGAACGCGTCGTCGTTTCGGGGGCTCCAGCGGTGAATGGCGCGCGCGACAAGCTCTTTTCCGGTGCCGGATTCGCCTGTCACCAGAACGTTGCTCTCGCTTGCGGCGGCGCGGGTGATCAGGCCGAAAATCTCCTGCATGGCCGCGCTGGTTCCGATAATCTCGTCGAAGCCGTACTTGCGGTTCAGTATTTTTTTCTTGTACCGGCTGATAACCTCGGTCATCACATCCGGCGTGAGCGGCTTTGGAACGTAATCGCCGGCGCCAAGCTTCATCGCTTCAACCGCCCTGTTGATGTCCGGATGCGAAAATACGATTACCGGAGCCTGCTTTCTTAGTTCGGTGAGCCGGTAGCGCCAGTCCGGCAGATCGAGATCGAGAAACGCGAGGTCGTAGCCTGCCGCCGAGGAATTGGCGCTGTCCAAAGCCTCGCCGCTGTCACACCTGTCGGCTGCAAGCGAGAATCCGCCGGCCCTGTGCGCCGCGCGGATGCTTCCGGCCTCGTTGGAGATGATCAGGACATTGAGCATTTGCGCAACATTTTATGCAAGTTGCATCGCTACCCCTTCAGCCGCTCCCACCATGCGCGGTTGTCGCGATACCAGCCGACGGTGCGGGCGATTCCCTCGTCGAACGAAACCGACGGTCTCCAGCCAAGCTCTCGCCCGATTTTCGAGTTGTCGAGCGCGTAGCGGAAATCGTGGCCGAGACGGTCCGTCACGAAATCCATCCGCGACTCATCCAGTCCAACAAGCGCGAGCACCTTGCGCGCAACGTCGATGTTGCGCACCTCCGACTCGCCGCCCACGTTATACACGCTTCCGGGCGCGGCGCGTTCCAGAACAGTGAGAATGGCGCGGCAGTTGTCCTCAACGAAAAGCCAGTCGCGGATGTTGCGGCCATCGCCGTAAACCGGAATCCGTCCGCCGTCGGCAAGATTCGTGACCATCAGCGGTATGAATTTCTCAGGAAACTGATACGGGCCGTAGTTGTTCGAAGGACGCACGGTTGCCGTCGGCATCTTGTATGTTTCGAAATATGAACGCACCAGCAGGTCGGCCCCGGCCTTCGACGCCGAGTATGGCGAGTTGGGGGCAAGCGGGGTCTCCTCGGTGAAGATGCCGGAGTCGCCCAAAGTTCCGTAAACCTCGTCAGTGGAAATATGAACGAATTTCTCCACGCCCGCCCGCCGCGCCGCATCGAGCATGGTCTGCGTGCCAAGCACGTTGGTTGTCACAAACGGGCGGCTGTCCTGAATGGAGCGATCGACATGGCTTTCGGCGGCGAAGTGAACCACCGCGTCAACGCCCGCCATCGCCGCCGCAACCGCAGCCTCGTCCTCAATCCGCCCACGAACGAACGAGTAACGAATATTCGCCGCCAAACCGGCCAGATTGGCCGGATTTCCGGCGTAGGTGAGCGCGTCCAGATTCACCACATGAAAATCGGTATCTCGCAGAACCATGCGGATGAAGTTGGATCCTATGAATCCGCATCCTCCCGTGACAAGTATTTTTTGCATCAAGTTCTCCGTTATCCCCGGCCAACGCCGATATACTCGAAACCGGCCGAACGCATGGCGGCCGGATCGTAAACATTTCGCAGATCCACGAACACAGGCGTTTTGACCAGCGACTTCAGACGCTCAAGATCCAGGGCGCGATATTCGTTCCACTCGGTCATCAGCACCACGCAATCGGCTCCGGCGCAGGCGTCGTACGGATCGTCAACGCACAGTATTTCCGGCATCATCGTTCCGGCGGCTTCCATGCCCTGCGGATCGTGAGCGCGCACGGCAGCGCCCTTCTCGATCAGCGCCGGCAGAATGGTAAGCGACGGGGCGTCGCGCATGTCGTCGGTCTGAGGCTTGAAGGTAAGTCCAAGCACAGCAATGGTTTTTCCTGCCTCGCTTCCGCCAAGCGCCTCGCGTATCTTCCTCACCATTCTGGCCTTCTGGGCCGCGTTCACCTCAACCACGGTTTCCACTATTCGAAGCGGAGAGCCATGCTCCTGAGCCATGCGAATGAGCGCGAGCGTGTCCTTGGGAAAACACGAGCCGCCGTAGCCGGGGCCGGGATGCAGGAATTTCCGGCCGATTCGTCCGTCCAGCCCTATGCCCCTGGCAAGAGAAACCACATCGCCGCCCACAGTCTCGCACAGGTTGGCTATTTCGTTGATAAAACTGATTTTCAGAGCCAAAAACGCATTGGCCGCGTATTTGATCAATTCGGCGGTTTCGATTCCGGTGACAACCATCGGCGTCTCTATGAGATAAAGCGGCTTGTAGAGCTGCCTGAGAACATCGGCTGCGCGTTCGTTGTCCACGCCAAGAACCACGCGGTCGGGGCGCATGAAATCGTTTATCGCCGCGCCTTCACGCAGGAATTCCGGATTCGAGGCAACGTCGAAATCGGCTTCCGGATTGGCTTCCTTTATTATCCGGGCCACCTGACGCGCGGTTCCAACCGGCACGGTACTTTTGTCCACCACAACGGTGTAACCGGTCAGGAACGCGGCAATATCCTTCGCCGCCCCATAAACATAGCCCAAATCGGCGTATCCGTCGCCGCGCCGCGATGACGGCGTGCCGACCGCGATGAATACGGCGTCGGCTCCTGAAACCGCCGATCTGGCATCGGTTGTGAATATCAATCTTCCCGCCGTCGAATTGCGGGCCACAAGTTCGTCAAGTCCCGGCTCATAGATTGGTATGCCGCCCTTCTTGAGCGCCTCAACCTTGCTGTCGTCCCTGTCGACGCATGTAACCTTATGTCCAAATTCCGAAAAGCACGCGCCGGAAACCAGGCCGACGTAGCCGGTGCCGATTACTGCGATACGCATTTCATATCCCTCTCCAGTAGATATTTAATTTTCTTTGCAACTTCCCCCGCTGCCACGCGCATTTCCATTGCCTTGGCCGGCGAGTAGTTTGTAGGCCAGTGCACCGGGTAGCGCGTATCGATATACGCGGTGTTCAGCGTCTCGCAATAACCCATGAGTTCATTCAGTGAAGGTTCCTTGGCCTCACAGGTTTTAAGCAGGTAAATCAGATTGTGAAGCTTCACGAACTCTAGGTCGTGGGCGACGATAAACGCCTTCAGATATTTTTCGGCGGCCTGATGGAAATGGAAGCATATCTGGGCATAAAATCCGCTGTTTTCATCGAGATTGGCGCTTGCGAAGTAATAATCTTCGTCGGCCTTGCAGAGCCATTCACTGACAATAGCCGGATCAGCCATACAGCAATCTGCCTTTTTCAAACACCCTTTTCATGAACGGATCGCCCATGGAAAGCCGTTCACTGACCTCTCCGGGTTTGTATATCAAATAATCGACGGGTACATCCACCTTCATAAGGTGATACAACTCCATCATTCTGTCTGCTCCGAAGTGCGGAACATCCTCCTTGACGATAAGAAGATCGATATCGTTGACCGCATCGTTTCCCCATGCGGCTGAACCAAACAAAATAATTTTTTCCGGCTTGTAGCAGGATACGAGCCGGGACGTAATGCTTTCCAGTTCACGGTTTATGGCAGCTCTGTCCATACTGTTATCGATAACACTTTCAAACCTTGTAGAACTCTCTATACCATTTCACGAATTCGGCAAGCCCGTTCTCTATCCCGGTCGCAGGCTTGAACCCGATATCCGCCACAAGCTCATCGATGTCGGCATATGTCTCCGGAACGTCGCCGGGCTGGATCGGCAGATATTCCTTAATAGCCTCGCGGCCAAGCAAGCGCTCCAGCACCTCGATGAAATACGAAAGTTCCTCAGGCTTGTTGTTGCCGATATTATACAGTTTATACGGAGGCGTTCCGTCTGACGCCGCCGGCGGCCTGTTCATCACGCGGACAACGCCCTCCACGATGTCGTCAATATATGTGAAATCGCGGCGCATCCTGCCGAAGTTGAAAACCTTTATCGGCTGCCCGGCGAGAATCGCCTTCGTGAACAGGAAATATGCCATGTCCGGGCGTCCCATCGGGCCGTAAACCGTGAAGAACCGGAGGCCGGTTGCCGGAATTCCGTAGAGATGGCTGTATGTATGAGCCATCAGTTCGTTCGCCTTCTTGGTGGCCGCATAGAGCGAAACCGGATGATCCACGTTGTCGGCAACCGAAAACGGCTGTTTTTTGTTCGCGCCGTAAACCGAGCTCGACGACGCGTAAACCAGATGCTTCACGCCCGAATGCCTGCAACCCTCAAGCACATGCGCGAATCCGGCAAGGTTGCTGTCCACATACGCCAGCGGATTTTCGAGCGAATACCGCACCCCCGCCTGCGCCGCGAGGTTGACAACAGTGTCGAATTTTTCACGCGCAAACAGATCGGCCGTTCCGGCGCGATCGGCCAGATCCATGCGAATAAAACGGAATCCTTTCAGTCCGGTTATCGGCGCAAGACGCGCCTCTTTCAGCCGGACGTCGTAGTAATCGTTCAGGTTGTCCAGGCCGGCAACCTCATGGCCGTCGTCAAGCAATCTGGCCGAAAGCGCCGCGCCGATGAAGCCGGCGGCGCCTGTGACAAGTATTTTCATGCGGGTTTCCTCAAATAGTTCAGTCCGGCGTTATCCGGCTCGGAGATTTTAGCAGTTTGCGGGCGTTGTGGTGTTGCCCGCCGCCGCGGGAAACCCATCCCCGGCCTTTTATGTTGATCAGCACCATTAGATATTACATAACTTGCGCATGGCGCGAACGCTGTCAACTAACATGTACTATCCGACGCCGCCAAGCATCAGGCGGGGTTCGTGAAAATTTAGGGTGTTTCAGATTGGAACGCAAGAGAACTGATGAATAAAGATGCGGCAAACACTTCTTTTCGACAAACGGATATTATCTACGCCACCTCGCGCAACAATTCCGGATGCTTGTCAAGAAGGCGCAGCAACGCCATAGTGGATTTGGACGGCTGAGTCACGCCGCGCTCATATTCAGAGAAAGCGTTCACGCCGCCGCCGAAAATCTCGGCGGCCTTGCTCTGCGTCAGGCCGAGTTTCTTGCGGATGCCGCGCACAACGGCAGGCTGCCTCGCCCGCCACGCAAGCACGACCCTGTCGCCGGCCTCCGCATGCCTGTCGCTGCTCAGTTCGTCCAGTTGAGATTCAGCGCATGCCGGACAAACCCACCCCGTCAGGCCTTCAAGGATTTCCTCGACATCACCGCACAGCACAGTGCTTGTAATACCGGTGCTCGGTTCCATACCCTTGTGTCCACAAGCGGCGCATTTGATTGCGCTATCCATGCCTCACCTCTTTTTGAACTGTATAACGACGCTGCCGTCACACAGCGTTACTTTCACGTATGCCGTGCCCGCATGCGTTGGCACGTGATAAATATCCTGCCACATGGTATGGTCAAGGCGCGTAGTCATGCTCTTGTAAAAATGATCACGTTCCATCGACAAGATTGCGTTCACCGCCTCGCTTGCCGTCAACCCCATGGCGATTGCGTTTTGGCGCGCAGTAACGGTAAATGCCCTGATGCCACGACGCGATACAGCCGCCTGCACGTCAGACAGAATGTAATGCGGCGCGCGCTTTTCCATATCACAGACTAATGGATTCCATTATTTATGTCAAATAAAGCATCCGGCACATGCGATAGAAAAGGCTTTCTACCCCTCCTTCAAAATCCTCGCTTTGGCGGCTTCAGAAATGGAGGCGCTTAAAAAACTTAAGACAGGTCTTCATAAAGAAATACAGGAGGAAATTGACAGATTGACGAGAATGTTCATTTATCGGCAACCTCTCACTATGAATTTGCCGTTTTTAATGATCCGCTTATTGTATTCGAGCCGTTTGCCGTCCGGATCGACCACCACTCCCCCCGCCGCCTCCACAATCGCCTGCCCTGCGGCTGTATCCCATTCCCACGTGGGGCCGAAACGCGGATAGAGATCGGCTGCGCCTTCGGCCACGAGGCAGAACTTTAGCGCGCTGCCTGCCGAAACGTCATCCTTCACGCCGATTCCGGAGAGGAACTCCTCCAGTTCCGGCGACGGGTGCGATCTGCTTTTCACAACCACAAGCGGCTCGCCGCATGAAACGCCGGAGACGTTGATGCGCTCGCCGGTTGGGTTATCGACAGTTCCACGCCATGCGCCGCCGTCAACCGAACCGTAATACAGCTTGCCGCCAACCGGAACGTGCAGCACACCCAGAATAGGGTAAACGCCCTCCACCAGCGCGATGTTCACGGTAAACTCGCCGTTTCGCTTCACAAACTCCTTCGTGCCGTCCAGCGGATCGACAAGCCAGAAGCGGCTCCAGCCCTTGCGCGTTTCGTGATCGGCCAGCGCAAGCGATTCCTCCGAGACTACCGGTATGTCGGGGAATGCGCGCGAAAGCCCGCTTACGATAACCTCGTGCGACATGCGGTCCGCACGAGTCAGCGGCGATTGGTCGTCCTTGTAATCCACCGGGAAGTCCGTGGCGTAAACCTCAAGGATTTTTCGCCCCGCCTCGATGGCAAGCTGTTTGGCAACTTCAAGATAATTCATATATCCTCCGGATTAAAGTTCCGCGAACATTACCGCAGCATTTTCAACCGGGTTGCGGTAATACTCCTTCCTCAGCGCGAGCTTCCGGAAGCCGAACATCTCATACAAGGCAACAGCCGCCGCATTCGACTCCCGCACCTCAAGCGAAACCCGCGCAACGCCCTGTGTTCTCAACTCCGCAAGCGCATGGCGAAGAAGCGTCCCGCCAATTCCGCGCCTGCGCATCGACGGCGAAACCGCAAGCCTCAGCACCTCGCCGCCGTCTTCAACACGCCGGCATATCAGGAAACCGAGAACCTTTCCAGCCGACACTGCCACCCACGGAAGCGAATGCCGGCACGACAGCTCTGACTCGAAGGATTCCATCGACCACGGATCGAGGCAGGATGTCAGTTCTATTCGGCGCGCCGCTTCAAGATGGTGGAACCCCATGCCGGTTATGTGGATGCTTTCGACTTCCACCTCGCCTCCGCCTCCGAAGCCTTGATGTATCCTGGCGCAAGCGTGGCCGCGTCGGGCGCCGGCGATGCGGGCGATTCGGCGTATCGGCGAAGCGCGATCGCTCCCACCCACACCGCGCTCGGAACCGACAGCGCGTTCGGCGCGAAATGCGCGTTGTTGCCGATGCGCGCTTCGAAAATGCCTCTGTACTTAGCCGCGCCGTCGCCAAGCAACAACACCGGCCCCGCAAGCGATGCGGCCAGTTCATCCGGCGGCATGGCGCATTCTTCCATGATTGTCCGGAATTCGCCGTCTTCCGGCTGATACAGCGCGGCGTAAACCTCGTTTTTCCGGGCCTCGACAACCGGGCAGACCGGCATTGCCGAGTAGGCGAACGGGAACGCAAGCGCTTCGAGCGTGGAAACCGGCCAGATCGGGATGCCGGAGGCAAAGGAAAGCCCCTTGGCCGTACCAAGCCCAACGCGAAGACCGGTGAAAGAGCCGGGGCCGATCGAGACGGCGATTGCGCTGACGTCACTCAACGAGTGCCCGGAATTGCCCAGAATCATGTCGATGCTCGACATCAGCCGCGCCGAATGGCCGGTCTGAAGACGGAAACGCGCCTCGGCAATCAGCTCGTTGTTGTTCAGCAGAGCAACAGCGCCGAGGCGTGTCGATGTCTCGATGGCAAGAACCGTCAAACCGCGTTCTTCCGTTCCGCCTCGACAGCCTTGGCCTTCACCAGCCGCATGAACGGTTCGAGAATGTCCACGGGAACCGGGAATATTATTGTCGAGTTCTTCTCCGTGGCGATTTCGGTCAGCGTCTGCAGATAGCGAAGCTGGAGCGCCGCCGGCTCGGTGTGCAGGATCTTCGCCGCGTCCGCAAGCTTCTGCGACGCCTGCTCCTCGCCTTCGGCATGGATGATCTTGGCCCGCCGCTCGCGTTCCGCCTCGGCCTGACGCGCTATGGCTCGAAGCATCTCCTGCGGAAGATCGACGTTCTTCACCTCGACCGCCGACACCTTTATTCCCCACGGCTCCGTCTGCTGGTCGATTACCTTCTGAAGCTCGATGTTAAGCTCCTCGCGCTTCGACAGCAGATCGTCCAACTGACTCTGGCCCAGAATGCTGCGAAGCGAAGTCTGGGCGATCTGGCTTGTTGCGTACATGTAGTCCTCAACCTCGGTGACGGCCTTGATGGGATCAACCGGTCGGAAATAGACGACGGCGTTCACCTTCACCGTAATATTGTCTCGCGTGATGATGTCCTGCGGCGGGACGTCCATAGTGACTGTGCGAAGGCCTACCTTTATCAGCTTGTCAACGCCCGGAATGATAAGCCGCAGGCCTGGGCCCTTGAGCGGACGAATCCGTCCGAAGCGGAAAACAACGCCGCGCTCGTATTCCTTCAATATTTTCACGCCGCTGTAAAAGATGGAAGCGATGATGAAGATGACTATCGGCAGACCCGACAAACCTTGCAAATCGTGCATGAGCATTCCTCCTTGGCTATGAAGATCGTTTTACTTCTATCTTTAGTCCCGTCACGGAAACGGCGACAACATGCTCGCCCCTGCCCACGGCTTCGGTGCTTCCGGCCCGCCAGATCTCGCCGTGTATCGAAATCTGCCCTTCACCGCCCGGCGCAATGTCTGTAAGCGCCGTGCCCTCCATTCCGATCATGCCCTCGGCCCCGGTTATGACGGCGGCCCTCTGCGCCCGGATCACAAACCAGGTGACAGCCACGAAAAGCACTGATATGACCACGACCGCCGGAACCAGTATGATAAGCGAAACGCGGAAAAACGGCGAGGGGGAGTCGAACAGCATCAGCGAACCGGCCACAAGCGAAATGATCCCGCCGACAGTCAGAAGCCCGTACGATGTCACCTTTATTTCGAGGATGAAGAAAACCACGGCAAGCAGGATAAGAAGCACTCCGGCATAGTTTACCGGAAGCGTCTGAAGGGCGTAGAATGAGAGTATGAGACAGATTGCTCCGGCAACGCCGGGGAATATCACGCCGGGGTTGGTAAGCTCCACGTACAGTCCCACGATTCCGGCAAGCATGAGCAGATAGGCGATGTTCGGGTTTCCAACCACATCCAGTATCCGAAGCCGAACCGGCATCTCTCGCCGCTGCGGCACGGCTCCCGCCGTGCGTATCACGGTTTCGCCCGCGGCTGAGGAAACCTTCATGCCATCAATTCTTGCAAGCAGTTCGGTCAGATCGGCTGCCACGAAATCTATAACTTTTTTCGCCAACGCCTCGGTTTCCGTGATCGATGCGCTTTTTCTTACGGCTTCTTCGGCCCATGCCGCGTTTCTGCCGCGCTTTTCGGCAAGCGAGCGGATGAAGGCCGCCGAGTCGTTGGTAACCTTGGCCGACATCGTTTCGTCCATCTTGCCGCCCGAAAGTTCCACCGGATGCGCCGCGCCGGTGTTCGTGCCGGGAGCCATGGCGGCCACATGCGCCGCCATTGTGATGAAAACCCCTGCGGACGCCGCCCTCGCTCCGCCCGGAGCAACATACACGACAACCGGAACCGGGCTGTTTATGATCTTTTTCACTATCATGCGCATGGATGTGTCGAGGCCGCCGGGCGTGTCGAGCTCTATAATCAGAAGCGCCGCGCCGGTTTCCGCGGCATTGTCGATGTTGCCTGAAATGAATTCAGCCATTACCGGCCCGACGATGCCCTCGGCCCTGATTACCGGAACGCCGGCCGGAACCGTTGCCTCATGAACAGCCGGAGCGAATATGCATAATGCAAGTAACCATATGATAAATAGATGCTTTTTCATTTACGCCGATCTTATCAGGCGCGTGGGCGGTTGTCAACGGCATCGTTTGTTCAAGTATTCGGACAGCTTGTCGATAATTAATGGCACCACTAAGGCAAACAGATAATTGAAGGCGTATAATAACCACACAGATGGCTGAAACCTGCAATAACAGGAGCGCGGAAAGCGAAAAGCGGCTGGAGTCGGCGCGGCTGTTCGCCGGAGCCGTGCTGGCGAACGTCGTTGTAAGCGCAACGACCCTTCTTATCGCGCACAGAACCGGTTTTGTCGGCGAGACAAATGAGATCGTCTTTAGCGCTGTCCTGCTCGCGGCGTTCATGACGCCGGTGCTCTATCTGCTGCTCTATCGTCCGATGAAGCGTTATATCGTCGAGCGCGACGGAGCCGTGGAGGAGGCGAGCGCCGTGATGCATAAGCAGCAGGCAACCGTTCGCGAACTGACCATTCTTTCCGAGATGATGGGCTACATAAATGCCGAGATAAAGCAGGAGCGGGTTTTGATGTCGCTTGTCGTGCGCGCCAAGGAGCTTCTCAGGGCGGAATACGCCGCACTTCTGCTGATAACCGGCGTGAGCGACGGAAAGGCGCTTTTTGTCTCCAGCGATCCGGATCACGATCTGGGCAAGGGGGAATGGCTTCTTACCGGGCCGTTCGCCGATGTGCTGAGCGGATTCTCGCCGCTTCGCATAGATCATGAGAATCCGGACGGACTTGCATTCTGCCCGGACGTCACTCGAAATCTGATGGCGGTTCCGCTGATCTCAAACGGCAGGGTTCATGGCCTTCTCGTGCTTTTGAACAAGCATGAAGGCAATTTCACGGCCGAGGACGAGGACACGCTCATCAATTTCGCGTTTCATGCCTATCAGGCCATATGGCTGAACGCCGAAATCACGCGCATGGCCAACACCGACGGCCTCACCGGCCTGAACAATCACCGCGTGTTTCAGGAGCGTCTGGCGGCTGAACTCAACCGGCATATACGTTACTCCCGCAAGCTGTCGCTCATGATGCTGGACATCGACCATTTCAAGTCGTTCAACGACAACTACGGCCACCAGACCGGCGACCGCGTGCTTAAGGAACTGGCCGCCACGATGGAGCATTTCGTTCGCTCGATGGACATCACGGCGCGTTACGGCGGCGAGGAATTCGTTATCGTTCTTCCGGAAACGCCTGTCGACGAGGCGCTCATGGTTGCCGATCGGCTTCGCCAGAAGATATTCAACAACGGTTTCATCCTCGAAAGCGGAGAGCGCATACCGCTTAGCATAAGCATAGGCGTTGCGGGCTTCCCGGATGACGCGCGCATCCACAGCGAGCTTGTGAAATGCGCCGACAAAGCGCTTTATCACGCAAAGAGAACCGGCAGAAACCGCGTCTGCACCTATCAGGAAACCGTTTTGGAGATGCCGGGCAGCGATATCTGATAATATTCCCGCCGTATGCCGTCAACACTCAGAATCAGCGAGATATTCGCAAGCATTCAGGGCGAATCCACCAACGCCGGTCTGCCGTGCGCGTTCGTGCGGCTTTCGGGCTGCAATCTGCGGTGCGTCTACTGCGACACGAAATACGCATATACAGACGGCAGGGAAATGACTCCGGACGAGGTCGTCGAGGCGGTCGAAGGCCTGAATATTCCGCTGGTTGAAATCACCGGCGGCGAGCCGATGATGCAGGAAGGCGTGCACGAACTTGCCGCCGTACTGCTTGACGGCGGCTATAGGGTGATGATCGAAACCAACGGTTCTCGTCCGATTTCGGGAATCGACGCCCGCGCAATGGTTGTGATGGATGTGAAGACTCCCGGAAGCGGCGTTTCCGATTCGATGCAGTTCGAGAATTTTGAGGCATTGAAACCGGTCGACAACGTAAAGTTCGTCATCACGTCGGAAGGCGACTATCTATGGTCGAGAAGCATTATCCGTGATTTCGATCTCTATAAACGATGTTCGGTACTCATGTCGGCGGCTTATGGCAAGGTTGAATACCGCGACCTTGTCGAGTGGATAATGCGCGACCGCCTGCCGGTACGCTTCAACATGCAGCTTCACAAGCATATCTGGGGAGCCAACGCCACCGGCGTCTGACGCAAACTCATCCATTCCCCAGCACATGCCCTATTTTCGCCAGCAGCGTGCTTGGCATGACAGGCTTTTGAATGAAGCTGCCGTTTTCAACCGCGCCGTCGGGAATGATGGACGGGTCGGCGTAGCCCGACATGAAGATCGTTTTCGTTTCCGGATGCAATGAGCATAGCTGTTCCGAAAGCTGTCTGCCGTTCATGCCGGGCATGATCATGTCGGTTACAAGGATGTCGATCCTGTCTTTCAGTCCGGCCGCAAGCCGCAGCGCCTCGGCTCCGCCGGACGCATCGAATACCCGATAGCCGAGAGGTGCGAGAGTTTCCACGATGAGGCGGCGGATGGGTTGTGCGTCATCGACGACAAGCACCGTCTCGCTTCCCCTGCGGGCAATGGCGGTTTCCCTTGCCGGTGATGTTTCGTCAACCGCTTCCAGCTCCGCCGGAAAGTAGATCTTGAATGTGGTTCCATGGCCGGGCTCGCTGTAAACATGAATGTGCCCATGGTGCTGCTTGATGATTCCGTAAACCGTTGCAAGCCCAAGCCCCGTTCCCTTGCCGACTTCCTTGGTTGTGAAGAACGGCTCGAAAATCTTCTCCCGAACGTCTTGCGTCATTCCCTCGCCGTTGTCCGAGATGGTCAGCAGAACATAACGGCCCGGCTGAACGCCCTCCTCCCTGTCCGCGTATAACGCGTCGATCTCGGCGTCCGCGGTTTCGATGCGAAGGCGTCCGCCGTTTGGCATGGCGTCGCGCGCGTTTACGGCAAGGTTCATCACCACCTGCTCAACCTGCCCGGCATCGGCGCGGATTCTGGGTTCGACGCTGCCAATAGCCACTTCGAGGCTGATGTCCTCGCCGATCATGCGGGAAAGCATCGTGCTCATTCTGTCCACCGCCGCGTTGATGTCTATGATCTTCATCTCCAGCACCTGCTTGCGGCTGAAGGCCAGAAGCTGCCGCGTGAGGCCGGCCGCCTTCTCTCCCGCCTCGATCACCATCCTGATGTCCTTGCGGGCGGGATGGTTTTCCGGAAGACGCATGAGAGCCAGTTCGCCGTAGCCCATTATTCCCGAAAGGACATTATTGAAATCGTGCGCCACGCCGCCCGCCAGACGGCCGATGGATTCCATCTTCTGCGCCTGCCGGAGCTGTTCCTCGAGCTTCTTCTGGTCGGTTATGTCGCGGGCCACGTTCAGCCGCACCCTGCCGCCGTCGATCCACTCCATCGGCATCTCGATCACGTTGAAGCTGCGCGACAGCGAGGCGATGGTGAACTCCCTGGAAACCGCTCTGTTGTTTTCGAGAATATCCGCGTGCCTGCAGGCTTCGCAGCGTGAATCGAGATTCTTGAGGGCGCTGAAGCAGTAATCTCCCGCCTCTACATTCGGCAGGAGTGTTTTCATCTTTCGGTTATAGAACTTGAGACGGAAATTGTCGTCGATCACATATATGGCATCTTCCATGCCGTCCAGTATGGCGTGAAGGCGCATTTCGTTTTGGCGCGCCGCTTCGGCGGTGGCTCTGGTTGTTGCAAGTTCCAATTCTGTTTTATCGGCGGCCAGTTTCACCCGCAGCAGCCGGTCGAAGTATATGCTGAATGCGAACACCGCAATGAACGACGCCGAGTTTACCGCGCCGGTGAAGGGCGATAGCATCTTCCATATGCTTTTCATCCCGACCCAGTCGAGGGCGTAATGCAGAAGATGACTGAGCGAGCGCGAAATTGCGAACGCGCCGATGGCCAGTGTCAGCATGAAGACGTAATGCCTGAAGGCGTCGCCGGGCTTTTCGGCGCTAAGATTGCGCGCCGCAAGAATGCTGGCGGCTGAAATGAAAAGCACCGCCAGAGAGCCGGCAATGTCCACGAAAACAACCGGCCACCACGGGATTGTCATGCGGAATGTCCCTCCGCGCCTTTCCAGCGCCGAAGCGCAAGGAGCAGGAAAATGCTTGCGGGTAATAGAACAAGATGATCGAGAATGGAGACGTAATATACGATGTCGCCAAAACCGGCGATAACGAAAGCCGTGGTTTCTCCGTTGGACTTGATGAACTGTTCCTTCGGTATGTAAAGCTCTATCCAGTGGCCAGCGAACGCAACGGCGTTCCATGCAAGAACGAACCAGAGAAACAGCTTGAACTCCTTCCAGCCGGGGCCGATCCACCGTCGGCTGCGGCTTCGGATCAGCAGATAGACAACGCCGATAATGAAAAGAATATGCCCGACCTCATGGGTGATCATACCCTCCAGGCCCTCATGCGGCTGAAGCGCATAAGCCTGATCGGCAAATAATGTTGAGACGGAGGTTGCGGTACAGGCGATTAAGCGCCATGTTTTTGTTCTGTTACGCATCGCAAAACAAGCATATCACAAGCGAAATGCGTGTCAATATTAGTACGCGAAAAGTTCTATCGCAACCCTTGGAAAATAACCGCGATTCCGGCTATTGCCGACACGGCGAGCACCGCCGGGCGAACCGCGCCCCGGTCAATCAGTCCGGCAAGTCTGCCGGAGAGGGCGAAGCCCATAATTACGCCGGGAAGTATCTGAAGCGCTGTCAACGCGTCTGCCTTGCCCAGCTTTCCGGCAAACATGAGCGCGGCAATTGAAATGGGCGAGCCTATTAGGAAGTACGCCGAGAGCGTTCCGCGAAGCTTCGCGCCGCTTTCGTGCTGGTATATGAGAGCCATCGGCGGCCCGCCGACAGATGTGGTGGTTCCCATGAAGCCCGAAAGCATTCCGGCCGCAAGCAGGCTTCCCGGCGCCGGTTCCACCTTGATTCGCACCATGCTTGTCGCAACGCCGAGAAGAACGACAACGCCCACGCCTATGGATATGGCATCTGGCGTCATTATGCCGATCACGGCTCCAGCCGCCCCGGCGCCCAGAATACGGCCAACAACCGCCCAGCGAAGCTCATACCAGTTGATCAAGGCTTCGATACCGGCCTGCTTCGCTGGCGGCCGGTAAATTTCCGCCCATTTTAGTCCGCGCAGGTCGATGGGGTGTCTTTCCCGCGTAAAGACCAGCAGTGTGAGCACGGTGGAGCATAGAAGAAGCGGCCCCGGAATCAGCGCCGGATCGATGAGCGCAAGCACCGGCGCGGCGATTATGGCCACGCCGAAACCTGCCGCGCCCTGCAGGGCCGATCCGGCGGCCAGAACAGCGATGGCCGCCAATACGTCAGGCAGTGTCAACGCGGTGTAACGATGAGGACAGCGGGCATAAGCCCGCTGTTGAGTAAGGGCGAACACACAGGTTCGCCCCTACTTCACCTCCACATAAAAGCGGGCTTTGGAAACCTTCTTGCTTCCCGTCTGCTGCACCTTCACCTCGATATACCAGTCGCCGCCCATCGACAGGTCGAGCAGCGCCTTGTACGCGCCGTCGGTGAATTTCGCCGCAACCTTCGAGCTCATGCCGTGCGCTTCCATGCCGTATTCCACAATCACCCTGGCATCCGCTACCGGTTTGCCTGTCGAATCCGTCAGCGTCACGGCAGCATTGTTCTTTCCCGCAGCGGGAGGGTTGTGGGCGAGCGTTGCGCTTACGGTTATGCCGTCCACCTTTTTTTCAAGCGTCAGCTCCGCCGCGAAAGATGTTCCGCCCATAAGCGCAACCATAATAAGAAGCGCCGCTGCAATGCCTGTCCATCTTGCCGGTATTGCTCTCATTTTGACCTCCGGTCCGATACGGACGCGCCATGAACACGTCCCTCCGATTCGTTGCCGCCAGACGGCAGCAGAACATAAAATGTCGATCCCTTGCCCATTACGCTTTCAAACCATATGAGTCCGCCGTGAAGCTGAACAAGTTCCTTTACTATTGCAAGTCCAAGGCCGGTTCCCCCGTAGGCTCGCGTGCTGGAGCCGTCAACCTGATGGAACCTGTCGAAGATTCGATTCTTCGCCTTCTCCGGTATGCCTATTCCGGTATCGCTGACCACGAAAAGCACACCCTTGGAGAAATCCGGAGTTATTACAGGCCTGGCGGAGTGTTCAGGCGTCCACGACATGGTTTCAAGCCGGATGAATCCGCGTTCGGTGAACTTGGCGGAGTTGCTCAACAGGTTGATGATAACCTGGATGAGCCGCATCCTATCCGCCCATATCCATTTGATCTCCTCGGCAAGTTTCGTCTCCACCGTCACGGTCTTGTCCTTGATAAGCGCGTTCACGGCCGCCAGAGCCTCGCCGATGATGGCCTCGACATGAACCCGTTCCTTCCGTAGTTCAATGCCGCCGGCCTCGATCTTCGAAAAATCGAGAATCTGGCTTATGAGATTCAGCAGGTGGGTTCCGCTCTGGTGAATTAGCGTGAGATCCTCGCGCTGTTTCTCTGTCACAGGGCCGTCGATGCCTTTCAGTATGACCTTCGAGAATCCGATGATCGAGTTCAATGGGGTGCGAAGCTCGTGGCTCATGTTGGCGATGAATTCGGACTTGAGCCTGTCGTTTTCCTTGATGTTTTCGTATGCCTTGTTCAGTTCGCGGGTGCGCTTTGCGACCTCCACTTCAAGATCCTCGTTGTAATTCTGTATGCGGAAGGCGAGATTCTCGATCTCTATCGTTGCGTTCTCGATGTCGGCATCGCGCTTTTCTACCGCCTCGGCCATTTTGTTGAATCCGTTCTGAAGCCGGCCAAACTCGTCGTTGCGCAGAACAGACAGGCGGATGCTGAAGTCGCCGGAACCGATCCGCTCGAAACCGGATTGAAGAAGCTCGACCGGTTTGATGATTGTGCGCCATATGTAAAGCGCTATGAAAAAAGCCATGATCGAGAAGCTCATGACGACAGTCGTGAATGTCTGTGTCAGGGAGAGCACGCTCTCGCGAGCGCGCATGATGTTCGATGTGACATGTTGCGTCTCCATGGCGCCATGCCTGACCAGATGCCTGTAAATATCAACGGAATCCTTGTACTGCGCCATGTGGCAGGCTCGGTAGTCTTCGGAATTCCGGGCCAGACAGCCTTCGATTCGCGGGATGTAGCCCGCTGCCCAGTTGCCGAGCCTTCCAAGTATCGAAAGCTCGTCTTCGCGAAAGAAGACCAGCTCACCGGAGCCGGTGACCGGATCGAAGCGGCTGTTTATCCACCTCTCCAGATTATCGAGTCCGTCCTTAAGGTTTTTGCGCCGTTCCCGCTCGCCGTGCCTTCCAGAGCGGAACGCATCTGTCTGAATGTCGATTACCGATTCCCACATTTCGTCGTATTCGAGAATGTGTCTGAAAACAATGACAAATTCCTCGGTGGAGCGTCCGTAAGACGCCGTTGGGACAAAGTTGTGAAACGGGTTGGCCAGCCCCCCGCGCATGGTTTGCATGCTGCCCATCAGTAGCAGTTTCGAGTCTATAAGACGCTTCAACATAGCCGATATATCGTTGGACATGGCGTCAACCGTTCTGCGATGAGATTCAGGGAATGCTCCGTCTTGCCCTCCGTTTGCGGCAAGCCCTTCCTGAACGGCGCTCCAGTATTTGTCGTATATTCTCCGCAACTCAGTGTGCCGGTTCCTGATTTCCGGGGTGTCAAGAAGTGACCGCAGGTAGAAATGAACAATGCCCAGGCGTTCGAGCGTTTCGGTGTTGTTGCGGCCCGACGCGGCCACAAGCAGAAGAAACTCCTCCTCGTTGACGCCGTTTGCGATCTCCATGACGGTGCGGACTTCAACCGCCAGTTGGCCGATCTTCTCCACGCTGTCGGAGATGTGTCTGACGGAACTGCTGATTCCGAAGCCGATGCACAGTACCATGGTAACCAGCACTGCGAAAAGAAAGAGTATTTTGTACCTGAGTCCGGCTTTCATCTGTTATAATTTTACACAATCGCTCTCCAAACGTGCGCAGCCGATGTCTTTCGCCCCGGTTTGAAATTCCAATTGGTATGCAATAGTCAAGTTTCGCGCCCGATCGTTCGAAAAGTAACAATGCCTGCCTTCAGACCGCAAAGACACGGATTGCCGTCATTCCGCCCGCACGCTGGCGCGGCCCTGCTGCTTGCCGTTTTGCTGTGCGGGTTTGCTTCGGAGGCCGCCGAGTTTGCTGTTGTGCAGCTCGACCCCAGATGCGCCGCGTGTCATAAGCCGGAGAGGCGCAAGCTCTACGGCGTTCTTGAGAATATATCAAGGCAGGCGGGCTACATTCAGGTGCGAGCCGGTGAATCGATTCATATCTTTAAGGCGGATGAAAGAACGCGGCTCGAAAACGCCAACTCGCCGGTCAATCTTCTGCAGAATATCGGCAATCCTGTCAGCGTTCGCTACAGCGACGACCAGAGCATACCATGGGCAGCCGAAATCACCGTCAAGCCGAAGATAGAACTACCCGACGATGAGCGAATAAAGGGCAAGGATATGCTCGGTCTCGTGAAAAGGGGGCCAATAGTTGAAAACTACACTTTGGTGGACGTCAGGCCTGAGGAAATGTTCAATTCCGGACACATCCCCACTGCAATTTCCATCGATGAGGCCGACATGGACAGGCAGGTTCAACGTCTGCCGCGCGACAAGGGTTCGCTTCTGATCTTCTACTGCCGTAACAACCGGTGGGCCACCGCGCAATCGGCGGCGCGCAAGGCGAAGGCAATGGGGTATCGAAACGTGAGGGTTTATGCGGGCGGAATAGATGACTGGATACGCGCCGGCAGGCAGCCGGCATTGAGGCCCGCTGAAAATCTTGCCGTCGCGATCCGCGACGACGCGTCTCCGATAATAATCGACGTGCGCCCGCGAGGCGAGACAGGCTCGGGCTTCATACCGGGTTCTGTCGCGCTCGACCCCGATGAAATGGGAGTAGCCCGCAGCCAGTTCCCGCGCGATCCGGGCGTCCAGATTGTGATTTGCGGCGCAAGAGGTATCGACAGCGACACGCTGAAGGCTCTCCGGACAATAGTGGACTGGGGCTACGGAAACGTGTCGATTCTCGAAGGCGGTTACGAGGCATGGGAAAGCGGCGGCCACGAAGTATCCACCGGCAGGGCCAACATGCTGATCACTTACAGGGCGGCTCCACGGCAGGGCGAGATGAGCGCGTCGGAGTTCATGGATATTGCCGAGTCAACGTCGAAAAACGGCGCGGTTCTGCTCGATCTGAGGCCGGAGCGCGAGGCTGCCGGAGCAAGATTCGACAGCGCGCTCACGGTTCCTCTTTCCAAGCTTCCGGAAAGGCTTGGCAGCCTGCCGCGCAACAGGGAGATCGTCGCGTTCTCCTCTGATGGGCGATCCGGAGAAATCGCCTATCACATACTGCGCCGAAAGGGCTACAATGTTCATTACCTTGCCGCGTCGCTGAACGTGAGCGCGGACGGGAGCTACACGATAGATAACTGACGATTTCCGCCGCTTGAAAAACAGATGTGGAATAGTGAACAATTCATTGCCCATGAAAATCCGCGCCCGTAGCTCAGCTGGATAGAGTACTTGGCTTCGAACCAAGGGGTCGGGGGTTCGAATCCCTCCGGGCGTACCATCCACTCCGTTTCTTGCCTGCATCTGTTCTTTGGTGTCCATTTTTCCATCCTGCATCAAACTGCATCATCTTGTCCCGCGATGGTATAATTTGACGGCAACTGCGCGTTGGAATGCGAACAGACATTAGCATCCATTTGATGCATTGAATCCATTACAAGGAGCAACTCATTGAAAACTATCCGCAATTTAATCTATTTATTGCTTATCCCGGCCTTATTTCATACTGCCGCCCAGGCAGCCGAACCCGGCATTCCCATGCTCACCCTCGGCCATGTGGGCCACGATCACCAGATAGCGCTTTATGTGGCGGCGGATCAGGGCCGCGCGCTCGAAGGGCCGTATGGCGTGTATCTCAATCCGCTGAAGGATCGGGAAGTGTACGAGCTTGTTGACGGAGGAAAAGTCGTTGCCCGCGTTCAAATGATAAAGGTTGAAGGCGGTTCCGGAATGCCTGCCGCGATGGAGCGCGGCGATATTGAGATGGGACTTGGAGGCCTTGGGCCGGTGGCAAAGTTCGTTGACAAGGGCGCGCCGCTTAAAATCCTCGCGCCGCTCAACAACGACGGCGATTCGCTGATACTTAGAAACGATTTCCCGGCTGACAGTTGGGATTCGTTCATGGCGGCTGTCAGAAAATCGGAAAAGCCGGTAAGAATCGGCTACAAGGCTCCGATGGCGGTTGCCTACATGATTCTCACGAAGGCGCTTGCCGAGGAGAACATAACCTTCGGCAACGATCCGGCCGGTAAAGACGGCAAGCCGGTTCAGGTGATAACCGTGAATCTGCAGGGCGCGGAAAACATCGGCGCGTCGGTTGAGTCCGGGATCGTCGATGCGGTTGTGCTGAACGAGCCGGAAGGCACTCTGATAGTTCACAAGGGGCTTGCGAAGCGTGCCGCCGACCTTTCCAGCCTGCCGCCGCGCGGCAAATGGGAAGGGCATCCGTGCTGCGTGGTGGCGGCAACCGAAAAGGCTTTGAAGGAGAAGCCCGATGCCGTGAGATCGCTGCTTCGGGCGATAATCGCCGGGGCGGATGTGATGGCGATGAATCCGCAAGCCGCGCTCGCCGCCGAATCGCGCTGGACGAAAACTCCTCCCGAAGTGGGCCGGAAGAGCATCGCGTCGGTGAACTATGTGATCAGGCCGGACACGCAGTGGCAGAAAGCGGTTGACACATGGCTTGATCTGATGCTTTCCATGAACCGTTTCGACAAGAATTTCAAGGACAGGAAGGCATCGGAAATACGCGGAAAGCTGCTCGATCTTGGGCCTGCAAACGATGCGCTGTCGGGGATGAAGCTGAACTCCGGCAAATAATGTTTCCATCGGCAAAATGGCATGATCGCGCGCCAGTCAGATACGCGCTCGGCTCGATCATACCCGGCCTCGTGATTCTGGCGTGGTGGCTTGGCGCAAGAAGCGGAAGCGCCGTTGTTCCGGGCTTCGGCGAAGTGTTCAATGTTCTGGCCCACCCGTTCGACGAGCCGCCCGACCTGAATTCGCGCTCGCTCGCCTTTTCCGTGATGATGACGCTCATCCGCCTGTTTCTTGGGTTCGCGCTGGCTATCATAACGGCTGTGCCGCTTGGAATCCTGGCGGCGCGCAACCGGGTTGTCGAATACGTGTTCAGTCCGATCGTAGAGCTTGCACGGCCTATAAATCCGATTGTGCTGCTGCCGATAATCACGGTGCTGCTCGGCGTATCGTCGATCGCCACGGTTGTCTACGGCCAGACGGAAGCGTGGCGGCACGATGTTCCGGATCAGGTTCAGACCGCCATGATATTGATCTTGTGGTACGGCGCGTTTTTCCCCATCTACACCGGCACGATTCAGGGAGTGCGCGGCGTAAGCACCGCATGGCTTGAATCGATGAGGCTCATGGGCGCAACCGGCGCGCAGACCGTCCGGCATGTCATCCTTCCGCACACGCTTCCATTCATCGCAAACGGAATGCGTATCGCCCTCGGCACGGTCTGGCTGGTGGTTATTGCCGCCGAAATATTCCCAGGAACCCGCAGCGGGCTTGGCTACATGCTCTGCACCGCCTGCAAGACATCGGAGTATGAATACACGTTTTCGGCCATTATCGTAATCGGCGCAATCGGGCTTGCCACAAACAGCCTGCTTCGACGGTTCGAGGAACGAACGGGCCATTGGCGCGCGGTTCAAATGTAGGGGCGAACGGCTGTTCGCCCTTGCGTTCGCCCGAATATAATATGAGCAACAACCCCTGCCTCTCATTTTCCGGCGTATCGAAATCGTTCATCAGCCGCAATGGGGAAATCGTTCGCGCAGTCGAGGATGTTACGTTCGACGTTCCGCGCGGCTCCGTATCATGTCTTGCGGGCATGACCGGATGCGGCAAAACGACGATACTGCGCCTTGCCGCCGGACTGGATACGCCCGACAGCGGAACGATTATTTCGCCATCCGGAGAGATCGGCTACCTCACGCAGCAGCATACGCTTCTTCCGTGGATGACCACGGCGGACAACATCGGACTGCCGCTTCGAATCAGGGGCGTGGATGAACCGGCGTGGAAAGCGCGTGTCGGCGAAATCATAAATTCGCTCGGCCTTGCCGGTTTCGGTTCGCTATACCCATATGAGCTTTCCGGCGGGATGCGGCAGCGGGCGGCCATCGGCAGGCTGATGGCCGCCGAGGCCTCGTGCTGGCTGCTCGACGAGCCGTTTTCATCGCTCGACGAGCGCACGCGCCACCAGTTGCAGGGGCTTCTGCTCGAAACGGCGAACTCGGCCAACGTCACGGTTTTGCTTGTAACCCATTCGATTGACGAGGCCGTATGGCTTGCCGACAGGATCTGGATTGTTTCCGCCGGGCCGGGCCGGATTGTTGAATCATTGGAGATAGCCGAGCCGCGTCCGCGCAACCGCATGAGCGACGAATTCGGCGCGCGGATGGAGTCTGTGCGGAAACGGCTTGAGGCGGCAATCGGGTGAATGACGGCCAATTGAACAATCCATCTTTTTTTGTCCTATAATAAACGAGCCATGATGCCCGGTTTCAATGAAAACGTCTCGTACAAAAACGTGGTCTTCCACATCCAGACGGAAGACGGCGGACTGAAATGCCCTGTGATAACCAGCCTGCTCTACTACAAGGGCGCGGTTATCGTTTCTCGCAAGACAGACTATTCGGGCATTGTCGATTCGCCGGACATGGCGCGCAAGGTACGCGAACTGCTTGGCAGGCAGCACAAAGGCATGGTCAACGACCTGAAGTCGGGCCTTTTCGACGACAAGATACGCAAAAATCTCGAAGGGGCTGCCGATAACGCGATGCATCTGCCGCGCGACAGGCACTCATGCGGCAAGGTTTTGCGCGACAGTCTCGATGACTCCATGCCTGACATTTTCGACAAAGACGATAAAAACAAAGAAAAATAGCGTAAAATACGCGGCGGGAGATTTATCCCGGACATGCCAGGATTAAGCCGACATCCGGGACATACCCGGATTAAGCCGGTTCATGAAGACAGGGTTCACCAACATGATCGATTTGCTGAATGTCACCAAGCTCTACGATGGCCAGCAGGCCCTGAACGGGATTACGCTCCATATAGAAAAAGGCGAAATGGTGTTTCTCACCGGCCCAAGCGGCTCCGGCAAGACAACATTGCTGCGGCTGATATATCGGGACGAGATTGCGGACAGCGGCGACATCACGGTTGCCGGATGGGATCTGCGGACGCTCTCGCCCGGAAGCATTCCGTATCTTCGCCGTAATGTCGGCGTGGTTTTCCAGGACTTCAAGCTTCTGCACGAGCGCACGGTAAGGGAAAATGTGGAGCTTTCGCTGCGCATTCAGGGCATACCGCATAACGAATCGCGGCAGCGGGTTCTGTCCACGCTGAAACTTGTGGGACTGGCGCACAAGGCCGACGCTATTCCGGCCAAGCTGTCGGGCGGCGAACAGCAGCGGGTTGTCATAGCGCGCGCCGTGATCGGCAATCCGGCTGTGCTTCTGGCCGATGAACCTACCGGCAACCTCGACGCCGAGACCGCGCGGGAGATCATGGACGTTTTCAAGGCCGTTCATGCCAGGGGCGCGACGGTCTGCATCGCCACCCACGACACCGATCTGTACCGGCATTCCGGATGCCGGGTATTCGCGCTTAAAGAAGGAGCCATCGCGCCATGATGGAAATCCGTTTTCATGTCAACACGGCAGCGTCGAACATCGCGCGCAACAAGGGCATAAACCTTCTGACCATATTTTCGATAACCGTAGGCCTGTTCCTTATAGCTGTCACCGCAATCACGCTTTCCACGCTGAAGGGCGCTGTGCGTGAATGGACGCGCGGCTTCGGCATCGTTGTCTATCTGAAGGACAACACCGACCAGGCGGCAATGAGGTCGCTGAAATCCAAAATAGAGCGCGAGGCGGGCGTTAAGGAGGCGCGTTTCATCCCCAGAAGCGCGGCCATGGCAAGCCTCAAAACCGTACTCGGCGAGGATATTCTTGAAGGCTTGGACGAAAATCCGCTTCCCGATTCCATAGAGATAACGCTGAGCGAAGACCGCCTGAACGCCGAGTTCGTGAGGGAAACAGCCAGGCGCGTCAAGACATACCCCGGAGTTGAGGACGTGCAGTTCGGCGAGCAGTGGGTTGGCGCGCTGTTTGGCGTTGCCCGCCACTTCACGCTTGCCGGAACAGCCGTGGGCTTCGCGCTTACGGTTGGAATACTCTTTATACTCTCGAATACGATAAAGATACTTTTTTACAGGCGCACGAACGAGATAGACATCCTCAAGCTGCTTGGGGCCACGCGTTGGTTCATTCGCATCCCGTTCATGGTTGAAGGCGTATTTTTCGGTCTTTCATCCGGACTTTTGGCATCGCTTCTTCTACAGGCCGCGCTTGTATGGATATCCGCCGGGAATGCCATTCCGGTTCTGTTTCCGGTTGCGCCTTTCGCAATCTCGATTCTGCTTGTTCTGTTCGGCGGCATACTTGGCCTTGCCGGAAGCCTGATAGCGGTGGGCCGCATACGTTTATGACCGGAAGGCGGAGCGCCCTGCTTACTGCCATCGCGCTGGTCATGATTACCATGGCCGCGGCGTTCATGCCCGCGCGCGCATCCGCCGCCGATACATCGCACAAGGACAAGCTGAACCGCATAGAGGAGCAGCTTGCCAATGAAAAGCGCAGGGCGTCGGAACTTGCCGATAAGGAGGGATCGCTTCTGTCGGAACTGGACAGGATCGAGAGACAGCTTCGCTCCGGCAAGGACGAGCTTCGTGCCATCGACAGAAGAAACGAAGAGATTCTGCACGACCTCAAGCGCATAGAGAGCGAAAGCGGTGTGATTTCCCGCGACATCGAGCAGCGGGGAAAGCTCCTCAGAAAGCGTCTGCGCGCCGTTTACCGTTATTACAACGAAGGCGAAACAGCGGCGCTGGTATCAACCGGCGACTATCAGAAGCTCATAAAGGACGCGCGGCTGATCGGGCGCATGGCGCATGCCGACAGAAAGCTGATCGAGCGCTTCAAGTTCAGCAGGAAGGAACTGGTTCAGCGGCAGGAGCATCTCATGGAACTGAACCGCGAGCTTGTCCGGAGCAGGCAGAGGGCAGACGCGGCGAAACGCAGGATAGAGGACGACAAGGGTAGAAAAGATACGCTTCTTTCGCAGATAAAGAGCGACCGGCGTCGGACTCAGGAGATGGTTCGCGAGCTGGAGCGTTCATCGGAAGAGCTTCGCGAGATGATAAACAGGAAGACGGATCAGGACGACACGCCGCCCCCGGGCACACCGTTCGACAAGCTTGCTGGTAGGATTCCATGGCCGGTATCCGGAGCGCTCATCTCGAAATTCGGCAGCCAGAACGATCCGCGCTTCGACACGCCGGTTTTCAAGAACGGCATAGTTATCGGAGCCTCGGCAGGCGAACAGGTGAAGGCCGTGCATAACGGGCGCGTGGTGTATGCGGACTGGTTCAAGGGCTTCGGCCAGTTAGTGATCGTGAACCATGGCGGAGGTTTCCACAGCCTCTACGCGCATCTTTCCGAAATGGATGTTAAAACAGGCAATTCGATAACCGCCGGGCAGACGGTGGGCAAAGCCGGTGAAACCGGCTCGCAATCCGGCCCGGGGCTCTACTTCGAGATACGGCAGAAGGGGCGGCCTGTCGATCCGCTTCCGTGGCTGGCGAAAAAAGGGCGAAGATGATGTCCAACCCCACATTATCCCTCGCGAAGCGAGGCCGCCCCTCCTTCAGGAAAGCTGGAGTGCGTGTTTATCGCTTACCGGATAATGTGAAGCGAGGCCGCCCTCTCCCTCTCCCTCTCCTTCAGGAGCATGGCTGGCGTCGCGCTCGCCGTAGCCAAAGCCTCCCTCTCTCCCTCTCCTTCAGGAGAGGGCCGGGGTGAGGTTATAATAATCAATCCAATATCAAGTTACGAGGAATGCCATGACACATAAAGCTGTGAACATCGTCCGGATGGTATCTTTCGCGTTTGCCGCGTTTATTTTCACGACCGGCGCGTTCGCGGAAGCTCCGCCGGCATCCGAATCCAAACAGAAGCCGGAGATTTACACCGATCTTCGCATATTCACCGAGGTGCTTTCGCGCGTTGAGGAAAACTACGTCGAGAAGCCTGAAATGAAGGAGCTTGTCCGGAGCGCCATTCAGGGAATGTTGCAGGCGCTTGATCCGCATTCCTCCTATATGACCGAGGAAGAGTTCGCCGAGATGCAGGTGGACACAAAGGGCGAGTTCGGCGGTCTGGGAATCCAGATCGGCCTTAAAGACGCCACGCTCACAGTGATCGCGCCGATCGAGGACACGCCCGCGTGGAGGGCCGGCGTGAAGTCCGGAGACAAGATAGTCAAGATCGCGGGCGAGTCCACCAAGGGAATAACGCTTCAGGACGCCGTGAAAAAGCTGCGCGGGCCGAAGGGAACCAGCATCGCGCTGACGCTTTTCCGCGAAAGCACGAAGGAGTTCAAGGAAGTTACGCTTGTCCGCGAGATAATTCAGGTTAAAAGCGTGAAGTCGAAGATTGTCTCCGGCAACATCGGCTACGCCAAGATAACACAGTTTCAGGAACGCACCGCCGAGGATCTGAGCCTTGCGCTTGCCGATATGGACGGCAAGATTACCGGCCTTATTCTCGACCTCAGGAACAATCCGGGAGGCCTGTTGAACAGTGCCATCGATATATCCGACCAGTTCCTGCCGTCCGGCAGACTTGTTGTATACACCATGGACAGAAGCGGACAGAAGGTTGAATTCAAGTCGCCGGGACGCCACAAAACATACGACTGGCCAATTGTCGTGCTGGTGAACTCCGGAAGCGCGAGCGCGTCCGAAATAGTGGCCGGAGCCGTCAAGGACTGGAACCGCGGCGTGATTCTGGGAACCCAGACTTTCGGAAAGGGTTCGGTTCAGACCATAATTCCGCTGAGCTACGGATCGGGACTGCGGCTTACCACATCGCGCTACTACACGCCGAGCGGCGTATCCATCCAGAACACCGGCATAGAGCCGACAATCAAGGTTGAACTGACATCGACAAACGGCGCGGTCGCAGCACACCCTGTCATGCGCGAGAAAGACCTTAAAGGACACCTTGTTAACGATCAGGCTCCGGAGGACGGCGAAGCGCAGCCGCAGGTGAAGGAGATCATGCCGTCTCAGGTGGAGGAGAAGGACGACGTTCAGCTTCAGCGCGCCATCGATCTTCTAAAAAGCGTCGCGGTATTCAAGAGCATGGGGGCAAAATAAACCGGCACTTCCCGTTCTTTCTACTGTCAACTTTTTTTACACCGCACTCCGTATTGCAGGTATTTAATCGCTCAGGAAGAGCGCATCTGCTTGCTTTGGCTTAATTGGCACAACCGTTGCTATACAGCATAAAAAAAGTGGGAGGTGTCGGAATTTCATGCAAAAGCGGTGCGCCGTAAGAAAGATAAAGCGACTGCCGGTAACATTCATCAACAACTCACTGGAACAGAACGGTTTTTCATCAGACATATCATTCAACGGAATTTTCATTCGAACACGCCGGGCGCTCAATCCGGGGAATGCGTTACGGATTATAGTTGAACTCGACTGCGGCAGCAGGGTGCAGATGTCCGGCGTTGTTTGCCGTTCGATAAGAACCGGCACGATGGACATAAAGAACGGCATGGGCGTTCGACTGACAGAGATTCACCCGGAGTATACGATGTTTGTTTCACGCCTGCTGCACGAGAGACATCCGGCAGCGGCGTAAAGCGGAACCCGGAGCCGAATTATAGTTATATTCGGCTCCGTTATCACCAACGATACTGAAAGACATGCTTATTCGGTACACTGTTCGATTATGGCTTGCGACGAGTTAGCCGGGGTCAGAACGCCTTGTTCAATAGCCGTATTCAGCCAGTAGTTGTCGTAAGGCGTCACACGTATGCCTGCGCCGCCCGCATCACCCGCCCAGTTCGGCATGGAGCTGAAAACGCCCTCGATATTCAAGATGGAAACCGGTGCTATTGCCGTGTCGGCAACGGTCACGCATGAACCGCTGAAGCCGCCCGTCTCGTCAACAAGCAATAATCTGCCGTCGAAGTCAAGCGCACCATCGGCACCAAACCCGGCCACCGCGAAACCTGTACCGGGCACCGGAAACACTGACAACAAAATATCCTGCACACCCCAACTGTAGCTTTTCTGCCATGCGATACCGCCGTCTTCCGCATTCAGTTTCAGCAGCCATCCGGCATGCAAATCGTGATGGCCGGTAACAATAATTCCGCCATCGCCCGACAAAGACACGCTTGTGCCGTAATCATCACCCGTGCCGCCGTAAAGATTCGCCCAAACCGGAGAACCGTTGTCTTTGCCGAAACGTATCGCAAGAGCATCATAGCTTTGATTGTCGGGATTATATGTGCTGCCCAAAGCCACGATGTCGCCTCCTTCAAGCTCGACAAGCGACAGGAACTCGCCCCATTGCGATACGAAAACGCCCTTGTTCCACAGAGACGTGTTCCCGTCCGCGCTTAGCTTGAGAAGCCATGCATCGTAGAAATGGCCATTATCGAAACTTTTTGTATGCCCGGCGATAACGTAGCCGTCGGATGTGGAAATGATTTTATTGATCTCCTCCGTATTGCCGGGGCCCGGCTCGCCGATTATTCTTTCCCATAAGACGCCGCCCGCCGGATCAAGCTTCACAATCCATGCGTCTCCATCCGAATTATACGAATACGTATATCCGGCGGCTATGTAATTGCCGTCGGCCGTATCGGTTATCGAAAGAAGGCCGTCGCTGCCTTCGCCGCCGTAGGTATACTGCCAAGCCTCACTGCCGTCAAGATTCAGCTTCACAATCCAGCCGTCATAGCCGCCGGCTCCCGATGATCCGGTTTCTCCGGCAATGATATAGCCGTCGGAAGTCTCCAGCACATCATACAAATAATCGCCCAGACCGTATGCGCCGGAAAAGCTCTTCTGCCATTCGATACCGCCCGACGCATTCACTTTTAATACCATCGCATCGGTTGAGGCTTCCGGCAGCAAGTCGGATATGATATTTCCGATCGCCTTGTTGGCTCGTCCGGCGGCTTTGCCGACGGACGGCTTGGCAACCGACCGCATGTCCTCCATCAAACCGACACAGACATAACCGCCGTCTGAAGTGGCGCGGACAACCTCAAGGCCATCCTTGAGCAAGTCATCCCCGTATGTCTTCGACCAGCGAGTTACCACCGGAGCCGGAGCCGCCGTAGTCGAAAAGCTCCATGTGTAATCCGCCGCCAAAGCATTACCGGCGGCATCCTGCGCCCCTGTCGTAACCGTAACCGTGTAGGTTGTCGAATAGCCCAGATTGGCCGAAGGCGTGAACTTGGCGGCGAGCCCTTCGTAAGTTACCGTTCCGGCAACCGTTCCCGCGCTTCTTGAAACGCGCGCGCCGGATCGCGGCGCTGACAAAGGCGAATATGCCGCCTCCACAAAAAACGTGCCGCCGGTAATAGTCGCCGCGTTCATCGCCTCGCTGAATGTGACGCTTATCGCGCCGCCAACCGCCACATCTACGGCGTTGCCGGCAGGATCGGTGGAAACAACCGTGGGCGGCGTCAGATCGACCATGTACATATCAACCGTCAGAGTTATCGGCTCGCCGGACAGATCGGCAAACGATGCGCCTTTGTAAATAGCAGTTCCGCCGGAGTCGAGCCCCTCAACCATGAAATGTCTGTGACTGCCGTTAGGCACATCCATCCTGATCTCGAACCCGGAGCTGATGTAATCGGATGACACAACCATTTCATCCATGCCCGCGCCGGTAACGGTCACCCGCACGCGCTTCACACCGGCGGAGCCGTAAGACGTATCGGAAACAGCGGCATGAAGCCGCCCGGCGGATCTAACCGTCACGCGAGAACTGTCCGGCGATGCGACTTTTCCGCAGGAGACAAGCAGTATCGAAAGCACGATGGTCACAACAGCGAACGAGGTTTTTTTCATATCGACCCCTCCGGGATTTGATAGGCAATTATAGCACCACACGACTAAAACTCATATGATTCATCTTCAGATCAAGGGGAGGGGTTGGGGTTAATTAACGAAATAGAGAATAATACAGGCAGGAGCAAAAGCGTGACGATTCCATTTCCAAAGGAACACGGAGTATGGGCGATGCTGGCGGCCTCGATCATCACCGGCGCGGCAATAGCCGGCTCCTTCCGTCCGATGGTGTTGAGCACCGCCGCCGGCCTTTCGCTTCTGTTCATGGCAAAGGCTCCGCTTAAATCTATTCTGCGCAACCTGGCCGGGAAAAACTCATTTGCATGGCTTTCCGCGTACGTCTTGGCGGCGGTCCCGCTTCTGTTCCCGCTGCTTCCGCACATACCGGCTGCGATTGCCTCGCTTGCGGCCCTGGTCACGATCGCTGTCGGCCCGGTCTATGTTCTGGCAATGCGGAACAGAACGGAAATGCGCATTTCAAGCGAAATTCCCGCCATGGCGGTTATTGCGCTTGCCGCGCCGTTTGCCAATGCGGCGGCAGGCGGAGAATCGTCGTATGTTATGTCTTCGATCTGGCTTCTTGGGCTTCTCTACTATTCCGCAAGCTCGTTTCGCGTGCGAACGGTTCCCGGATCGAATCTGCTCCGGCCTGCCCTCGCCTATTACGCGGTTCTGGCAATCGGGCTTGGAATCGCGGCGGCAGGCGGCAAGATTCCTGCTCTTGCCGCGATTGCGTTCATGCCGCTGCTGGAAAACGCTTACCGCACATTCCGCCCGTCCAGGGAAAAGCTATCGCTGCTTGGGCGGATCGAGCTGGTGAAGCTGGCGTTATTTACGGCATTGATGATTGCCGGTTTTGTCAGAACTTAAAGAATAGATAGAAGCCGTTCAGCGCGAACACCGTGCCGACCGCCGCTGAAAACAGGCCCAGATACCAAAGCGGCGGCTTCTTGGTTATAGCCGAGATGGACGACAGCATGACCGCAATCTGGAGAAATATCAGGCCATAGCCGAAATTGCCGCCGCGCTCCTGGGAAAGAGTTTTCTGCGCGGCCAGTTCCTCGGCCTTCTTCTTGATCTCCTCCTTTTCCGTATCGTAGCGTTTCACGGTTTTTTCATAACCCGCGATGGCGTCGCGATATTTTTGCGCAACATCCACCGGAAGCGCCTTGCCCTGGGCCATCATGTCAAGCTCCATGCGCTCCTTCTGAAGCGAGAAGGTATGCGCCTTGATGCTCTTGGCCTGATAGAATGCCCACTGGTCTGTCTCCTGCGATTGGGCCATGATCGTGCGCGACGAAAACTTGCCCAGATACATTGTAGAGATGGCGGCGACCACCGCGATGATCGCGGTTGACAGCGCCACCCATGTTGTCCAGTTTTCCTTGACGTTGCTGATTGCGGTACACCTCCGGCTTTATCTCAGGCCGACGCGGCGGCCTGAACTATTTAATCGGCTATCCCGACCGATGTCAAGGGTGATACCATAATATATACCATGCCGCATTACTCGTCTAAGGAATTACGGGATCCATTCTTTAAACAATGATGCGCTTTGTAGATTCAGAGAATCTGCACTTCCATCATATTTTTGTCGTAGACCCAAAAAGACCGGCGGCGTTGACTTACTCAAGCCATATCAGCTATAGTTACAATCTCATCGCGGGGTGGAGCAGCTCGGTAGCTCGTCGGGCTCATAACCCGAAGGCCGCAGGTTCAAATCCTGCCCCCGCTACCAAATTACAACCAGGCCCGCCCTAAACGGCGGGCTTTTTTGTTGACTCGCCCCACCGGCAGCGCCGCCGAATCGCTCCCGCACTATTTATCAAGCCGGCTGCTCCGGCTTCGGCATGGTCCCCTGCACATGCGCGATTGCGTTTTTCAACGTCTGGTAAACATACCCCACGGCTATCAACTGGTAGAAGATTCCGATCAGCGGCATGTTGATGCCCAAGCCTACAAAAAACGCTTCCACAATAACCGCCGGGGTAAGGGATACGGCGGTCAGGCGCATGACCGCGTCCATTGTAACGGACGGCGCAGCCCGCATGATCCATACGCGGGATATGAACGCATACGCCAGAAGCTGAAACATCCGGTAGAAAAAATTCAGGCCAAGCACCAGCGGCCAAGCGAAAAACGGAAGCGCCGACTTCATACCCTCGGCGCTCTTTATCACAGTCTCGCGGCTGATGGTCATCTTGCCGAAATCGGAAAGTGGAGCCTCTGTGATACCGCCTCCAAGACCGCGCACCTGAAGGTTTGTTTTCGTAACCAGTATCATCGCCTCTGTGTCTGCGTTTTCGAGTGAAACCACCTTGCCGGTCGTGTCGAAGATCGCCATCGGCTTGCCTTCGTAATTGAGCGTGATCGGCTCGATTCCCTTGTCGATCGCCTCGAACCGGGCCTCGCCGCTTTCCACAAGAATTACCGGCATCGGCTCCAGAATTGCCGGAAGACTGTCCGAGACGAAGCGGTCGTAGCCCCGCGACACGGCGGCCGCATGAAATACGGATGCCAAAGCCACCAGCATGAACAGATAGAGGAAGCCGCGTCCTTTCCATGACGACCGCACCTCGTCGTAGAGCGCCATGGAATGAAACGATTTTAGAACGGAGGGGAAAAAAGTGGTTCGCGCCGCAGCGGCGCCTGGCGATTCGGTTTCTGTGCTCATCATTGTGTAATGGATTGTATCGTTCAAGCAGGCGGCAGGTCAACCAAGACGATTGATTCACCAATCGCGGCCAAGCCGTACTCCTAAATAATCGCCATCGGCCTCCGCCTGAACATGCCATCCCGCGTATGGGCGGGTGAAAAAGCGGCTGCTTGCGATTCCGATTGCCGCCCCGGCAATCACATCATGCGCGTAGTGATTTCTCGACTCCACGCGGCTGTACGCCACGAACAATGCCGCTGCATATGCCGGAATTCCGTAATCCCGGCCATATCGCCCGCGCAGGAACTCGGCGGATGCGAATGAAACCGAGGCGTGACCGGACGGAAACGAGTGAACGCCGCCGTTTGGGCGGCGTTCATCTACAGTCTGTTTGAGCGCGTAAGTTGCTCCAAGCGTAACCGCCGAGGACTTGCCGAACATCACAGCGCCATCGCTGTCTGCATGGGCGATGGCAGCGCCGCCCGCAACTGCCGGAAGCGCCAGAAACAGTACGTCTCCGGCGGTCTCGATGCCGTTTCCTGCACAGGCGACACCTGCGGCGGCAAAGCAGAGCAGCAATGCAAGAAGCAAAACCGCCGCGCGGCCATGCCACTGAGTATTTCGGGATGGTGATGAAATAATTAATTCCAGCAGCTCACCTGATCAGGCCGCCAGGTCCGCGAACCCCAGCGTTCCGGCCCTTACACTCTCTCGTACACGTCATCGAACCGCACTATGTCGTCCTCGCCCAGATAATCGCCGTTTTGAACCTCGATAACGTGAAGCGGAATGCGGCCCGGATTCTCCAGCCTGTGCTTCATCGACATCGGGATATACGTAGATTCGTTCGGATGAACATCGATAAGCTCTTCACCCCGCGTCACCCTCGCGGTTCCGGCAACCACAACCCAGTGCTCGCTTCTGTGGTGGTGCGTCTGCAAGCTGAGCTTGGCGCCCGGATGAACCGTAAGCCGCTTGATCTGGTAGCGGGCGGTTTTTTCCAGCACAGTGTACGATCCCCACGGGCGTTCCACGGTAAGATGCGTGACATGCTCGCTGGCGTTTCGCCCGCGCAGTATATCGACAACCTTCTTTACATCCTGGGCCCTGTCTTTCGGGCAGATAAGCACTGCGTCGGGCGTCTCAACCACAACGAGGTCTTTCAGGCCGATCGTTGCGACCAGCCGCTCCGAAGCTATAACCGATGTGCCGGACGAATCGACATCCACCACATTTCCTTGAAAGATATTTCCTCGCGGGTCTTTTTCCAGCACCTCGTCCAGCGCGCTCCAACTACCCACATCTGACCAGCCGAAATCGACGGGAAGCACCACGGCGCGGTCAGTTCTCTCCATAACCGCGTAATCTATCGAGATGGACGGAAGCAGGGAGTAGCCCTCGTCGGTGACAGGCCCGTCCACAACCGCGATATGGATTGCCGGCTCGAACTTTTCCAGCTCGGCAAGAATTGCCGCCGCTTTCCAGCAGAAAATGCCGCTGTTCCAGAAGTAGTTGCCATCGGCCACATACCGCCGGGCCGTGGCGTGATCCGGTTTTTCAGCGAAACGCACCACTTTAAACACGCCGCCGCCAAGGTTTTCGCCGCCCTGAATGTAGCCGTAGCCTGTTTCCGGATGCGATGGCTTTATGCCGAAGGTCACGAGCCGCCCGTCCGCGGCAAACCATACCGCGGTCTCTACAGCCTCGCGGAACCTGGCCTCGTCGCGGATGAAGTGATCGGCGGGCATCACCAGCATTATGCCTTCCGGATCGGCCTTGACAACCTCCGCCGCAGCAAGCGCAATCGCTGGCGCGGTGTTCCGGGCCGACGGCTCGGCGATTACGGACGCGCTCCTTGAAGCGAGCATCTTCACCGCCTCGGCCTGAGCGCGCGTTGTCACGATCATCACACGTCCGCCCCGCAAAATGCGTTCGGCCCGCGTAACAGTCTCTTCAAGCATGGTGTTTCCGGAAAGCAGGCGCAACAGTTGTTTGGGCGACTCCTCGCGGCTCATCGGCCAGAAGCGCGTTCCGCTTCCTCCGGCAAGAATTACGGCGTTGATAGATGCGTTCATCCAGTCTCTCCCGGCAGTTTGCATTGATGTATTGCGGAATAGATATTATCAGACAAGACAGCCAAATAACCAAGGCGATAACATTGTCAGCCGCCCAGCCCGTTCAGCGCCCCGCCACGGACAAACATGGCGTCAACGCGCCGTTCCACATCCGGGTCTTCCACAAGCGGCGGCGCGTAGCCGGACTTGATTCTCGCGTCGATCACCAGCGTCCCCGTGCAGCCCCAATGTTTATTGTCGATGAACGAGCCGACGCCGTGAACATCGCGCGCCGGATCGGATCGCGTGAAGACCGTCCAGACGAAATTGTCTATCGTCCGCGCCGTAAATTCGCTGTCGTCCGTAACGATAATCAGCGGAAATGAATTGATCGGGTCGTCCGGCCCGAACGCGCCGCAGAACCGTTCGACAGCGTTATCATTGCTTTCGCACGGCGGGCCGGATACTGCCAGCACGCCGGGAATGGCGATGCGCGGATTCGTGAATCCATCCGGCAGATTCAGCCCGCCGGGAATTTTATCCGGCAGCTTGCGGCGTTTCGGCCCTGCGGCGGCGATAACCGCCTTCGATCCCTGATTGAACCCGCCGCCGGTGTAGTCGAGTGTGTCGATGGTTGTGCGCGTCTGGAAATGGATGTCGCGCCGCCAGTCCACGCGCTCAAGAACGTGGCGGAAAAATGCCGGTATATCATGAATATTCAGGCCCGGATCGTCCTGGCGGGCGGCAATGAAAAGATATTTCGCAAGCGAAAGCTGGCCGTGGCCCAGAATCGCGTTTGCCGACGTGAGCAGTTCCATCGGACGCCTGCGCTCGTCGTACGGCGTGTAGCGTTCGCTTCCAACCGCAAACAAAAGCGGATGAACTCCGGCGGAATCGACCGCGTGAACCGCGTGAACGCCCGGAAGAACCGTGGGAACAAGCCGTCCGGCAAGCTCGTGGATGAACGCGCCGAAGTTCGTGTCCTCCTGCGGCGGGCGGCCCACGGTGGTAAACGGCCATATCGCGCCGGTTCGATGATAAACGTTCTTCACCCGCAGCACCGGGAAATCGTGAACGAGGCTGTAGTAGCCAAGATGATCGCCGAACGGGCCTTCGGGCCGCAGCCGCTCAGGGTCGAGAACGCCGGTGATGCAGAAATCGGCCTCGGCTGGCATCGGAAGCTCATCCGGCGGAGCAACCATGCGGATGCGGTGGCCGCCCAATATTCCGGCGAAATACAGCTCCGGCATGTCTTCCGGAAGCGGCATCACGGCGGCCACGGTCAGGCTGGGAGGCCCGCCCACAAATATATTCACGCGCAAAGGCTCGCCACGCTCGATAGCCTCGGCCTGATGCACGCCTATGCCGCGATGAATCTGGTAGTGGATGCCCACCTCCTCGTTCGGCGCGTAGCTGTTGCCCGAAATCTGCACGCGGTACATGCCGATGTTCGAATGGCGCATTCCGGGATTGCGCGGGCTTTCGGAGTAGACCTGCGGAAGCGTGATGAACGCGCCGCCGTCGCGCGGCCACGATTTAAGCTGCGGCAGCCTGTCGACGGTTGTTTTGTTTGCCAGAATCGGGCCGCTTCCCACTGTTTTCGGCAGCATGTGAATCGCGCCGCGAGCCGCCGTGAAAAGTCCGGCGGGGTTTCGCGCGAACGACGCCGGATCGACCTTCACGTCAACCAGCTTTTCGATGACGCGCAGGGCGTCGCGGAAGATGAAACGCGTGCGCTCCATAGTGCCGAACAGGTTGCCGAGCATCGGAAACGCGCAGCCCTTGACCCGCGTGAAAAGAAGCGCCGGGCCGCCCGCGCGGTAAACCCGCCGCTGGATCGCGCCGATTTCGATGTTCGGATCGACCTCGTGATCTATTCGGACAAGCTGATTCGTCCGCTCAAGATCGCGGACGCATTCGGAGAGATTGCGGCAGCCCATGGCTTACGTTCCGGCGATCAAGGTCTTGTTTCCGCTGTCGTCAACGCACACAAACGTGATGTGCGTGGAGAAAATCAGCTCCTCGTCGGCCTTTTCGAGTGCGCTACGGTAAACATTCACCAGATACCCGGCCGAGGTCTTGCCCTGCTTCGCAATGTTCACTTCGAACCGCAGAATCGAGCCTTCCCGCACACTTTTGCGGAATTCCACCTTGTCGAGCGCTATCGTGACAAACCGGCAGCCCGGAAATTCAAGGCTGGCCGCGATCCATGCGACTTCGTCCACCCACTTGAGCAGATTGCCGCCAAAGAGATAGCCGAAGTGGTTCAGATGCTCAGGCATCACGAGTTTATGGTTTTCCATTCGAACATCCTCCCGTGGCATATCAATGAGGAGTTGCTTTTGAGCTAATCCCAATGTCATTTCTTACCGGCACGGCTTATAACCTAGATCACTGCTGTCCCATAGTTTAGCGTAGGGCGGCTAAAAAACAGGCATGATTTCACCGATATTTGTTATAATACGGTCACCATAACCCTTTGCAACAAAAAGGAAATCAGGCCATGTCCAATTATAGCACAGTTGTTCGCCAAGCGCGCGCCGAAGGCGGTGGCATGCCTTGAGGGAGGGGTTGAAGACGCGATGGCGGTCATGCCGCTGCCAGATAAGTATCGCGGGCGTCTCCGCAACACCAACATGCAGGAGCGGCTCAGCGAGGAAATACGCCGCCGCAAGAGAGTGATCCGGATATTCCCCAACGACAACTCGGCGTTGCGCATGATAGGGGCTTTGCTGGCCGAGCAGAACGAGAGCTGGCAGGAACGGAAGTATCTGGACATGGACGAATTCAGGGAGTGGGCGGCTACCCGCGTCGCAGCCTGAAAGCGCCCGTTCATCATCAATATGGCCGGATGGAATTTACAGCAATTTCAGGACTTGACTTTTTCCCGCTCCGCGCCCCGTATCTCCACGGCGTCGGCTGTAACGCTTTGTTGGACCTTTTCTATTTCATACCCTGACGAGGTTTATTAGCGGCTCAAAAGAATACAATGCAGGCCTTCTGCCAGATGCATCTTCTAATGTAATGATTATTTTTTTTTCTAATAGAACCCTTGTGAATCTTGCGGCTGTCGCCGTAGGTATTCCACTGGCAGCTGTAAACTTGTTGTTTCTAAATACTGGATTTGTAAATACAAAGTCTAATGCGTTAACACTCCATTTAGAAGAGAGGGCATCTGAAAATACCGTTTTCATTTCCTCGTAAAGTGACCTTATATTTTCTGCAATTGTCAGATTTCTGATTGCTTGCTGTTCAACAGCTTTCAAAAAAAATGAGCACCAACTTTCCCAATCGCCATACTCTGATACTTTTCTCATTGTGTCTATATAAAGGTCCTTATTGTCTTCCAAATATGCGCTTATGTAAAAATGTGGCTCAGATATTGTTTTTGAAGCCCATAACATTAACGTAATTAACATACGCCCAATTCGGCCATTGCCATCTTTAAAGGGATGCAGCGCTTCAAATTCAATATGCGTAAGACCAGTTTTAACTAATGCAGGATGTGTGCTGTGCTCTATGTATTGGAATAGTTTATCTAGACCTTCTTGTAGTTTCTCTGGGCTGATAGGTATGAATAATATTTTTTTCTTTAACTTGTCTGCCAGGTAGTTTTGTTCATTTTTGAACTCGCCCGGAGATTTTGTAGCCCCACGCCCAAAAGACAGTAACCGCTGGTGAATACCTTTAAGTAAAGATTTGGATAGGGGGTAACCATCTTCCATTGCTTTTTGCGTGGCTTTCAATGCCCTTTGATAAAGGATTGTTTCGATAACTTCTGACCTTACATTTGTTGAGTCCTCTGTCTCTGTGCCATGGTCAGCCTGATATTTAAGGATTTCATCCATAGTACTTACCGTGCCTTCCATGCGCGATGAGATAACAGCCTCTTGGTTGCGTAGGGGTGCCAGGAATATTTCGCTATTATGCATGTTTTTTAGCATTTGGTCATAACGAGCCACTGCATCAGTTGCTTTTATTAATGGCTCTACAAAATGCGCATAATCCAAATCCTGCGGTGGGAATTTATCGTAGTGATAGTTAACAGCATCTTCCAAATTGAGATCCATATATTACCCCCTAGTCATTTTTGACATTAAATTTACAAAAAATATTACCATAAAACTGACTAGACGTAAATAAATTTATTTTTTTTAAGCACAAAACGATAGACAAAAACCGATTCACCCCAAACCGGCTTGCCTCTCAAATAATTAAAAAAATGATAGACAACGTGATTTAAGGTTAATTTGTTAACACCAAATCCATTTGTCTATCATTTTAGAGTTGTTTTTAAACGGCAAGATAGCTAAATAGCCGCCCCGTCGCTCTCCGGCGGCGAGATACTTTCGGCCATCGGCGAATGCTTCGGCGATACCGGCTTTCGCCGAGAACGCCCGCGTGTCCTCGATCCACGAATTCATCTCGCGGCGGTCGAAACGCCACTGCCCGCCCACGCGAAAGCACGGAATGGTTTCGTTGCGGATCATGCGGTAGATCGTCTTTTCGGAAACGCTCAAAAGCTCGGCTCTATGTCTTTCACCAAAAGCTGCATGATGTCCTAAATTGTCCAGAATTGTCCATTGCTGATACATCTGATGCGGCAAGTTGGCGGGGTTGTCAACGCTGGGGTGTCAGGTGGCGCTATTGCAACCTGCATGTTTTTCAAGCACAACATACAGGTTCAGCGTGAAATACTCCTCAAGACCTGGAATGCGCCGCAGCGCGTTCACCATGAATCCGAACGGGCTTTCGCTTGCGTTTATTCCGATATGAACAATTCCAAGCCCGGAACGTTCGATCATATCGAAATAGCGTCCGGCCGTATAGCAATTGATTCCAAGCTCCCTGACAGCCGAAATCCGATGCTCCGGATTTCTTCGGTTGAAGCGATTGACCAGCCATGCTTCCGGAAACAGAAGGTGCGACCACGGGAAAAAACGTTGAAACGGCGCGTCGAGCAGTTTGTGATCGCCCCACGGCGAACTGTAAAGCGGCCCGAATCCGATATAAATCCTGCCGCCCCCGGCAAGACGCTGTTTCATGCCGGCCAGACAATCTTCGGGGATGGGGATATGCTCAAACGCCGCCTGACTGATTATGACGTCGTATTTCTGATCGGAATCGAGATCGGCAATATCGCCGCACACGAAATCGACTCTATCCGCATACGAGCCGAACTTCGACGACAGAATGTTGCGGGCGAAATCGATGTAACATCGCTCAGGATCAACGCCGCGAACGCTTGCCGCGCCGCTTGCGGCGGCATGAAAACTGACCGCGCCGTGGCCGCACCCCACATCGAGGACACGCCTGCCGGAGAAATCCACGCCGCCCCTGAATCGCGCACAGAATGCGGAAGCCTTCCGCATCCGCCAATCGAAGTATTCGGATTCCGGCAGATTCATCCGGTAATCATGGCAACGAATTACGAAACGCCCTCAGCCGGATCTCCGCCATATTCCGCTGCTCGTTCAGATACGGCGGCGCGGTCTCGATGAACCTGGCATAACTTCCGGCGGCATCACGAGCCATGCCGCGAGCGTCGTACTCGCGCGCAAGATTGAACCACGCCTCGGCGTTCCGTTGGTCGAATTCCACCGCCTTTCTGTAATGAACAAGCGCGTCATCCGGGCGGCCCGTTACAAGATACACATTGCCAAGCTGGTTGTGCGAGGCGGAATCGGCGGGCTTCAGCGCAAGCGCGCGGCGGAATGCGTCTCCGGCTTCCGCGTACCTTTCGCGGACGGCCAGTTCCGTTCCCAGATTGAACCAGGGGCGAAACTTGTCCGGCGACTTCACTGCCGCATCGTAGTGAAATGCGACCGGATCGGCCCAGGTAAGGTTGCGCTGCCATGTCGCAACGGAAAGCGCGATAAAAACCGCGATCACCGGAAACAGCACGGGCCTTCGATGTCGGACAAGTTCCTCAACACCGAAACCGGCGACAGCCGCAAGCATCGCCATCGGCAGGTACATCCGGTGCTCGAACACAAGCTCCAGATTCACCGGGCCGGATTCAAGCAGATGAAGCGCGAAGTACGCAAGAAGCGGGAATCCGTATTTAGGATGCCTTGCGGCCAGCCGCGCCGAGAACGCGGCGGCGGCCAGCATCGTCAATACCGCAAACGGTGTTGACCAGGGATCGACAAACGATGTGGAAAGCCTGAAATCGTGATCGATATTCAGCAGGGACGGCGCGGGCCACAAAAGCAGAAGCAGATAAAACCACTGAACTCGAAACTCTGTAAGAACACGCTGATAACCGGTGAAATCTCTGCCGAAAAAGCGCTCGTTCCAGCTCAATGCCAGCGGCGAGGCAAACATTGCGACCGCGATTGACGCAATCAGGACAAGCGCGACTACACCGTAATAGCGGCGGTAATCGCGGAGCATTTTCCAGTCATCACGCTTGAAACAGACCTCGTATGCCGCGATTACAAGCGGCATCACCACGGCGTTCTCCTTGCTCCCAAGCGAAAGCGCAAGAAAGATGGCGCTTGCGGCGAAGAACCGGTTGCGCGATCCGCCGGGAATCGCATTTCGGGCAGAGATATACGAGCCGAGCGAAAGCAGAAAAAATAGCGCGGCAAGCGATGTCATGCGCTGAACGACATACGTAACCGACTGAATATCGAGCGGATGGACAAGAAAAAGCGCGGCTCCCGCAAGCGCCGCCGTGCGGCCGTCGCCCGCGAACCATTCTTCGCGATTGCGCCCTTCCGCGCCCAGAAGCAGAATCAGCCAAGCCACCGCTCCGCCGGTGAGCAGATGAATCAACAGGTTCGTCCAGTGATATGCCGCCGGATTCAGTCCGGATGCCAGATGATTGAACGCAAGGCTGAGATTCGATACCGGCCTGTTTTTCACATGCGCTTCTGTAACCGCGCGTTTAATGGAGTCGGCCGATATTGCGGTCATGTGAAGCCCCGATGCCTCAACAATGTTCGGCTGATCGTCGAAATAGAAGCCGGCGCGCATTCCCGGCAGATACGCGATCACCGTCACAGCAATTACAGCAAGCCATGCAATGATCAGGCGGCGTGAATCTGTCATGCCGAAAAGAACGACAGAAAGACCGCGCCGGCAAGCATCCCGAACCAGCCGCGAAGCGCCGCGCGCGCGTAGTTGAGCCGCCTGCGCTGAAGGAAGCCGTCCGCCAGAGAAAATCCCTCGGCGCAGACAAGCGAAAACGGCAGCATTCCGGCAAGGGCATAAAATGCCTTGGCCTGACCGTAAAACGGAAGTTTGAGGTTTATGTAGACAACGCCGAACACCAAAGCGTAACCGCTCCAGAGAATTGCCAGCCGCCCGACGTCAAGATCACCGTATGCGCGCCTTGCCATCGTGACGAGACCGCCCGCAAAGAATACGGCAACAGGCGCGGCAAGCAGATACGCTGCCGACATGTAATCATAGTTCCACGGCGGACGGCTCCTGAAATAGGCCTTGCCGCCTATGTCGCCGTCGCCCCAGAATGTCGAATAGATCGAATCCCAGAAGGAATGAAACCCTGAAAAATATGGCGATTCGAACACGCGCCCGAACCGCATGAAATAGCCCGACGTATGATAGCCGGGATCCTGCCACCAACGCATTCCGGTGACTGCGTCCCAGTTTCCGACAAGCGGATTTCCATACGCCGACCAGTTGCGGATGTAGAACCAGCCCGACACCGCCGCAACAACAAGAAAAATTGTGACGACCGGCTTGAGCGCATCCGTCAGGCTGCCGGAATCCCTGTTTAATCCATGCGCCACAACAGCGGCGAGTATAACCGGAATTACCAGAAGCGCCGTGAATTTAGAAAGCAGGGCAAGGCCGCAGGACAGGCCGATAACCGCGAAGGAACGCTGTGTCACGTCACCGGACGCCGCATCGCCGGACGCAACTGTCCGCAGGGCAAGATAAAGCGACAGCGCTATCATCACAGCCGACAGCGACTCGTTCGAGGAGTAGTGGGAAATATATATATTCATCGGGATGACCGCCGCCATTGCAACCGCGAACATCCGGGCGATTGCGTTTTCAGGCATCAACAGACGCGCGGCAAGCCAGACAAGAACGATCTGGCCCGCGCCGCTCAGAAACGGAACCAACCGCGCGGCATACATAGCCTTCTCCATCGGCAGGAAAATGGACGCCAATTTTACCAGAGCCGCCGACAGCAGATAATAAAGCGGCGGCTGATACATCTCCCATCCGTCGGATGCGCGCGGAAGCGTTCCCCTCTCAAGCAGATACCGGATGTGGTCGAGATGCTCGCGCCCGTCGAATCCCAAATCTATCGGCAACCGCCCGTAATTACGGATAAAAAGTATTGCCCATAACGCAAGCGCAAGGGCAAGCACCGTTTCAGGCGTAAATCGCAGGTGCCCTATAACCGGAGGTTGCTGCAAGTTGTCACGGGCATCGGCGAAACAATTCCACCAGTACATGGCGAATGACAGCGCGAAGAACAACGCAAGCACCGGCAGCGTTGAGGCCAGCGCGGATGAGGGCGAGGGCGCGTCGGCTGCCGGATAGCTGAAATCATCATTGGCCGCAACCGCCTGCACCATCGGCCCGCCGCTCAAGGACACGCGCCACGATCTGCCGCTCGATAGCGCGGCAAGCGGGCCTTCCGCGTTCACCCAGAGGGCGGGCGGGCCGGATACGTTATTCACGCTGACAACCACGGAATTCGGCCCGGCGGCAAGGTATCCGCCCAAATCGATCTCGTGAACCCGCTTCCAATCCATTTGCCGGGCCGGATCGGCAGGAATCTCGCGGCCATTTACCCATATTCTGTAAAGCCGCATCGCCCGAAGACCTATAACCGCCCTCGCCGGAGACGATGACATGACAATATCGCTGCGGAAATCCGCAATCAGATCGACGTAATTGCCTTCGCGCAGCTTGGTCTGCTGCTCAAGCGGATAGGTAATCCATGCGGCCCGGCCATCCGGCGGCAGAAACGGAATCGTTGAATCGAACCGAGCCTTCGCCCACAGGAATGCCAGCGACGCAAGCAGGGCAAAGACCGATATGGCGGTTACTATTCTTTTTCTGGCAACAGCATCTGTCTGGCCGAAATCGATCATATTGAATTACGGGTCGCCCTTCGACGAAAGCCGCCTCAACATTTCGCGGGCGTCTGTGTTGTCCGGCGATATTTCCAGCGCCCTGGCTGCATGGGTGCGCGCTTCGCCGGTTCTGCCTAACTGTTCGAGTATAAGGCATAAATTCAACCTTGCGCCCATATCGTTCGGCTTGACCTCGATCGATTTAAGCAACAACGGAACCGCCTCATCAAGTCGTCCCTGCTGCGCCATTGCGATAGCCTTGTTATTGAGCGCGCCGATATCGTTTGGCCGCACAGCCAGAATATCGGCATACAGAAGCGCCGCATCCGCAAACCTGCCGGTTTTCATAAGCGAACCGGCAACCTTTGAATTGGCCTCAACGTAATTGACCAACACTCGGTCGGCGTAATCGGGGTTGATTCTTAGCGCTTCCTTGTAATGCGATATCGCCTCGGCATATCGTCCCCGCTCAAGCAGTGCGTCGCCAAAACCATCATGCGCCACATAGTTGCTCTTTGTAACCCTGAGCGCCTGCTCGAACAGCGTGTAGCTGTTTTTCCAGTAGCCTGTCTGATTCCATGCCACAACCGACAGCGCGGCGATGACAATAGCGGCAATCGCACCAGCCGCCCGGCGGCCCGCTTGCCGCGCGGCAAGCAGATCCGCGCCGCCCCACGAGATCATGATAAAAAGTCCGATCTGCGGAATATATGCATATCTGTCGGCCATGGCCTGTCTTCCAACCTGAACAAGCCCGATAACAGGCAGCAATGCCACAAGAAACCATACCCAGCCTGCAATCAAATAACGTTTGCCGGAACGGATAACCAAAACAGTCGTGGCCACAAGAAACAGTCCGGACAACAGCGCAGGCAGAACCGGCACAGAATTGTTGGGGTGCGGATACAGGACTGCAAGCCCGGACGGCCAGAATGTTTTCCAGATGTAAGTACAAGTTGAAATAGCGGCGTTGGCTATTCGCATTGCCGGATAGACCATATCAAGATCGGCAACAGCGCCGCCGGCCTTCTGCGCATAAAATGTCAGAAGGCTTGAAGCCATGATTATGGCAAATAACGGCAGCTTTTCCGATATCAGCGGCCTTGGGAATTGCCTGCCATCCGTAAAGTTGTCGAAGCGCTTCAGCGGCCAGTAATCCATAACCAGCAATATAAGCGGCAGCGTCACAAGCATCGGCTTCGACATGAGACCAAGCGACAAAAAGAGGGCAACCAATGCATATCGGCCTGTCGATGGAGCCTTTGTATAGCGTAAATATCCCAGCATCGTCAGCATCCAGAAGAATGCGCTCAATACATCCTTGCGCTCGGCCGCCCACGCCACAGACTCCACATGAAGCGGGTGAACCGCAAAGAGCGCAGCCACAAAAGCGCTTCGCCATGCAGCGCCTGTAGCCAGAAACAGAAACCAGAATAGCAGCAGGGAATTTACGGCATGAATCACTACATTGGTGATATGATGCCCCTTCGGATTCTCGCCGTAAACGCTGTAATCGAAAATATGCGAAAGCCAGGTGAGAGGATGCCAGTTACCCGTATATGTTGCGGTAAACGCCCAAGCCAGACTTTTGGCCGAAAAACCCTCCTGAATATCACGGTTTGCCGTAATGTATGTTCCGTCATCGTAATTGACGAACTCATGCGATGACACCTGCCCATAGATTGAAACCACGAGCAATATCAAAAGCATCATTATTATTGAGTTACGGCCTGCCATTGAATCGGGTACGCTATGCATCTATGTTATTTTCAACCAACCTGCAATACATACGGGGAACCGGTTGGATGAAAACCGGTTCCCCGCGCAATCAAGCCTGAGCCATCAGGAACAATTACTACTCATTGGACGGCTCGAACCAGGCATGAGGCGGATTCCCCATTAAACTATGGCACGTATATGTGCAATTAACAGGAAAGGCTCTTAAAGTATTGTTCGATGACGTTATCAGACCAAAATCCTCGCCGGCCATTGCCTCACCGGGCAGTGAATGACGATACCCCATCTGGTCGCGCACCATTGCCACAGGGTTACTGCTTCCATGCACGGAGTGACAGGTAACGCAACTTGCTCCCCCGGTTACTCCCTTGTAGACCCAAAATCCATCGATGGAAATATGATACCAATGAAGATTTATGCCAGGGAGTATATTGTGTGAATCATCATACGTCCTCTGTGCAATATCGTTGTTTTGATCCCTGAATCTGGTCTGTATAGAAGCCAGATAATATGGAGGGTATTGATCGCCGGGCCCATAATTGCCGTCGTACCTGCCGCCGCGCTTCACGCCAAGCACCGACTCCTTGCTCACACGGGGATAAGCGGCATGACAATCGAAACAGAGTTTAAAATCGTTCGGATTGTAGACATCGGGGATAACCGTAGGAATAGGCAGCGACATGTTGGCGGCAAACAACAGCTTATTGTCTGCGCCATGACCGTTGGCATGACAACCGGAATTGGGAGTGCCGTCACCAAGGCAGGTCACACGCTTGTCTGAGGTGAAATCACCATGACCATATTGTTTGTTCCAGTTCGCTTTGATCGTGGTGGCAGCGGTGTAGTTGCCCTGACCAAGCACCTTGCCATCAGAAAACGGAGCCATGTTTCCGGCAGCTCCATTGTCATCGTGACAGCTCAGACAGAACGCCTCGGCTGTTGACGGATCCGCTGAATCGTAAACATATATCGCACCGGTATCGGCATCCTTCAAACGGACATTGCCCTTGGAGTGCTGAGACAGATCGTGGCATTTTTCACAATCGGCAATGGTTGGAATCGCGGCTATAACATGGTGGGACGCCTTGGTGAAATCGCCGCCGGTTCCTGTCCCATTCCCGTTAGAGTCCACAATCTGTCTGCGGCTGACAACGGCTCCCTTGTGGCAGTCAAAACATACAAACGCCGCTCCACCCCAAACCGGGCTGTTGCCTCCATGACAATTTGCATTCGAACAGCGGCGCGTATTCAGGTCGTAACCGAATGAATAGGGGGCACCGGCCTGGATGTTATACTCGCCGTTTATGTGAAGCGATGGATTCGTAATGGTGACACCATTGGTAGTGGTTGCGTAGTGACATGCAGAGCATTTGAATCCGGAGGTTTCCACATGCTTCACATGGCTGTTTGTCTTGATACTGCCGTTGGTGTAATCCGGCATGGCAACAGTATTGCCCTGCACATAGGTTCCGTGACAACCACTGCAATTGAGCGTCTGCCCCCAGGCAGGATTGTGAAATGCCCCGCCAACGCTCTTCGTTCCATCGCTATGGCAATATATGTTCGAGCATGTTTTACTGCCGGCAGCCTGATACAGGTCACCGCCTGAACTCGTCGGCCCCCATGCCACGTCGAACACCTTGTTCAAATGCTTTGACTTGTCCTTGACAGTTCGATTGTCGCTGACCGTATCGTTATGACACTCGACACAACCTTTGCGTCCGACCCGAACATGCTTATCGTGGCTCCCGGAGCTCATTGTGAGGGAAGCAGAAGCGTCATTCTTGTGACAAAATGTGCAATCGGAAGGAACAGCCGACTCGCCCCATTTCGTGGTTCCGGCAACACCGTTTGCCGATCCTCCGCGTCCATCACTGTGACAATAAATTGCCGAACAATTTCCGTATCCATCGCCTGGTGTAGTACTTCCACTATATGAAGCACTCCCCAGATTAAGCCCGTTTTTATCTATGATCGAGCCGCTGAACACGTTTATTGCATCATTAACGTGCAGAATGCCCGATCCGTTATGCCCGTGGCACGTCTCGCAGTTGAAACGAGATCCATAACCGGAAGCAGCCACATGCTTTGCATGACTGCCGCTGTCCATGAGTGACGCCGGGTCGCCATCCACACCATTGCCCTTATGGCAACTTCCGCACTTGACAGAATCCGCACTGCCCCACAGCGGCCTTTTGTATTCATCCTGCGCACCGGTAAGCGCCAAACCGCCAGGCTTCTGTACTATGGAATGACAGCTTGCATTGCTGCAGTAGCCATATCCGTTTCCACGCGCGCCATCAGCCCTTGTGATGCCGTCACCCAATGAGTAGTTCCAAACGGGAACGTCGATAACGCCATTGAGATGCACATTACCGTTATGACAACGCGAACACGCTATCGCCGCACCCGTCACATGCTTCACATGGCTGCCGGATGCGATTTTCGGCCTGACAGTCGAGCCGTCTCCGCCATGGCAGGAGCCGCATTCACCGCTTGCTTTATCGCCCCAGTCGGGTGTCGAATAAACCGGTGTTGCCGACATGCCGTTAGCCGACTGGCCGGAACTGTGGCAATAGATATTGGAGCATTCCTGTTTATCCGATGTATTCATAGTGACACTGGCCACATAACTGTACGGAGCGCCGCTGGCGAATGGCTTGCCGTCGTATCCGCCGCCATCGGCAATGCCGCTGAAGGAGATCGTTAAAATGCCGTTGGGCATGACAAAGCCGTCATGACAATTCTGACAATCGAAACCGTAATCCACGACATGACGCCTGTGCTGACCGAGCGGATGCCCGGTGGGAGGATTCAGCATGTCGGATCCGTCATCACGTATGGGGGCACCCACAGATTCCTTGCTTCCATGACACCCCTCACAGGAAACCTTGAATCCGTTCAGCTTGTTGTGGCAACCGGCACAATTTTCACGTCCTGTCACACCATATGCATGAGGATTGCTCCATTCAAGCCCGACAGCCTGACATGCGGACTGTGTTGTGTATTGAGGGTCCTGACATAGCCAGTTGGTCCACTTTTTCCCTGCGGCCTGACACGTTGACTGTGTTTTATATTGAGAGTCGGTGCAGCTCCAGTTTGTCCAGGTGCCGCCATTCGTTTCGCATGAAGACTTGCTGGTATATTGCCCCTGCCCAACGGCACAATACCATTTGATCCATTTCGCTCCGGCTGCGGTGCATGTTGATTCGCTGGCATAGTTAAGATTCGTGCACATGCTGCCGTCACTGCGAAAGAAACGCAACTTGGTGTGGCAAACCTGACAGATACCATTTACTGTCGAGTCTCCGTCATTATCGACAAAAGAATAGTTTGTGTTCGCCCCGGTATTATCGAAGAACTTGACATCAGAGCCATTCACATCCACATGCTTGACATTCTTCCCATAAAACAAATTCATCTCCGATTGAACAGGCAAGCCGGATGCATTACCACGGACAGTAATTGAACTGGCTCCGTTACTCAGAATCTTGAAAAACTCCTCGGTGGCCAGATTCCTAATGGTATAACCCGTCCAGTCCTTGAATTCCTGATCCCACGCATATGACTGCCCTGACAGGTTTTTCCAGACTGTAATCAGCGAAGTGTTCTTGTTCTGATCATAGGTTATTGAAGGCGTTGCAGCGACATAGGCTTTCAATATTACACTACCAGTCCATAAAGCCTGCTTCTGGTTATGGTGTTCGTGGCAATCACGGCAACCCTTTGTCCAAACACCATATTTTGTACCAAGGATGGTAGACGAATGAGTCTCCTTCATCGGCGCGTCTATGTCGTTATGGCAGGTCCAACAGACCTTGTTTACCCTTGTGTCATCCTGGTCATTCTGCGTATTATTCCAAAACGGCATCGTACCGGTAAGCACCCAATGACACTTTCCGCAAACAATATCGTTTGTTTTATTATGCGGCGCATCCGTGACAGCCGCAACTTCCCCGCGAATCACAAACAGCCCGACAGACAGAAAAAACAGAGATAAAATAACTCGCAAGCGACGATCCATTTTTGCTCCCCTCCCACTAAAATCCGGGAAATACGATCTCTCCGAAATCGCAAAACTCTCACAGGGCTGGCTCAATCGACAGACCCCCATAAATTAAAGCAATTTCCGTGCAACCAGAATACACGCAGATATCAAGATGTTAAGCAACACTCATAATGACAGCCAAACATGCAAGTGCGTCATATTGCTCATGGTGCGCGAAATGCAACACGTTTATGCTCGCTCACCGGCAAGAGAGTAAACCGGATCACATCAAGACAACATCAAAACTTGATTCTTGCAATTTATGATGCAGGACTCGCGGACGAATAGCTCTCGCGGACGACCTCGGTGATGCGATTGCCGCCGTCCACCTTGATAATTGCAGGATGATACGCCTTCAGTTCGTCATCTGTAAGATACTCATAACAAAAAATAATCACCCGGTCGCCCGGCACGCCCTTTCTGGCAGTGGGCCCGTTCAGGCATACAACCCCCGATCCATACTCGCCTGGGATCACATACGTCTCGAAACGCTCTCCATTGTTAAGGTTGCTGATGACAACCTGCTCGTAGGGGAGCATTCCGGCCTTCTCCATAAGCAGGGTATCGAGCGTCAGGCTGCCCTCGTATTCCAGGTTCGATTCAGTAACAGTGGCGCGATGCACCTTGCACCGCAACATGCATCTAAGCACAATACTCTCCTAATCCTGCCCGATGATCTTCGGAACACGGTAGCATCCGGACGAAGCATCCGGAGCGTTTGCCAGAATGGATTCGCGGGCAACGGAACCGGTTTCGATGTCATCGCGAAACACGTTCCGCATTCCAAGCACATGCGCCGTCGGCTGAACACTGTCTGTGCTGATCTTGTTCAGCTTTTCGACATAAGAAAGAATGTTGCCGATCTGGGATGCAAAGCGTTCCATTTCGTCATCCTTCAGATCGAGACGGGCCAGCAATGCGATATGTTGAATTTCAGATATTTTCATAACAGGATTGGGAGGCGAACGGGAAGCGCAAGCCCCTGACTATATAACCTCAAGATTCGCAAACTTAAGTGCAAGCCTTTTCACTCCCACGCTCGAAAAATTCACCGTTATCTTGGCTGCGTCGCCATCGCCCACGAAGTCGCGAACCACGCCCGTTCCCCATGTTATGTGGCGAACCCTCGCACCCACAGGAAATGGCAGAATGGTTCCATGCATTCTGGGCAGCACCGGCGGTTCGGCCACCTCCCGTCGCACAGCCCGCTCGATGACAAGACATAGATCGGCAGGGATTTCCTTCAGGAAACGTGACGGCTCCTGTGCCTGCACTCGCGCGTAAAACCTGCGGCTTGCCGCGCCGGAAAGAAAAAGCATGTCGCAAGATCGGGTCATCCCGGTATAAAGAAGCCGCTTTTCACGCTCGATCAATTCGGGATCGTCCTTGCACGCATGAGAGTTCGGAAGCAACCCTTCCTCAAGACCGGTGACATAAACAACAGGAAACTCGAGCCCGCCGGCCTCCTGGAATGTCATCACCGTCACGGCTTCCGCCGCTTTCGCCCCGTCCGAGAGCGCCACAACAGAGACATGATCCAGAAACTCATCGAGCGTCCTGTCGCCCGCGGCCTCTATCAGCGCATTGACGTTCGCAGTCTTGACCGCCCCGGATTTATCCTGCGACAACCATTCCATATAACCGGATTCGTCGAGCAGCTTTTTCAGAATCTCCCCGGCAACCGCATCCGACTTGCCAAAAGACTGCACCAGCTCTATTAAATTCCGCACCTTGACCTGCGACTTACGCGCTCTCGATGTCCGCTTGAGTGTCTCAAACAGGCTTGTGCCGTCACGCCGGGCAGACTCGCAAGTTTTTCCGATCGCCGTCTCTCCCATGCCGCGCGGGGGGCTGTTGATGATACGACGCAGACTCACGGAATCGTTGGGGTTCAGCACCACCCTTGCATACGCAAGAGCGTCCTTGACCTCGGGCTTCTGGTAGAACATGAAGGCGGACGGCGCATAATACGGGATGTCCTCCCGCCGGAAAGCCTCCTCGATCGGGCGGAGCTGCATTCCCAAACGATAGAGAACGCAGAAATCGGAATAGCCGTACTTGCCTGAAAGATAAAGCTCCCTTATCCCGTGAGCGACATGAGCGGCCTCCTCGTTCTCCGTGGCGGCATGAAAATATACCGGCCTGGCTCCGGACTGACGAACCGCTTTAAGCGGCTTCACGCCTTTTTTTGCTGTTCCGTTGCCGATAACGGCGCCAACCACATTGCTGATGCAGGGGGTGCTGCGGTAGTTGCTATCCGGGCGAAAAACACGGGCAGAACGATAATCCTTGCGGAAACGCTCAACATGATCCGCGCACGAACAGGACTGCCCGCCAAGCCATTGATTGGTGTCGGCAGCAACCATGATATTGCCGTTATTCCCGGAAAGCAGTTTGACCAGACGATATTGGGCAGGTGTCACCGCCTGGAAATCGTCGACCATTACATGCCTTGACTGCCTTCTGTAACGATCGAGAACGTCCGGACGCTCTTCGAGAAGCCTCACGGAGTTCATCACCAGATCGTCGTAGTCCATGGTGTTGTTTTTCCGCAGCTCGCCCTGATAGCGCATGTACACCTTGGCCAGCTTCTCCTCAAAGCCAAAACTTCCGCCGCCTTCCAGGAAACGTTCAGGCGTAACCATGTCTGCCTTAAGGGAACTTATGCGTCCGGCGATACCGCGAAAAAGCGCCTCATGTATCTTGAATTCCTTCAGAATCGACCTTATAAGGCAGAACCTGTCGTCGTAGTCGTAGATGATGAAATCCCTGCTGAAACCGATCGATTCGCATTCATCCCTCAATATCCAGCGGCAAAGCGCCTGAATAGTATCCATGCGCAGCATTTCCGATACGGAAGCTCCGGCAACCTTGTCGACCAGAGCTTTCATGCACGAGGCCGCCCTTCTGGTGAGGGCAAGCGTAATCACCTCATCGGAGGATAGATCGCCGGAATTGACCAGCATGAGATGCCGGAGCGCCAATATGCGGGTCTTGCCGCTGCCGGCGCCAGAAATAACCAATGCGGGACCGCCCTGATGCATCAGGGCTTCCAGTTGAGACTGACTGTGTCCTTCAAGAAATGAATGCTTCAATTTTATGACTGCTCCAAAAAACGAAATCAATCTACTCCACTGTCACGCTTTTGGCCAAGTTCCGCGGCTGATCCACATCACAGCCCCTGAGCACCGCTATGTGATAAGCAATAAGCTGAAGCGGCAGCGAAAAAAGAAGCGGCGCAAGAAGCGGATGCGATCTCGGTATCGCGAAGACGTCCTTTGCCTTGCCGCCCAGTTTCGAACCTGCTCCTGTTGCAGCGTCGGTTTCGGCTCCATCCTCGACGCAGATGGCGATTATCTGACCGCCGCGGCTGCGCGCTTCCTCTATATTACCAAGTATCTTCAGGAAAGAGCCATCCCCCGGCGCAAGCACTACCACCGGCAGTTCCTCGTCTATAAGCGCGATAGGCCCGTGTTTCATCTCACCCGCCGGATAACCCTCGGCATGTATGTATGAAATTTCCTTGAGCTTCAGCGCTCCCTCCAGCGCCACCGGATAGTTCAAGCCACGCGCAAGATAGAGGAAATCGGACGACTTGAAGTAGCGCCGCGACATGTCGGCAATCTCAGCCTCGCGATGAAGGATGTTCTCCATCTGGTGCGGAATGGCAATAAGACCGTTCAGAAGCTCAAGCGCCTGCTCGCGCGAAAACGTTCCGCGAGCCTCGCCCATAGAAAGCGCAAGCATATAAAGCGCGGCAAGCTGCGATGTGAACGCCTTTGTGGAGGCAACGCCTATTTCCGGGCCGGCATGGGTGTATATCACGGCGTCGGCCTCGCGCGCCGAACTGCTGCCCACGACATTGCAGATGCTCAAGACCCTGGCTCCGCGCCGCCTGGCCTCCTTCTGGGCGGCAAGCGTGTCGGCGGTCTCGCCCGACTGCGTGATCGCCACGAAAAGATCGCCCGGCCCGATGATCGGGTCGCGATAGCGGAATTCCGAAGCTATGTCGGTTTCGGCCCCGATGCGGGCGACGGATTCCAATAGATACTTGCCGACAAGACCAGCGTGCCACGACGTGCCGCAGGCAACCAGAAAGACCTTGCGCACATCGGCCAGCATCTCCTTTGCGAATCCTATCTCCTCGAAGTTGATGCCGCCTGTCTCAAGCGAAAACCGTCCGCGAATGGTATCCATGACCGTGCGCGGCTGCTCGAAGATCTCCTTCAGCATGAAGTGTCTATAGCCGCCCTTTTCGGCCATGGCCGGGCTCCATGTTATCTTCTCGACCTTCGCCTCAACCGGATTGCCCTCGAAGTCGGTAATCGAAACGCCGTCTGCCGTGAGAACCGCCATCTGGCGGTCGTGCAGAATGATCACATCCCTTGTGTGGTTCAACAGCGCCGGGATGTCGGAGGCAAGCAGGTATTCGCCCTCGCCCAGGCCCACAACCAGCGGGCTTTCCTTCTTTGCCGCCACAATCTTTCCCGGCTCGCGGTCGCTCATCACGCCGATGGCGAACGACCCTTCAGCCTCATTCACCGCTATGCGGACAGCCGCTTCAATCGACAGCAGCGATGGGTTCTGCTCGTAATGATAAGAAATCAGGGCGCTCAGAACCTCCGAATCGGTATCGGAACTGAACTCGTAACCAAGCTTTTTCAATCGGCTCTTGAGCGACATGTAGTTTTCCACGATGCCGTTATGCACTATCACCACGTTCCGCACACGATGCGGATGAGCGTTCGCCTCGGTCGGACCGCCGTGGGTGGCCCACCGCGTGTGGCCAAGCCCTATGGAACTGGCCAGCTTCTCGCCGCCCACAAGCGACTCAAGCTCGCGGATTTTGCCGACACATCTACGCACATCGAAGCCGGTATCGGCTGGAAAAACTATTCCGGCGGAATCGTAGCCCCTATATTCAAGCTTTTTCAGACCATCTATAAGAATTGGAACCGCGTTACGATTGCCGATGTATCCTATTATTCCGCACATAGCACATGTTCAAGCGGTCAGTACCAAGGCAACTGCCGCCATCCTCCTGATGTTATTTTGCTCATTTATTGCTGTTCGAATCGGCCTTTTTCAAGGCACTGTCGGCCATCTGGGCCTTTTTCAAGGCACAGTCGGCCATCTGGGCCTTTCTCAAGGCACAGTCGGCCATCTGGGCCTTTCTCAAGGCCCAGTCGGCTATATTCCTCTGCCTTACCCGGCTGATCGCAAGCGCGCCCGGCGGCACATCGGCTGTTATTGTCGATCCAGCCCCAACGTAAGCTCCCTCGCCCACGGTGACCGGCGCAACGAGCTGTGTGTCGCTTCCTATGAAAACGCCCTCGCCTATCGTTGTTTTGTGCTTTTTCTTTCCGTCGTAGTTGCAGGTTATCGTTCCCGCGCCGATGTTCACGTTTCTGCCGATCTGCGCGTCGCCAAGATAGCTCAGATGCGACGCCTTGGCTCCTTCCTCCATCACAGCTTTTTTCAGCTCCACGAAGTTTCCTACCTTCACATCCTTTTTGAGCACTGTTCCCGGCCTTATATGCGCGAACGGGCCGACCGAGCATCCGTCGCCCACGATGCTTTCCTCTATAAGCGTACAGTCCTTCACCTTCACACCGTCGCCGATAACAGCGTCAATCAGCCGAACGCCCGGATAGATAACGCAGCCCTCGCCGATGCTTGAAGCACCCTCGATCACCACATTCGGATAGATGACGGTATCGCGCCCGACGGCAATGCCCGGCTGAATGAACGCGCTTTCCGGATGCATCACGGTAACGCCTGAGTCCATAAGACCGCTCAGCATCCTGCGGCGTAGAATGTCCGCCGATCCCGCAAGCTCGCGCCTGCTGTTCACGCCGAAGAGGTCTTCCTCGTCAACCACGTATCCGCCCACCCTCATCCCGGCTGAAACCGCAAGCCCAACCATGTCGGTGAGATAATATTCGCCCGCGGCGTTATCGTTCGTGATCCGCTCCAGAAGCGGCAGGATCTCCGGTTCGATAACATATATGCCGCCGTTTACTTCTGTTATTGCAAGCTGTTGCGGCGTTGCGTCCTTCTTCTCCACAATGCCCAGAATGCGCGAGCCGTCCCGGATTATGCGCCCGTAGGAGCCGGGAGTGTCTGTTATGAAAGTGCCGACGGTAAGGGCGTTTTTCGATTTCCTGTGCGCGGCTATGAAATCCCTCAGGGTTTCGGTTCTGATAAGCGGCATGTCGCCGTTTATCACCAGAATAATGCCGTCGAAGCCGCGGATCGGCTCCAGCCCGGTCTTGAAGGCGTCGGCGGTTCCCAGCATCTGCCTCTGCGTGGCAAAGACAAGTCCTCGCTCGGAGCTGAACGCCGCCTCCACCTTGTCGCCCTGATGGCCTACAACAACGGATATTACAGACGGCTTTAGCGGTTTCACCGCGGAAAGCGGCCAGGAAAGCATCGGCCGTCCAAGAATGGGGTGCAACACCTTTGCCATGCCGGATTTCATGCGTGTTCCAAGCCCGGCGGCAAGAACTACGGCGGCAAGTTTTTTCATGTCCCGTTATTCATGCTCTTGATACTCATTCAGCTCCTCCGTTTATATATGTATTCGGCTGAAATGTTTCATGGATTTGCTATTCTACAACTAAAACCTGACTGATTGCATCAGCCGCGGAAAAAAGCCCGCCTTCCGAAATCGAAAGGCGGGCCGCAATAAGGCGCTGTCTTATACTGTTACTTCTTGCCGTGTTCGGCGCGAAGCTTTTCGGCCTCGTCCTTGATCTTCTGAAGCGTCTCCTTCATCGGAGCCCAGCCGTACCAGTGCATGTAGTCGGGGTTCATGTGAAACGCGCCCTGGAACGCCCTCATGCGGTATTCAAGAAACATCACATACAGATCCTGCTCAACAGAGCTTTTCGCCTCGTAGAACTGAAGCAGGTCAGGCGCTGTAGTCCATCCGGCCGGTTTTTTCAGAATGCCGTCGCGATAGAGACCCTGCACCACGCGAATGGCCTCGGCCATGATCTTGTCAACGTCCTTCACCACGGCGTCGCCCGCGTCGAGCTGGCTCTTGGCGTATGCCTTGCCGTGGCACTGGGCGCAAACGGCGGTCATCTTGTCGCGCTCCTTCTGAAACTCCTCCTTTGTAAGACGCGCAACGCGGCCTGCCTTGACCACATCCAGCCTGCCTGTCGCGCCGCCCTTTTCATCGAGCACGCCAAGCGCCTGAAGAATCGCCACGCGGTCGTTCAGCCAGTCTTTGTCATCTTCCGGAAGCCGCAGCGCGAGAAATCCCCACGAGGTGAGAACATTGTGATCGCCGCCCTGCATGTGGCAGGTCTGGCATGTGGGAGCGCGCTTGCCGCCCTTGCCCTCGACCTGCCAGATGGTTCCGTGCTTCGAGGTTGACCACATCTCCCACTGCGGATGATCGAATCCCATGTGGCATGTCATGCATGCGCGCGGATCCTGAGCCTCCGACTTCTTGAACGAATGGCGCGTGTGGCACGAATCGCACTGGGCATGTCCGTAGCGATAAGCCGATTTTTCGGCGTCGCCCTTGGCTCCGATCTTGTGGCAGCCGGAACATCCCTTGTAGCCCTCGCCGCTTACGCCCTTGGGCTGATGCCCCCACATCGGCATGGCGCCGGATGCCACCCATGCCAGATTATGCTTGCCGCCCTTGAACTGCCCGGCCTGTTTTGAATGGCATCCGGCGCAGGTGTCCGGCGTCGGCATCGTCGCCAGATTCGCGTCGTCCATTTTCGTGTGTTTCGATCCGTGGCATGTGGAGCAATCGACGCCCTTCTTCGACATCTTGCCCTCCAGATACTGCTCGACAACCCCCGGGGTAACCTTCGTGTGGCAGGCAACGCAGGCGCTGCCGCCCTTCGCGGCCCATGCCGCCCCAGACATCATGAATACCGCCGCAAGCACAAACGCCGCCTTCCATAACGTTCTTCCCATCTGAATCCTCCTTGAACAACCGCGCGTTCTTACCGGTGAATACCGGCACCACCCCCCAACCACTCCACGGCCCCATCATACTCCGGGATATTCTACGCAGCCAGTTTTTTTGCGGCTATGACATGGATCATAAACGCGCTCAAGGATATCCTTGTCCCTACCGGGTACTTACCGAAAAGAACGAACGAAGAACTGCCGACAGACAAAAAGAGTGGGATTGGAGGGGCAACGAGCGGTTATGGTAGAAGCTTTACAAGCGCGGCAATGGCGGCGGCCTGGGCAACGAGCATGGCCGCAACCCATTTGATGATCTCGGAGGTAATTTCAGCCCTGGTTTTCGCAAGGGCTTCATCGAGGTCTTTTTTGGTAACAAGCCGATCTTCGACGACCTCCTTGAACACCTCGGCGAGTTCCCTCGCCGCCTTCTCGTCAAAGTTGGCGGTTCTGAGGCGTTCGTATAATTTGAGAGTGTCGATGGCTGTTGTCATGATCGAAATTATACCATATGGGTACGCTTATGAATGAGTTCGCCATGAGGCGGTACAAACCGCCCTACTCCGCCCTCAGCGCCTCAACCGGATCGAAGTTCGCGGCCCGACGGGCCGGAAGAATTCCGGCCATCAATCCGATAACAACCGCCAGCGCCTCGGCGGCCACGGCGTATGACCACGGCGTTTTCACAGGCAGGGCGGGAAGCGCGGCGTGAAGCGCCTGCGCCCCTACCGCTCCGGCAAACAGTCCTGCCAGCCCGCCGGCCGCCGCAAGCAGAATCGTCTCGCCAAGAAAAATAACCAGAATGCTGCGCTTCGTTGCGCCGAGCGCCCGCAGAAGTCCGATTTCGGCTGTGCGTTCTCGCACCGATATTGTCATGATCGTAAGGATGCCGACGCCGCCCACGAAAAGCGATATGCCGCCAAGCGCGCCGACAGCAAAAGTGAGCACGCCAAGCACCGAGCCCAGCACGTCCAGCATCTCCTGCTGGGTGACGATGGTGAAATCATCGCGCCCGTGGCGCGCCTTCAAGATGCGGCGCACGCTTCCCACAACCTCGTCCACCGGCGCGCCCTCGCGGTATAGAAGGTCGATTTCCATGAGGCCTGTTCTGTTGAAAAGCTCAAGCGCGCGGCCGGCCGGAATGAAAACCGAGTCGTCGAGGTCTATGCCAAGAAACTGGCCCTTCGGCTCCATCGCGCCTATAACGCGGTATCGGTCGCCGCCAACCCTCAGGAGCGCGCCTATGGGGCTTTCATTGCCGAAAAGCTCGGTCTTCATCTTGCTTCCAAGCACGGCAAAGGCGCGTGCCGCGCGCTGATCGTCCGGCGGCAGAAAGCGGCCTGTTGCCGGAAACGATGTGTACGCCGTGGGAAACTCCGGCCCAACGCCCATCACTATGCCGCGCCGCGATCGGCCGGCGGCTTTCATCTCGGCGTTGCCCTGAACGAACGGAACCACCGCCTTGCCGTATGCCGCCTGCTTCATGGCGTCGGCGTCTTCCAGCGTGAGCGGGCGAACCGTGCCGATAATGCCAAGCGGAACGCCGTGCGTGGACGACTTGCCCGGATTCACGCCCACAAGGTTCGTGCCGAACTGCGTGAATTCCTTCAGAACATATTGATGAACGCCCTCACCGATGGACGTCAAGAGCACAACCGCCGCAATGCCGACAGCGATTCCGAGCGCTGTCAGGCCGCTGCGAAGGCGGTGCGCCAGAACGGCGGAGGTGGAAAAGCGTATGAGTTCGCTAAATTGCATGATGTTTCACCAATCACCAACTGTTCGGCAGCCGCCGGGCCACATCAGCATATAACGCGCACAGTCAAGCGTGCCGCCCGATTTCGCCTCAAGCTGAAGCATCTTATTGTAACATGCCGGGAATAGATGGTTATTTCACATTGCAGCCAACCGGAATGCCGGGCGTCGCAAGTGTGGTGAAAGTAAGGCGTGTCGATTTTCCGTGAAAACATTCCGTGAAAGCGCCCTTGCCTTCGGCTGACACTCTTGATAGCATTCACTAACAACAGAGTCACTTTTGGAGTGTTCCGGAAAGGCGAAACAGTGCATGACGAAGGATGAAATCAGTCGCTATCTTGTTCAGCTAAATGAAGAACTGGCATCTATGGAAGTTACCGGAGAAATTTGTTTGTACGGCGGGGCGGTGATGTGTCTTGTGTTTGATGCCCGGCCAGCCACGAAGGATGTCGATGCCGTCTTCAGGCCGGCAAGTGAGATACGGCTTGCAGCCAAGCGGGTGGCGGAACATAATCGGCTACCGGAAGACTGGCTGAACGACGGAGTCAAAGGGTTCCTTTCCGGCAGGGAAGATACCATGATTCTAGCCGAGCATTCCAATTTGCTGGTATATCATGCCGATCCGCGCTATCTTCTGGCCATGAAGGTAATTGCCGCCAGAGTCGATCTGGATCGAAAGGACATGGAGTTTCTTATCGATATGCTGAAAATCAAAACATCGGAAGAGGTGTTCCAAATTGTCGAGGGCTATTACCCCCATCGACGCATAAAACCGGCCACGCAGTTTGCCGTCGAGGAGCTGTTCAACCCGTGAAGCCGCTTTGCGCCTACAAAGACGAAATGCTGCAAGCAATGGGCGGCCACTGGGAAGTGCCGTTCAGGCAGTTCGTGGACGATTTTCGCAGAGAGCGCGATCTGCCGGCAATTGCCGCGCCAACACAGAGCGGCAACCCAAGGGTGGACGCTCTCCTTGCCTCAACCATCGAGTATATCTGCCATGAACTAGGACTTGAAAACCCTGCCTGGACATGGGACGTTCCAGCCCTCGCACAGCCATGGTTCGTATCCGGTTTTGAAAACCTGAAGGCAATAAGCATCGTGGAAAGCCCGGTTCAGTTCCGCAGGCGGCTGATATTTACATTGAAAAATGTCCTGGATCGGGTCTGAAGCCGGTTTGCAAGCGTTTCATGGCCTTCACCTCACCTTGCCTGTTTCGCAAGCACCGCCCTAACGCGTGATGAAACCGCGTTGATTTCATCACGTTCCATGACAGCAACCGCGAATATGTTGCCGTCGCGTTTGCCGTAGCGGCTGATTGTCGCATTCACGAGCGACTCGTCGGCGGCGGTTTTCACAACCCGCGCCACGCGGCTGCGGCACGCTTCGCCGCCTGATGAGCCTGAGCAGAAATCGGCAAGCATCAACTTTTCTATCCGGACGCGAATCTGTTCGGCAAGCTCGCGCCGTGCAAGTGACGCCGCCTTGCGCCGGGCTGTATCCTCCCCGGCATTCTCCGCGGCGTCACCAACACCAACCATCAATATTCCCGCGTCATACTCGCGCCGCACATCGCCATATGGGTCTGCCGTTGCACACGACAAAACCAGAGCAAGCGAAACAAGCGGCAATAGCCGGAATCGGCGCATTTCTACGCCTTGGCCGTAGCGTCCTGAAGCACTTTCGCGACAATGGCCCTCTTTCGCGACTTTTCGTCCTTCACAAAAAACGTGAGCGTCGAGCCCAGAAGCAGCATTATTCCGGCCAGCAGAAACGCCGACGAGAACGTTCCAGTGGCAGTTGCGAGGCGCTCCGAAGCCTTGCTCATCACGAATCCGCCCACTCCCCAGGCTGTAAACAGGACGCCGTAATTCATGCCGAAGTTTTTTATTCCCCACATGTCCTTGGCAAACGACGGGAAAAGCGACAGATTCGCGCCGTAGTTGAAACCGATCGCGGCTGAAAGAAGCACCAGAAGCGCGGTTATGGCGGCCGATGCGCCGGTGGCTCCGGTAATGGGAATGGCGGCGAACATCAGCATCGCCTGAATCGTGAAGACGATGCCCAGCGTTTTTGGGCGGCCAATCTTGTCGGATAGCGTGCCTGCCGCGATGCGCCCGCCGGCGTTGCCCACAGCAAGCATGACTACCGCGAAAAACGCGTTTGCTCCCATGCTCTTCTGCGCCATGCCCGCAACGCTTCCGATAACCATCAGACCGGCTCCGGCCCCGATGAAATAGAGCAGCCAAAGCAGCCAGAACGACGAGGTTCTCAGCATCTCGCCCGGACTGGAGTTCACATCCTCGAACGTGGCGCGCGCCTGCGCGTTCAGCGGAGACGGCGAACGCCTGCATTCAAATCCATGCGGCACATAGCCCGGCGGCGGATTGACAAGAAACGTGGAAAGCAGGCAGACAACTATCGCAAACGCAACGCCGAAGAACATCATCGCGCCCTGCACGCCCCACGAGGCAACAAGATATTTCGAGAGCGGCGCGATGTAGACCGACGCGAGCCCGAAGCCCGAAACCACAATGCCGGCGATCTTGCCGGTCTTGTTCGGCGGAAACCACTTGATTGCCGGCGGCGTGGCCGACGAATAGCCAAACGCTATGCCGATGCCCGCAAGCACGCCGAAGCCCAGAACCCAGCTTGTGTAATCGGTGGTGCGCGAGATCCAGAGCAGGCCGGCGCCAACCATGACGCCTCCCGCTGCCGCCGTAAGGCGTGGGCCGAACTTGTCCTGACACCTGCCTGCAAGAATCATCGAGAAGGCAAACACAAGGCAGCAGACAGCGTATGGATCGTTGATCGATGCGGCGTCCCAGTTGAAAGCGCCCGCTCCGCCCTGTTCGATCGAATGCTTGATGGCGCTCTTGAATATGCTCCAGGTGTAGAGCACGCCGAGGGCGAGGTTGATGCCTGTCGCCGCGGCGGTTACCGTGTAGCCCTTGCTTGCTGACTGCGTCTCCATAGGTGCTTTCCTCCACATAGGCCGATTTTCGTCGGGAAGCCAGGTTTTCGAAACCGTCTTATATCATCGGCGGATGGGGATGGAATAATTAGGGGGTATCCGAAATTTCCGCCATGATCCCTGCCGTGGCGCGCAATTTGCAAATATAATTACTTGGGCAATTTCATGATGTGGGGTAACCCTCCTGAAAGGTTGACGTTTTTCCTTTCCGGGGGCAACCTTAATCAATTGATATCTCGCCGTATGCGTGGTTTGCCGCAACCGGCCAAGGGGAACGCATGAAAATAAACAGATTTTACGTATGGATCACGGCTATTCTGATCGGGCTGGTCTGCATCCTTCCGATTGCCGGTGCCGTGACTCTGGACGCGCCTCACAGCGACACCAACGGTATCTCGTGCGGCAGGTGTCATTACACATCGACCGCGTTCCCGCTTGCCGTCTTCACGGACGAGGACGACACCGCGAACAACCGCATATGCTGGAACTGCCACAACGACGCCGATTCCTCCATGGCCGAAACCCACTCTTCCGTCACGCTCGGCGCGAAGTACAGGTTCGGCAGCGTTGCATGGCCCGACCCCACAAGCGGAATGGGCGGCTGGTCGGTGCAGTGCACCGACTGCCACGACCCGCACGAGCAGGCTCAGTACCGGTTCTACGGCGGCGCGGCAGCCGGGCTGGTAAGCGGCGTTACGGTGTCGGCAAACCCGTACGATTCCGCGCGGAACGCAACCACGCTCACGGTTAACCCGACAGCCGGGCGAATCTCGGATTGGGGAACGAACCGATGGGCCGGTTACATCCTCTTTTTCACCGGGCCTCAGAGCAGCGGCTCCATGCGTATACTTTCGAGCGAAACCGCCACAGGCGGCGAAAAGCTCCTGACGGTTGAAGGCGACGCCTCGGCTCTTGCGAACGAAGGCTTCGCTATCGCCTACGGCAAGATGATAAAAAGCAGCATCGGCGGCCAGACGGTGCGGTTCTTCGGGCACGAGAAGTCGGGCGACGGAACCGATTATTCGTTTGCGGACACGAGCGGCTCAACCCATTCCGGCGTCTGCGAGACATGCCATGTACGCACAACCGCTTTCAAATCCGACGGAACCGGAACGCACAACTACGGCGTAAAAAGCGGGGATAACTGCGTCTTCTGTCATGTTGCACAAAACGCCTTCAAGCCCGCCGATGCCTTGAAAAACTTCTCCGGCTCGCCGCTTGTTTCGATCGCGCTGACGCCCCCGGCTCCGGCGGTATTCGCCGGGCAAACGTTGCAGTTCAGCGCAACCGGAACCTTTGCCGACGGCACGGCAGCCGACATATCCGGATCGGTCTTCTGGAGTTCCTCAAGCACCGCAACGGCAACCATCGACAGAGGCGGGCTTGCCGCAGCCGTCGCGGCTGGCTCAAGCACGATCATGGCCGCGTCGGGCAATATTTCCGGAAACACTACGCTCACTGTGACACAGCCGGTGCCGTATTTCGTCGACGGCGGCGTCGCAAGCGGCATCAACTACGATTCGGCCAAAGCCGCGCTCGAACCGCAGCTCACCGTATTCGGGACGGCGCTCTACGCGGCGTGGCACGAAACCAACGGCACCGCCAACCAGATCAGGGTAAAGAAATACGACGGCACGTCGTGGACATGGGCCGGCGGCGCAAACGGCCTGAACTACAACGCGGCCAGAGCAGCCACATCGCCGCAGCTCACCGTATTCGGTTCCGCGCTCTACGCCGCATGGTACGAAACCAACGGCACCGTCAACCAGATCAGGGTAAAAAAATTCGATGGAACTTCGTGGACATGGGCCGACGGCGGCGGCGCAAACGGCCTGAATTTCACTGTTGCCAAAAATGCGAGAAACCCGCAGCTTACCGTCTTCGGTTCCTCGCTCTACGCGACTTGGGAGGAGATGAGCCCCGCTAATTTCAGCCAGATCAGGATTAAGAAATACGATGGCGCGTCGTGGACGTGGGCCGACGGCGGCCTTGCCGTCGGGATAAACTACAGCCCCACAATGTCCGCCACGGCCCCGCAGCTTACCGGGTTCAACGGCAGCCTGTATGCTGTCTGGCAGGAAAAGAACGCCAGCATCGATCAGGTGAGGGTGAAGCGCTACAACGGAACTTCATGGACATGGGCCGACGGCGGCGCGGCGACCGGCATCAACTACAGCACCGCGAACAACGGCGACCGGGCGCAGCTCACCGTATTCGGCAGCGCCATGTACGCCACGTGGCGAGAAGGAAACACTTCCGTCAAGTATCAGGCGCGGGTGAAGAAATACGACGGAACTTCGTGGACATGGGCCGACGGCGGAGGAACCTCCGGACTGAATTACAACGCGGCGCAGGATGCCCACGAGCCGCAGCTTACGGCGCTTGGAAGCGATATGTACGCCATATGGTGCGAGCAGTCTTCCAGCCCGAACGCGCGTCAGGTTCGCGTGAAGAAGTTCGACGGAACCACATGGACGTGGTTCGACGGCGGAGGCGCGACAGGCATCAACTACGACACCACGAAAGACGGCAACCATCAGCAGCTTACGGCGTTTAACGGCCGGCTCTACGCCGCATGGTGGGAGGCTGCCGCCACCGAGTCGCAGATACGCGTAAAGGCGTTCCCGCTGACGACGGTTGCGCCCGATTTCAGCATGTCCACGGTCTATCCGCCGGTCATCTTCGACGGAACAAGCGGCGGCGTATCGGCGGGCGTAACGCGCACCGGCGGCCACACGGCCGCCGTCGCGCTGAGCATCGCAAGCAATTCGCAGGGGATTACCGGCAGCGGTACCATCGCATCGGGCGCAACAAGCGGAACGCTCACCATCACCGTGCCCTCGTCAGTAGCCGCCGGAACCTATGCGCTTACGCTGAACGGCAGCGACGGCAGTCTTGCCCGTTCGGCGGGCTTCAGCGTTACGGTCAGCCACGCGCCCACGGCCTCCACCACAGGCTCGGCGTTCGGCGTCTATATGTCGCACACCGTTTCCCAGAACTTCATGCAGGCCCAGGGAATGAGCGACCAGGAGATGTTCAACTGGAGCAGCGGGCACATGGCGGATATCGGCGCCCACTGGACGCGCTACAGCCTTCTTGCCTCATGGACGATTATCGAGCCGACGCTCGGCGGCGGCTACAACTGGAACTCCGACAGCCCCAACGGCAAGCCCGATACCATACTGGGCGCCGTCTATGCCTCCGGCAACGACATACACGCGGTTGTCAACATCCAGTCACTCTCATTCGGAACCGGAGCGCCGACCCGTTCTCCGTTTACCAATCCAACCGAGTACGCAACCTTCGTTCAGGCGCTGGCGGAGCGTTACGACGGCGACGGCACAAACGATGCGCCCGGCGCGATAAAGGTCGATTATTTTCAGCTTGGCAACGAGGTGCAGGATTGGTTCGACCGCGGCCTTACCGCCGATCAGTATGGTGAAGCCGCCAAAATGACGCTGAACGCGCTTCGCGCCGGCAACCCGAACGCGCAGATCGTAATGCTCGGAGGTTTCGCCGAGAACACCGGCAACGTGCTCGACAGCAATTACAAGCAGGCGATTCTGGCGATGCAGTCGCGCGGCGTGAAACCGGCGGCCATCGACATCCACTGGTGGTACTGGACGACAGCCGCCTCCGACTGGCAGTCGCCGGTAATCCTCGACGCAAGGGCGTACCTCGACTCCATCGGCTGGCAGGATGTTCAGATATGGTCGATGGAAGACGGCGCGTGGACGGGTTGTCCCACCAACCTGAACACGCTGACGGAGACCGATCAGGCTGTCACACTCGTGAAACGTTACGTGTGGGGACGTGCAAACGGCCTGAACAAGCTCTTCTGGCAGAGCCTCCTCGATCTTTACAGCTTTTCGGGTCAGACGGACAGCCCGTTCAACTCTATGGGCCTGATCGACGACGGCGAGCAGAACTGCTCCGACCCGGCGAGGCGCAACACAACGCGCATAGCCTACTGGAGTTACCGGAAGCTTGCGGCCGCAACCGACAACCTTGTGGCCGCGCCCGCCGGAACCGTGGCCGGAACGCATGACGGCACGGCGGTGTTTGCATATCAGTACACGCGCAACAGCGACTCGTCACCGTTCTATATCGTCTGGCGCGAAGACGTAACGGGCAATGTGACGCTGAGCGTGCCCGGAACGAATTATCACGTCACGAATCTGGTTCCCGACCGCTTCGGAACATTTCAGGAATCGGACATCACCGCCTCTTCGGGCAGCATAACGGTGAGTGCCGGTTCGCAGCCGCTGCTGATCGTTCCCTCGCCCAGCCCCGCGTATCTGCTCGTGACGCAGCTCTCGGGAAGCGGCGTGTACAAGGTCGATCCGGCCACGAATCTGGTTTCCTCGCAGCTCACGTTTGGCACCAACGTGGGGCGGCCCGCGGCAGACTTGAGCCGGAGAATCGCCTGGCTGCCGCTGGGCAGCCAGCTTCTTGCGCTAAAGCCCGACACAATGACTTACTCAACCCTGACCGTAATCGGGCTGGGAAATGACGGAACCTTCGCCGCCATAAGCCCCGACGGCAGGACGCTCGCGGTGGTGAACCACGGAGCCGACGGCCTCCGGAGCGCCGACGACCGGCTTGACATCGTCACGCTGAACCCCGACGTCTGGCCGCCAACCGCCTCGCTGAACTTTACCGTGACTGTTGGCCAGCAGCCAATCCGCACCCTTATCGGCCACAACGGGCGTTACGCGGTGGTAAGCGTGCGGGATGACGCGAAGATTCTGGTTATCGATCTGACCACTCAGCAGACGGCGCTACAGATAACGCTTCCGGCCGGTTCCGAACCGGAAGGTATGGATCTGTCCCCAACGCAGAACATCGCCTATGTAACACTGCACGGCACGAACAAGATCGAGATCATAGACCTTGGAACCGCGCCGCCGCGGGAGATAGGCAGCGTGGCCATTCAGTCGGGCAAGGGCAGCCCGCAGCCAAGCGGCGGGCATTTCACGCCGGACGGCACGCGGTTTTATATCTCAGGTCAGGTTACCAACGAGATTCTTCTTTTCAATACCGCGACCATTACCGCGCCGGTTCAGGACACCGGCGTTTCGCTGGCCACCGGCACGCAGCCGCACGACATCGCTTTCCTGCCCGACGGCCGGGCCTATGTCGCGAACACCAACAACGGGCAGCCGCACGGCAGCCTGTCGATAATTCAGAATTACACCGGCACGCCGAGCGTTTCCGGGCAAGTACTGACGGACGTCATCATCAACCCGCTGTATATGGGATATTTCCCGGCGGTTCCGTGAGCGCGCCGCCGTTATATTCCCGATGAATATCAGGCCGCTAATTTGGAGTGCGATTATTTCGAGAACAGCTTGAACAGGGCTATTATGACGCCGATCTGGCCACACCAGAAAATGAACATCCACTTGATAATCTCGGTGCGCGATTTCGCGATCTCGATATGAAGCCTGGCCGATTCCTCGGTGATACGCCTGTCGAGCCGGGCCACTTCATCGGAGATACGCTTGTCGAGCTTGGCCACTTCCTCGGAGATACGCTTGTCGAGCTTGGCCACTTCCTCGGAGATGCGCTTGTCGAGCTTGACCGATTCCTCGGTGATACGCTTGTCGAGCCGGGCCACTTCATCGGAGATACGCTTGTCGAGCTTGGCCACTTCCTCGGAGATGCGCTTGTCGAGCTTGGCCGATTCCTCGGTGATACGCTTGTCGAGCTTGGCCACCTCATCGGTGATGCGCTTGTCGAGCTTGGCCACCTCATCGGTGATGCGCTTGTCGAGCTTGGCCGATTCCTCGGTGATACGCTTGTCGAGCTTGGCCGATTCCTCGGTGATACGCTTGTCGAGCCGGGCCACTTCTTCGGAAATGCAGTTGTTGCTCTTGGCGTTTTCTTCCGACAGCCTGCGCTCGAAGCGCTCCTCGACAACTCCGAGGGTGTCGATGCGCGCGCCGGAATCGATCTCCCTGACGATCTGCACGAGGGCATCCGTGCCCTCGTCGCCCAGACGGTCTCTTAGCGGTTTCGGTATTGCTATGACGGCCATGGGTTTAATATATCACAGTAATAATGGCAAAGGGCCGCCTGGATGACGGCCCTTGCCGATTTTTACGGCCGGGATCGCCTGACGACGATCCCCCCGCTTTTTGACGCTCCAATGGAGCGCTTGCTGCTACACTTTGTTGATCCTGAGTCCTGTCGCGAACAGCGCGAATATGCCGATACCCCAAAGCAGCGCGGTGGCCGGTTCCGGAACCGGCTCCGGAGGCATCGAAAAGAGCCTGAGGTCGGCGGCGTCGTTGCCGCAGGTCTGGGTCAGATGCAGGTTAATGCTGTCGAGAGCGGACGGATTGAAAAACGACGGAAGCGCGATTTTCGATTCTATGTAATAGAGGCTGGACATGCCGGGCAGTTTTTCGTAAACGAAACCGCTGCCAAGTCCGGTGTCTGCGGCCGTCTTCATATCGGCAGGGCTGCTATGCGGATAGTAGATAGCGGCTGTCCACTGATCGACCTGTTTGAATTTGCCCTTATCCGCGCCACGCGTTTCCACGCCGTATTCGTATTTTGACGTGCTGCCGTCGAAGCTCATGGCTATGTCGCCAAGATATTCGGTGTTGCCCCATGTGTATCCGTTCCAGACGCCGCGAGAACCTTCCGGCGGCGTGCCAAGAATTGAGGCGACATACATAAAAGACTCGTCGTATGTGAAATACAGCCCCTGAATGTCGAACGGATAGCCGCCGTAGCCAGGCCCCACATAGCCCCACGGATCCTTCGCGCCCTTCTCCTCAACATACCAGACGCCGCCAATGTATCCGGTAACAGGTGCGTTAACCGCGTCGGTTGTCACAAACCCGTTCGTCTGATCGGATATTCCCCAGTCGCCCAGGCCGCCGCCAACCGTTATGCTTATTGCTCCGGCCTCGCCGGAAGCTGCCAGCATGACGGCAGCCGCCATTGCCCATAGAAAACGCATTTTCATACAACACCCCCAACGGGTCGAATTCACGTCATGACAGTATTATCGGCGGCAACGGGAGTAAACTTGAATTTCAACACAGATATAACGCTTTGATTAATTTGACTTAATTGATAAATTCATGCAAACTGCCGATAAGAGCGGCATCAGCCGCCGGAAGTCGTTATTCAACCGCCATGCGGGGAGGTTGCCATCGTGCCTGCCATCAATGTTCATATCAGCCAAAGGCTGGAAAGAACCGGCAAGGAGTTCCTGAAGGGCTGCCCGAAGTATGACAAGAACGAGACAACGCTGAACCGCTATCCTGTGTATCACCGCGAAATTCAGGGGATGACGCGGCTTCAATGCGGCTGACGCCATTCACGCTTCTTTGCGCAACAGGGCTTCTCGCGGTATTCAGCTCAACCATATCGAAAAGCCCCGTGTTGCCGCTCTACGCCTCGCATCTTGGAGCCGGGCCTTCGGGCGTCGGCTTCGTGGCGGCGATTTCGGCGTTCACCGGTGTTGTGTTCAGCATTCCGGCCGGTCTGCTTGCCGACAGGTTCGGCAAGCGCGGAATGCTGCTTGCGTCGGCGCTGGTATTTGCCGCCGTGCCGTTTTTATATCTGCCGGTAACATCCATAATTCAGCTGGCGGCGGTGAGGTTCATTCACGGATTTGCCACAGCCATATTCATTCCGGTTGCGATGGCGCTGGTTTCCGATCTGTTTCATGCCGACAGGGGCGAGAAGATGGGCTGGTTTTCCACCGCAACGCTGACGGGGCGCTTCATGGCTCCGGTTGCGGGCGGCGCGATAATCAGCGCGGCGGCCCTCGATCCGGTCTCCGGCTTCAAAACGGTCTATCTGGTCTGCGGCGCGGCTGGAGTTTGCGCGCTTCTGCTTTCGCTGCGGCTGCCGGATACCGGTTCGCATTCGGCCAACCGCTCGTGGACGGAAACATTTTCCACGTTCCGGGCCATCGCTTCAGACCGGAGAATTGTCGTCACAAGCGCGGTCGAGGCTGCCATTCTGTTTGCGTATGGAACGTTCGAGACCTTTCTGCCGCTCCACGCCAAAAGCGCCGGGATAAGCCCTTACCGGATCGGCGCGCTTCTTTCCGCCCAGATCATCACGCTTGCGCTCTCGAAACCGCTAATGGGCGGATTTTCCGACAGGCACGGCAGGCGTCCGCAGATTTTCTTCGGCGCGCTGATCGGGGCGTCCTGCATCGGCCTGTTTTCGGCGTTCGATTCATTCGCGATGATGCTGGCCATGAGCGTGGCGTTCGGCTTCAGCATCTCGGTGGTGACGTCGGCCACATCGGCGCATATCGCGGATATAAGCAGGCGCGAGGGACGTGGCTCGGCAATGGGAATACTCGGCTCGGTAATGGACATCGGCCACACCGCCGGGCCGCTTGTGGCCGGATTCGTAGCCGCGTGGCGCGGCTATCCGGAGGCGTTTCTTGCGGCATCGGCTGTGCTGGTTATCGCGGGAGCGGTCTTCGCCGGTCTGGTCGGGATCAGGAAGGAGTGACAACGGCATTGGCCGTCCTCAGTCTGCTTGCGCCGACGGCGGCATTGGTTATAAGCCGTCTGCTTGCGCCGACGGCGACATTGGTTATAAGCCGTCTGCTTGCGCCGACGGCGACATTGGTTATAAGCCGTCTGCTTGCGCCGACGGCATTGGCATCGCTGCTCCTTATTCCATCCATGCCCGCCGATGCCGCGGATGCCGCTGCCCCCGGGGATTATATCGGCAGGCCGGTTTCGGTTATTGCGGTTCAGGGATTGACAGGCATGGACGAGGACTATTTTCTGGAGCTTTTCGGTCTGCATCCCGGCATGAAGATCACGACGGAGCGTGTGCGGCGCGGAATCTCGCGCGTGTTCAGGAAAGGCATATTCACCGATGTGAGGGTGGAGGCGCTTGATCCCGACGACAACGGCGTGCCGATACTCGTGGTTGTCACCGAAAAGACACGAATTGCCGGAGTAACAGTCGATGGCAATTACGCCATGCCGCATAAGGAAATTATAAAGTTGACCGGCTACATGAGAGGCACGGAATACCGGCCGGACAGAAGAGCCGACGTCGAGCGCCTGATCAAGAAGGCATACGACGAATACGGATTCCCTGATGCTGAAGTTACGGTCAAGGCGAAATCCTCTGCCGCCGGTTCCGGGATGGTAAACATCGAAATCTCGGCGGATGAGGGTGAGCCGCGGCTGGTTCAGCGGATCGAGCTGGAGGGAACAGGCGATCGGGAGCGGGTGGCAAGGCTGATACCCTTTGCCGTCGGCGACAGGTTCAACTGTTCGGCTCTCGCCGCTGCCCTTGACGAGCTTCATGCCATGACGAAATCCGACGGCCATTACTCGGCGCGAAAACCGGACTGGTCGTTCAGGGACGGCACGCTTCGCGTGATGTTCGACGACGGGCCGATGTTCAGGGTGCGCTTCGACGGCCTGAGCGAGATCAGCGAGCACGAACTTCTCTCGGAATACCGTATGGATGAGGCTGTAGAGCCATTTTCGGACGAGGGCATCGAGGAGGCCGCGCTCCGGTATGTCTCCCTATACCACAAGCGGGGGTATCCGTTCGCGCAGGCGGCGGCCACAGTCGAGAAGGATGAGAACGCGCGCGTCGTTGTTTTCTTCATCTACGAAGGGCCGCGGATAAAACTTCGCAGGATAGAATTCACCGGAGCCACGCTGCCCGAAGAGAAACTTCGCGAGGCGTTCGATTATCCGGAGGGCGCTCCGTACAGCGAGGCGCGGCTTGGCGCGGGCGTTGCCCGAATCATATCGCTGTACAACGCGCTTGGCTGGCTCAAGGCCGAGGCCACGATCTCGGCCCGCAATCTCGACTTCAAGCCGGGCGAGGCATCGATTGCCATAGCGATAGGCGAAGGGCCGCGCACCACTATAAGAAGCGTTTCGTTTGAGGGCGTGACCGCTTTCGACGAGGCCGAAATCCAAGATACGCTTGAGATTGGGATCGGGCGCGCATACAACGAAACCGACGTGTCCGACGCCCGGATGCGGCTGATCGAGAAGTTCGGGGCGGCGGGGTTCGTTGACGCATCCGTGAATCTTCAGCGCAGGTTCTCCGATGACATGCGGAAAGCGGATATCGTGTTTCAAGTCGCGGAAGGCCGTCAGTTCCGCTTCGGCAAAACAATAGTGGCCGGAAACCACCGCACCCTCGACGAAATAATCCGACGCGAATTCGGGGTTTCGGAGGGCGAGTATTTCGATTACCGCAAGGTATTGGAGGGCAAGAGGGCGCTTCACAAGATGCGGATTTTCTCGTCGGTAGACGTCGAGTCGGCCAGAGAGAGCGCAAGCCCGAACAGTCAGGACATGGTCGTGCGCGTGACAGAGGCTCCGTTTGGCTCTGTTGATTTCGGCGCGGGCTACGGCGACTACGATCATGCGCGGGGTTTTGTGGAGATAGGCCACCGAAACCTTGGCGGCCTGAACCGCAGGCTCTCGCTGCGGGGCGAGGCCAGCTCGGTTGAGCGGCGATGGATTCTGCGCTATGAAGACCCCTGGCTTCTGACCAGCTACAAGCTTCCGTTCCGTGCGGCGCTCATACGCGAGAACATGAGAAAGCTGGATGCCGCCACCCGCGAAATCAGATACGAGAGCGACCGAAGCACCTTCATCGCCGGAATAGACCGAGATTTCTCGGAAGCGGTCAAGGGATCACTGGAGTATGAATACTCATACGTGGATACGTTCAACGTGAGGTCTGGGGAAATCCTGAGCCGCGACGACGTTGGCACACTGGGAATAAGCAGCATCAGCCCGTCGCTGGTGCATGATACCAGAAGCAATCCGTTCAACCCGCGCCACGGCTCGCTGAATGGCGCGGTGGTCAAGATTGCAAGCAAGGCGCTGGCATCGGATACGGAGTTCATCAAGCTGACAGGCCAGAGCAGCTGGTATTTCCATCTTGCAAGGCCTGTTGTTGCGGCGATTTCCTTCAAGGGCGGATTCGCGCACGGCATGGGACGCGACAAGGAGCTTCCAATCGTCGAGCGTTTTTTCCTCGGCGGCGGATCGAGCGTGCGGGGCTATACCCGCGACACCCTCGGCCCGAAGGCCGACGACGGAACCCCGACAGGCGGAAATGTGTACGCGCTTGGAAACGCTGAACTGCGCGTTGATGTCTGGAAGGGGCTTGGGCTGGTGGGATTTATCGACGGCGGAAACGTCTGGGTGAAAACCGCGGATGTGAAGCCGATGGGTTTTAAATATACATGGGGCGGCGGCATCCGCTACAACACGCCGGTCGGACCGTTCAGGCTCGATTACGGGCAGAAATTCGCCCCGGAACCGGGCGAAAGCAAGTTCGAGATTCATTTCAGCCTGGGGCACACGTTCTAGGGGGCATGAACAACCTGCCGTTCAGCGTGTCAGACTCCGTTGAACGCAACGCTGCTCCCGGCGGTCAGATTGACCGCCAATCTCCTACTTGACAAACTGATCACTGTCCAGTAGCGTAACACTGTTAAGCTGCGTGACGCGGTTATGGGACTTATCATCCCAAAGGAGCGATTGGCATCATGGGAATTCAGGAACGCAGGCAGCGCGAGCAGGAAGAGCTTCGCGCCAAAATTCTGGACGCGGCGCGCGAGATGTTCGCAAGCGAGGGCTACGATGCCGTAACCATGCGGAAAATAGCGGAAACGATCGAGTACTCGCCCACCGCCATATATCTGCATTTCCGCGACAAGGAAACGCTCATCCGCGAGCTTTGCGGCCACGATTTCCTTGAGCTTGCAAGGAAATTTCAGGCAATGGGCGGAAGCATCGAAGACCCGCTTGAGCGTCTGGCCGCAGCCGGGCAGGCCTATTTCGAGTTCGCCGTGGAGCATCCGCACCATTACCGCCTTATGTTCATGATGAAAAGCCCGGCAAAACCGGAAGATTTTCCCGGCGCGCGCGGCAATCCGGAGGAAGACGCCTACGCCTTCCTGCTTGCCGCCGTTAACGACTGCATCAGCGCCGGATTGTTTCGTCCGGAAATCGCCGATGCCGAGCTTGTCGCACAAACATGCTGGGCCGCGATTCACGGCGTGGTGTCGCTTCATATCGCAAAAGGCGACGACGAATGGGTTGCGTGGCACGCGCTCGAAAAGCGGTTCGGCTTGATGATGGAGGCGGTTGTTCGCGGGCTTATGCGAGCGCCGGGCTGCCATGGCGGTTGATCTGGCGCGTAAAATACTGTTTCACGACAAGCTCAGGTTTGTGATCACCGTGTCCGGCGTGGCGTTTGCCGTAACCCTGGTGCTGGTGCAGCTTGGGCTTTTCGTCGGGCTTCTGGACAGCGCGACGATCACCATCCGCAAGCTCGATTCCGACATCTGGATCACATCGAAAAACACGCCTAACGTCGATTTCGCCAACGATTTTCCCGAGTCGCTGGTCAACCGGGTGCGCTCGGTTCCGGGCGTGCAGCGCGCCGACAACCTGCTCGTCACCTTCATGCAGATCACCCTGCCAAGCGGCGCGCGCGAGGGATTGATGGTCTACGCCATGGATGACTTCGCCCGCTGGAAATTCCCGTGGAACATTCTTTCGGGCGATGTGGCCGACCTGCGGCGCGGCAAATATTTTCTTCTCGATGAATCGGCGGCGGGCCGCTTCGGCAAGTTCGGCGTTGGCGATTACCGCGAGATACTGGGCCAGCGCCTGAAAATAATCGGGCTTACGCGCGAGGCCCGGTCTTTCACCACAACGCCGATTGCGTTCATGGACTACCAACTGGCGCAATCGCTTGCCTACCAGATGTTTTCGGGCCGCACGGCATACATCGTCGCCAAGCTGGATCCGGGCGCCGACACAACCGCCGCGCTTGCCGAAATCCGCCGCCGCCTGCCGTTCAACGATGTCTACACCCGCGACGAATGGGCCGCCGCATCGCGCAACTACTGGATAGACAGCACCGGCATAGGCCTGAACATGTACATGACCGTGTTTCTTGGCTGCCTGGTGGGGGTGGTCGTGGTGGCGCAGACGCTCTACACAATGACGATGGAACACATTCGCGAGTTCGGCACGGTGAAGGCCATCGGCGGCACTAACCTCGACATCTACATGATTCTTGCCAAGCAGGCGGTGATCTCGGCCGTTTGCGGCTTCTCGCTTGGCGCGGCGCAGTCCTACGCCATGAAGCCGCTCATGGAAAAGGTTGACCTGAAGCTGATCATGCCGCCCGAGGCGGTGGCGTGGTGCTTCGCCGGAACGCTTTTTCTCTGCCTTGCGTCCGCCATGATCTCATTCCGCAAAGTGGCCAAAATCGATCCGGCGCTCGTGTTCCGGACTTGAGGAAATGTCATGGCGGTTCTTGAAGCCCATTCAATCACCAAAACATTTCAGGAAGGGCGGCAGGCCGTGCCTGTGCTGCACGGCATAGAACTGACGCTTGGCGTTGGCGAAATCGTTACGCTGGAAGGCCCGTCCGGTTCCGGAAAAACCACGCTTTTGTCGATACTTGGCTGCATTCTCACGCCCACGTCCGGGCGGGTGATGATCGAGGGCGTGGCGGTGGGCGATAACGCAAGCGCAATGGCCGGAGTGCGCAAGAAATCCATCGGATTCGTGTTTCAGCAATTCAATCTTTTCCCGTCGCTCACGGCGCGGGAGAATGTGGAATATTCGTTGAATATCAAGGGCTTGAAGGGCTACGAAGCGCGGCATGAGGCGGAGCGCGTGCTCGATGACGTGGGGCTTGGCGACCGGAAGGACTTCCTGCCGCGCGACCTCTCCGGCGGCCAGAAGCAGCGCGTGGCCGTGGCGCGGGCGCTTGCCGGAAGGTCTCCGCTCATTCTGGCCGACGAACCGACCGCGAATCTCGATTCGCATACCGGCGCTCAGGTGCTGGATATTTTCAGGAATCTGGCAAAGAAGGAAAACAGGGCGCTCTTGATTGTCACGCACGATACGAAGGTGCGGGAGATTTCGGACAGGGTGCTTCGGATTAGCGACGGCGTTTTGATGGATTGACCTCACCCCTGCCCCTCTCCTGAATGAGAGGGGAATTTATTGCGAGGGATTGGAAATGAATATCAGGAATATTGCATGGGTTGCCAAATTGGCGGTATTGGCGGTTGTTGCTGTTGTTGCTGTTGTTGCGTTCAGCGCATGGCGCGGTGCGGACGGCAACGGAAAGGAGGTGGCTGCTAATGCGCAGAAACTGGAGGAGGGGTGGAAGGCTGCTGCCCGTATTGTTGGCGAGGGGCGGCTTGTTGCATATCCGGGCGCGCAGGTTACGGTTAGCGCCGAAAGCGCGGCGGTTGTAGAGCGCATTGCCGTGAAGGAGAAAAGCGCGGTGAAACGCGGCGAGCTTATTGCGGAGATGAAATCCGCCGATCTTCAGGCCGCGCTTGCCGAGGCTCAGGCCGGCGTCGCGGAGGCCGAAACGAACCTGAAACTTGCCGATGCCGAGGTGGAACGCGCCGAAAAACTGCTTGCAACCGGCGTGGCAACGAGGCAGTTGCTGGACAGAAGTATCCGGGACAGGGACGCGGCAAAGGCTCGCGGCGAGCTTGCCTGGGCCACGGTGAAACGCGTTGATGCCGCAATCGCCAAGACGCGCATCGCTTCGCCGATAGACGGCGTGGTTATAGACAGATACGCGCATCCGGGCGAGATGCTGGATGTGGGCAGGCCGCTGGTGACGATTGCCAATTTAAAGCTAACGCGGGTGGAAGCGGAGATTGACGAGTACGACGCCGGGCAGATTGCGGTTGGAAGCGCGGTGGCCGTTACGGCGGAGGGCTACGACGGCATGTCGTGGAAGGGGCATGTGGAGGAGGTTCCGGATGCCGTGACCAGCCGCAGCCTGAAGCCGCAAGACCCCGGCAAGCCGTCGGATACACGCGTTCTGGTCGTGAAGGTTGCGCTTGATGAACCGACGCCGCTCAAGCTTGGGCAGCGGGTGGAGGTGGCGATTTCGGCGGGTTCAAGCCAGCCTGAAATCATCCCTTGACCACCTTGCTAAACGAAGGATATACTCCGGATATACATTATGAGGTGGCCATATGCTTGCAAGAATTCAAAAATGGGGAAATAGCCAGGGGCTTCGCCTTACCAGGCATCTGCTTGCGGATGCGCACCTCGGTGTTGGCGATGAGGTGGATATTAACTTAAGAGACGGCATAATGATCGTCACGCCGGCAAAAAAGATACGCGGACGGCACAGTCTTCAGGATCTTGTGGCGCAAATTCCTGAAAACTACTCAACCGGAGAGGTTGACTGGGGATATCCGGTTGGGAAGGAGGCTTGGTAGATGGCTGCGTTCGTCCCTAGGCAAGGCGACATCATAGCGCTCACATTCGATCCGCAATCCGGTCATGAACAAAAAGGGCGGCGGCCTGCCTTTGTTATCAGCAAAGACTTGTTCAACCAAAGCACTGGACTGGCTATTGTTTGCCCAATCACGAATACGGACCGTGGTTTTCCGTTTCATGTGCCCATTCCGAAGGACAGCAAGCTGACGGGCTTCGTTATGGTCGAACAAGTTAAATCCGTGGATTTTAACGCTCGCCGCGCCACGCGTATTGAACACGGCAATGACGAGCTGCTGTCAAGTGTGCTTTCCATACTGGATGCCTGCGTCTACTAGCCGGCAACCATGAATAAACCGCTGATAATCGCGCTTATATTTGCCGTCTGCCTCGCCTCCGCCTGCAAGGGCAAGCCCGCGCAGCCCGCTGCGATGGTGGAGACTGCCGCCGCCGGCGGCCAGACTCCGGAGCAGTACGAACCCGCATACGGCGACGCGCTTGTGCTGTCGATGAGCGGGCGGCCTTCTATCCTGATTCCGATGCTGGCCGGAGATTCAGCTTCGCACGAAATCTCCGGACAGATTTTTAACGGCCTGGTGAAATACGATGTTGATCTCGGCATCAAGGGCGATCTGGCCGAGTCGTGGGAAGTTTCGCCGGACGGCCTCGAAATCACGTTTCATCTGAGAAAAAACGTGCGATGGGCCGACGGAAAGCCCTTCACCTCGGCTGACGTGATGTTCGGCTACAAAACCATCATCGACGAAAAGACGCCGACAGCCTATAAAGAGGATTATTTGCAGGTGAAAACGGCTGACGCTCCCGATCCGTACACCTTCCGGGTGAAGTACGAGAAGCCGTTCGCCCCCGCGCTTTCCAGTTGGGGAAGCCTTGTGGTTCTGCCCGGACACCTGCTTGAGGGCAAGGACATAACGAAAGAACCGTTCGGGCGGAAGCCTGTCGGCACGGGGCCGTACATTCTCAAGGAGTGGAACGAGGGCGAGAGGCTGGCGCTGGAGGCTAACCGCGACTATTTCGAGGGCCGCCCGTACATCGACCGCCTGATCTACCGGATTATTCCCGATCAGGCCACCACATTCCTTGAGCTTAAAACCGGAGGAATCGACTACACCGGGCTTACGCCGCTTCAGTTCACGCGCCAGACCGACACGCCCGAGATGAGGCGGAATTTCCGCAAATACCGCTATCCTGTCTTCAACTACACGTACTTCGGGTTCAACCTCAAGCACCCCTGGTTTGCCGACAAGCGCGTCCGGCAGGCGTTCGCCCACGCCATCGACAGGCAGGAAATCGTTGACGCGGTGCTGTTCGGGCTTGGCCGCCCGGCAACCGGGCCGTATGTTCCGAACACCTGGCCGTACAAGGCGAACGTGAAATCGCCTGAGTTCGACCCGGCGAAGGCCCGCGCGCTTCTTGCCGAGGCGGGCTGGCGCGACACCGACGGCGACGGCATCGTGGACAAGGACGGCAAGCCGTTCGAGTTCCAGATCACTTCCAACATGGGAAACGATCTTCGCGAAAAGACAGCCATCATAATTCAGCAGCGGCTTCGCGGTATAGGCGTGAAGGCGAACCTCAAGATGCTGGAATGGTCAACATTCATCAACGAATTCGTGGACAAACGCCGCTTTCAGGCGGTAATCCTCGGCTGGTCTATCGGTCTCGATCCGGATCAGTACGACATCTGGCATTCGTCGAAAACCGGCTCGCGCGAGTTCAACTTCGTAAGCTACGCAAACCCGGAGGTTGACCGTCTGCTTGAGGAGGGCCGCAGAACCTTCGACATCGAAAAGCGCAAACAGGCGTATTTCCGAATTCAGGATATTCTGGCCGACGAGCTTCCGTATATCTTCCTCTATGTGCCGGACGCGCTTCCGGCCATAAGCAGCCGTTTTCACGGCATAAAGCCCGAACCGATCGGCATCGGCTACAACATGCCGAAGTGGTTCGCTCCCAGGCGGCTACAGCGTTACAGCAGCGTCGAAAAGTAAACCGCCCCAAAACTTCACTTTCCGGCGGCGCTTTCCGATAAGTTAATTCGGGATGGCGTTCAAACACTCAGAACCTGGCGGAATCGTTATGATTGACGAGATGATGGAGCGCTGCCGCAGGATATGCGGAGACGGCCACGGTCGTTGCTTTATCGCCAACAAAAAACAGCTCAACTGCATCGCCGACATGGTGATAAACAAGGTGAGCGGCATCATCGGCATCATAGACACCGCCAAGGGCATGGAATCGGGCGGCGGGATTACCGATGCGCTCGATATGGCGTCCGAGGATCTGGAAGCCCTTGTCTACTGGGTACGCTATCTTCAGGTGGTGCAGGATCTGCGCGAGATAAGCGCGAGGGTGACCGCCGACAAGGGCCGCCGCAGGGAGAATCGCTATCCTTTCCCCGATGAATACGGCAAGTACATCCGCATGACCATGATGCGCGGCGACGCAGCGGAAGCGGTGGGGCTGCTCGATTTCAGCCGCCACGGCATTCGCTTCAGGGTGGCGGATCCTGTCGGGGACGGCTCGGAATTCGAATGCAGCCTCAGCGCCCCGTATTCCATCGCGGGAGAAACATCGTTCCTGGTGCGCGCGGTTCACTGCATGGCCACCGGCGACGGATACGCCGTGGGAGGCGAGATATGCGAAATAGCCGATGAAGCCTCGTTCAATGTTTTCACGAAGCTGTACGATTTCATGGTGAGCGGTTTCAGGCTGGCAGGAAGCGGCGAGGGCAATGGCGAACGCTGACGGATCATTATCCGCTATCGAGCAGGTTGCGGCAGAGCAGAACCACTATGTGAGCCACCTGGCGAATGTAAACGACAGGCAGGACGTCATATCGACCGAAGACATTCATAACGCGAACGGCCTGCTGATAGTTGGAAAAGGCTCGCGCATAAGCCGCGACGTGGCCGACAAGATTCTTCAGCACAAGCTCCTGAAGCCGCTTGAGGAACAGGTGGCGCTGGAGAAAACCCTCAACACAAACGGCCTTGGCGGCTGCTTCCATGAATTGCTGGGCAGCTATCCGGATGTAAAACAGATCGACGAGGCTCTTGGCTTCAACAAAACGCTGGAAAACCTGCTGAAGAGAAACAGGCTGGACAAGATCATCATGCAGAAGCTCACGGTGCTGCGCGAGGAATTCCAGGCGGAGTACGAAAAATCGATATTCTGCGCCTGGCTGTCGGCGCTTCTGGCCTCGGAGGCCGGACTAAGGAGCGACGAAATCGAGGTTGCGTTCATTGCCGGGCTATGCCACGACATCGGACTTCTGCATATATCGCCCGACATCGTGAACAAGCGCGGCGCGCTTACTCCGGAGGAATGGCGCGCAATCCAGAGCCATGTTGTCGTTGGGCAATTGCTGCTGAAAAACATACCAGGCTCGGATTCGCGCGCGGCAAATGCCGTTCTGGAGCACCATGAGCGCTGCGATGGAAGCGGCTATCCGTTGGGCAAAACCGACGAGCATCTGGATATGCTGGGCCAGATCGTGGGCATGGCCGACAGTATGCAGGCGATACGCGTAAAGCAATTCGACAGGCTGGGCCGGAATTTCCGCGACGCCGTACCCTATTTGCACATGAACGCCAACACCCACTTTCAGGTGGTCTACCGCGCGATGTACTCCATCATTCGCAAGGCCCGGCTTGAGCCGTCGCATGTAAACCCGTTCGGAGACATCCGGATGCTGGTGTCGCACCTGATAATGCGCGGCAAGAGCCTTCAGGGCGCGGTCTGGATACTGCACAATATTCTCGATCTGTCGCCGCGGCTTGGCAACGCCGGCCTGCAGAGGAAGCTGCTCAAGGCCCTCAAGCCGGTTGCGGTGATGATCACGTCGTCGGGGCTGGTGCGGGATGAAATATTCCGATGGCTCGACGATATGAAGGAAAACCCCGATCCCGGATCGTTCGACGACTTCACCGACATGGAGCTTATGCAGAACGAGCTTTACTGGCAGCTAAAAAAGGTCAGCCGCGTTGTGCTCGACTGCCTCGACAGGTCGGGCAGCTCGCTGCCCGACAGCCACAGAGCCTGTCTTGAGGAGGCGGCTTCGGAGTTGAACAAAATACTGTCAACCGGAATGTGATGTAGAATGGAAAAAGTGGACAGCAAAGCCGGGTAAAGTAGAACGACGGGGGACAGGGCATGAAGATTCTGGTTGTTGACGACAACGCCGTGGACAGAAGGCTGCTCCGGTACAACCTTGAGCATCACGGCTGCGAGGTTATTGAGGCTGAAAACGGCGTGGAGGGCTTGCGGGCCGCGGACAGCGGCAGCCCGGACGTTATCGTATCGGACGCGCTGATGCCGGAGATGGACGGCTTCCAGTTTCTGCGGCGCGTCAAGATGGACGAGCGGCTGCGACGCATTCCGTTTATCTTCTACTCCGCCGTGTACACCGGAGACAACGAGGCGGAGCTTGCGAAAACGCTTGGGGCGGAGGCGTTCATCGCAAAGCCGCTCGATCCTGAGGCTTTCTGGTTATCTCTGAGTGAAACCCTCGATAAATGCAATGCGCGGAAGGAAACGTCCGCAACCGCCGGACTGGCGGCGCATGAGGAGGAATTCCTGCGGCGGTACAGCCATATCGTTTCCGCAAAGCTGGAGGACAAGGTCAGGGAGCTTGAACAAGCCAACGCGGAGATCGAGCGGAAGGTGCAGGAGTGGCAGACAACCTTCGATTCGATAGACTATTGCGTGACGATACACGACTGGGATCATAACGTGCTGCTGGTGAACAAGTCGTGCAGGCGTCTCCTCGGCGTTTCGGAGGACGAGATCCGATCGAAAAAATGCTATGAGCTGTTTCATTCAAGGGGCGAGACGCCTGAATCCTGCCCTCAACGTCATGTGCACCGAACAGGAAAATCCTTCGAAACCGAGATGTTCGAGCCGAAACTGAACGCCTGGCTGAACATTGCATGCTTTCCGCTTTTCGACAAGAACGGTTCGGTGCGGGGCGTTGTTCATTTCGCAAAGGACATAACCGCACGGAAGAACATGGAAAGGAAGCAACTGGAACTTGAAGAGCAGCTCCGGCATTCCCAGCGGCTTGAGAGTGTCGGCCAGCTTGCCGGAGGCATCGCCCACGACTTCAACAACATACTCGGCGCCATCATAGGCTACGGCGAGCTTGCCAAGATGCAGGGGAAGGTGGACCCCGTCTGCGTGGAAACGCTGAACCATATGCTCGAAGGGGCCGAAAAAGCCGCCACTCTCACGCGCAGCCTGCTTGCTTTCAGCAGGAAGCAGACTATGACCATGACGCCGTTGAACATCAACGACATTATAAACAGGGTGAGCAAGTTCATGGTCAGGATCATCGGCGAAGACATCAAGCTGAAAATCGCACTCGCCGAATACGGCCTGAACGTGATGGCCGATAGCGGCCAGCTTGAACAGGTGCTGTTCAATCTGTCAACGAACGCGAGGGATGCCATGCCCTCCGGCGGAGAACTGACAATAACCACCCGCCGCGTGGATGGCGACGAGGCGCGGGCGGTGCTGGAAAACGACATCGACTTCAGACTTGGAACGGCGGCGGCGGTTATCGGCGGCGGCCTTGCCGAGATAGCGGTAACGGACACCGGCACCGGCATGGACGCGGCCACGAAAGAGAAAGTGTTCGAACCGTTCTTCACCACGAAGGATATCGGCAAGGGAACCGGTCTTGGGCTGTCAATGACATACGGCATCGTGAAGCAGCATAACGGCATTATCAATGTTTCGAGCCAGCCTGGAAAGGGATCGACGTTCAGAATCTATCTGCCGCTCATAGCGGCAGAGGCAGAGAAAATGGACGAAGCGGCGCACGTCATGCCTAAGAGCGGCACCGAAACCATACTTGTGGCGGAGGATAACGACGATCTGAGGAATCTCACGCGGGCCATTCTCGAAACCTTCGGGCACAAGGTTGTGGCGGCCGAGGATGGCGTGGATGCAGTGGCCAAATTCCGGGACAACGCCGATGAGATCAGGCTTTGCATACTCGACATGGTGATGCCGGGGAAAAACGGCAAGGACGCCTACGACGAGATACTGAAGATCAAGAGCGGCATACCGGCGCTTTTCATTAGCGGCTATTCGTCGGACATAATGGAGGGCAAGGGGGCGGGGAAGGAAATCGCCAATCTTTTGTTCAAGCCGATCACGCCGGTTGAACTTATGAGGAAAGTGCGAGAGATTATTGACAGAGACGGCCACTGACGCCGGGTCATTATCGCGGCATTTTCCGCGTTGCAGTGGCATTTTCTACCCATTTGTGTCGGTTTTTTTATCTGTCGCATCTGTCATGCCAGCCGCCAGGCTTCGAACAGGAATCGCAACTCATTGAAAATAACGGCAAATAATAATTACGATCAGACACTAAAGTATGGCTCGCATTTTGCAGATAAGATTATTAGCAAAACTTATCGGTTAATGACCCCGGCAATCGGGCCGGGAAGGGAGATGAAGGCCATGACGAAGACGGAAACCAGATACCAAACGGTTTATGTGAAAAGCCTTGCGGCGAGGGTGAAGGTAAGAATCCTTTCACCGTTCGAGATGGAGGCTCTGGAATCGATGAACGAGTATGAGCGGGTGTCGGAGTTCATACTGCAGGGTATATACGATCCGGTTGAATTCATGAAACAGCTCACCGCCGCGCTTGGCAGCGATCTGGTATCGATCATGGTGGATTCAACTCAGGAGCCTTTCGTGGAGAAGCTTCACCGCATTAAAACGGAACTTCTGGATGCGGCATGTCAGGTTAACGAGCTTGCGCATCTCGACTTCAAGCGGCAGGAGGCTATCGACGTGAACACCGGCCATTGCGAGATAAGCATCGGCCCTGATGGCACATTGATGATATCGGCGGTAACGCCGTCGTGCGGCGGACGGGGCGGATGCTCCGGCAAGTGCGAGGAATGTTGACTGATTTCCCTGCAAGGGAATAACAGAGAGAGTCGGCAATCATAGGTCGATCAGCCGGGCGATGCCCGGCTTTTTTTATGCGGTATGATTGGATCATGAGCGGCGGACATCATCTCATCCTCGGCGTGACAACCGATTGCATCACCGGCGAGAGCGTCACCGACACCCACGACGAACGGTACCGGCAGGCGATTGCGCGGTTTCTTGTGGAGCGCAAGGGCTACGACAAGGCCGACATCCGCGTGAAGGTTCGCCACGACATGGACTGCGGCGATTTGCGGGGTTTTTCGATAAGCGACTTCGTTGTGACGCTGCGCGGGCGCATGACGATGATCGTGAAATACGGCCCCGGATCGATTGTTTCACGCGAACGCCCGGCAATCGCGGCGGCGCGAACCATCGCGCCGGACTACGCTGTGCCGATAGCGGTTGTAACAAACGGAACAGACGCCGAGATTATCGATGTCTTAACCGGCAAAATAACCGGATCGGGCATGGACTCGATTCCGTCGAAGCCGGAACTGCTGGAGAATTTCGACCGCCTGATCTTCGCGGCAATGCCGGAAAAGCGCTTGACCGCCGAACGCCGGATACTGATGGCCTACGACGGAATCGAGCATTCGTGCGGATGCGCGGAGGATTGGTGCGGGATGGAAAGACAGAAGCAGGGGCGGGGAGAACCCGCCCCTGTGCGGCATTGATTTCAGTGATGGGATTAAATCTTCATGCCCTTTGCCCGCAGAACGCATATGATGGTTTCAACCATTTCCGGCATAGTAAACTTCTCGTTGTTCAGCATTAAGTGATAGATGTGCGGATCGGCAGCCGACGATACCGTGAACCGCTCCACGAACGTATCGCGTTTCTTCGATTCGTGCTTGATGAACGCCTTGACGTCATCATGCCCCGCGTTCTTAAGATCCGGACGGCACTCCCTCACATGCCTTATTCTGAATTCCTCACCCGCGAAAAGGCGGATATGAACGCCGTGCGGCATGTTCTGCGTGACGATGCCAGCTCCGCGGCCAACAATCACAACATTGCCGCGGTTGGCCAGAGTGGTGATGGCGCTCACGAGGTACTGGAAAATCTCATAGTCGTCCGGCTTGTCGATAAGCACCTTGCCCAGAAACTGCTCCACAACACCCCTGCCGTGCTCCTCGGCGGCGGTGATTATCTCGCGGCGCAGGTGGTTGTCCTCCGCGATCTTGTTCAGCAGATCCTTGTCGTAGAACATCCACCGGTCTTCATGCGGCGGGTTCATCCGCTTGTTGAGCGCGTCCGCCAGGCTTACCGCAAGATCTGTGCCCTGGCAGCCGAACTCGCGCGCTATCGTCACGAAAAACCGGTGACGCGCAACCTCTTTCCTTATACGTTTAAGTTCATCCTGAACAATCTGAATAGCCTGTCCTTCCACATTTGCATGAAGAAGATCGCTTCCCGCTCCGTCGATGCCTTTCATGAATATCCTCCGGAATGAATGATGTCAGCCTTGAATTCATTCTAGCGGCATATCGCGATGCGCACAAGCGGGAATCTGAGGCGGAAAGTATGTCAGACGCCGCTTCTTGTTTTCAGCCAGAGGAAGATGAAGTTGCCGACGGTAAAGACAATCGCTCCGGCAAGCGCCCAGAGCGCGCCCGGATCGCGCGCGACGTGAATCACGGCTGCCGGGCCGTCATTGGTCTGCGTGAGCGATTTCAGGTATATGCCGATGCCGTCAACGAAAAGCGGCCTGTTCGCCCCCAGTGTGCCGCTTGCCACGCGGCTGTTGTTTTCATAAATATCCACATTCGCCGACCAGTCGCGCGGCATTCCGGAAGGATAAAACTGCATGTCTAGCGAGCGTAGAACCACCGCCTTGCCGTCCGGCAGTATTCCTGAACGCCCCTCGTTCAGCGCTCCGCCGGTTTTGAAACCCCATCCGGCCCCCAACAGATGCCCAAGCAGTATGAACAGAAACCCGATATGCATGAGCTGCGGCGATATGCGAAGCAGGAACTCGCGGCGGTTGAGCTTCTTGATAAGGGAATCCAGCGAGCAGACGATGGTGTTGACCGCAAGCACCGCAAGCAGGCCAAGCGCCGCCACGAACCAGAAATTCATCGGCTTGCCCGCTGTTTCGCGCAGCCAGTCGAAAAGCAGAATGTCGTTCATGTCGCCGTATATGTCGGGACGCGACGGCATGATCGCCGAACCGGCGAATAGCACGGCAAGCACGGCAAGCATGAGCCAGACGGCGGTTTTAAGCGATATGAAGAAATCCAGCGCCCTGCGCACGGCGTTATGTCACATCCTCAACTGGCCGGAGCCCAGCACGATGAACTTCAGCGACGTAAGCTCTTCCAGACCCATCGGCCCGCGCGCGTGAAGCTTCGTGGTCGCGATGCCGATCTCGGCCCCAAGCCCGAACTCGAAGCCGTCGTTCAGGCGCGTTGACGCGTTCACCATCACGGCCGATGAATCCACCTCGCGCAGGAATCGCATGGCCCTCGCATAGTCGTCGGTCACTATGGTTTCGGTATGAAGCGAGCCGTATTCGGCAATATGATCCATCGCCTCGTCCATTCCGCCGACCACGCGGCAGTTCATAGCCAGATCGAGGTATTCCGTATGGAAATCCGTCGGCGACGCAGGCTCCACATCCGGCTCAATGGTCCGCGTTTCGCCGCAGCCCTTTATCCGCACCCCGGCGGCCTTCAGGCGGGCGAGCATTTCGGGCAGGAAGGCGGCGGCGATTTCGCGGTCAACCAGCATGGTTTCCATTGCGTTGCATGTGCCGGGGCGCTGAACCTTGGCGTTGAAGCAGATTTTGGACGCCATATTGAGATCGGCCTTGCCGTCAACGTAAACATGGCAGAC
>Ga0233425_10000331_pt1 | contig 123865 bp, 133 predicted proteins | sample Watercolumn_Towu_2_FD_181712 | JGI IMG/M metagenome (GOLD analysis project Ga0233425, IMG submission 181712) | Freshwater microbial communities from Lake Towuti, South Sulawesi, Indonesia - Watercolumn_Towuti2014_140_MG | ecosystem: Environmental > Aquatic > Freshwater > Lake | place...
CCAGGTAGTAGCGGTCCTTGAACGTGCCGGGCTCGCCCTCGTCGCCGTTGACGGCCATCAGGCGCGGTCCCTTTTCGGCGCGCACGAAACCCCACTTGCGCCCCGTAGGGAAGCCTGCGCCGCCGAGGCCGCGCAGCCCGCCGTCGGAAAGCTCCTTGATGACGTCATCGACCTTGCGGCTGCCTTCGAGGCAGGATTTCAAGACAGCATACCCGCCGTCCTTGAGATAGCCGTCGAGGTCCTGATACTTGGGAACTGCGGGATGGGTCGCTCCGTCCGCGACGAGCTTCTTGACCTTTGCGACGGTCGCGTTGCCGACCTCGCGGTGGCCGACCTCGGCCGCGGGTGCCACGTCGCAACCGCCCATGCACGGCGCGCGCACGATGCGCACGTCCTCCAAGTCCTCCTCGCCGAGGGCAGAGAGAAGCTTTTCGGCGCCGGCCATCATGCAGGTGAGGCTGTCGCAAACGCGGACGGTGATCTTGGCCGGGCGCTCCTCGCCGTCCATGACGACGTCGAAATGTGCGTAGAAGGTCGCGACCTCGTAGACCTCCGCCATGGGAATGCGGACGAGTTCGGCCAGAGCGTGAAGGTGGCCCGCGGGGAGGCACCCTTCGGCGTCTTGAATCTTGTGCAGATACTCGATGAGGAGGGGACGCTCGTAGGCCCCTTCGCCGATGAGTGCCCGAACCGCCTTCGTCTCCTCGGCCTTGAGCAGGCGTCCCTTGGGAATCGACGGCGCCCTGCGACGGCCCGAGCCTGGATGAATGGTCCTCGCCTCGATATCGCCGCCGCCCGCCTTCCCTCTTTTCGACATTTGCTTCCCGACCTTTGAATTCGTGTCGTTGCGTTCCTGACAACAGACGCCTCTTAGGGCAAGCGACGCAGGCTCATGAGCTCGCTCGTCCCTCGAGGTCTCCAATTGTGGCGCAACTTGCCGCGTTGCGAGCCGGCGCTGTGAGGAGTTTGGAAGGCTCCATGAGGGCAGCCGCTCCGCCTCTCCTCGCGCGTCCGATGCCACGCTTCTCGACATCGGACGTCCGGTCTCGGTAAGATATTGTCTATCGCTGGCCGTTTTAGACGAAAGTTGAATGGGGTGTCGAGCGGGCATGCGCGTCGTCGGTGAGGCGAATGCCCGCGCCCGAACGGGTAGGTCTTCTCCACACCTGCCGGGAGGCGTTAGCCGCTAAAGCCGCCGATTCTTCTGCCGCGCATTTGAGTAGGCGACACGGCGCTTGAGCCCTTGAGCCCTTGAGCCCATGGGTCGCCGGTCGGGGCGGCAAAAGCCGGTGCCGCGTCCCGCGGGAAGGGGCTTCACAGGGGCAGCCGAAGCAACTATCACTCGGCCCGGGCGCGGCTGGGCCCGCTTTGGCAGTCGAAAATCGCCCGAGCCGGCGCGACGGGCGTGTTCTCATGCAAAGATCCGGGTAGACGGCAACGCAAGATCGCGGGTGTAGCTCAATGGTAGAGCAGCAGCCTTCCAAGCTGAATACGTGGGTTCGATTCCCATCACCCGCTCCATCCGCCTCGGCCAAGGCTTCGGCGTGACTGGAGCGCGCAATTTCCCCGTACAGAGCGGCGGCAGGCGGCAGCGCCGAAAGGGGCTGTCGCCCGCGAAGGCATGAGGGCGTTGCGTGCCGTCAGCCGATCCGCACCCGATCGACGACGGTCATGAAAAGGGACAGAGCGAGTGCGCCGATGGCGGCGACGGCGGGAATGTTGAGTGGCAGCCCGAAATAGGGGTGGGATGCTTCCGTCACGCGTATGTCGGAGAAGAATTCTGCCAGCGCGCCGGCGATGCCCCCCGCCAGCGATCCCATCATGCCTGCCCCGATCGAAAGCTCCCGATCAAGGGACGGCAGAAGGCCGACCAGAAGCCCGACAAGGGCACCGACAGCCGCCAACGCCATGAGCATCAGCCCGATCGCGATAATGGCGCCGAGGATGCTGATCGGGATCGGGATTTTCGTGGCGACGATCAGTCCGTGCATCATGGCGCCGTTCTCGCAAGCGTGTCGATGAAAGGAGCATAACATAAGTCCCGTTGAGTTGAGAGCCGGGCCGGGTGCACGATGCGCAAGAGGGCTCGCGGACGTGAGCCTTGTGCGGGCGGAATATCGTGTCGAGCGATGGACGGCAGCGACGGTCGCCTTTCTGTCGGTCGTCGCGTGGCATACCGGCCCACTTCGCCCTTGCACCGGCCGTGAAACCCTCCTATCGGAACCGCCAAATGGCTCCGGGTCCCAGCTCGCCTGGGTGAGTCTCAATCTCAAGCAACCGAGGACACGCGTCTCATGGCCAAGGCAAAATTCGAGCGCACGAAGCCGCACTGCAACGTGGGGACGATCGGGCATGTTGACCACGGCAAGACGACGTTGACGGCGGCTCTGACGAAAGTGTCTGCGGACAAGGGCTGGACGCAGAGCGCGATCAGCTACGATCAGGTTGCGAAGGCGTCGGAGAGCCAGGGCCGTCGCGACCCGACGAAGATCCTGACCATCGCCACGAGCCACGTGGAATATGCGACACCGAACCGGCATTACGCGCACGTCGACTGCCCGGGCCATGCCGACTACGTGAAGAACATGATCACGGGCGCGGCGCAGATGGACGGGGCGATCCTGGTGGTGTCGGCGGTCGATGGGCCGATGCCGCAGACGCGCGAGCACATTCTGCTGGCGCGCCAGGTCGGCGTTCCGCGGATCGTGGTGTTCCTCAACAAGTGCGACGTTGTCGAGGACGCGGAGCTTCTGGACCTCGTCGAGATGGAGGTCCGGGAGCTGCTTTCGAAGTACCAGTTCCCGGGCGACGACACGCCGGTCATCCGGGGCGCGGCGCTCAAGGCTCTCAACGGAGAGAAGGGCCCGCTAGCGGACGAGGCGATCCTGAAGCTTTACGAGGCGCTGGATACCTATATCCCGCTGCCCGACCGGCCGAAGGATCAGCCGTTCCTGATGCCGATCGAGGACGTGTTCTCGATCTCGGGGCGCGGCACGGTGGTGACGGGGCGGATCGAGCGCGGCGTCATCAAGGTCGGCGAGGAGGTGGAGATCGTCGGCCTCCGCGACACGCAGAAGAGCGTGGTGACGGGCGTCGAGATGTTCCGGAAGCTCCTCGACTCGGGTGAAGCCGGCGACAACGTGGGCTGCCTCCTGCGCGGCATCGACAAGGACGCGGTCGAGCGCGGTCAGGTTCTGTGCAAGCCGGGCTCCGTGAAGCCGCACAAGAAGTTCAAGGCGGAAGCCTACATCCTGACCAAGGACGAGGGCGGGCGTCACACGCCGTTCTTCACCAACTACCGTCCGCAGTTCTACTTCCGCACGACCGACGTGACGGGGGTGGTGACGCTTCCCTCGGGGACGGAGATGGTGATGCCGGGCGACAACGTGTCGATGGACATCGAGCTCGTGTCTCCGATTGCGATGGAGGAGAAAGTCCGCTTCGCCATCCGCGAGGGCGGCCGCACGGTTGGCGCGGGCGTGGTGACGAAGATCGTCGAGTAGGGGAGATCGTGAAGTCGTGAAGTCGTGATTCGGGTTGGCGTGCTCTCCGAGTCTTCCCTTCACCATCTCACCAATTCACGACTTCACGACCTCACCACCGGAGCGAGCACCATGATCGTCGTCACGACCAACGACCTACCCGGCTACCGCATCGTGCGTCATCTCGGCGTGGCGCGAGGGCTAACCGTGCGCTCGCGCAGCGTGGTGGGCAACCTCGGCGCCTCGATCCAGATCCTGTTCGGGGGCAACATCACCGTTTATACGAAGCTCGCCGAGCAGACCCGTCAGGAGGCGTTCGACCTTCTCATCCGCAACGCGGAGGCAATGGGGGCCAATGCCGTTCTGGCGTTCCGCTACGACGCCAATGAGATCGCCGCCGCGGTGACGGAAGTGCTGGCCTACGGAACAGCGGTGGTGGTCGAGAAGGCAGCTTGAAGCCAAATCGCCACAAGCAAGTGACAAAGCAGAAAAGTTCGGCTAAGGATGCCGGCCCGGATGACGAAGACAGCGCGGCTGCCGCGCTACAGGGGTGTAGCTCAATTGGCAGAGCGTCGGTCTCCAAAACCGAAGGTTGGGGGTTCGAGACCCTCCGCCCCTGCCATCCGACTGAACTAGCTGGTCCTCAAGGAGGGCATTGGATCGGCCAATCGACGGGAACCTGGTGAAAACCGGGATCCGCGTCGATTTGTCGCATCGCGTGCGGGAAGACAATTTGATGGCGAATCTGAATCCATTCCAGTTCATCCAAGAGGTACGGCAGGAAGTCAGCAAGGTCACGTGGCCCACCTGGAAAGAGGTGTGGATCACGACTGTGATGGTGCTCGTCATGGTGGCCCTTGCGTCCATCTTCTTCCTCTTCGCCGACATGGCAATCGGCTGGCTCATCAAGCGGATTTTGGGCCTCGGCGGCTGAGGGCCGGGGCTGGGATGAAGTTTTGCGGGGACCTCGGCAACAAGGCGCGAGAGAGACGACAACGAATGGCCAAGCGCTGGTACATCGTCCATGCCTACACGAACTTCGAGCGCAAGGTGGCAGATGCCATCAGGGAGCGGGCGAAGGCGGCCGGGCTCGACCACCTGTTCGAGGAGGTCGTGGTGCCGACCGAGGAGGTGATCGAGCTCCGGCGCGGGCGCAAAGTGCAGGCGGAGCGCAAGTTCCTGCCGGGCTATGTGCTCGTGAAGATGGAGATGACAGACCCGGCGTTCGTGCTCATCAAGAACACGCCCAAGGTGACGGGCTTTCTTGGAGCCGACAACAAGCCGATCGCCATCTCCGAGGACGAGGCGATGCGCATCCTCAATCAGGTGCGGGAAGGCGTCGAGCGTCCCAAGCCGTCGATCATCTACGAGGTCGGCGAGCAGGTGAAGGTGGTCGATGGTCCCTTCGCCTCGTTCCAGGGCGAGGTGGAGGAGGTCGACGGCGAGCGCTCGAGGCTCAAGGTCGGCGTGTCCATCTTCGGACGCAAGACGCCGGTGGAGCTGGAGTTCGGTCAGGTGGAGAAGGTGGCTGTCTGACGCCGGCTGAGAGCAAGACGCAAGACGACGAGCGGAATTCGATTTCGCCGCAGGAGCGGCGAAAACCCGTGACGGAGTGCCTGGAAAAGGGGCTCGGGAGCGGGGACGTGCGGGAGGGACGGAGAGGCCTCAAGCCTCAGATGTCCCGCGGACCGCTAACCCTGGGAGGCATCTCGAGAGAGGCGCTTCCCGTATGAACCAGGGGAAACCATGGCAAAGAAGATCGACGGCTACATCAACCTGCAAGTCCCGGCCGGGGCGGCCAATCCGTCGCCACCGATCGGTCCTGCGCTCGGCCAGCGCGGCGTCAACATCATGGAGTTCTGCAAGTCCTTCAACGCGAAGACCAAGGACCTCGAGCAGGGCACGCCCATTCCGGTGAAGATCACGGTCTACTCGGACCGCTCCTTCACCTTCGAGATGCGCACGCCGCCTGCGACCTACCTCATCAAGAAGGCCGCCGGCATGCGCCCGACGGGCAAGCCAGGCTCGGGCTCGAAGAACCCGGGACGAGATGTGGTCGGCACGGTGACGATGGCTCAAATGCGCGACATCGCGAAAATCAAGATCAAGGACATGAACACGGACGATCTCGATCAGGCCGCGAGGACGATTGCCGGCTCCGCCCGCTCGATGGGCCTCAAGGTGGTGGAGTAGTCCGATGGCAAAAGCAACAGTGAGCCCCGACAGGATCACGGCCGCGGCCGCCGCCGGCGGCAAGCGCAACGCCGCGGCGCGCGAAGGCATCGATCGCAACAAGGCCTACGGCATCGACGAGGCCGTGAAGCTCATCAAGGCGCGGGCCAAGGCGAAGTTCGACGAGACGGTCGAGATCGCCATGAACCTCGGCGTCGATCCCAAGCACGCCGACCAGATGGTGCGCGGCGTGTGCAACCTGCCGAACGGCTCGGGCCGAACAGCGCGCGTCGCCGTGTTTGCACGCGGAGCGAAGGCGGACGAGGCCAGGGCGGCCGGTGCCGACGTGGTGGGAGCAGAGGATCTCGTCGAGACCGTCTCGAAAGGGACCATCAACTTCGACCGTTGCATCGCGACCCCCGACATGATGGGTCTCGTCGGCCGTCTCGGCAAGGTGCTGGGTCCGCGTGGCCTGATGCCGAACCCGAGGGTCGGCACGGTGACGATGGACGTGGTCGGTGCCGTCAAGGGTGCCAAGGGCGGCTCGGTCGAGTTCCGTGTCGAGAAGGCGGGCATCGTGCACGCCGGCGTCGGCAAGGCGAGCTTCACGGAGAAAGCGCTCGTCGAGAACATCAAGGCGTTCGTGGAAGCGGTCGTGAAGGCGAAGCCCCAGGGCGCCAAGGGTCACTACATCAAGAAGGTCTCGATCAGCTCGACCATGGGGCCGGGCGTCAAGATCGAGACATCGAGCGTGGCCTCGGCACTGCCTCACGCGTAAGCGGAGGGAGGGCCAAGGCCGAAGAGTTTCCGGGCGCAAGTCCGGAACACCTTTCGCCCATGAGCCGGATTCCGGAGCATGGGCGGGAGGACCTGTCCGAGATTGTGGGTGAGGCGCCGGGCTTCGTGTCTGGCGCAGCTTGAACTCCGGTTCGCCGGGGCCCGCATGAGACGGGAGACAACCCGGATTCTTTCGCCCGGCGACGGGCACGAGGCTCCGGTTTGAACCTTCTGGGTCAGCACCGTGCCGCACTCTCCGAAGTGGCGCGCGGTCGGGACAGGACTGGCGCCGCCGAAGCGGGGTTCCCCGCGGATGGCGGCAGGTGCAACCCGCGGGTCCCTTCTCCGAGAGGACGAAGGCCCCGCAAAGAGGAGTGAGCTAGAGGTGGATAGAGCCGCGAAACGTGAGCTCGTGATGCACCTCCACGGCGTGTTGAAAGACACGGGCGTGGTCGTGGTCGCCCACAACACCGGCATGGTGGCCGCTCAATCCGCAGAGTTCCGCAGGCGCGTCAAGGAAGCCGGCGGCTCTGTGAAAGTGGCCAAGAACAAGCTGGCAAAGCTCGCATTGAAGGACACCGACGCCGAAGGCATCTCGAAACTTCTGATTGGGCCGACCATTCTGGCCTACTCGAAGGATCCGATCGCCGCGGCCAAGGCTGCAGTCACGTTCGCCAAGGCAAACGAGAAACTCGTGATCCTCGGCGGCGCGATGGGCAAGACCGTCCTCGACGCGAACGGCGTCAAAGCCCTTGCCGACCTGCCTTCGCTGGATGAGCTCCGGGCCAAGCTGATCGGTCTCTTGAACGCGCCGGCGACAAAGATCGCCCGCACGGTCAAGGAGCCCGGCGCAAAGCTCGCACGCGTCATTCAAGCGAAAGCATCATCGGGTGGCGCTGCCTGACCGGGCAGCCGTTCACAACTCAGCTGGCAGCAGAGCGCTGCCTAAACGACAGCAAATCGACAAGGTTCAAACCGAAAGGAAAGTCAAAATGTCCGATCTCTCCAAGATCGTCGATGATCTCTCGAAGCTCACCGTCCTCGAGGCGGCCGAGCTCGCTAAGATGCTGGAGGAGAAGTGGGGCGTGTCGGCGGCGGCCGCCGTCGCCGTCGCTGCTGCTCCTGCCGCTGGCGGCGGTGCTGCCGCCGCGGCCGAGGAGAAGACCGAGTTCACGGTCGTTCTCGTTGCGGGCGGCGACAAGAAGATCAACGTCATCAAGGAAGTCCGCGCCATCACGGGCCTTGGCCTCAAGGAAGCCAAGGATCTCGTCGAGGCCGGCAACAAGGTGGTCAAGGAAGGCGTCTCCAAGGACGATGCCGCCAAGATGAAGAAGCAGCTCGAGGATCAGGGCGCGAAGGTCGACATCAAGTAACGGCAACTGGCAGTCGGCGGTCGGCAGCCGGGATAGCTCCGCTGCGCGACTGCCGATCTGCCGACTGCCGATTGCCGTGCCGAAGGCACGGCCTGACAGTTCCCCGGAGGGTCTCGAGAGGGTGGTGCAACCCTCGAAAGGCCCTCCGGCGAGCCGTTTCAGAAGCGGTTTATTCGAGCGAGGGGTGGGCGACCCTCGCCGGCAGGAAGAATAGGGCGCGGGCTCGTCACCCGCGGGCGCAAGACGAGGAGCGGACATGGCTGAGACGTTGAACGGTCGCAAGCGCATCCGGAAGAAATTCGGATCCATTCGCGAGGTCGCGGAGATGCCGAACCTCATCGAGGTTCAGAAGAGCTCCTACGACGACTTCCTGATGGTGAAGGAGCCTCCGGGCGGGCGGCCGGACGACCACGGGCTGCAGGCGGTCTTCAAGAGCGTATTTCCGATCTCCGACTTCTCTGGCAAGGCGACGCTCGAGTTCGTGCGCTACGAGTTCGAGGCGCCGAAGTACGACGTCGACGAATGCATGCAGCGCGACATGACCTACTCTGCGCCCTTGAAGGTGAAGCTGCGCCTCATCGTGTTCGACGTCAACGAGGAGACGGGCTCACGCTCGATCAAGGACGTCAAGGAGCAGGACGTCTACATGGGCGACATGCCGCTCATGACCTCGAACGGCACGTTCGTGATCAACGGCACCGAGCGCGTGATCGTCTCGCAGATGCACCGCTCGCCGGGCGTGTTCTTCGATCACGACCGCGGCCGCACGCACGCCTCGGGCAAGTTGTTGTTCGCTGCCCGCATCATTCCCTATCGGGGCAGCTGGCTCGACTTCGAGTTCGATGCCAAGGACGTCGTCTATGTGCGCATCGACCGCCGCCGCAAGCTGCCGGTGACGACGCTGCTCTACGCGCTGGGCCTCGACGACGAGCAGATCCTGTCGACCTTCTACAACACGATCACCATCAAGGAATCGAAGCGCGGCTGGAAAATGCCGTTCGCGCCCGAGAAGATGCGCGGCATGACGCCGGCCGCCGATCTCATGGATGCGAAGACCGGAGAGGTCGTGGCTTCCGCCGGCGACAAGATCACGGCCCGCAAGGCCCGCGAGCTGGCCGAGGGCGGCCTCAAGGAGGTGCTCGTCGCGTCCGAGGACCTGTCAGGACGCTACATCGCCGAGGACGTGGTCAATCTCGAGTCTGGCCAGATCTATGCGGAGGCGGGCGACGAGCTCGACGCCAAGCTCCTGGCCGAGATCAAGGACCAGAGGGTCAAGGAGTTCCACATCCTCGACATCGACCACGTCAATGTGGGCGCCTTCATCCGCAACACGCTGCACATCGACAAGAACTCCAACAGCCAGGAAGCGCTGATGGACATCTACCGGGTCATGCGGCCCGGCGAGCCGCCGACGATCGAGGCGGCAACGACCCTGTTCCAGGGTCTCTTCTTCGACGCGGAGCGTTACGACCTCTCGGCCGTCGGCCGCGTGAAGATGAACATGCGCCTCGAGCTCGATGCGCCCGACACCATGCGCGTGCTGCGCAAGGACGATATCCTTGCCGTGGTGAAGACGCTGGTCGGCCTGCGCGACGGACGCGGCGAGATCGACGATATCGACCACCTCGGCAATCGCCGCGTGCGCTCGGTCGGCGAGCTGATGGAGAACCAGTACCGCGTCGGCCTTCTGCGCATGGAGCGCGCCATCAAGGAGCGCATGAGCTCGGTCGAGATCGACACGGTCATGCCGCAGGATCTCATCAACGCCAAGCCGGCGGCGGCGGCGGTGCGCGAGTTCTTCGGCTCCTCGCAGCTCTCCCAGTTCATGGACCAGACGAACCCGCTCTCCGAGATCACGCACAAGCGCCGTCTCTCCGCGCTGGGTCCCGGCGGCTTGACGCGCGAGCGCGCCGGCTTCGAGGTGCGCGACGTGCACCCCACTCACTACGGCCGCATCTGCCCGATCGAGACGCCGGAAGGCCCGAACATCGGTCTCATCAACTCGCTCGCGACCTTCGCGCGCGTCAACAAGTACGGCTTCATCGAGAGCCCCTACCGCAAGGTGGAGAAGGGCAAGGTGACGGACACGGTCGTCTATCTCTCGGCCATGGAGGAGATGCGCCACCACGTCGCCCAGGCCAATGCCGAGATCGACGCCAAAGGCAAGCTCACGGGCGACCTCATCACCTGCCGCTTCCAGGGTGACGTGCTGCTCGTCTCGCCCGACAAGGTCGACTACATCGACGTGTCGCCGAAACAGCTCGTCTCGGTCGCGGCGGCGCTGATCCCGTTCCTCGAGAACGACGACGCCAACCGCGCGCTGATGGGCTCCAACATGCAGCGTCAGGCCGTGCCGCTGATCAAGGCGGAGGCACCTCTCGTCGGCACCGGCATGGAGGAGGTCGTTGCCCGCGACAGTGGCGCTGCGATCGCGGCGCGGCGCACCGGCATCGTCGATCAGGTCGATGCGACGCGCATCGTCATTCGCGCAACCGAGGAGACGGACCCCTCGAAGCCTGGCGTCGACATCTACCGCTTGAGGAAGTTCCAGCGCTCGAACCAGAACACCTGCATCAACCAGCGTCCGCTCGTGAATGTGGGCGACAAGGTCGAGGCTGGGGAGATCGTTGCCGACGGTCCCTCGACCGATCTCGGCGATCTCGCGCTCGGCAAGAACGTGCTCGTCGCGTTCATGCCGTGGATGGGCTACAACTTCGAGGACTCCATTCTCCTCTCAGAGCGCGTCGTCTCGGACGATGTCTTCACCTCGATCCATATCGAGGAGTTCGAGGTCATGGCCCGCGACACCAAGCTCGGCCCCGAGGAGATCACGCGCGACATCCCGAACGTGTCGGAAGAGGCTTTGAAGAACCTCGACGAGGCGGGCATCGTCTACATCGGCGCCGAGGTGCACCCCGGTGACATTCTCGTCGGCAAGATCACGCCAAAGGGCGAGAGCCCGATGACGCCGGAGGAGAAGCTTCTGCGCGCCATCTTCGGCGAGAAGGCTTCCGACGTGCGCGATACCTCGCTGAGGCTCCCGCCCGGCGTTTCCGGCACCATCGTCGAGGTGCGCGTCTTCAATCGCCACGGCGTCGACAAGGACGAGCGCGCGATGGCGATCGAGCGCGAGGAGATCGAGCGTCTCGCCAAGGACCGCGACGATGAGATGCAGATCCTGGATCGCAACGTCTATGCACGCTTGAAGGAAGCCCTCCTCGGCAAGGAGGTGGCCAAGGGCCCCAAAGGCGCACGCAAGGGAACCAAGCTAGATGCCGCGATCCTCGACGACATTCCGAGGAGTCAGTGGTGGGAGATCGGGCTTGCCAGCGAGAAGGCGCAGGCCGAGATCGAGGCCATCAACAAGCAGTACGAGGAAGCGAAGAAGAGCCTCGAGCGGCGTTTTGTCGACAAGGTCGACAAATTGCAGCGCGGCGACGAGCTGCCGCCCGGCGTCATGAAGATGGTCAAGGTCTTCGTCGCCGTGAAGCGCAAGATCCAGCCGGGCGATAAGATGGCCGGCCGCCACGGAAACAAGGGTGTCGTGTCCTTGATCGTGCCGGTCGAGGACATGCCGTTCCTCGAGGACGGCACCTCGGTTGATGTAGTGCTCAATCCCCTCGGCGTGCCAAGCCGCATGAACGTCGGGCAGATTCTCGAGACACACCTCGGCTGGGCGTGCCGCGGTCTCGGCCGCCTCATCGACGAGGCGCTGGCGCAGTACCGCGAGAGCGGCGAAGCCAAGGCGCTGCGTGAGCAGATGATGAAGATCTACGGCAAGGACGAGATCAAGGGGAGCATCAAGGATGCCGAGCTGGTGGCCGTCGCCGATCATTTGAAGCGCGGCGTGCCGATCGCGACGCCAGTGTTCGACGGCGCCCGCGAGGCGGATATCGTCGAGATGCTGAACATGGCGGGCTTCGACAGCTCGGGCCAGGTGAAGCTCTACGACGGGCGCACCGGCGAGCCGTTCGATCGCAAAGTGACAGTGGGCTACAAGTACATCCTGAAGCTCCACCATCTTGTCGACGACAAGATCCACGCCCGCTCGATCGGCCCCTACTCGCTCGTCACCCAGCAGCCGCTGGGCGGCAAGGCGCAGTTCGGCGGCCAGCGCTTCGGCGAAATGGAGGTGTGGGCGCTCGAGGCCTACGGCGCCGCCTACACGTTGCAGGAGATGCTGACCGTGAAGTCGGACGACGTCGCGGGCCGCACTAAGGTCTACGAGGCCATCGTGCGCGGCGACGACGCGTTCGAGGCCGGCGTGCCGGAGAGCTTCAACGTGCTGGTCAAGGAGATGCGGGCGCTCGGCCTCAACGTCGAGCTCTTGAACTCCGAGACTCCGGCCGAGGAGCCTCTGCCCGAGGGCGAGCAGCCCCGCATGCAGCTGCCGCCCGCCGCCGAATAGACGCACTTCCGGGGTCAGACCCTGCGGGTCTGACCCCGTGCACGGCGCTGTTTACGTCGCCGTGGGCCGGGACCGCAATTCTGGCGCATGGGGTCAGACCCGCAGGGTCTGACCCCAGAGGCGCCTTCAGGAGAAGAGCCGATGAACGAGATCGCCAACATTTTCAAAACGCAGGCCCCGCTGCCGACATTCGATCAGATCCGGATCTCGATCGCGAGCCCGGCCGATATCCGCTCGTGGTCGTTCGGAGAGATCAAGAAGCCCGAGACCATCAACTACCGCACGTTCAAGCCGGAGCGGGACGGCCTCTTCTGCGCGCGTATCTTTGGGCCCATCAAGGACTACGAGTGCTTGTGCGGCAAGTACAAGCGCATGAAGTACAAGGGCCTCATCTGCGAGAAGTGCGGCGTCGAGGTTACGCTCGCCAAGGTGCGCCGCGAGCGCATGGGCCATATCGATCTGGCAGCCCCGGTCGCGCACATCTGGTTCCTGAAGTCGCTGCCCTCGCGCATCGGCCTCCTCTTGGACATGAGCCTCAAAGACCTCGAGCGCGTTCTCTACTTCGAGAACTACATCGTCACCGAGCCCGGCATCTCTCCCTTCAAGGAGAAGCAGCTCCTCTCCGAGGACCAGTACCACCAGGCACTCGAGGAGCACGGGCCCGACAGCTTCACTGCCGGCATCGGTGCGGAGGCGATCCGCGACCTTTTGATCGCCATGGATCTTCCCAAGATCCGTGACGGGCTCAGGCAGGAGATCGCCGAGGCGACCACCGACTTGAAGCCCAAGAAGCTCGGCAAGCGCTTGAAGGTCGTCGAGAGCTTCATCGAGAGCGGCAATCGTCCCGAGTGGATGATCCTCACGATCGTGCCGGTCATTCCGCCCGAGCTGCGCCCGCTGGTGCCTCTCGACGGAGGCCGCTTCGCCACCTCGGACTTGAACGACCTCTACCGCCGCGTCATCAACCGCAACAACCGCTTGAAGCGGCTGATGGAGCTCAGAGCGCCCGACATCATCATCCGCAACGAGAAGCGGATGCTGCAGGAATCGGTCGACGCCCTGTTCGACAACGGCCGGCGCGGGCGCGTCATCACGGGCGCCAACAAGCGGCCACTGAAGTCGCTCGCAGACATGTTGAAGGGCAAGCAGGGCCGTTTCCGCCAGAACCTGCTCGGCAAGCGCGTCGACTATTCGGGCCGCTCGGTCATTGTGGTCGGCCCTGAGTTGAAGCTCCACCAGTGCGGCCTGCCGAAGAAGATGGCGCTCGAGCTGTTCAAGCCGTTCATTTACGCGCGTCTGCAGACGCTCGGTCAGGCGGCGACCGTCAAGCAGGCGAAGAAGCTCGTCGAGAAGGAGAAGCCCGAGGTCTGGGACGTGCTCGACGAGGTCATCCGCGAGCACCCCGTTCTTTTGAACCGTGCGCCGACGCTGCATCGCCTCGGCATTCAGGCCTTCGAGCCGCAATTGATCGAGGGCAAGGCCATTCAGCTGCATCCGCTCGTCTGCTCGGCCTTCAACGCCGACTTCGACGGCGACCAGATGGCCGTGCACGTGCCGCTCTCGCTCGAGGCCCAGCTCGAGGCGCGCGTCTTGATGATGTCGACGAACAACATTCTCCATCCCGCCAACGGCGCACCAATCATCGTGCCGTCGCAGGACATCATCCTGGGCCTCTACTATCTCTCGCTCGTGCGCGACAAGGAGCCGGGCGAGGGCATGGCGTTCGGTTCCGTCGGCGAGGTGCGCCACGCCCTCGAAGCCGGCGCCGTGAGCCTGCATGCAAAGGTCAAGGGACGCTTCCACAGCACGGATGCCAGCGGCAAGGAGGTGGTGGAGGTCCACGAGACGACGCCCGGGCGCATGATCCTTTCGGAGGTGCTGCCGAAGCAGCCGGGCATCCGCTTCACGCTCGTCAACCAGCTCCTCACCAAGAAAGCGATCTCGGGCCTCATCGACGCCGTCTACCGCAACTGCGGTCAGAAGGAGACGGTGATCTTCTGCGACCGCATCATGGCGCTCGGCTTCTATCACGCCTTCAAGGCCGGCATCTCGTTCGGCAAGGACGACATGCTCATTCCGGACTCGAAGACCAAGATCGTGGAGAAGACGAACGAGATGGTCCGCGAGTTCGAGCAGCAGTACAACGACGGTCTCATCACGCAGCTCGAGAAGTACAACAAGGTCGTCGACGCCTGGTCAAAGTGCACCGACCAGATCGCCAAGGACATGATGGAGCGCATCTCGGCCGTTCAGCAGGACAAGAGCGGCCGCGAGAAGCCCATCAACTCGGTGTACATGATGAGCCATTCAGGCGCGCGCGGTTCGCCCGCGCAGATGAAGCAGCTCGCGGGCATGCGCGGGCTCATGACCAAGCCGTCGGGCGAGATCATCGAGACACCGATCATTTCCAACTTCAAGGAAGGTCTCTCGGTGCTCGAGTACTTCAACTCGACGCACGGTGCCCGCAAGGGTCTTGCCGACACGGCGTTGAAGACGGCGAACTCGGGCTACCTGACGCGCCGCCTCGTCGACGTTGCGCAGGATGCCATCATCTCGGAGCCGGACTGCGGAACGGACGGCGGCATCAACATCCAGGCCGTGGTCGATGCGGGCCAGGTGATCGTCTCGCTCGGCGCCCGCGTTCTCGGACGAACGGCGGCAGAGGACGTGCTCGTCCCCGGCACCAAGGGCAAGAATGCCGAGTTCATCGTCAAGGCCGGCGAGCTCATCGAGGAGCGTCATGCCGAGGCGATCGAGAAGGCGCAGGTGCAGGAGGTGCGCATCCGCTCGGTGCTGACCTGCGAGACCGTGTCGGGTGTCTGCGCGAAGTGCTACGGCCGCGACCTTGCGCGCGGCACTCCCGTCAACATCGGCGAGGCAGTGGGCGTCATCGCCGCACAGTCGATCGGCGAGCCGGGCACCCAGCTCACCATGCGCACGTTCCACATCGGCGGCACTGCCAACGTGGTCGATCAGTCGTTCATCGAGAGCAACTTCAACGGCTCGGTCAAGATCAAGAGCCGCGCGGTGGTGAAGGACAGCCAGGGACGTCTCATAGCCATGAGCCGGACCATGTCGATCGTCATCGTCGACCAGTCGGGCAAGGAGCTCGCCACCCAGAAAGTGACCTACGGCGCGCGGCTCCTGGTCGATGAGGGCGATGAGGTGAAGCGCGGCACGCGCCTCGCCCAGTGGGACCCCTATACGCGGCCCATTCTGACCGAGGCATCCGGCAGGGTCGAGTTCGAGGACTTGATCGAAGGCGCCTCGGTGCGCGAGCTGACTGACGAGGTCAAGGGAACCACCAACCGCGTCATCATCGACTGGCGTGCGACACCGCGCGGCGCGGACCTGAAGCCGGCCGTGGTCGTCAAGGACTCCAAAGGCAAGCCGATGAAGGTCGCCCGTGGTGGTGATGCGCGCTATCTGCTCCCCGTCGACGCAATTCTGTCGGTCGAGCCCGGGGCCGACGTGAAGGCGGGCGACGTTCTTGCTCGCATTCCGCTCGCGACCGCCAAGCAGAGCGACATCACGGGCGGTCTGCCGCGCGTAGCGGAGTTGTTCGAGGCGCGCCGTCCCAAGGATCACGCGATCCTGGCGGAGGCCGCCGGCACCATCGAGTTCGGCAAGGACTACAAGAACAAGCAGCGCATCACGATCAAGCCGGACGACGAGAGTGCCGAGCCCGTAGAGTACCTCATTCCGCGCGGCAAGAACCTGGCCGTCCAGCACGGCGACCACGTGGAGCGGGGCGACTTCATCTACGACGGCCACCCTGCGCCGCACGATATCCTGGCCATCAAGGGCGTCGAGGAGCTTGCCAACTACCTCATCAACGAGATCCAGGACGTCTACCGGCTGCAGGGCGTGACCATCAACGACAAGCATATCGAGGTCATTGTCCGCCAGATGCTGCAGAAGGTGGAGATCACGGACCCTGGCGAGACGGGGCTCATCAAGTCGGAGCAGATCGACCGCATCGAGCTCGACGAGATCAACTCCAAGGCGGAGAAGGAGGGTAAGCGACCGGCTCACGCCATACCGGTGCTGCTCGGCATCACCAAGGCCTCGCTGCAGACCCGCTCGTTCATCTCGGCGGCGTCGTTCCAGGAGACGACGCGCGTGCTCACCGACGCGGCCGTGATCGGAAAGGTCGACACACTGGAGGGCCTCAAGGAGAACGTCATCGTCGGCCGGCTCATTCCGGCCGGCACCGGGGGCATGCTGCGCAGCCTGCGCAAAGTGGCCGCGAAGCGCGACGAGCTCATCGCCAAGGAGAAGGCCCGCGAGGAGGCCGAGCGAGCGCTGTTGCCGCCGGGCGAGGGACCGGCTCCGGTCCGCCGCCGCCGGCGTCCCGCGAGCGAGGCCGCCGAGTAGAAGCAGGGCGACGTTTGAAGACCGGGCGGCCGTCTCTCATTTGAAGGCGGCCGCTCGTGCGTTGGCGGGCGTGCTGCAGGGCCGTGATAACAAGCGTTTTCTGATCGTCGGCGAGGCGCGACGAAATATTTTCTTGGGGCTCGGGAGCGGGTGTTGACCGGACATGAACCTGTGTATATAGGTCACGCACTCTCACGGTAGGCCGTAGGCCGGCTGCCGCGGAATTCCGCGCATTTTCGGGCCTATACGCTGCCGTCTCAAAGCAGAGGACAATTCGGGCCAAGATCTTCAGGCCGCGCAGGACATGCGGGCAGGATGATCCTCTGGTTTTTTCGTGCCAGGCACCGGGCGACCGGCGCTCGGCAGGTTCGGTTTGGCGCACGCCTGGCTTCATGCCGGTGCGGTGCTGACAGGTGGACGAGGCGAATGCCGACGATACAACAGTTGATCCGGAAACCCCGGCATCCGAAGACCTATCGCGAGAAGTCGCGCCACATGGAGGCGTGTCCGCAGAAACGCGGTGTCTGCACGCGCGTCTATACAACCACGCCGAAGAAGCCGAACTCGGCGCTGCGCAAGGTGGCGAAGGTGCGCCTCACCAACGGCTTCGAGGTCATCGGCTACATTCCGGGCGAGGGGCACAACCTTCAGGAGCACTCGGTGGTGCTGATCCGCGGCGGGCGCGTCAAGGACCTGCCCGGCGTGCGCTACCACATCCTGCGCGGCGTGCTCGACACGCAGGGCGTCTCCGCCCGCCGTCAGCGCCGCTCCAAGTATGGTGCGAAGAGACCGAAGTGATCGAGAGAGACGATCGTCCCGGCGATGGCCGGGATTGCGAAGAGACACAGATGATTTGAGGCATCCGATCCATGTCCCGCCGTCACAGAGCAGAGAAGCGTGAGGTCAATCCGGATCCGAAGTTCTCCGATCTCGTCATCACCAAGTTCATGAACGCGGTGATGGAAGAGGGGAAGAAGTCGGTTGCCGAGCGCATCGTCTATGGCGCTCTCGAGAAAATGGAGAGCAAGGCCAAGTCCGATCCGGTGGCCATGTTCCATCAGGCGCTCGAGAACGTGATGCCGTCCGTCGAGGTGCGCTCGCGCCGTGTCGGCGGCGCGACGTATCAGGTCCCCGTCGAGGTTCGCCCCGAGCGCCGTCAAGCTCTCGCCATCCGCTGGATCATCACCGCGGCGCGGGCGCGCAACGAGAACACGATGGTGGATCGCCTGTCGGGCGAGCTGCTCGACGCGTCGCAGAACCGCGGCTCGGCGGTCAAGAAGCGCGAGGACACCCACAAGATGGCGGACGCCAACCGCGCGTTCTCGCATTACCGCTGGTAGGCATGCGCGGTTGCAGAGTGGGCAACCCAAGCGCAAACCGAAGAGGAATTAGAGGCACATCATGGCCCGCCAATACCCGATCGAAGACTACCGGAACTTCGGCATCATGGCCCACATCGATGCCGGCAAGACGACCACGACCGAGCGCATCCTCTATTACACGGGCAAGTCGTACAAGATCGGCGAGGTGCACGACGGCGCGGCCACCATGGACTTCATGGAGCAGGAGGCCGAGCGCGGCATCACCATCACCTCCGCCGCCACCACCTGTTTCTGGCCCGGCCGCGACGGCAAGAAGCGGCGCCTCAACATCATCGACACGCCCGGCCACGTCGACTTTACGATCGAGGTCGAGCGTTCGCTCCGTGTGCTCGACGGCGCCGTGTGCGTTCTGGACAGCAACCAGGGCGTCGAGCCGCAGACGGAGACCGTCTGGCGCCAGGGCGACAAGTACGGCGTGCCGCGCATCATCTTCTCCAACAAGATGGATAAGACGGGTGCCGACTTCTACATGTGCCTTGCCGACATCAAGGAGAAGCTCGGTGCGCGTGCCGTTCCGCTGCAGCTGCCGATCGGCGCCGAGGCGAACTTCAAGGGCGTCGTCGATCTCATCAGGATGAAGTCGATCGTCTGGGACGGCGACGGCAAGGACGCGAAGATGATCGAGGGGGAAATCCCCGCCGATCTCGCGGACAAGGCGGCCGAGTTCCGCGCCTCCATGATCGAGGCCGCGGTCGAGATGGACGATGCGGCGATGGAAGCCTATCTCGAGGGCAATGAGCCCGACGAGGCGACGCTCAGGAAGCTCATCCGCAAGGCGACCGTCACGCGGGCCTTCTATCCGATGATGTGCGGCTCCGCGTTCAAGAACAAGGGCGTCCAGCCCCTCCTCGATGCCGTCGTCGACTTCCTGCCGTGCCCGCTCGATCGCGAGGCGTACAAGGGCATCGATCCGAAGACGGGCGCAGAGTCGATCCGCAAGCCGTCCGACGCCGAGCCGCTCGCCATGATCGCATTCAAGATCATGAGCTTCGAGCATGTCGGCTCGATCACCTTTTGCCGCATCTACTCGGGCAAGCTCGAGCAGGGCATGGCGCTCGCCAACACGACGCGCGACAAGAAGGAGCGCGCCGGGCGCATGTACCTCATGCACGCTGCCGATCGCGAGGAGATCAAGGAGGCCTTCGCCGGCGATATCGTCGCGCTCCAGGGCCTTAAGGACACGCGCACGGGCGAGACGCTCTGCGATCCAAACAAGCCGGTGATCCTCGAGAAGATGGAATTCCCGGAGCCCGTCATCAACTTGAAGATCGAGCCCAAGACCAAGGCCGACCAGGAGAAGATGGCGATTGCGTTGAACACGCTCGCGGTCGAGGATCCCTCGTTCCGCGTCTCGGTCGACCAGGAAAGCGGCGAGACGATCTTGAAGGGCATGGGCGAGCTTCACCTCGACATCAAGGTCGACATTCTGAGGCGCACCTATGGTGTGGAGGCCATCGTCGGTCAACCGCAGGTCGCCTATCGCGAGAGCCTCGCGCGCGCAGCCGACATCGACTACACGCACAAGAAGCAGTCGGGCGGTACGGGCCAGTTCGCGCGCGTCAAGCTGAAGCTCGAGCCGAACGAGGTCGGAAAGGGCAACGCATTCGAGTCGTCGATCATCGGCGGCTCGGTGCCGAAGGAGTACATCCCGGGCGTGGAGAAGGGTGTCAAGTCGGTATGGGACAACGGGGTTCTCATCGGCTTCCCTATGGTCGACATGAAGGTCAACCTCTACGACGGCGCCTTCCACGACGTCGACTCGTCGACGATTGCCTTCGAGATCGCCGCGCGCGCGGCCATGAAGGAAGGCTGCGACAAGGGCGGGGTCAAGATCCTCGAGCCGGTCATGGATGTCGAGGTGGTGACGCCGCAGGATTTCGTCGGCGGCATCATCGGCGACATCAACGGGCGGCGCGGTCAGATCCGCGATCAGCAGATGCGCGGCAACGCCGTCGTGATCCGCGCCTTCGTGCCGCTCGCGAACATGTTCGGATACGTAAGCCAGCTTCGTTCGATGTCGACGGGGCGCGCGTCCTACACGATGCAGTTTGCGCATTACGCGGAGGTTCCGCGCAACGTCGCTGAAGAGGTGAAGGCGAAGTACGCCTGAGAGAGATTTCGGCTGAGGGACGGAGCTCAAGGGGCTCCGCCGGCGGCCGATGGGGTTCACGGAGCGCCTTTGGGTCCGAAGCCGGGTACGAGCCTGGCGATGGCCCCAAGGCAGAAGAAGAGACTGAAGGAGAGCCGCGATGGCCAAGGCAAAATTCGAGCGCACGAAGCCGCACTGCAACGTGGGGACGATCGGGCATGTTGACCACGGCAAGACGACGTTGACGGCGGCTCTGACGAAAGTGTCTGCGGACAAGGGCTGGACGCAGAGCGCGATCAGCTACGATCAGGTTGCGAAGGCGTCGGAGAGCCAGGGCCGTCGCGACCCGACGAAGATCCTGACCATCGCCACGAGCCACGTGGAATATGCGACACCGAACCGGCATTACGCGCACGTCGACTGCCCGGGCCATGCCGACTACGTGAAGAACATGATCACGGGCGCGGCGCAGATGGACGGGGCGATCCTGGTGGTGTCGGCGGTCGATGGGCCGATGCCGCAGACGCGCGAGCACATTCTGCTGGCGCGCCAGGTCGGCGTTCCGCGGATCGTGGTGTTCCTCAACAAGTGCGACGTTGTCGAGGACGCGGAGCTTCTGGACCTCGTCGAGATGGAGGTCCGGGAGCTGCTTTCGAAGTACCAGTTCCCGGGCGACGACACGCCGGTCATCCGGGGCGCGGCGCTCAAGGCTCTCAACGGAGAGAAGGGCCCGCTAGCGGACGAGGCGATCCTGAAGCTTTACGAGGCGCTGGATACCTATATCCCGCTGCCCGACCGGCCGAAGGATCAGCCGTTCCTGATGCCGATCGAGGACGTGTTCTCGATCTCGGGGCGCGGCACGGTGGTGACGGGGCGGATCGAGCGCGGCGTCATCAAGGTCGGCGAGGAGGTGGAGATCGTCGGCCTCCGCGACACGCAGAAGAGCGTGGTGACGGGCGTCGAGATGTTCCGGAAGCTCCTCGACTCGGGTGAAGCCGGCGACAACGTGGGCTGCCTCCTGCGCGGCATCGACAAGGACGCGGTCGAGCGCGGTCAGGTTCTGTGCAAGCCGGGCTCCGTGAAGCCGCACAAGAAGTTCAAGGCGGAGGCCTACATCCTGACCAAGGACGAGGGCGGGCGTCACACGCCGTTCTTCACCAACTACCGTCCGCAGTTCTACTTCCGCACGACCGACGTGACGGGGGTTGTGACGCTTCCCTCGGGGACCGAGATGGTGATGCCGGGCGACAACGTGTCGATGGACATCGAGCTCGTGTCTCCGATTGCGATGGAGGAGAAGGTCCGCTTCGCCATCCGCGAGGGCGGCCGCACGGTTGGCGCGGGCGTGGTGACGAAGATCGTCGAGTAAGGGAGATTTCCCGCTCTCTGCTCAGGCGGGGAGAGGGGATGGAGCGAGACAATGCACGGTCAGAATATCCGCATACGACTCAAGGCGTTCGACCATCGCATCCTCGATGCGTCGACGCGCGAGATCGTGAATACGGCGAAGCGCACGGGCGCGGAGGTTCGGGGCCCGATCCCGCTGCCGACCCGCATCGAGCGCTTCACCGTGAACCGCTCTCCGCACATCGACAAGAAGAGCCGTGAGCAGTTCGAGATGCGCACCCACAAGCGCCTCTTGGACATCGTGGACCCCACGCCGCAGACAGTGGACGCGCTGATGAAGCTCGACCTGGCGGCAGGCGTGGACGTCGAGATCAAACTCTGATGACGGCAGATCGGCAATCGGCGGATCGGCAGTCGTAACGGATAGGAGGCAGAAGGCTGGATGATGCAGGACGCGGCTGGGGTTTCCCGATTGCCGACTGCCGATCTGCCGACTGCCGGAGGAGACCCATGCGGTCAGGCGTAATTGCACAGAAGGTGGGCATGACCCGCATCTTCACCGATGCGGGCGAGCACGTACCCGTGACCGTCTTGAAGCTCGAGAAGCTTCAGGTCGTCGCGCACCGCACCAACGAGAAGAACGGCTACACTGCGCTTCAGCTCGGCGGCGGCAGCCGCAAGCCCGCCCGGCTGACCCGCTCTGAGCGCGGCACCTTCGCGGTTGCCGAGGTGGAGCCCAAGCGCAAGCTCGCCGAGTTCCGCGTCTCGCCCGAGAACCTCATCGAGGTGGGCGCCGAGATCACCGCCGATCACTTTGTCCCGGGCCAGTTCGTCGACGTCACCGGCACCAGCCAGGGCAAGGGCTTCCAGGGCGCCATGAAGCGCTGGAACTTCCGCGGTCTTCGCGCGACGCACGGCGTCTCGGTCTCTCACCGCTCGCACGGCTCGACCGGCCAGCGCCAGGATCCCGGCAAGGTGTTCAAGGGCAAGAAGATGGCGGGGCATATGGGCGACGAGCGCGTCACGACCCAGAACCTCGTGGTCGTCAAGACCGACGCAACACGCGGCCTCATCATGATCCGCGGCGCGGTGCCGGGCTCCAAGGGCGGCTGGGTGATCGTGCGCGACGCCGTCAAGAAGGCCGCGGCCAAGGAAGCTCCGAGGCCGGGCGCCTTCAGGCCCAAGTCCGAAGCAGCCGGCAGTAAGGAGCAGGCGTGATGAAAGCCACCGTCACCACGCTCGATGCGAAGAAGGCCGGTGAGGTCGATCTTCCCGATGCGATTTTCGGCCTCGAGCCGCGCGAGGACCTGATCCACCGCATGGTGCGCTATCAGCTTCTGAAGCGCATGGCCGGCACGCACCACGCTCAGGACCGCTCGGAAGTCTCGGTCACGGGCAAGAAGATGTACAAGCAGAAGGGGACAGGCGGGGCCCGTCACGGCGACAAGTCGGTTCCCCAATGGCGCGGCGGCGGCAAGGCCTTCGGGCCGAAGCCGCGCAGTCACGCGGTCGGCATGACCAAGAAGGTGCGCGCGCTGGCACTCCGTCATGCTCTCTCCGCCAAGGCCAAGGAGGGCGACATCATGGTGCTCGACAAGGCTTCGGCCGAGGGTAAGACGGCGGCCCTCAAGGCTCAATTCGCCAAGCTCGATCTCTCGAATGCGCTGATCATCGACGGGGCAGAGCTCGAGGCCGCCTTCGCGCGTGCCGCCCGCAACATTCCGAACATCGACGTTCTGCCGGTGCAGGGCATCAACGTGTACGACATCCTGAGGCGCAAGAAGCTCGTGCTGACGAAGGCCGCCGTCGAGGCCCTCGGGCAGCGCTTCGCCGGCGCTGCGGAAGGCCGCAAGGCCCGAGTGGGAGCCTGACCGCCATGAAGCTCAATGCCTACGACGTGATCCTGTCGCCGGTCATCACCGAGAAGTCGACTCTGGTGAGCCAGGCGAACCAGGTCATCTTCAAAGTCGCGCCGAAAGCGACGAAAACCGATATCAAGGTCGCGGTCGAGAGCCTGTTCAAGGTCAAGGTCAAGGCCGTCAACACGTTGAACCGCAAGGGCAAGAAGAAGTTCTTCAAGGGCATCTTCGCCACCCAAAGCGATACCAAGAAGGCCATCGTGACGCTGGAAGACGGTCATTCCATCGACGTCACGACGGGCCTCTAAGGGAGTGGGAGAACAATGGCTCTCAAGACATTCCGTCCGACCTCTCCGGGCCTGCGCCATCTGGTGCGGGTCGACCGCGAGCACCTCTTCAAGGGCGCGCCGGTCAAGATGCTGGTCGCAGGCAGGACCAAGACAGGCGGACGCAACGCGAACGGGCGCATCACCACGCGCCACATCGGCGGCGGCCACAAGCAGGCGTACCGCATCGTCGACTTCCGCCGCCGCAAGTTCGATATGCCGGCGACCGTCGAGCGTCTCGAGTACGATCCGATCCGCACCGCTTTCATTGCGCTTATCAAGTACGAGGACGGCAAGCTGTCCTACATCCTGGCCCCGCAGCGTCTCGCCCAGGGTGACAAGGTGGTCTCGGGCGAGAAGGTGGACGTGAAGCCCGGCAATGCCATGCCGCTCGCGTCCATGCCGATCGGCACCATCGTTCACAACGTCGAGCTCAAGCCCGGCCGCGGCGGACAGCTGGCGCGCTCGGCCGGCGCATTCGTGCAGCTCGTCGGGCGCGACTCGGGCTGGGCGGTTCTGAAGCTCGGCTCGGGTGAGACACGCAAGGTGAGGGCCGACTGCATGGCCTCGGTCGGCGCAGTATCGAACCCCGACCATGTCAACGAGATCGTCGGCAAGGCGGGCCGCACGCGCTGGATGGGCAAGCGCCCGACCGTACGCTCGATCGCCATGAACCCGATCGACCACCCGAACGGCGGCCGCACCAAGGGCGGCAAGCACTGGGCGACCCCCTGGGGCAAGCCGACCAAAGGGTACAAGACACGCAAGAACAAGGCGACGGACAAGTTCATCATCCGCAGCCGTGCCAAGTCCAAGGTTTAATCGAGGCCCGAGGAGAGACCCTTGTCCCGCTCTATTTGGAAAGGCCCGTTCGTCGATGGCTACCTTCTCAAGAAGGCCGAGAAGGTGCGTTCGTCGGGTCGCAGCGAGATCATCAAGATGTGGAGCCGGCGCTCGACCATCCTGCCCCAGTTCGTGGGGCTGACGTTCGGCGTCTACAACGGCCACAAGCACATTCCCGTCAGCGTCTCCGAGGACATGATCGGGCACAAGTTCGGCGAGTTCGCTCCGACACGAACGTTTCATGCTCACGGCGGCGACAAGAAGGCAGCGGTGGGGAAGAAGTAAATGGGCAAGCCGAAGCGAGAAAGAAGCCTCAGCGACAAAGAGGCGAAAGCGGTGGCGAGGAACCTCAGGATCTCGCCGCAGAAGCTCAATCTCGTCGCGGGCTTGATCCGCGGCAAGAAGGTCGCCGATGCGCTCGCCGACCTTGAGTTCTCGAGGAAGCGGATCGCCGGCGACGTCAGGAAGTGCGTCATGAGCGCGGTCGCCAACGCAGAGAACAACCACGGTCTCGACGTCGACCAGCTCGTGGTCAAGGAGGCCTGGGTCGGCAAGAACATCGTCATGAAGCGCATGCACCCCCGCGGCCGCGGGCGCGGGTTCATGGTGCAGAAGCCGTTCTCCGAGATCACCGTCATCGTGCGGGAGACCGAGGTCGAGGCGGCTGCCAAGAAGGGTGCCAGGAAGGGCGGCGGCAAGAAGGCCGCGGCGGCCAGCAAGGAGGCCGAGTAATGGGTCACAAAGTCAATCCCGTCGGGCTGCGAGTCGGCATCAACCGCACCTGGGACAGCCGCTGGTTCGCGGGCCGCAGCGAGTACGGCAAGCTCCTCCACGAGGACATGGCGATCCGCGATCACATCATGCAGCACCAGCGCACCGCCGGCGTCGCGAAGGTAGTGATCGAGCGTCCGCACAAGAAGTGCCGCGTCACGGTCCACACGGCGCGCCCCGGCGTTCTGATCGGCAAGAAGGGCGCCGACATCGAGAAGCTGAGGGCCGAGCTCGCGCGCTTCACCCAGTCGGAGGTGCACCTCAACATCCTCGAGATCAGGAAGCCCGATCTCGACGCGACGCTGGTTGCCGAGAATATTGCGCAACAACTCGAGAAGCGCGTCGCCTTCCGCCGCGCCATGAAGCGCGCCGTGCAATCGGCGCTGCGTGCCGGCGCCGTCGGCATCCGCATCAACGTCGCCGGCCGTCTGGGCGGCGCCGAGATCGCGCGCACGGAGTGGTACCGCGAGGGTCGCGTGCCGCTGCACACGCTGAGGGCCGACATCGACTTCGGCTACGGTCTGGCCAAGACCGCCTACGGCGTCATCGGCATCAAGGTGTGGATCTTCAAGGGCGAGATCATCGAGCACGACCCGATGGCCTCCGAGCGCCGCGCTCTCGAGAGCCCGGCCGATCATGGCGGCCGCCCGCGCCGTGACCGTGACAACGACGAGCGCCGCGAGCGCCGGGGGCGTGAGCCGCGCGGCGGCGACGGCGCCGAGAAGGCCTGAAGGAATTGAGTGAGATCCATGCTGCAACCTAAACGCACAAAGTTCCGCAAGCAGTTCAAGGGCCGCATTCACGGCACCGCGAAGGGCGGCACCACGCTCACCTTCGGTGAGGTGGGCTTGAAGGCCGTCGAGCCAGAGCGCCTGACTGCGCGTCAGATCGAGGCCGCACGGCGCGCGATCGCGCGCCACACCAAGCGCGCCGGCCGCCTTTGGACGCGCGTGTTCCCGGACGTGCCCGTCACCAAGAAGCCGGCCGAGGTCCGCATGGGCTCCGGCAAGGGCGGCATCGAGCTTTGGGTCGCCCGCGTTAAGCCGGGCCGCATCATTTTCGAGGTCGGCGGCGTCAGTCCGCAGATCGCCAAGGAGGCTTTGCTGCTCGGTGCGGCTAAGCTTCCGATCAAGACACGTGTCGTGACGCGGCTCGGCTGAGCCACGCCAGAGAGCACATGGATGGACTGAGGACGCGAGGCATGAAAGCGGCTGAATTCACGGGGATGACGATCGACCAGCTCGATGATCAGCTGGCCAGGCTCAAGAAGGAGCAGTTCAACCTGCGCTTTCAAAAGGCCTCGGGGCAGCTCGAGAATACGGCTCGCGTGCGCCAGGTTCGCCGCGACATCGCCCGCGTCATGACGATTGCCCGCTCGAAGCGGGCGGCCAGCGCGCCCAAAGGCAAAGGCGCTTGAGGAGAGATTGAACGATGCCGAAGCGCGTCCTGCAGGGTGTGGTGGTTTCCGACAAGAACGCCAAGACCATCGTGGTCGAGGTGGAGCGGCGCTACACGCACCCGCTCCTGAAGAAGACGGTCCGCCGGACCAAGAAGTACCACGCCCACGACGAGGCAAGCACCTACAAGGTGGGTGACCGGGTGTCGATCGAGGAGAGCCCGCCGATCTCCAAGAAGAAGCGGTGGGTCGCGCTGCCGAAGTCCTGAGCGGGCTGAGCAACGAAGTGTGACGGTGAGGCGCCCTTCCGTCACGGGTTGCGAGTGGGGCGCAGGATTTGACGGGCGGCAGTCTCGAGACCTCGAGCGGCGCCGAGAGAGAAGAGAAGGACCAGAGCGATGATCCAGATGGAGAGCAATCTCGACGTCGCCGACAATTCGGGAGCGCGGCGCGTTCAGTGCATCAAGGTGCTGGGCGGCTCGAAGCGCAGGTATGCCACCATCGGCGATACCATAGTGGTGTCGGTGAAGGAGGCTATCCCCAAGGGCCGCGTGAAGAAGGGGCAGGTGATGAAGGCCGTCATCGTGCGCACTGCGAAGGGCGTGCGTCGCGCCGACGGCTCGCTGATCCGCTTCGACCGCAACGCGGCCGTGCTCATCAACAACCAGGGCGAGCCGGTCGGGACCCGCATTTTCGGACCCGTCACGCGCGAGTTGAGGGCCAAGAACCACATGAAGATCGTGTCTCTCGCGCCGGAGGTGCTGTGATGGCGTCCTTGAAGATCAAGAAGGGCGACCACGTCATCGTCTTGACCGGTCGCGACAAGGGCAAGCACGGCGAGGTGATCGAGGTGCGTCCCAGGGAGAGCCGGGCACTGGTGCGCGGCGTCAACGTCGTGCGCCGTCACCAGCGGCAGACGGCATCCCAGGAAGGCGGCATCATCTCCAAAGAGGCCGCGATCCACATTTCCAACCTTGCGCTCGAGGATCCCAAGGACGGCAAGCCGACGCGCGTCGGGTTCAAGGTGCTCGCTGACGGCAAGAAGGTTCGCATTGCCAAGCGTTCGGGCGAGATCATTCCGGAGAAGAGCTGAGCCATGGCCGACAAAGAGAAACCCGAGAAGGGCGCAAAGCCTGCAGGCGCTTCCCCGGCGCAGGGCGGAGCCAAACCCGCCCAGAAGGACGGGAAAGGCGGAGCCAAGGACGCAAGGGCGAAGGGCGCCGAGAAGAAGGCTCAGGGTCCGCGCGAGGTGAAGCCGCGCCCCAAGGACTACAGGCCACGCATGAAGACGCACTACGAGAAGGTGGTGCGCGAGGCCCTCGTCAAGAAGTTCGGCTACAAGAACCCGATGCAGGTTCCCAAGCTCGAGAAGATCGTGCTCAACATGGGCGTCGGCGAGGCAACGCAGGACCGCAAGAAGGTGGACAGCGCTGCGGCCGACCTGGCGCTGATCGCCGGCCAGAAGCCGCTTCTTACCAAGTCGACCAAGTCGATCGCCACCTTCAAGGTGCGTGAGGGCATGACGCTCGGCGCCAAGGTCACGCTGCGCGGCGACCGCATGTACGAGTTTCTGGACCGCTTCGTCACCATCGCGCTGCCGCGCGTGAAGGACTTCCGCGGTCTTAGCCCGAAAAGCTTCGACGGCCGCGGCAACTTTGCCTGCGGCTTGAAGGAGCACATCGTTTTCCCCGAGATCGACTACGACAAAGTCGATCAGGTGTGGGGCATGGACGTGATCGTGGTCACGTCCGCCAAGACCGACGACGAGGCCCGCGAGCTGCTTCGCGGCTTCAGCTTCCCCTTCCGCAGCTAGAGGACCTCGGGACCAGAACGGACCCCCGAAAGGCCTTTGGAGGATTGAAATGGCAAAGACGAGCTCGATCGAGAAGAACAACCGGCGGCGCAAGCTGGTCGCTCAGGCGGCCGCTAAGCGCAAGCGCTTGAAGGCGATTACCGAGGATATGAAACGCTCTCCCGAAGAGCGCTTCGCCGCGCGCCTGAAGCTTGCCGAGATGCCGCGCAACTCGTCGAAGGTACGCATCAGGAACCGCTGCGAGCTCACGGGGCGCGCCCGCGGCTTCTATCGCAAGCTCAAGGTGTGCCGCAACCAGCTGCGCGAGCTGGCCAGCCAGGGCCGCATTCCCGGCCTCGTCAAGTCGAGCTGGTAAGGGGGACGAAGGATCATGGCGATGAATGACCCACTGGGCGATATGCTGACGCGAATCCGCAATGCGCAGCAGCGCCGCCGTCCCAAAGTGTCGACGCCGGCCTCGAGCCTGCGCGGGCGCGTGCTCGACGTGCTGACCGAGGAAGGTTTCATTCGCGGCTACGCGCGTGTCGAGCAGAGAGGCGGGCTCCCCGAGTTCGAGATCGAGCTCAAGTATTACAACGGCCAGCCGGCCATCAAGGACATCACGCGCGTCTCGAAGCCGGGCCGGCGTGTCTATTCCGCGGTGAAGGAGCTGCCGAGCGTCGCCAATGGTCTCGGCGTCGCCATCCTGTCCACGCCCAAGGGCGTGATGTCGGATGCGCGCGCGCGCGAGGAGAACGTCGGCGGCGAGATCATCTGCAACGTATTCTAACGAAAGGGCCCGGCCTCGTGCCGGGAGGACGAAGGGCCAAACCCAATGTCACGCATCGGAAAGAAGCCGGTTCAGGTGCCGTCCAACGTGACGGCGACCGTCGCCGGCCAGACGGTCAAGATGAAGGGCCCCAAGGGGGAGCTCTCCTTCACCATGCCCGAGGAGATCAAGGTCGAGAAGACCGCGAACGGTATCGAGACGTCGGTGCGCGAGGAGACCAAGAAGGCGCGCGCGATGTGGGGCATGTCACGCACCATGGTGACAAACCTCATCAAGGGCGTGACGGATGGCTATTCGCACACGCTCGAGATTCACGGCGTCGGCTTCAAGGCGGCCATGAAGGGCAAGGACATGCTCCAGCTCAGCGTCGGCTACAGCCACGACGTGATGATCGCGGTTCCCGCGGGTGTCGACGTCAAGGTCGGCGGGGCCAAGCAGGAGATCGTCACGGTTTCCGGCATCGACAAGCAGGCGGTCGGACAGATCGCGGCCGAGATCCGCGCCTCCCGCAAGCCCGAGCCCTATCAGGGCAAGGGTGTGCGCTATCAGGGCGAGTACATCTTCCGCAAGGAAGGCAAGAAGAAGTAAGGGCAGACGATGGGCACGCACGACACATCTTTCGAGAAGCGGCGCCAGCGCGTGCGCCGTTCGCTCAAGAAGAACTCGGCCGGGCGGCCGCGTCTTTCGGTGCATCGCTCGGGCCGGCACATCTACGTGCAGGTTATCGACGACGCGGCCGGCAAGACCATCGCGTCCGCTTCGACGCTCGAGAAGGACATGCGCGGCAAGCTCAAGACGGGTGCCGACAAGGCCGCAGCTGCGGCCGTCGGCAAGCTCGTCGCCGAGCGTGCCGTCAAGGCGGGCGTGAAGGACGTCGTGTTCGATCGCGGCGGCTTCCTGTTCCACGGGCGCGTCAAGGCGCTCGCCGATGCGGCCCGCGAGGGCGGCCTCAATTTCTGATGAAAGGGAACTGACGTGGCACGTGGACCCCAGAGAGAGCGCGGCGGACGCGATCGCGACAAAGAGAAGGTCGAGAGCGAGTTCTCCGACAAGCTCGTCCATATCAATCGCGTCGCCAAGGTGGTGAAGGGCGGCAAGCGCTTCGGATTTGCCGCGCTCGTCGTGGTCGGTGACTTGAAGGGCCGCGTCGGCTACGGCCACGGCAAGGCTCGCGAGGTTCCCGAGGCGATCCGAAAGGCGACCGAGGAGGCGCGCCGCAGCCTGATCCGCGTGCCGCTGCGCGATGCACGCACGCTGCATCACGACAGCGAAGGGAGCCACGGTGCCGGCCGCGTCGTTCTGCGTTCCGCGCCTCCGGGCACCGGCATCATCGCCGGCGGCGCCATGCGTGCCGTGTTCGAGATGCTCGGCGTGCAGGATATCGTGACCAAGTCGCTCGGCACCAAGAACGCATACAACGTTGTGCGCGCGACCTTCAACGCGCTGAAGGCGCAGGAGAACCCGCGCACGGTCGCCGCGCGGCGCAACAAGAAAGTTTCCGACATCGTCGCGCGCCGCCGTGACGGCTCGGGTGTCGGCGCGGAGGCCGGCAGCGAGGCCTGAGTGTAGCATTCCGGGGAAGGTGAACCGACATGGCAGCCAAGAAGACCATCACGGTCGAGCAGATCGCGAGCACGAACCGCCGGCCGGAGAGCCAGACCAGGACCCTCATCGGTCTCGGTCTCAACAAGCTGCATCGGCGCCGCACTCTCGAGGATACGCCGGCGGTGCGCGGTATGATCAACAGCATTCCCCATCTCGTCCGCATCGTCGACGGGACGAAATAGTTCGGAACACGAAGAGCAGGACACGCCCCATGCGGCTCAATAAGATCAAGGACAATGCGGGTGCCCGCAAGTTCCGCGTCCGTATCGGGCGTGGCATCGGCTCGGGTCACGGCAAGATGGGCGGTCGCGGCGGCAAGGGCCAGACGGCGCGCTCCGGCGTCTCGATCGGCGGCTTCGAAGGCGGTCAGATGCCGGTGCATCGGCGCCTGCCCAAGCGCGGCTTCAACAAGTATCGCCCCAAGGACTACAACGAGATCAACGTGGGGGCGCTGCAGAAGGCCGTCGACGAAGGCAAGCTCAAATCCGGCGCTGCCGTCGACGTGGCGGCGCTGGTGGCCGCCGGCGTGCTGCGCCGCCCCAAGGATGGCTTACGCATCCTGGGCGACGGCGAGCTCAAGGCGAAGCTCACCATCACGGCGAACCACGCTTCCGCCAAGGCCAAGGCTATGGTCGAGAAGGCCGGCGGCGCGCTGAGGCTCATCGAGAGGAAAGTGCTAGCCGCGGACGAGGCGAAGCGCAAGAAAACGGCCGCCAAGAAGGCGGCGTCGGAGAAGAAGCCGGCTGCGGCCAAGTCCGAGGAATAACGGAAGCCGGGCGCGGGGCTCGTGTGTCCGCGCCGCCACAAGGGGATGGCACGATCTCCCCCTCGACGCCTTGCTGCAGACGGGTGCGAACCCCATGTGGCTGGGATTGGCCCCTGACCGGCCGGCGCTCTTGCCAGTCAACGCGGGGGCCGGGAGAGACTGAAGATGGTATCCGCTGCCGAGCAGCTCGCTTCGAACCTGAACCTCGGGGCCTTCTCGAAGGCCGAGGAGTTGAAGCGGCGCATCTGGTTCACCCTGGGCGCGCTGCTCATCTATCGTTTTGGAACCTTCATTCCGCTGCCGGGCGTCAATGCGGCGGCGTTCGCCGATGCCTTCAAGTCCCAGTCGACCGGCATGCTCGGCATGTTCAACATGTTCGCGGGCGGCGCCGTCGAGCGCCTCGCGATCTTCGCGCTGAACATCATGCCCTACATCTCCGCCTCGATCATCATGCAGTTGATGAGCTCGATCAGCCCGAAGCTCGAGGCGATCAAGAAGGAGGGCGAGGCCGGGCGCAAGCAGATCAACCAGTACACCCGCTATCTCACCGTGGTGCTGGCCGCGCTGCAGGCCTACGGCATTGCGATCGGTCTCGAGGGGTCGCGATCCTCGGGCGGAGCGGTCGTCAACGATCCGGGCCTGTTCTTCAGGGCGACGACCGTTGTGACGCTGGTCGGCGGTACCATGTTCCTGATGTGGCTCGGCGAGCAGATCACGCAGCGCGGCGTCGGCAACGGCACATCGCTCATCATCTTCGCCGGCATCGTGGCCGGGCTGCCGTCGGCCCTCGCGGGCCTGTTCGAGATGGCCCGCACCGGCGCCCTCTCCACGTTCCTGCTGTTGGCGCTGCTCGCCTTGATGCTCGCGGTCGTGGGGGCCATCGTCTTCATCGAGCGCGCGCAGCGCCGGCTTCTGATCCAGTACCCCAAACGCCAGGTCGGCAACCGGATGTTCCAGGGCGATGCCTCGCATCTCCCCTTGAAGCTCAACTCCTCGGGCGTCATTCCGCCGATCTTCGCTTCGTCGCTGCTCTTGCTGCCGATCACGGCCGCCCAGTTCTCGGTCGGGCAGGGCGGCGGGCCGGAATGGCTGACGAGCCTCGTCGCGGCGCTGGGACGCGGCCAGCCGATGTATCTTCTCGTCTATGTCGGCCTGATCGTGTTCTTCGCCTTCTTCTACACGGCGGTGGTGTTCAATCCGAAGGACACCGCGGACAACCTCAGGAAGTATGGCGGGTTCATTCCGGGCATCCGCCCCGGTGAGAAGACGGCCGAGTACATCGATTACGTGCTGACGCGCATCACCGTGGTCGGCGCCCTCTATCTGGCGGCGGTCTGCGTGCTGCCGGAGATCCTGACGTCCTACGCCGCCGTGCCGTTCTACTTCGGTGGCACGTCGCTTCTGATTGCCGTCAGCGTGACGATGGATACGGTCGCCCAGATCCAGAGCCACCTGCTCGCCCATCAGTACGAAGGGCTCATCAAGAAGGCCAAGCTGCGCGGCGCGACCAGCAAATCGGGGCGGCGATGAACCTCATTCTTCTTGGACCGCCCGGCGCCGGCAAGGGGACGCAAGCGCAGACGATCGCCACCAAGCACAGTCTCGTTCAGCTCTCGACGGGCGACATGCTGCGCGCGGCCGTCAAGGCCGGCACCGAGATCGGCCGGAAGGCAGAGGCCGTCATGAAGAGCGGCGGCCTGGTGTCGGACGATATCGTGATCGGCATCATCTCCGAGCGGATCGATGAGCCCGACTGCAGAAACGGATTCATCCTCGACGGGTTTCCGCGCACCCTCGCGCAGGCGGATGCACTCGGCGTGCTCCTCGAGCAGAAAGGCAAGAGGCTCGACGCGGTGATCGAGCTCAAGGTCGACGACGGCATTCTCGTCTCCCGCATCGAGAAGCGGGCGCGCGAAACGCTGGAGGCCGGGGGAACGGTGCGGGCCGACGATAATGCCGAGGCGCTGAAGACGCGGCTCATGGCCTATTACCGTGAGACGGCGCCGCTGATCGGATACTATTTCGCCTACCGGAAGCTCAGCTCCGTCGATGGCATGGCTTCGATCGAGCAGGTCGGGGCCCAGATCGAGAAGGTCTTAGCGGAGGGGAAGCGGACATGAGGAGGGGTGCGGCGAACGCGTGTGGGCTGCATTTTGGGGGCGGCGTTGACGAACCCGGCGCCAGAGGCTACAAGGGCCCGTTCTCATGACGGTGTCACAAGGGATTGGGCCGCACCCGGACGGGGTGCCCGGACCAGTCCTGCTGTGCTTTATACTGGAATAACAATGGCTTGGCCAAGCCCGAAGGGTGCGGCCAGAGACAAGAATGAAGGCTCGAGGAGACTGACGTGGCCCGTATCGCCGGTGTGAACATTCCGACCCAGAAGCGGGTGCTGATCGCGCTTCAGTACATCCACGGGATCGGCCCCAGATTCGCGACGGAAATCTGCAAGAAAGTCGGGATCCCGGCCGAGCGGCGCGTGAGCCAGCTGACAGACGCCGAGGTGCTGCAGATCCGCGAGACGATCGACCGCGATTACGCCGTCGAAGGCGACCTCCGGCGCGAGGTCTCGATGAACGTGAAGCGCCTCATGGACCTCGGCTGCTACCGCGGACTGCGGCACAGGAAGCAGCTCCCGGTGCGCGGCCAGCGCACCCACACCAATGCCCGCACGCGCAAGGGCAAGGCCAAGCCGATCGCCGGCAAGAAGAAGGCGACCTGAGACTTCCTGGGCCCTCTGCCCATCGGTCGAGGGTGCTTCTCAAGACGAGTACGAAGCTGATCGAAGCCCGCCGAAGCGGGCGCTGGAGTTGCGAGAGAGATGGCGAAAGAGCAGCAGCAGGCGCAGGGCCGGGCCAAGGTCCGCAAGCGCGAGAAGAAGAACATCACGTCGGGCGTCGCACACGTGAACGCCTCGTTCAACAACACCATGATCACCATCACGGACGCGCAGGGCAACACGCTCGCCTGGTCGTCTGCCGGCACGATGGGCTTCAAGGGTTCGCGCAAGTCGACGCCGTTCGCCGCTCAGATGGCGGCAGAGGATGCCGGCAAGAAGGCCATGGAGCACGGCATGAAGGTGCTCGAGGTCGAGGTCTGCGGGCCGGGCTCGGGACGGGAGTCGGCGCTGCGGGCGCTGCAGGCGGTCGGGTTCCAGATCACCTCGATCCGCGATGTGACCCCGATCCCGCACAACGGCTGCCGGCCGCGCAAGCGCCGCCGCGTTTGATTGTCGAATTCGCATTCGAGCACGGCACGCTGGCCCGCGCGCCGCGCTTCTCCTCCGGCGGAATTGATGCCGCCGGCGTACCCTGGTGGAACCCGGAGCCGGCTTTGGGCGAAGCTCGTGCTCCTACCCTGAAAAGAGGCCGACCGTGGTGAATGTGCTGCAAAAGAACTGGCAGGACCTGATCAAGCCTGGCAAGCTCAACATTACGCCGGGCCGTGACCGCAACAAGGTCGCGACGCTTGTTGCCGAGCCCCTCGAGCGGGGTTTCGGAATGACGCTCGGCAACGCGCTGCGCCGCGTGCTCTTGTCCTCGCTGCAGGGCGCGGCCATCAAGACCGTGCACATCGACGGCGTTCTGCACGAGTTCTCGTCGATCCCGGGCGTGCGCGAGGACGTGACGAATATCGTCCTCAACATCAAGGAGATCGCGCTGCGCGTGCATTCGGACGGCGTGAAGCGGATGGTGCTGAAGAAGGAAGGTGCGGGTCCCGTCAAGGCCGGCGACATCGAGGCGGGCTCGGACGTCGAGATCCTGAACCCCGAGCACATCGTCTGCCATTTGGATCAGGGCGCCTCGGTGCGCATGGAGTTCACGGCCGACATGGGCAAGGGCTACGTCGCCGCCGACCGCAACCGTCCTGATGACGCGCCGATCGGCCTCATCCCGGTCGACAGCCTCTACAGTCCGGTCAAGAAGGTCTCCTACAAGGTCGAGAATACCCGCGAGGGCCAGATCCTCGACTACGACAAGCTCACCATGACGGTCGAGACCGACGGCTCGGTCAAGGCCGAGGATGCGGTTGCGCTCGCGGCGCGCATCCTGCAGGACCAGCTCGCGGTCTTCATCAACTTCGAGGAGCCGAAGAAGGCCGTCGAGGAGAAGGCACACCCCGAGCTCGCGTTCAACGCCGCTCTCTTGAAGAAGGTGGACGAGCTCGAGCTGTCGGTGCGCTCGGCCAACTGCTTGAAGAACGACAACATCGTTTATATCGGCGACCTCATCCAGAAGACGGAAGCCGAGATGCTGCGGACGCCGAACTTCGGCAGGAAGTCGCTCAACGAGATCAAGGAAGTGCTGGCCGGCATGGGGCTCCACCTCGGCATGGAGGTGCCCAACTGGCCGCCCGACAACATCGAGGAGCTCGCCAAGCGCTTCGAGGAGCAATATTGATGATCTCCCTCTCCCCATCGCCAAGAGCGATGGGGAGAGGGAGGAGGGTTTCAAGCGGGACCAGAGAAGCCCGCACCGATCAAACAACCTGAAGGATCAGAACCCATGCGTCACGGAAAACTGGGGCGGCGCTTCGGCCGCCAGAGCGGGCATCGCCAGGCCATGTTCTCGAACATGGCAGCGGCTCTCATCAGGCACGAGCAGATCGTCACCACGCTGCCCAAGGCCAAGGACCTGAAGCGCGTGATGGACAAGTACATCACGCTTGCCAAGCGCGGGGACATAAACTCGCGACGCCTGGCCGCCGCACGGCTGCGCGACGAGGACATGGTCAAGAAGCTCTTCGATACGCTGGGACCGCGCTACAAGACCCGGGCTGGCGGCTACACGCGCGTCCTGAAGGCCGGCTTCCGCTACGGCGACAGCGCGCCCCGCGCCGTGATCGAGCTCGTCGACCGCGATACGTCCGTGAGAGGGGCCGAGGACAAGGCCCGTGATGCCGAGGCCAAGAAGGCCGTTGAAACGGCCGGCGCCTGATCCCGCTGCAGAGCTTGCGACTATAGCGATGCGCCCCGCAGGATCTCCCGCGGGGCGCTTTACGATTGCGAGGCCATTGAAACCGAGACGGCATCAGTCGTCGTCATCGTCCTTCTTGCCCTTCTTGGCCGTCATCTTCTTGATGCTGTCGATGCCGGAGTCGAAAATGCCCTTGATCACGTCGCGAGCTTCCTTGTCCGTCTTGCCGTCGGCAGCATCGAACACCGCCGACCAGGCGAAATTGATCTCGTCCTCATCATCGTCGTCGGGCGTCAGCGTGAACTGCGCCTCGTAATTCTTGACCGGGAGCGGGCTCTCGATGATCGCGTAGCGATAGCGGAACTCGACCTGCTCGAGGAGCTTCTCCTTGATGGTGCCGCCGTCCTTGAGAGTGAGCGTGCGGAAGGTCGCGTCGCCCTCCTTGCTCTCCTCGCACTTGGCGAGGGCAGGATGCCAGTCCGCGATCGAGCACCAGCCGCCGAACCTCTTCCACAACGCCTGCTTCTCGGCCTCCATCTTCTTGGGATCGACGTTGACCTCGAGCTTCTTGCCGACGGAAATGCCCGCGGCGTGGACGCTCAGAGCACTTATCGCCACAACGGTAGCCGCGGCGAGACCTTTCACAACTGCCTTCATCATGTCCTCCGGTTGCGGCGCGCCCGGTCCGTTAGCGGAAGAGCGCGCCAATAAGTGTTACTCTATACCATATGCCGGCGGGCCGGTAATGCACCATTTCGTGAGGGGGCCGGGCGCCATGACGGCCGGGTAGCGCCAGCCTTCCTCCTGTCGGGACGGTGCATTATATGAGGAGCCGTAGCCAGCCAGAGCGGTGCCGGTCGCGCCGGCCTTGCGGCTAAGTGGACGCCCTTCAAGGACCTTGAAATGACAATTGATTTCAGAGCCCTCGCCGGTGCGGTTCTCCTCGCCGGCATCGGCGCGCTCCTGCTTCACGCCTTAGAGGATAGGGCGATGGCGCAGCGCCAGGAGCCGGCGGCGGCCCGCGAGGTTCCCTCCTCGCGCGAGGTTGCCCGGTACTCGTTCTCGCCGATCGTGCGCAAGGCAGCTCCCGCCGTCGTCAACGTCTACGTGCAGCGGCGCGTTCAGGCCTTCAGCTCACCCTTCGCCAACGATCCGTTCTTCCGCCAGTTTTTCGGCGACCGGTTCGGCGAGCCGTCGGAGCGCATTCAGAGCTCGCTCGGCTCGGGCGTCATCGTCGGCAGGGAGGGCACGGTCGTCACGAACACTCATGTCGTCAAGGGGCGCGGCGAAGCGGAGATCCGCATCGCGCTCGCCGACAAGCGGGAGTTCGATGCCAAGGTCGTGACCCAGGACGATAAGACCGACATTGCCATTCTCAAGATCGAGAACGGGGACGGAGACTTTCCGACCATCGAGCTCGAGGATTCCGACAGTCTGGAGGTGGGCGACCTGGTGCTGGCGATCGGCAATCCCTTCGGCGTCGGCCAGACGGTGACGAGCGGCATTGTCTCCGCACTCGCGCGCACCGAGGTCGGCCAATCCGACAGCCAGGTCTTCATCCAGACCGATGCGGCCATCAATCCCGGCAACTCGGGCGGAGCGCTGGTCGACGTCACCGGGCGGCTCGTCGGCATCAACACCATGATCTACTCACAGTCGGGCGGGTCGGTCGGCATCGGCTTTGCGATCCCTTCCAATCTCGTCCGCCTCTATGTGGAGAGCGCGGCCCGAGGGCTGAAGGTTGAACGGCCCTGGATCGGGGCGCGGCTCGAGTCCGTCACGCGCGAGACGGCCGAAGGGCTGGGTCTCGACCGGGTGTCGGGAGCGCTGGTCGCGCGCGTCTCGGCAAAAGGGCCTGCCGCCGCCGCCGGGCTCGAGGCGGGCGACGTGCTGGTCAAGGTCGACGGGTTCGAGGTGACGGATGCCAAGAGCGCGCTCTACCGGATGACGACGCGCGGCGTCGGCAACGTCGCCAAAGTGGACGTGCTGCGAAAGGGGCGTCCCGTATCGCTCAGTCTCGCCCTCGAGTCCCCGCCCAGGCCAGGCAAGGACGACGTGCGCAATCTCTCGGGGCAGCATCCGCTCGACGGGGCGCGGGTATCGAACATCCTCCCGGGGCTCGCCGACGAGATGGGGCTCGACGCGGCCGAGGGCGTCGTGGTGCTATCGGTCCGGCCGGGCTCGACGGCCGCGCGGCTCGGCTTCCGGTCGGGCGATATCGTGGTCGAGGTGCAGCAAACGCCGGTCGCAGACGTCAGCGCACTCGAGACGGCGCTCGGGACGCGCCAGCGCTATTGGACCATGGACGTAAAACGCGGGGATCAGGTGCTCCAACTGCGGGTTCCTGGATGACGAAAGGGCAAGAAGCCAGGAATTCCGAGCATCGAGACACGAAGGCAGAACGGACGCGGAGCACAGAGATGCTCGTCGAAGAGATTCGTGAGCGAATCGGGATCCACCGCGCCGAGCTTGCCCGGCTCGGAGTTGAAGCCCTGCGGCTATTCGGTTCACACGCCCGAGGCGAAGCGCGTGAGGATAGCGATATCGATCTTGTCGTGGCGTTCACACGTCCAGCCAGCTTCGACGACTACATGGATTTGAAGCTCCTTCTGGAGGACGCACTGGAGCGGTCCGTCGATCTCGTGACCGAGGCGGCCATTCTGCCGCGCCTCAAGTCGCGGATCGACAAGGAGGCCATCCGTGTCGCGTGACTGGCGGTTGTATTGGGACGACATCATCGAAGCGTGCTCGAGAGTGGAGCGCTATACTGAAGGCATGGACCGAGCGGCCTTCGAGAAGGATCAGAGGACGCTCGATGCCGTGGTGCGCATCTCGAGGTGATCGGCGAGGCGGTGAAGAAGCTGCCTCATGAGGCACGGGCGATGTGCCCAGAGATCGAATGGAGAAAGATCGCAGGCTCTCGGGACTTCGTGGCGCACACCTACTTCGGTATCGATCGGGAAATTGTTTGGAATGTCGTCAGGGAAAAGGTGCCGCAGCTTCTCGATGCAATGCGGACGGCCGAGGCGCGATGACGCGCAAACGGTTGGAGGAGCTCAATTGGGTTGCTGGCTAGCGGGATGAGCAATCTCTTCGAAGCGGCAGGATTGGAGAAGGGAGCGCCGAGACCGCTTGCGGACCGCTTGCGCCCGCGCACGCTGACCGAGGTCGCCGGGCAGGATCACATCGTGGGGCCCGAGGGCGCGCTGACGCGTATGCTGAAGGCGGGGCGCATTCCGAGCATCATCCTGTGGGGTCCCCCAGGGAGCGGGAAGACTACCATCGCCCGGCTCCTGGCGGATGCCACGAAGCTCGAGTTCGAGCAGCTTTCGGCGATCTTCTCGGGTGTGGCTGAGCTTCGGAAGGCCTTCGACAGGGCCAAGGCGCGACGCGAGCAGGGCAAGGGCACGCTCCTCTTCATCGACGAGATCCACCGTTTCAATCGCAGTCAGCAGGACAGCTTTCTACCCTACATGGAGGATGGAACCATCACGCTGGTGGGGGCCACCACCGAGAACCCGTCGTTCGAGATCAATGCGGCTGTGCTGTCGCGCGCCAGCGTCTTGACCCTCAATCGCCTGGACGACGCGGCCTTGGAGTGCTTGCTCGTGCGCGCCGAGAAGGAGGAAGGGCGCAAGCTGCCGCTCGAAGGGGATGCGCGCGAGGCGGTGAAAGGCATGGCGGACGGCGACGGGCGCGCCGTGATCAATCTGGCCGAGGATGTGCTGGCAGCCGTTCCTCCGGGCGCCAAACTCATCGACCGCGAAGCGCTCGTCAAGCTCGTGCAGCGCCGTGCGCCGCTCTACGACAAAGGCCGCGAGGGCCACTACAATCTGATCTCCGCCCTGCACAAGAGCGTGCGCGGCTCGGACCCCGATGCATCGCTCTACTATTTCTGCCGCATGCTCGACGGCGGCGAGGACCGGCTCTTCATCGCGCGCCGTCTCGTGCGCATGGCGGTCGAGGACATCGGGCTTGCCGATCCGCAGGCGCTCGTCATCGCCAATGCGGCAAAGGACGCGTTCGATTTTCTCGGCTCACCCGAGGGAGAGCTGGCATTGGCCGAGGCCGTGATCTACCTGGCGACGGCGCCGAAATCGAACGCCAGCTACGTCGCCTACAAGGCCGCGACGCGGGCTGCCAAGGAGCATGGCTCGCTCGCGCCGCCCAAGATCATCTTGAACGCGCCGACCAGGCTCATGGAGGAGGAGGGCTACGGAGAGGGCTATCGCTATGACCACGACGAGCCCGATGCCTTCTCCGGCCAGAGCTACTTTCCCGACGAGATAAAGCGACGCCCCCAGTTCTATGACCCGCCCGAGCGGGGCTTCGAGCGCGAGATCAGGAAGCGGCTCGACTACTGGGCCAAACTGCGGCGCGAGCGAAAGCCATGAGGGAGGGGCCGCCACCACGCGCCACATCGGCCGATATTCAGGGCTTGCACCATCTGGTCAAAGGGCGGGCGGCCGGCCTATAGTCGGCCGGCGGCCGGACCGGGGCCGGGCCAGGGGGTAGAGCGGGCGAAGGGAACGTATCATGCTCGAATTCAAGGATCTCTGGCGCGGGCACCCGATCAACGAGAGCGTGCAGACGCCCTGCATTGCGCCGCAGGACCTCACCAATCTCGAGGGCAGCCAAGTCCGTAAGGGCTTTCCCGTCTTCAACAATCAGTGCGCCATTCGCATGGGCACGGCGCTGAGGCGCGCAGGCGTGCAACCCTCTCAACTCGGCGGGCTTGCCACCTGCGCAGTGCATCCCAAGGAGTACATGCACATCATCAACGCATCCGCGCTCGCCCACGCGCTTTCGCGCGCCAAGATCGACGGGCTCGGGCCCTTGGAGAAATTCACGGGCCCCGACGCAGCCGGCTACTACCACAAGATCTTCGGGCGGACGGGCATCATCTTCATCCAGGACTACTGGAAGCGCTCGACCGATGGCGATCGTCCAACCGGCGATCATATCGACGTCTGGAACGGCTACCGCTCGTCGTCGAAGTGGCTCATGGAATGGTTCTCGTGGCTCGGGTACTACTCGAACTACGCCAATGCCGGCGAGCTTTGGTTCTGGGAAGTGAAGTAGGCTCGAAGGGCGATCGAGGGAAAAGCGGAGGACCAAATGCGCTATTTCATTGCCATCGTGTGCGCGCTCGTTGGCGCAGCCATTGCCTTCAGCTTCTTCAGCGGCCCCGTTTCCGACTGGATCATCACACAGCAGAAGTTCGACAGCTCCGACGACGTCGAGAACCTCAATCAGATGACATTCATGCTGGTCAATCTCGCCGGTCTCATCATTGGCTGGACCATCGGCTGGGCGCTGGGCGGTCCCGTCCAAAAGCGCCAGGATGCGAAGCATCACGTGGACTGACGCTCTCTTTCGTGCGCTGGGCAAGAGGCACAGGAGCCAGTTCAGGATGTGGATTGAGCATTGCCGTAGCGGAGCACCTTGACCTTCTCGAGCGTGACGAGGCCGCTCCCCATGAGCTTCTCGAGCTCGGGCAGAAAAGCCTCGATCTTCTCTTCCGAGTCGACGATCTCGATGATGATCGGCAGGTCCTCCGAGAGGCGCAGGATTTTGGTCGTATGCAGCCGGCTCGAATGGCCGAATCCGATCGGGCCGCGCAGCACGGTCGCCCCCGCGAGGTGCACTTCGCGGGCCTTGATCACAATGGCCTCATAGAGCGGCTGGCGCCCGGCCTTGTCGTCCTCCCCGATGAAGATTCTGAGCAGCACGGCATTGCGGGGAGCTTGCATGGTCAAACCCATTTCAAGGCGTTGACGTGGACGGCGGCGACGTGCCCTAGCCAGACCGCGGCGAGGCAGAGGAGGACGGAGGCAGCGATATTGAGGCCCGCCAACAGCCATTCGCCGTCGCTGGCGAGGTTCAACGTCTGCAGTCCGAACGAGGAGAACGTCGTGTAGCCGCCCAACAAGCCGATCATGACGAACTGGCGGGCCGTCGTCCCGACAAATATTCTCCCGTCCGGTCCCGTCACCGTCGCGAAGAAGCCGATGACGAGGCAGCCCACGACGTTGACGATGAGGGTGCCCCACGGAAACGTCTCGCCAAAAAGCACCGCGGCGACCCCCGAGCACCAATAACGTGCCATGCCGCCGAGCGCACTTCCCACCCCGATCCACAAATAGGCCTGCATCTTTGATCCGTCGCCGGTGATCCTCGCGACCGTTCGCGCCCTTTGGTCTGGCGTCGAAGGCATGCCGATATGAAAAAAGCCGCGCACAAGAGCGGCTCAGGAGTCCCCACACGACCACCGCACTCTTGCGGCGGCAGCCGATCGCACTCGAGGGCGGATTTTGGCACGCCCCCCCGACGGGCGAAAGGATATTCGAAATTGCCCGGCTCGCAAGTGGATGAGGCTCTTGACCGCTGCCGAGATTCAGGGCTCACCCATGGTCCATGAGCGTCGAGACCATCAAGATCGAGGACAGCGAGGCGGGGATGCGTCTCGACCGCTGGTTCCGTGCGCATTTCCCAGAGGTCGGTCACGTCTTTCTCCAGAAGCTGCTCAGAAGCGGACAGGTCCGCGTCAATTCCAGGCGTGCGGAAGCAAACGACCGTCTGGAGCCCGGGTCAGAGGTTCGTGTGCCGGCGTTCGTGCGGCAGCCGGTGAAAGGTGCGGCAGGTCGCGGTGCGCCGGTTGCGGGGGCCCCGAAAGCGGACCGCGAGATCATCGAGAAGATGATCCTGTTCGAGGACGCCGACGTTCTGGTGCTCAATAAGCCGTTCGGAGTGGCCGTACAGGGCGGGACCGGCACCAAGAGGCACATCGACGGCATTCTTGCCGGCATGTCGGACCGGTTCGGAGACCGGCCGCGCCTCGTGCACCGGCTCGACCGGGACACGACGGGCGTGCTGCTCATCGCGAAAACGCGCGCGGTTGCAGCCCGGCTCGGGCGGACCTTTCAGACGCGCTCGGCTGCGAAGACGTATTGGGCACTCGTCAAAGGTGTTCCGCGCCCGCCCCAGGGGCGCATCGAGGCGCCCCTCGTCAAGGCGTCGGGACCCGAGGGGGATCGCGTGCGCAAGGCGCTGCCCGGCGAGCAGGACAAGGCCATGCATGCCACAACCCATTACGCTGTGATCGATCGCGTCGCGCACAAGGCGGCCTGGGTGTCGTTGAAGCCGGTGACGGGCCGCCAGCATCAGCTCCGGGCGCACATGGCTCTCATCGGCCACCCCATCGTAGGCGACAACAAGTACCCGGGCGGCCTCGACCTGCCGGCCGAGAACATGGACGCAAAGCTGCATCTCCACGCCCGCCGGCTGGTCATCCCGCACCCCGCTGGTGCCGGTAATATCGACGTCTCGGCGCCCCTCCCTCCACACATGCTGCGAACCTGGGAGCTTCTGGGATTGGACCCGGCGAAGTATGCTGAATCCGGTGAAATCGAGTCGCAGCACCGGTCCGGGAGACGGCAATGATGGGTGGCGGAAATCTCTTGGGAATGCTGGTGTCGTGGCTTCCGATCCTGATCCTGATCCTGGTCTGGCTCGGGATCTACTTCAAGAGCCGCAACGCCTATATGGGCCGCAGCGGCAAGACACACGGCGAGATGCTGGAGGAGCACGTCGCCGAGCTCCGGCGGCAGAATGACCTCCTCGAGAAGATCGTGAAGGACCAGGAAGCGCGTCTGCAGAAGCTGGAAAGCCGCAGGCAGACCGGCTCGGCGGGCGGGACCGGCGGGGGCGGCGCTGGTGGGGGCGGCCGGTGAGCAGTGTGGATCCCCTGCTCTGGCTTTGGCTCGCAGCTTCGATTGCCGGGTGCTGGGTCGCGCTGCTCGCCTATCGCCAGATGATGCGGACCATCCGCGGCCGCTCCGGTCTCCCCTATTCGGAGATCGTCGGGGAGCTCTACGAGGAGACCGAGCGGCGGGGCGAGCTGATCGCGGCCTGGGCCGCGGCTCGCACCCAACGGCTCGAGCGCCTGGAGCGGCGCTAACGCGCAGATCCAAAAGAGTGGTGGACGGTCGCACGCAGGCCGCCGAGGTGCTAATCCGATCCCATGAAGCTCATCGTTTTCGACTGCGACGGCACGCTCGTCGACAGCCAGCATATGATCGTCGCGGCGATGGACCGGGCATTCGTAGCAAGCGGCCTCCCCGCGCCGAGGCGCGAGCACGTGCTGGGTGTCGTCGGCCTGTCGCTCATGCCCGCCATCGGGCGGCTGCTGCCCGCCGCCGGCTATGGCGCTCTTCATCGCCTTGCCGAGGACTATAAGCTCGCCTTTCACGATCTGCGCCGGACGAAGCGGCATCAGGAGCCGCTCTACGAGGGCATTCGTGAGACGATCACCCTCCTCGCGGCCGAGAGCGGCGTGCTGCTCGGGCTTGCAACCGGAAAGTCTCGCCGCGGCGTCGAGACGGTGCTCGAGCGGGAGGGGTTGAGGGGCTGCTTTCACACGGTGCAGACGGCCGATACGCATCCCTCGAAACCTCATCCGGCCATGATCCATGCGGCCATGGCAGAGGCCGGCGCCGAGCCCCGGGATACGCTGATGATCGGTGACACGACCTTCGACATGGAGATGGCTCGGGCCGCGGGCGTCACCGCGCTCGGCGTGGCGTGGGGCTACCATCCAGCGGACGAGCTCGTTGCGGCGGGCGCGGCCGCCGTCGTCGCGCGCTCGCGCGATCTTTCACGGGCGGTGCTGCCCTATCTGTCGGACGAAGGACGGGACCGATGAGCGGCGGCAGAGGTGGGAGAGGGGAAGCTCCGCCGGGCGGCGGCGCACAGGGCGGCAAAGTGCCGGGCAAGGAGGCGCTCCGTCCTCCGCCGGCAAAAAGGCTCTACAAGGCCGTCGGCGTCGAGGCGGTCGGCGGAGCGGCGGAGGCATCGCCCACCTTTCGCATTCTGCTCGATGGCCGCCCGATAAAGACGCCGAGGAAGCGCCTTCTGGCCTTGCCTCGAGAGGCGCTGGCTGCTGCCATCGCCGCCGAATGGACGGCACAGGGCGACCTCATCGAGCCGGCCAGCATGCCGCTCACGCGCATTGCCAACACCGCCATCGACGCGGTTTGCGATCATATGGCTGAGGTCGTGGCCGATATCGTCGCTTATGCCGGCTCCGATCTCCTCTGCTATCGCGCCGAAGGACCCCGCGATCTCGCACGGCGACAGGTGGAGGCGTGGGATCCGGTGCTCGCGTGGGCGGAGGAAGCGCTGGGCGCGCGCTTCGTGCTGGCCGAGGGCGTGATGCCGATCGAGCAGCCCGCGAGTGCCAAGGCCACAGTCGCCGCCGCGCTGCGAGACTTCGGGCCCTTCGGGCTCGCTGCGGTTCATGTGCTGACCACACTCACCGGCTCGGCCCTGCTCGCGCTGGCTCACGCCCGGGGCCGGATTTCCGCCGACGAGGCCTGGGCGGCGGCCCATGTCGACGAGGACTATCAGATCGAGCTGTGGGGTGTGGACCTCGAAGCGTCCGAGCGCAGACGACAGCGCCGGAGCGAGCTCGAGGCCGCAAGCCGGATGTTGCACCTTTCGGGCGAGGGCGTGGTCGAACGGGCCAGGTGAATGGCCTTGGTGCAACGGTCTCGCCTGCTCGATCTCCTCCATTTGGAACGCGTGGTTGCAGTTTGTTAGGGCGAGCCCGACTAATAATCCGGTTGCCCCCGTCAGGCGGCTTGCGGTTGCAACTCATGAGAAGCTTTCGATGGACATCTCACTCGATCCCCGTGAGGCGGTGCACGGCGAGCGGTTCCTGCGCAGGGCCGTGAGCGCGCGCCGGGTCTACGCGGTGTCGTGCGCGGAGGGGCTGGCGCGCCAGCCTTCGCGCCGCGAGCGCGGGCTGGAGGTGACGCTGCTGTGGAGCGAGCCCGCGCCGGCGCAGCGCTGGGCCGGCGTGCTGCCGAGCCATGCGCGCGTGAAGGAGCTTGATCTCGACGAGTTCCTGGCCGGCATGCTGCCGGCGCTCGCCGAGCACAAGCGCCTCGTCGGCCTCGATTGGAACGAGCAGGCGGTGGAGCCCGAGGTGGGGCCCCTTGATCTTGCGGCCATGCTTCGCAACGAGATGCTGGAAAGCTTTCTCACCCGAGTGATCATGTTCGGCGCGGTCTGGACGCTCGGCGACGCGTACGGGCCCGCCCTCCTCGTTTCGTCGACGCGTGCCGGCGATGTCCTCATGCTGCCTTGCTGGTCCGACGAGCGGCAGGCGGAGGCCCGCATCGAGGGACCGTGGAGCGAGTGCGTGACCATGAGGACGCGGCTCGACGACTTTCTCAACGTGACGCTCGGGTGGCTCGAGCGCCAGGGTCACCTCGTCGCTCCCGAGCATATGCGGGGCCGGGGCACGGCAGAGCTCGACCCGACCCACTTCAAGTTGCGACTCGCCGCCCGGCGCGTGACGGGCATGTGATGCGACGACGGAGTTGCTCGCACACGCTCGTCGGCGATTGTGGCGCGACAATCTCGATCAGGTTTGCGTTGCGGCAACTGGGGATCGGCTCGCCATTTTACTCAATACCGTGAAGTCCCACCTCGTCCACATGTTCGAGAGAACCGGAGGTTCCTTCAGGTAAGGACTGGACGCGACCCGCTGACAGTCTCGCTCCGTCGCCGAAACTGCCCGAGCAATGGATAAGAAACCCGGCCGAGCACGCCTGTAAGCACCCGATGGGCAGTGCGGGGCATCGAGCCAGCCTGCCGCACCGTGGGGCGTTTGCGGGGCCGAAAACCCGTGCTATCTGGACCCTCCGAGAGGGCCGCTCCGGTCCGGGCAGGCCCCGTTGCACAACCCCTGGGGGGAGCGTTCCATGAAAGACGTCATCGCCGAGCTCGAGAAGCGCCGAGAGAATGCGCGCATGGGCGGCGGCAAGGCTCGTATCGATACCCAGCATTCGAAGGGCAAGCTCACCGCCCGTGAGCGCATCGAGCTTCTGATGGACGAGAGCTCGTTCGAGGAGTTCGACACCTTCGTCGAGCACCGCTGCACCGAGTTCGGCATGGACAGGAACAAGACGCCGGGAGACGGCGTCGTCACCGGCTGGGGCACCATCAACGGCCGTGTGGTCTACGTGTTCGCCAAGGACTTCACCGTGCTCGGCGGCTCGCTCTCCGAGAGCCATGCCCGCAAGATGACCAAGATCCAGGACATGGCGTTGAAGAACCGCGCGCCGATCATCGGCCTGTTCGACGCCGGGGGCGCCCGCATCCAGGAGGGCGTCGACGCGCTCGGCGGCTACGGCGAGGTGTTTACGAGGAACGTCATGGCCTCGGGCGTCATTCCGCAGATCTCCGTCATCATGGGGCCGTGCGCGGGCGGCGATGTCTACTCGCCCGCCATGACCGATTTCATCTTCATGGTGCGCGACACGAGCTACATGTTCGTCACGGGACCGGATGTCGTGAAGACGGTGACGAACGAGACCGTGACCGCGGAGGAGCTCGGCGGGGCCAAGGTGCACACCTCGAAGTCGTCGGTGGCGGACGGCTCCTACGAGAACGACGTCGAGGCGCTGCTCCAGATGCGCCGGCTCATGGATTTCCTGCCCTCCAACAACAAATCGGGCGTGCCCGCACTTCCTCCCTATGACAGCACCGATCGGGAGGACTTCTCTCTCGACACCCTGATCCCCGACAACCCGAACAAGCCCTACGACATGAAGGAGCTGATCCTCAAGGTCGTCGATGAGGGCGACTTTTTCGAGATCCAGGAGAACTTCGCGAGGAACATCATCACGGGCTTTGCCCGCATGGAAGGGCGCACGATCGGCGTCGTCGCCAACCAGCCGATGGTGCTCGCCGGCGTCTTGGACAGCGACGCCTCGCGCAAGGCGGCCCGCTTCGTGCGCTTCTGCGACTGCTATGAGGTTCCCATCATCACCTTCGTCGACGTGCCGGGGTTCCTGCCGGGCACGGCGCAGGAATATGGCGGGCTCATCAAGCACGGCGCGAAGCTGCTCTTCGCCTACACCGAGGCCACGGTGCCGAAGGTCACCTGCATCACGAGAAAGGCCTATGGCGGGGCCTATGACGTGATGAGCTCAAAGCACATCCGCGGCGACATCAACTACGCCTGGCCGTCGGCCGAGATCGCGGTGATGGGCGCCAAGGGCGCGGCCGAGATCATCCACCGCGCCGACATCGCCGATCCCGACAAGATCAAGGAGCGCATCGACGAATATCAGCGCCGCTTTGCCAACCCGTTCGTCGCCGCCGAGCGGGGCTACATCGACGAGGTGATCCTGCCGCACGGCACGCGCCGGCGCATCTGCCGCGCATTGAACATGCTGCGCAACAAGACCCTCGAGAACCCCTGGAAGAAGCACGACAATATTCCGCTGTGATTCACGACTGCCGTGCGGACTCGATTAGCGGGGCAAGCAGCGGACCCCAATTTCTTGCAAAATGCGCGGGTCGTGTTCGGGTCCACCTCTGGCGCGCCTGACCCAGTGTATGGTCCGGCCGCGCGTTGCAAGAGGGATGACGGCGAGGCTGGCGGTGCGGCGGTCTTGCATCAATGTATCAGGCCTGTTCGTGGAGCGTTTCTCAGCGGCTCCTGGCCACCATGGACATGCGCGCGCATTCGATCTCATTAGCGGTCATGCCTCTCAAGTCGGGCAAAACGGGTCACCAGGTTTCGAATGCGCCGGGAAGACCGTTCCTCCATTCCTTGCTTTTTCCTCTCGCAATCTCGGGCGGGATAACTCAACTGCGGATCATGTGATCATTTTCTGGTGTCCAGTTCCTTGGTTCGGTCGGGCGGCCGTTCCTTCATCCCGGCCTGCGCAATCTTCAAGGCACCGCGCGCAGGCTGCAGTCGAGACTGGCCGTCGTGCTGCATTTGGTTCTTGCGCCGACCTGTCCAGGCCACGTCTCGACGGCGCCGAGCACGGCTGCCAGGATCAGGCAGGCTGGGCTGCATGGCCATCCTCCACGTGCATGTCATATTTGCGCCCGTGAAAAAGCACGCTCCAGGCGATGCGCGCCAACTTGTTGGCGAGCGCGATGGCGAGTTTGTTGTGGTGCAGGCGCCGCTCCAATGCGGCCTCGATCCAGGGTTTGAGGCCATAGCGCTCCCAGCTCGACCTTTTCAGCAGCACGACGCGTGCCGCCTGCACGAACATCTGCCGGAGATATTTGTTGCCGCGTTTCGAGATGCGCCCAAGGATCGGCTTGCCACCGGTCGTCGTCTGTTTCGGCACCAATCCGAGCCAGGCGCCGAAATCGCGGCCCCTCGAAAAGACCTCGCCCTTACCGATACCGGCGACGGTCGCCGAGGAAATGATAGGCCCGATGCCGGGGACGGTCATCAGACGCACGGCACCCTCGTCGGCCTCGGCCAGTTCCTCGATCTCGGTCGAAATGGCGGCGATGCGCTCGTCGAGATGCCGCCAGTCGAGCGCGAGGTCCTCGATGATGTGCACCATGCGGGGTGTCAGCTTCTCAGAGCTGGCCAGCGCGCGCGGCAGCTCCTTGCGCAGAGCTTCGCGCCCTTGGCGGATGGCGATGCCGCGCTCGAGCAGGAAGGCGCGGATCTGGTTGATGACGCCGGTGCGATGTGACATCAGCCGCTCGCGCACGCGGTGCAGCGCCTGCAGGTCGAGCTGCTCGGGTGACTTCAGCGCCACGAACCTGACGGTGGGCCGCGTCACCGCCTCGGCGATGGCCTCGGCGTCGTTGAAGTCGTTCTTCTGCTTGCGGCAGAACGGGCGCACGTACTTGGCGGCCATCAGGCGGACGTCGTGGCCGAGCGCCTTGAGCCGGCGGCCGAGATGGTGGGCGCCGACGCACGCCTCCATGCCGACGAGGCAGACCGGCATGTTGGCGAGTCGGGGCTCGACCTGGCCGCGCGACAGCCGCTCGCGCAGCACGATCGCGCCACGCTTGTCGAGGCCGATGAGGTGGAACACGTTCTTGCCGATGTCGATGCCCAGCGTGGCAACGGCGACCGGCTTGGAGTTGGCTTTGCGGTTCATGGGGTTGGCTCCTTGCTCTTGATCCCCCGCAACAGGGGAGATGGGGAGCGCGGCCGGACCATCCCATTAGTTGCCTATTGCCGAAATGGCATGGTGGCGTGAGACGGCCTCCCGGGAGTTCGCCTCGCATTCTTCCCGCCTGCTGCCTGCCGCACCTTCCAGAGATCATGGCTCGACTGAATGCCGAGCCACATTTCTGCAGAAGATCCCAGCACAGATTCGAGACGGACAGCCATCGCTGCCGTCACTCCCTGCTTCTGGTCGAGCAGATTGTATAGCGTGTTGCGGCTGATGCCGAGCGCCTTGGCAAGCTCGACTTTGGTCATTCCAAGCGCCGGCAGACTGTCGAGGATGATCTCAGCCGGATGGCTTGGCCGAATGGATGGGTGGCGCAGCGATTTCCTCATGTTCGGCTCCTAATGATAATCTTCATAGTCAACATCAACGGCGTCGGATGCCGGCCAGCCGAAGGTGACGCGCCAATTCTTGTGCACCTTGACGGCGTACCGTCCTGCCTGGTCTCCCGTCAGCGTATGAAAACCCCAGCCGGGGAGATCGAGGTCTTATGATTTGGTCGCGTTATCAAGCGCGGTCAGGATCAGCGTAAGCCTTGCTACATGACGCGGAGCAACACGCCTCGCCTCACCCTTCGTCCAAAACCGTTCGAGGCTCTTGCTGCGAAATGAGACGATCATGGCAACCCGGACGATAAATGGAATGTGTAATACAACGTATCACATATGTCAATGAGAATATTACATCCCTACGTGCCGGCGTCACGCACCTGCCACCCCGACCGCGCCCACCACTGCCGCTGTGATTAGAGTTGCGAGTGTGCCGGCAACGACGGCGCGCGGGCCGAGCTCGACGATCCCGGCGCGGCACGCCCACGCCCTTGAATTTCTGCATCTGATGCAATAGCATTAGATGCATGCGAACAACGCTTGACATCGACGATGACGTTCTGGCCGCGGCCAAGGAACGTGCTCGACTCGAGAAGAAGACGGCCGGGGAGGTAATCTCCGAGCTGGCGCGGCAAGCTCTGACCACTCCCACCCCGCCGGCTGGATCAGGCGAAACCGGACCTTTCGTTTTGAAAGACGGATGGTACGTGCTTCCCTCCCGCGGGGGCGTAATTACGAAGGAGCTCGTAGATCGTCTCATTGAGGAGGCCGATCTCGAAGATGCTGGCCTCATGCCCCACGTCAAGCCGCAGGACTAGAGATGCGCGCGTTGTTCGACGTGAACGTGCTGCTCGCGCTCTTCGATTCACAGCACACCCACCACGGCAGGGCCAGCACGTGGTGGCTTGCGAACAGTGCGGTCGGCTGGGCCAGTTGCCCGCACACGCAAAACGGGTTTGTGCGGGTCATTTCAAGGCCTGCCTATCGGAGACCTGTTGCCATTTCAGAGGCTCTCGCGGCGCTTTGCGCTCAGACACAGAGACCCGATCACGAATTCTGGCCGGACGACATCTCAATGTTGGACGCAGGCATCTTTGACCAAAGCCGCATTCTGGGCCCCAGTCAGATCACCGACGTCTATCTTCTCGGTCTCGCAGTGAAGAACGGCGGCAGACTGGTGACGTTCGACCGCGGCGTGCCGGTCAGGGCCGTCAAAGGCGCCGAGCCCAGGAACCTCGTCATTCTTGGATAGTCGCAGGCAGGCTCACGCGCCATCGCCGCAGGCGCAGCCTGCAGAAACCATGAGCTACTCCCCCGCCAAGGCCGCGCGCCGTTGTGCCCGCACCTGCTCGAAATGCACGAGGATCACGCCGCTGGCTGCCGCCGCAAAAAAGCACCACACCGACACGAAGGCATCCGTATAAAGAACGTAGGCCAAGAGCGATCCGGCGAGGACGGTGAGCCCCAATGCTCTCACCGCGGCGTGCGAGGACAGGAGCGGCGCGCCCGCGGTGGCGACGAGATAGAGGAGCCCGACGATGAAGGGAGCGCCGGGGTTGTTCTCGTAGGCAATATGCCCGTCGACGATGCTGGCCCTGTGCTCGCCAATCACCAGCATCCACAGGAGATAGGCCGCAACTGCCCATCCTATCATCATCGGAACGGCGATGAGCTTTCGCCGGAAGACGTCCGGGTCGATGAGCCAGGCCACAAATGGTGCGAAGGCCGGCCAGAATACGAGGGCGAACAGCAGGAACGCGTCGGTCAGGAGCGACGCCTGAGCCCCGTCCGGCGCAACCGGCAGCGTAAGCCACAGGAAGCCTTCGAGCGCTTGCTGTATGGAAAAAAAGATCGGGATGGCCGCGAGCGGCATGTCGCGGGCCTCTACGGAGCGGACGGTGGCGACAATTCCGGTGGCCCCCGTCACTGCGGCCGTTGCGAAACTCGCTGTTGCCGAAAAGCACATGAGGCCATCCCGTGTTGACGCCAAGTCGAGCACGTTAGCACGCACGCCGGGGCTGTCCATTGGCATCGTACCTGAACGGCGAAGGCGGACCGGTTTGGGGAGCGTGGGCCCGGCGCCCCGACGCTCCCGGTACTCGATCGCGGCGCACTTGCGGACGGTCAAGGCGAAGGCCCCGGCCGCCCTGTTGATAGGGCCGGTATGGTCTGTGGTGAGGTCTCATGAGCAAGATCGCCATTATCGTCGGACACCCGCGCTCCGGAACCTACTGTGAGGCGCTCGGCGACGCTTACCGGCGCGGCGCTCTGTCCGGTGGGCACGAGGCCGAGCTCATCCGGCTCGCGAACCTCGAGTTCGATCCTATTCTGCGCGGCGCCTACGTCGCAGTGCAGCCGCGCGAACCGGATCTCGAGCGAGCCTACCGCGCCATAGCAGCCGCTGATCATTTGGTGATCATCTTCCCCCTCTGGCTCGGCGACATGCCGGCGATCCTGAAGGGCTTCCTCGAGCGCATCCTGCAGCCTGAGATCATCGATCCGGCCAAGGCCGGAAAGTTCGTCCAAGTCCTGAAGGGAAAATCGGCGCGCATCGTAGTGCCCATGGGCATGCCGGGGCTCGCATACCGCTACTGGTTCGGCGCCCACGCGTTGAAGCTCCTGAAGCGCAATATCCTGGGCTTCATGGGTGTCTCGCCGATCCGGTCGACGGTCTTGGGCTCGGTCGAGAGCGTCGGCGATGCCGGCCGCAAGGCATGGCTGGACCAATTGGGGGAGTTGGGACGACGGGCGGCGTGACCCGTCGAAACGCGAACGAAAACAGATTTCAAATCAGCGCCTTAAACGATGAACGCTCAATGAAGTCGGCGTTCAGTCCCGGTTCAATGCGGGCCTGACAGTCTTTCCTCATCGGATATCGGGCCGGCTGGCCCTGACGAACCTCAATGAGGACCTTTCAATGACCAAGATCATCGTGCTCGCAGCGGGCTTCATGGTCGCCACCTCGGCGGCTGCACTTGCGCACTCCAACGAGGCTCGCCTTTCAGAGCAGGCCGGCATGATTGAGGAGGGCCGCCGCGACGGCTCCATCACCTGGCGCGAGGGCTGGAAGCTGCGCAGGGAGCAGCGTGAGATACAGCGCGTCAAGGCCAGTCTCGAGGCCGATGGCCGCCTCTCCCGCGCCGACAAGCGCATCCTGTTCCGCATGCAGGACCTGGCCGAGGGCCACATCATCGGCGAGGCCACGGACCGTTGGCGCCGCCTCTGGTGGCTGCCCCGCGTCGGCCGCTGAGCCTCGCGCCAGGGGACGCACTACTCCCTCCCAATTCCAACTGGGTCGCCCTTCCTCCAGGCGGCCCTCTCTTTTTTTAAGGGGCAGCGCACGAGCAGGGCGGAGCTTGAATGGTAAGGGGAAGCTCTCACAGTCGGTCTGTTCCCAAGGGAACAGTGCCGGAGCTGTGAACAGGCAATGAAAACACTGATCAGGCGACGTTCAGAAGCCCTGACATAGTGTTGCGGTGAAGACGGTGCGCCGGCCCGCGCAAAGCTCGGCGCACCGGTGGAACCTCGACGCCCGACATCACGAAAGGACATCGGATCATGAAACAATCACTTGCTGCGGCCGGCTCGATCGGGGCCGTTGCCATCGTCGCCACGCTCGGGTTGAGCGGGACGGCTTCTGCGGGTTGTCACCTCATCGATTGCGTCGAGAACGTCTACATCGAGAAGAAGGACGTAGCGAAGCACTCGTGCGAGCAGCTCTGGATTCTGCGCAACTCGGTCTACGACGATGCCGGCTATTGCTTCCAGTCGGCGCGCGGCAAGAAGTGGTTCGTCAACGACGGCTGCACCTATTCGGATCAAGCCGAGGTGCCGCTCAACGACTACCAGCGCCACAACGTGGACGTGCTCGCGGGTGTCGAGGCGGAGAACGGCTGCTGATCGAGCCAATCCAGCCCGGCTCAGGCGTGGGCGGAGGCGCTGGACCCGGTACGGCCCTCGGCCGGAGCATCGGTCCTCGGGCTCGATCCCGCGACGACGAATTGACTGAGCGGGCCAACGGTACGGTACGCGCTCGACGCGTAGCCGAGCACCTCGACCGGCGTATCGAAGCGCTCGAGGCCCTGGAAGCCGCTCAACTCGGCCTCGATGATACGGTCCGACCAGCTTTCGTGTCGGATCCCCGAGGTCGTGAGGCCAAGCCCGACGCGGATCTCGCCGGGCTTTGCGCCAAGCCCCGGGTTCGGAATGGCAAGCCGCAAGGACTTGGCAAGGGACGGCAGGCGCTCTGTCGAGACGGCGCCGAGCTTCTCGGCGACGCGCTGGCGTAGCGCGTCGTTGTGGAGGGTCAGCGCCTCCGGAATCGTCGCAGGCCTCACCGCATTCCAATCGATCCCGCGTACGAGCCTGCCGTTGTCATGGACGAGCAGGGGCAGGAAGCTGTCGTATCCCGAGAAACGGCGCAGGTCTTGCGGGGAATTGTGCACGACGAGCGCGACAGGTGTGCCAAAGCCGGCGCAGGGAAGGGCGGTGTGCAGCCGCCGAGTGATCACGAGCTCTGCCGTCCTCAGCTTGTCGGTGATGGCGGCTGCGCGCGCCATGCGCGCCAAGGGGTCGCCGATCTCGGCTCTCGGACAGACGTTCGAGAGACGCTGGGCGCGCTCGCGAATGGCGCGGGGGATCAGCGCCTCGGCTTCCTCCGGAATGTCGACGAGATAGACGCCACTCCGGCGGGATGGAGCCACAGGCTCCAGCTGACGGCCGAGGAAAAGCGTCGCGCAACCGCTCCAGTAGGCGCCGATGCCACGCTTCTCGAGGATCGCGACCGTATGCGTGTCGCGGCAGCCGATCGGCTCGTGGCGTTTGAGATAGGACGGCCAGCCGTAGCGCATCATCTCGTCCCGGCCGATGCAAAAGCCATGAAAGATGGGATCGATCGAGGCATGTGGCGGCCACAGGAAGCCAGCCGACATGAACCAGCAGTTCATGACGACGGAGAGGGGCTCGCCAGACCCGGCGCGCAGGGCGGCCTGCTTCCAAGCGATGCGCTCGCGTTTGATCAGCCTGGAAACGCTGGGCGCCATCATTGCGATGGAAAGCGCCTGCAGGTCGTCGCCCAGATTTGGGGTCGTGAAACCGAATAACGCGTGCGCGGGTCTTCGCATCGCTCCTGCCGATTGGATGTGTCCGGAGGGGGCTTAAAGAAGGCTCTGTTGCTCATCGATGTTGAAGAAGAGCCGCCTGCGCTCCTCTCCCCCTCGTGGGGAGGGGTTGGGGGTGGGGTGATCAGGCGGATGGCCACGTTGGGACATGACCGGCTGCGAGCACGTTGCGTGCGACCGCGGAATTTCGCCCGTTGCGTCTCCCCACCCCTAACCCCTCCTCATCGAGGGGAGGAGGACCGTTCCTCCCGAGACGTCGCTGGTTTCGTCCCGCCAAGCCGGAAACGAGTGAACGGCTCCATCTCACGGGACCGACGTGCAGAGTTCTACATCTTTCGCGAACAGAGCCTTAAAGAATGGGGGGAGGAGCGTCAAGCAGAGGGGCTTTCTAGGAGGAAGGTCGGCCCCTGTGCTTGCTCAAAGCGGCCCGTGCGCCTCATGCTAGACTGAAATGGACCCGGAAGGATCGCGCTCAAGGGCGATCCGCCGGGCGGACGACCGAAACCCTCCGGAGCAATGGCATGGACGACCTCGAGCTCTTTCAACGCCTCGGTGTTGCTCTCGCCATCGGCGTGCTCTTCGGCATCGAGCGCGGATGGGCGACGCGCGAGGAAAAGGAGGGAGAGCGGACGGCCGGTCTCAGGACGCTGGCCCTGTCCGGGCTGCTCGGCGGCGTCCTGGGCGTTGCGACACTCCTGGTGCCACAGGGGGCCGTGATCCTGGGCCTCGGCTTTTCGGCCTTTGGCGGCATCCTCGCCTATTTCCGGCTGCGCGAGATGGCGCGGGACAACACGTTTGGGGCCACGACGGTGCTGGCGGGGTTGCTCGCCCTCGCCCTGGGGGCTCTGGCTGGATTGGGCGAGACGGCGGTCGCCGGGGGCGCGTGCGTTGCCGCAACGGCGCTCCTCGCTCTCAAGAGCGCGCTTCACGGCTGGCTCAGAAAGATCACCTGGGACGAGCTGAGAGCGGGTCTCATGCTCCTCGCCATGACGCTCGTTCTTTTACCTCTCTTGCCCGATCGGGGTTTCGGTCCGTTTCAGGCCCTCAACCCCTACGAGCTGTGGCTGATGACCATTCTCATCGCGGCCGTGTCGTTCGCGGGCTACGTGGCAATGAAATGGATCGGGGGCAGGCACGGCATAGCGATGTCGGGGGTCGCCGGCGGTCTCGTCTCCTCGACAGCCGTCACGCTCTCCTTCTCGCGGCTCGCGGGCGAGCATTCTGAACGGCTCGGTGTGCTCGTGGCCGGCGCGATGCTGGCATCGGTGACCATGATGCTGCGTGTGCTGCTCGTGGCGTCCTCGGTCAATCCGGTCTTGCTGCCGAAGCTTTTACTGCCCCTCGGCCTCGCGGCGCTCGCGACGGCTGGCGTGGCGCTCTGGCATCTCTGGCAACAGCCGGACGAAGGGCTCTTGGAGCCGCTCCGCCTCGACAATCCGTTCGAGTTGTCGACCGTCCTGAAATTCACGCTGTTTCTGGCGCTCGTGATGGTCGCGGCGCGAGGGCTTGTCGTATGGGTCGGCGACACGGGCGCCTACGCGCTCGCGGCGGTCTCCGGCATCGCCGATGTCGATGCCTTGACCCTCTCGATGTCGCGCCTCAGCACCGGCAGTCTGGGAACGGACACGGCCGCATGGGCCATCCTCATTGCGGCGGCGGTCAACACCGCCGCCAAGGTGGTGATGGGATGGCTTGCAGGCGGCGCGCGGCCGGGCGTTCGGCTCGCCATGGCAGCTCTTGCCGGCGTCGGCGCCGGGCTTGGCGGAGCGTTCCTGTCCGACGTTCCTACTCCTTCCCTCGGCAGCGCCTTGGGGTAGCTCGACATTCCGGCAACACTGTCGCCGCCAATGCACGGGAACGCGCGTTTTCGAGCCTGCTCGCGGAGACTGTTAGCCGGTTGGTAAGGTTAACGACCTTAGGGTGCCCCCAACGTGTCTCAGGCATGCATGAGGGTGTCCCATGGGCGTTTTGAAATCGGTCGGCATCGACGAGATCGTAGAGCGCGGCAGCATCAAGGACGTCGATGTGCTGAAGCTCCGGGCGGCCTATTACGAGGACGGCACCATTTCGAGCGACGAGGCGGATATGCTGCTTGCCGCCAACACCGCCTCGCCCGTCCAGGATCCTGGCTGGGCTCCCTTCCTCGTCGAGGCGATCACCGACTACATTGTCAATCAGGTGCCGCCCGAGGGGTACATCACGGCAGAAAACGCCGCGTGGCTGATCCGGCACATCTCGAAGGACGGCCTCGTTGCCACCAAGACAGAGCTGGACCTTCTCGTCACGGTGCTCGACAAGGCCCGCTGGTCGCCTGCGAGCCTGGTGCATTTCGCCCTTGCCCAAGTCAGAGAGGCGGTCTTGAACGACCGGGGACCGCTCCGCGCCAGCTCGGCTCCTGCAGACCGCGAGATCAGCGAAGCCGAGGTCGAGCTCGTTCGGCGCATTCTCTACGCCTTCGGCGGCGACGGCGGCGTAGCAGTCACGCGTGCAGAGGCCGAGGTTCTGTTCGACATCAACGACGCGATCGGCAACAAACCCAATCCCGCCTGGACCGATTTGTTCGTCAAGGCCATCGCCAATGTGCTGATGGCGACATCCGGCTACGCCGTGCCCTCGCGCGAGGAGGCACTGCGCCGGGAGGAGTGGCTCGACCGGCGCGGAGACCTTTCGATCGGGGCGATCGCCAAAGCGATGACGGAATTGAGTCTCGGCTCGATCTGGGGCTCATTCCAGGCGCAGACGCCGGAGGAAAGGGCGCTTGCGCGTCTCGAGCGCCAGCGCATCGAGATCATAACCAACGAGCAGATCACCGAGGGTGAGGCCGCCTGGCTGGCCGAGCGGTTTGGTCGCGACGGCAGGATGACCGCCAACGAGGCGGCGCTCTTGGCATTCCTGAAGCGCGAAAGCCCGCACGTCCACCCTGCTCTTGCCGAGCTCATCGATCGCACGAGCGTAGCGGCCTGAGCGCAGAGGTCCACTCGGATGGAGTCCGCCCCTGCGAGATATGCGGGTTAGGGCAGGGGTGCACGTCCACATTCCGATCTTGAGGGCCTGTGGCGCGCCTCCTCGCCCCCGATCTGCCCCCAGTTCGCCGCTTTGGCGCGGCTTCCCGAACGGGAGGCCGGAGGGGCATCCCCCTTGCGCCTTGCCTCGCTCCCACCTGAGCAAGTTTGCCGCCGTTTCGGCCGTTTACTGGGGCCCCGTACCCGTCTAGAACAGCCGACCGAAGCAAGTACTCTAGGGACGGGACCTCCGGGGCGATGTTCAAGACGATCCTGATTGCCAACCGCGGCGAGATCGCGTGCCGCGTGATGAAGACCGCCAAGAAGATGGGCATCAAGACCGTGGCGGTCTACTCGGATGCCGACCGGGACGCCATGCACGTCGAGATGGCTGACGAGGCCATTCACCTGGGTCCCCCGCCGGCCGCACAGTCCTATCTCCTGATCGATAAGATCATCGAAGCCTGCAAGAGGACGGGCGCAGAGGCCGTTCATCCCGGCTACGGCTTCCTCTCCGAGCGCGAGGCGTTCCCGATCGCGCTCGAGAAGAACGGTATCGTCTTTATCGGTCCCAACCCCAAGGCCATCGCGGCCATGGGCGACAAGATCGAAAGCAAGAAGGCGGCGGCCGCGGCCAAGGTCTCGACGGTTCCCGGGTTCATGGGCGAAATTCGCGACGCGAGGCACGCCGTCGAGATCGCGAACGGCATCGGCTACCCGGTCATGATCAAGGCCTCGGCCGGTGGCGGCGGCAAGGGCATGCGTATCGCCTACAACGCGAAGGAGGCGGCGGAGGGTTTCGAGCTCGCGCGCTCGGAGGCCAAGAGCTCGTTCGGTGACGACCGCTGCTTCGTCGAGAAGTTCATCGAGAACCCCCGCCACATCGAGATCCAGGTGTTGGGCGACAAGCACGGCAACGTCGTCTACTTGGGCGAGCGTGAGTGCTCCATTCAGCGCCGCAACCAGAAGGTTCTCGAGGAGGCGCCCTCGCCGCTCTTGGACGAGAAGACCCGCAAGGCCATGGGCGAGCAGGCCGTCGCACTCTCGAGGGCTGTGGGCTACGACAGCGCCGGCACCGTCGAGTTCGTGGCGGGTCAGGACAGGAGCTTCTTCTTCCTCGAGATGAACACACGCCTCCAGGTCGAGCATCCGGTGACCGAGATGGTGACCGGCATCGACCTCGTCGAGCAGATGATCCGTGTGGCGGCCGGCGAGAGGCTCCCCTTCAAGCAGTCCGACATCAAGCTCAACGGCTGGGCCGTGGAGAGCCGCATCTACGCCGAGGACCCGTTCCGCAACTTCCTGCCTTCGATTGGCCGTCTCGTGAAGTACCGGCCGCCCGAGGAGGGCAAGACCGGCAACGTCACCACCCGCAACGACACCGGCGTCAGCGAGGGCGGCGAGATCTCGATGTTCTACGACCCGATGATCGCCAAGTTCGTCACCCACGCGCCGACCCGGCTCGAGGCGATCGACGCCCAGGCGGACGGGCTCGACGCCTTCTACATCGACGGCATCGCTCACAACGTGCCGTTCGTCTCCGCCATGATGCATCATCCGCGCTGGCGCTCGGGCAAGATCTCGACGGGTTTCATCAAGGAGGAGTTCCCGGACGGCTTCAAGGCGCGCGATCCGGAAGGCGAGGAGCTCGCGATCCTCGTGGCGGTGGCGGCCGCCATCGATCATCTCTCCAATTCGCGGCGCCGGTCCATCACCCATCAGATGAGCGGCCAGCAGGTCCGTTTCGCCAAGCGCAGAGTCGTCTCGGTGGGTCAGTCGCGGCAGACCGTCGAGGTGGCGGGTGGGGTCGACGGCCCGGTCTATGTGACGTACCTCACCGCGGACGGTACGCGTGGCGAGACGACAGAGCTGGTGTCGGCATGGTTGCCGGGCGAGCCCGTCTGGCGCGGACGGGTGGGAGGCAAACCGGCGTCCGTCCAGGTGCGCCCTCTGCTCAACGGGCACGAGCTTCAGTATCGCGGCGTCAAGGAGCCGGCGTACGTCTATACCGAGCGCGAGGCGGCACTTGCCGCCCTGATGCCGGCCAAAGTGGCTCCGGACATGTCGAAGTACCTTCTCTGTCCGATGCCCGGTCTTGTGAAGGCCATCCACGTCGGCGAAGGCCAGGAGGTCAAGGCTGGTGACAACCTCGCCGTTGTCGAGGCCATGAAGATGGAGAATATCCTCCGGGCCGAGCGCGACGGTGTGGTCAAGAAGGTCAACGCCAAGGCGGGTGACAGCCTCGCCGTGGACGCGGTGATCCTCGAGTTCGCGTGATCGGCGGATCGGGCGGTGGCTCTTCCCGTGCAATCCTTAACGGATTGTGAGGCGGCTTGCGGCATGGTTGGGGCAGGAGTCCAGTCTGCCATGAGCCCAGCCATGCCGATCAAAAGCGTCCTGATGGCCCTTGCCGATCCCCGCGGGCGATGCAACAGGCGGGGCTTTCTCATGCTGGCCGTCGCCTTGCTCGTGGTGCAGCTCGCGGCGGTCTCAATCCTCGTTGCCATCGGCCATTCCCTCCACGGCGCGGCGGGAGTGGTGCTCAACGGCCTCATCCTGTGGACCGTCACCGCCGCAATCTCGAAGCGCCTCCATGACCTCGGTCTCTCGGCCTGGTGGGTTGCGAAGGCGGGTGCGGCGGTGCTCCTCTGGGGCGTGCTCTCGACGTCCGGCTTGATGCTCGTGCTCGAGCCTGCGTCGTTCGAGCCCGGCGGGCTTGGGTATGGGCTGGTGCTGGCGGCCCTCGTGATCCCCGTTTTGCTCTCGATCCTGTGGCTGCACGTTGCAGCGGGCGATGCCGGGCCCAATCGTCATGGACCTGAGCCTGCGGGCTTCGGGATCTCGGACCGAGGCTCGGTGCCCGCCGTGGCCGTGCCGGGGACATAGCCCCGTGGTTAGCCGGCGTGTCCGTATCGAAGGCCTCGTCCAGGGTGTCGGCTATCGGGCTTGGACGGCAAGGACGGCGCGCGCGCTTGGCCTCACAGGCTGGGTTCGCAATCGCCGGGACGGCTCGGTCGAGGCTCACTTTCAGGGGCCCGCCGGCAAGGTGGCGGAGATGCTCCTGGCTTGTGAGACAGGACCGCGCTCGGCCGAGGTCGAGCGGATCGAGGTGCTGAGCGAGGCGTGCGAGATGCTCGCGGACTTCGAGGTGCGGCCGACGGAATGACGCTGGATGTGCGGCTCACGCGTGCCGCGTCGCCTCCCGCCTCAAGCCCTCGAGAACAGGCTCGTAGGCTTCCTCGTCGCGCGCTTCGGGATAGACGACATAGACCGGATAGACGAAGCGGCGGGCGCGTTTGGGCTGCTTCAAGCGCCCGCGTGCCAGGTGACCCTTCACGAGCCGCAGCGGGAAATAGGCCGAAAGCTCGTTCGAGAGGAGATAGTCGACGCCGGCGAGGCCGATGTCCAGATTGAGCCCCGGGTTGGCCCGCTCCGGATAGGCGGCGGCGTGGTCCTGCTGGAACTCGGGGCCCCAGTCGATGAACACATAGTCGTTGGCCGCCCGGCGTGCCGGGTTGGCGCCGCTCGTGACCAGCACGAACTCCTCGTCGAACAGGTGCTCGATGAGATGTCCAGGCGGCTGGATGGGACGATACATGACGGCAAGATCGAGCGTGCCCTCGATGAGACGCTGGGTCAGGAGGGCAGAGGCCCCGGCAACGGCGGAAACCGCCACGTCCGGTGCGTCCGCCCTGAGGCCGGAGACCCAACGGAGGAGGAATCCCTGCCAAAGGCAGTGGGGAGCGCCTGCGGCCAGATGGTCGCGGTGCTGGTCGGAGAGGGAGACCTCGAGCTGGGCGCGCTGCCAGACGCGGACAAGGGCGAGCGCGTGCTTGCGGAACTGCTCACCTGCGGCGGTGAGCTCCGCGCCGGACTTCGAGCGCTCGAAGAGCGGCCGCCCGAGCAGGTCCTCGAGCCCCTTGATACGGGCGGAAACGGTCGATTGGGTGATGTTGAGCTTGTGGGCAGCCTCGATGAAGCTGCCGGTCTCGGTCACGGTGAGAAAGGTTCGGGCGAGATTGATGTCCATGCGCGCATCTCATGCTGGATGGCGAGGGCGAATGGTGTGCCAGACTCGATCTATCGAAATTTTCGATAGGCGTCACCGGAAAATTCCGTTTGAAGAGGGGATTGATTCTCACCAGAGTGCTGCTTGGTCCGACGCGAGTCGGGCTGGATTCGGTCCGGCGACATGCCGGGCATTCAACGGAAGGACAAACACTATGGCTAAAGCTGCAAAGAAGCCCGCCGCGAAGAAGGCTGCGAAGAAAGCGGCGAAGAAGAAGAGGTAACGAGTTTCTGCTTCGGGATCCGGGAGCCCGTCGCGATGTCGATCCTTAGACTCGTGGCGCTCTCGATCTCAGCCTCCCTGGTCGCGGGAGCTGCCCTGGCAGCAAGCGTGACCAACCTCGACGACGAGCCGCGAACCGTGACCGTCGAAGAGGGAGAATCCAAGCAGGATCATGTTGTTAAACCGGGTGCGGTTCTGGATGGGATATGCTCCAAAGGCTGTCTCGTCCGCCTCGGTTCAGGCAACGACGATCTCTATGTCTTGGAGGGTCCGGAGGTGACGACGATCGAGAATGGACAGCTCTGGGGTGAAGACAAGGAGGAAGGGGTAGAGCCGCCAGAAGGCGATGCCCGGTCTTACTCTCCACCCCGCCCTCGACCGTAACGTATCCCGCAGCGGTGCATTTGGCGCCCGGCCTTCTCAAGAGGCCGGGCGCCGCGCGTTTGGAGGACTTGATGATAGAGAATCGGGCGACGCCGCCGCCGTGCCGGCAAGAGTGAGAGTGGCAATCGCCGCGTCTAGAGGCGCAATGCGCCGCTCGAACTCTTCGCGAAGCAGGTTATCCACATCTTTCAGCATTATGTCGACGCCCAGGGCTCTGAGGCTCGTCACACCGGCATCACGGATCCCGCACGGTACGATGCCGTCGAAGGCCGAGAGATCGGGATCGACGTTGAGGGCGAGCCCGTGCGAGCTGATGCCGCGGCTGATGCGCAGCCCGATGGCGGCAATCTTCGCAAGTCGCCTATCCCTGCGCTTCGGATCGAGAACCCAAACGCCCGTGCGCCCTGCCACGATCCGGCCGTCGATCCCGAGGCGTGCCAGGACGGCGATGATCCAGCTCTCGAGCAGGCCGACGAGCTTGCGCACGTCGCCCCCGAGGCGGCGGCGGACGTCGAGCATGACGTAGACGACGCGCTGGCCAGGTCCATGAAAGGTGATCTCGCCACCGCGGCCTGTTGCGATGACGGGGTAGCGCGGCGGCGTCAGGACATCCCTGAGGTCGGAGCGAGCGCCGGCGGTATAGACAGGCTCGTGCTCCAGGAGCCAGACCCGCTCGGGTGCTTCGCCCGCGGCAATGGCACGGACCCGTTCTGCCATCGCTGCGACCGCAGCCTCATAGGCTAGCGGCTCGGGGCTCGTGGTCCACTCGATGCGATGAAAGGCGCTAACGGGCAGCATTGCGGCCTCGGAGATCGTCTTTACGCCGGTCCCTTGTCTCCGGGCCAGCAAGCCAGGATCGCTCCGGGAATTCGGACAACTATACGACAATTCCTCGGGACCTTATCAGTCAAGGACATTGCTCCGTATCCGCTCTATATCGGGCACCTATCGAAAACTCCGCATTCAAAGTTCCAATTGGCCGCGCTCGTGCGGCGCCCCGCGATCGCCTGCCAAACCCGATCAGGCTTGCGCTCGCCGCCGCGCTCTGTTAGTTCGGGCGGCCTTGGGGATTGGATCGCCCGGTCCCCTTCGAGCCCTGACGCCGGCCACCCAGCCGGCAGGATCGAGACGCGGTTGTGGCGGAATTGGTAGACGCACTACCTTGAGGTGGTAGCGCCCACAAGGCGTGGAGGTTCGAGTCCTCTCAACCGCACCATTTTTTGTTTGCGCGCAGCCGCCACGCCAACCCTGCGCGCGTTTGTTTGCGCGCAGCCGCCACGCCGACCCTGCGCGGAAGCGCTGGGTTCATTGCATCTTGAATCAAGATCTCGGGACAGGGTGCCGCCTTGTGAGGGCGGGTGGGATTATCACAGACCTGCTGGCCAAGACTCGCCCTATCCGGCAGTGCTTCGCGATGCTTCAGAATCCGAACAGGACTGCGTCCTTTTCCTCGCGCTTGCGCCGAGTGTGGCTCTTGGCGTGCGGCCTTGCGCCGGACGTGGCTCGGGCACGGCGGCGCGGACGGGTCGACGGGTCGTCGGCGCTCGCCGGCCCCGCTTCTGCGAGTGCGGCAAGGCGCGCTCGAAGGGGAGGCGAAAGCGTGCTCACCGGCGGTTCACTGTCCGCCGCGCCGGAGGTCTGGATGAGGCCCGTGAAGGGTATCAGCTTGTGCTCCTCTGCCGGAGCCTTCCGGGATTTGGCGAGAATGGGCGCGAGCTCCGGCTCGAGCCCGGCGAGCGGGGCCATGGGTGCCTTGGGCCTCATGTGAACGACCTCAAAGCCGCGGCTCTTCAACTCTGCAAGAATGGCCGGCAGCGCCCTGGCGGTCGCCGCCTTGATGTCATGGAAGAGAAGGATGCCGCCTTGACGGGCTTCCGTCTGGGCGACGACCCGGTCGATGAGGCGCTGAGGGCTCGCGATGAAGCTGTCGTTCGAGACCACGTCGACGGTAAAGGCTGCAACCGCGCGGCTCTGCAGATGGGCCAGCAACGGATTGCTGTCGCTGAGGCCCGGAAACCGGAAGAAGGGCGCGATCGGCTGACCGGCGGCCAGAGCCACGGCCGCAAATCCGCGATCGATCTCATCCTTGGCCCTCTCAAGCGAGAGCCGCGGCAGGCTCAGGGGATGCGACCAGGTGTGGGACCCGAGCGTATGACCCCGGGCCAGAACATCCTTGACGCTGTCGGGATAGGCGAGGGCCATCTGCCCGACAGAGAAGAATGTCGCCTTTGTGCAGAATTGGTCGAGCGTTTCCAGGATCGACTTGGTGACCCACGGCATTGGGCCGTCGTCGAAGGTGAGCACGACCTCCTTGGGCGCGAGGAGGCTCTCCTCGCGGGCATATTTCGTCATGTCTCCAAAGAGGGGCCCGCCCGCGGTATCGATCTCGACGATGCGCGAAACGCCGAGCGCCTTACTCGTGTCGGCACACGGCGCGCCGCTCGCCGGGGCGAATGCGGCCCATCCAGCCAGTAGAGCTGTCGCGGTCAGGGCCTGGGCCGATCCCTTGAACATATAATCTCCCCCTGCGCACTCACGACCAAGGCACTCGATCGCGTCTCTTGGCGTGGGTCCTCCTCGGCCAATTGCGATGACCCCGGAAATCCCTTGCGATGCCTCTGGCTGGGCACGGAGCCTAGCCTCTCCGGCCAGACTCCACGGCTCAGCCCACGAACTGTCTTCGATTTGCCGCCACAACTCAAGTCCGGCGAGACGCCAGCAGCTGCCGGGAGCACGTTACCGGCTGGGGGTTAAACCTCGCCTACTCGCTGCCGAAGGAGCGAATCTGCCAGGGATCGTCCTCCCGGGCGCGCCAATCGAGGCGCTTCAGGGTGCGCCTGGGTGGCGCTGGGGGCTTGGCCGCCGCGTTGGACGAGCCGGGGGTCTGTTGCTGCTTGGTCCAGGGTAGCTCACCGGATTGAGGGTCATTGGTCTCGCCCGTGCCCGCCGAGCCGCCGGTTTGACCCGCATTCATGGCCCGTTCGGCGAGTGACGAGGCCGACAAGGCGAGCTTTCGCCGCTGCATCTCCTTCTCGGCGAGCGCGTCGTACTCGGCGAGCGTTTCGACCGCAGCCTTGGCGACGATGTGGACGACCCGGAAGCCGCGCTCCTTGAGGGCGCCAAGCAATGTCGAGAGCGCGCCCGCCGTGGACGGTTGGATGTCGTGGAACAGGATGATGCCCTTTTTCGCGGACTGGAGCTGGGACAGGACCGTGCGTACGACCGTACCTGGATTATGCGTCTTGAAATCGCGGGAATCGACCTCGAGAGAGAACACGGCGGTGTTGCGTGCCGCGAGGTGTGCGAGCGTGGCCTCGGTGTCAGCGAGGTAGGGGAAGCGGAAAAATGGAGCGGGGTTGGCGCCAAGAGCTTTTTTGGTGGCGCTGCGGCCGAGCTCGATCTCGTCTTTGGCCTTGGCTGGGGAGATTGTGCTCAGTTTCTTGTGCGACCAGGTGTGCACGGCGATGGTGTGGCCGCGCCGCGCGGTCTCGCGCAGCGTCTCCGGATCGGCGACGGCCATGCGGCCCACCGTGAAGAACGTAGCGCGGGTGCAATGGGCGTCGAGCGCGTCGAGGATCGGCAGCGTATAGCGCCGCGCTGGGCCATCATCGAAGGTCAACACCACCTCGCCGTCCTCGAGGAACGTGCTGTCTTTGTACTGGCTCTCGCCGAAGCGGGGGCCGCCGGTGGTATCGATCTCGACGACGCGAGAGAGCCCGATGAGGTCCGTGCGCTCGGCGCAGCCTTGGGGCAGTGGGACCGCAAGCCCCGGCGTCTCAGCGTCTGCAGGAACGTGACACGCCGCGATCGCGGCTAGTGCGGCCGTGGCAAGGAATGGCCTCGAGTGTCCTGGTAGGCTCATGCGCATTCCTTGAGACCTCCTCGAGCACCGCGTCCTTGAATGGGGCCTCCGGTCCGCCCCCGGTTTCACGAAATGCCTGGCGGGAAAGGGAGCAACCCAGGAGTGAAGGCAAACCAATTAGAAAGATTGTACACGCCGTGCCATATGATGTGCAATTTACGGCATTGTAAGTGTGTTGTTTTCCGGCATCAGCGTGTCATGAGCAATTCAGTGTGCTAAGGCGCGCTTCGGGGATCGGGACCATCGGCGGCGCTGCCCAGAACGGCCTGGCAGTCGTCTCTCCATTCCCTCGTTCGACCCATCAACCTCGATCCATCAACCATTTCCGCGCCCTCTCATGAGCAACACTCCGAGCGAGAAAGACGTTCAGCCGGGGGCGGCACCCGCCAGCGGCGAAGGGCTCGTCGAGGCCGTGACGGAGGCGCTCGAGGATGCGGACCGGGAGCGGCTCGTCAGTCTGGTCGAGGACTTGCCCGCTCCCGATACGGCCGACCTCATCGAGCTGCTCGAGCCCGACGAGCGCATTCATCTCATCCAGTCCCTGGGGCCCGACTTCGACTACGAGGCCCTCTCGGAGCTCGACGAGACGGTCCGCGATCAGGTGTCGGAGGCGCTCCCGAACGAGATCCTCGCCAAGGCCGTGACCGAGCTCGATACTGATGACGCGGCCTATGTTCTTGAAGGCCTGGGTGAGAGCGACAAGGAGGAGATCCTCGCTCAGCTGGCAACCAGCGATCGCGCGGCACTCGAGCGCAACCTGGACTATCCCGAGGAGACGGCCGGCCGCCTGATGCAGGCGGATTTCGTGGCCGTGGCACCCTACTGGAATGTCGGGCAGGTCATCGACTACATGCGCGAGACCGAGGATCTGCCCGAGACGTTCTCCGAGATCTTTGTTGTCGATCCGGCCCACCGGGTGCTGGGGGCAGTCGACCTCTCGCGCCTCCTCAGAACCAAGCGGCACGTGCCGGTCGAAAGCATCATGGAGACCGAGCTCCATCTGGTGCTCGCGACCGCCGACCAGGAGGATGTCGCGCGCCAGTTCGAGCGCTACAACCTTATCTCTGCGCCCGTGGTCGACGAGACGAACCGTCTGGTTGGCGTGATCACCGTCGACGACGTGGTCGATGTCATCCAGGACGAGGCCGAGGAGGACATGAAGAAGCTGGCTGGCGTCGGCGACGAGAGTCTGGCGGACACGGTGCTGGCCACGGCCCGGAGCCGCGTGCCATGGCTGGTCGTCAATCTCGGCACGGCCATTCTTGCCTCCTTCGTCATCAAGCTGTTCGATGCCACGATCGAAGAGATGGTCGCGCTTGCGGTCCTGATGCCGATCGTCGCCTCGCTCGGGGGCAACGCGGGGACACAGACCATGACCGTGACGGTGCGTGCGCTCGCGACCAGCAAGCTCGGCGCCGCCAACACGGGGCGGGTGATCACGCGCGAGGCGCTGGTAGGTCTATGCAACGGCCTGGTTCTCTCCGCCATCATGGCGAGCGTCGTCTTTGTCTGGTTCGGCTCCGGCAAGCTCGGCGCCGTCATCGGCCTGGCCATGATCGTCAATCTCCTGGCCGCGGGGCTTGCGGGCATCCTCATTCCGCTCACGATGGACCGGCTCGACCTCGATCCGGCACCGGCTTCGGGTGTGTTTGTGACCATGGTGACGGACTGCGTCGGCTTCTTCGCGTTCCTGGGGCTGGCCTCGCAATGGCTCGCCTGACCCACTTGGGCAAGGATTGGGAGGGCATTGCCAAGCTCGGCTCGCGGAGCTTATGGAGTGGGTGGCGGGCGGCGGCTCCCTGCGTGACGCATTTTCTATTCGAGAAGCGGTTGGTCATGGGCGGAGAGAAGATTGTCGAGCACATGCGCCAGATCCTGCTCTGGCCCGTCTACCTCCTTCCGCTCGACGAGGACGCCCCCCTGCAGGATCATTGGGAGCACCTTGCCGCTTCCTCGCCTGGGAATCCGTGGCACGAGGTCGACGACGAGTTCGGCGACCCGGCTGAGTTTCAGGAGCGCCATTACAACGAGTTCGTGACGTTTCTGCCGCCCGTGCAGCGGTTCCTTTACGGCCAGGGCATCGGACATGCGGTGAGGCGGGCCTATGGGGAAAGTCCCATTCGCGTCATGCGCAGGACCGACATCACCCGGGCCCGTGTCACCCTCGAGGAGGGCAGCACGCCGGTGCTCCTCGATGTCGTGCATGTCGATCTCTATTTCTTCTTCGACATCGATCTCGTGATCCTGGTCGTCGAGGTCGCAGGCAGCAAGATGCCCTTGGAGCTGGCGCAGGAGGTGCTGTTCCGATTCGGCCGCGCCTATCCGGCCTATTGGGAAAAAAACGGGCAGGGCGGGCACTGTCCATGGAAGGTCGAGTGGCTGTCGCGAGACGGCTCCACATTCGCGGTGTCCGATTACGGAAACCGGGAAAAGTATCTGTCTTACGTCTGCAAGCACCGGGCGGCCTGTGTGGCCTCACACTGGGAGGCGCTGCTCACTCCGCTGGTGCTCTATCACAGCGACAAGCCAGGCGTGCTGCGCTACCGGCAGCTCGAGTACTACCGGATGCCTTATATGGTGTTTCTGGGCCTCGAGGATCCGGAGCGGCTCGGCCGCGCCGATCACATCCGGTTGGCCCTCGGTAACGAGCCTGCAGGGGGCGAGGAGCTTCCTTATTCGCAGCAGTACCTTGCCGATTTCGAAGAGCGCCACTGCTACGACCGCTATTTCAATACAGGGGCCGGGGATGGACAAACGGGAACGAGGTTCCTGGCTTCCGGCAACACGCTCACCGTGCTCGGCTCGTCGCACGATGCGTTTTTCATGAACTCAGAAGGGGGTATGCTGGGACGCTTCCGCCATCAGCATTTTCTCATGTTCCTGATCGCCCACTTTCAGAAGGCGGCGCTGAGGATGTTCTCGGACCGGCTGGTCGCGGCGGTGAGCCGCCTCGACCTCAATGACGAGAAGGCCGGATTGATCTTCAGGCGCGACACGCGCCATGCGCTCGAGAACTTCCTGAGGTTCGCGCACCGCTATTGGTTTCTGGAGATTTCGAACCAGGCCCAGACGCGGGAGCTGTTCGATCGCATTCGCGGGCACCTCAATCTCGACACTCTCTATGCCGAGGTTCGCGAGGAGCTGCAGGACATGGGGAACTTCCTCGATGTCGAGGCGATGCGCCGCCAGAACGAGACCGTCGTGCGCCTGACCGTCGTAACGACGTTCGGCCTGATCGGCACCGTCGTGACCGGCTTCCTCGGCATGAATCTGTTCGGTTGGTCTGAAGAGCCGGCATGGTGGCGTGCGGCCGCCTTCTTCGCGATCTTCATGCCGGCAACGTTTCTCACGCTCTACACCGTCATGAAATCCCGCCGGCTCTCCGACTTCCTCGACGCTCTCTCGGACGAGCGCGCCTCCTGGAAGGATCGCTTCCGGGCCTTGAGGCGCGTCTGGGCAAAGAGTTGAGCACTTCGCTCAGCTCGACGGGGCGTCGAGCTTGCGGGTGAGATTTTCAAACTCTTGCCGCAGCTCCTCGTTGCGGAAGATCTGGTCGAAGGTCGGGGCCTCGAGCCGCTGTAACGCCTCGAAGGAGGTCGCACTGTCGCGCATCAGCGTGCGGAGTTGAAAGCTCGCCTCGACCGTCTCGAACGTGTTGTCGGCGATCTCGAGGTCGTGGGTGGCCCGCGTGCGGGCGGACGCGATCTGCTCGCGCTGCTGGGTGAGGTAGCGCCGGTAGCTCTTGGCGGCCTCCTCGGCGAGCCTCTGGCTGTCGCGATTGGCCTCGAGCGCGCGCTTCTGGTCGGGGCGGTTCTCGGCCCTGAGAAGCTCGTGGGTCTTGCCGCGCGCGGCGGCGATGTCCTTCAGAATGGCGTCGAGGCGCGGAACATACTGGTTGTCGATCTTGCGGATGGTGGCATCCTGGGCGTGGACGAGCAGAGCGAACAATACCGCGTGCATCGCGAAGTACTTGCGCGCGGCATTGATATTCTCGCCCGCCGTGCTGACGAGCCGCCCGAGCTGGGCATCGATGACCTTCGCGGCATTGAAGGTGGCGACGAGCCGAACCAAATCGCCGGACAGCACACCGTCGAGCAGGAGGTCCAGCTGCTCGGGCGAGAGCTCGATGCCGGAGCGCGTCAGTGCCTCCTGCACCTCGCCCTTGGCCTTGGCAATCCCGGTACGGTTCTCCTCGATCCGCTTTTGCGTGTCGGCGATCTTTGTTGCGAGGCTGTCGACCGTGTCGGTCCACATGCCCGGCAAGAGACCGTCTTTCGGGGCCGTGAGCTGCGTCTCTTTGAGCGCCGCGATAGTGTCTTCCTGCTCGCGGATGTTGGTGCGCAGCCCTTCGATGCGCTTCTGCACGTCGACGACGGGAGCGTCAGTGACGATGCTCAGTGCCGAATCGAGAAGGTCTCGCACCCGGTCCTCGCGATCCTCGCGGGTCTCGGTCCAGAGCGGCCTGACGAGAAACTCGTCCTTCCGAGGCAGCTTGCGCGCTTCCGAACGCTGCTCGGCGGCGTCGAGCAGTATGGCGTCGATGGCCTGCATCAACTGACGGGCCCGCTCATAGGCGGGCTCGCCTTCGCGCGGATCCTTCTGTTCAGAGGTCTTTTCGGCCGTGGCCGGAGCCTGGCTGCTCTGCACCTCGTCAGCCGAGCTCTTGCCCTTCTCGCTCTTGCCGTCCTGAGCGGGGCCTTTCTCTGCACTCTCGGAGGTGCCGGCGGCCAGGAGCTCGCCAATGCGATCGGCCTTCCTGCCATCCCCGGCCGCCGCCGGGTTGGTGGTCCAAAGGGCGGCAAGGCAAACCAGGGCACGGATCGCTCTAGGCATCTCTCGCTCCTCGACCCAAAAACGAGCCTGCGAATTCAGGCAAATCGATGGTTCGACGTGCACTGCCAGCCTTAGTCTTTCCGTTCGGCGGCGTCCTTTACCAAGCTCTTGAGTGCCGCATTCACCTGGCGCGCGTCGGTCAACAGCAACATATGGGTGATGTTGGGAGAAATACGAGTGGCGGGACTGAGGGGCTTGAATGGCTGGCAGGTCTCGTCGAACGGCCGTGGTCCGAGGTCCAGTCCGAGACGCAACTCGCGCGAGCCCACAAGGAGAACTGCAAACAGCCGGCGCGTCGAGATCTCGATGTGCTGGGCAACGGGCCGTGCGAGCGCGGAGGGGACGGAGCGAGTGATCTCGGCGAGCACGAGCTGCGCAAGCGGCCGATAGGCCTTGGCCCTCACCAGAATCTCATCGAGGGCCGCCGGATCGGAAAGGTCCGCTTGCTCCCGGGGTTCTGCATTGTCCTGGTCGACCTTCTGGCCTGTCGTTGCGCCGGCACTTGGGAGGGGCAGCCCGCTCATCTCTGCGTCTGGTTCGGCCGGTGCCTGTGAGGCAGCGTGTCGAGGGAGGCCAGTGCGAGCCTTGTTTCTCGCTTGCGGCCTTGGCTCCGAGCGCCCGGCATAGATCGGGCGGCCGCCATTGTGGTGGATGCGCTCGAGCCACGAGGCCTTGGAGAACATGAAGCCCTGCTGGCGGAGCCAGTCGATGATGTCATTGCGGTGAGAGAGGGCCTGGCTTTCGATGGCCGCCATCCATTCGCCGAGATCGCGCCCGGTGTCCTCCTTTAGCGCGTCCAAGAACTCGCGCTCCTTTTCGCTGTAGTCCGTGCCCATCGGCATCTCTCATATCCAGCGGCGCGTGCGGCGGGCATAGTCGAGCCATGCTTCTCCGAACCTGGCTTCGAGATGACGCTCCTCAGGAAGAATGGCAAGCCATGTCACGAGGGCGGCGAAAGTTGCGGCAAAGAGCACGAACCAGACATTCTTCGTGAGCTCGGCGAGACCCAACAGGATCAGCACGTCAGCCAGATAGATCGGGTTGCGGGAGTGGCGATAGGGACCGTCCGTCACGAGCGCGGATGCCGCCCGATGGGGGAGGATTGTGGTCCGATGGCGGGCCAATGCGCGGCCTGCCCATGCGAGCAACAGAACTCCAGCGAGGCCCAGGCTCCAGCCGACGACGCGGGCGGGCAGATCGTCAAATCCCGGCCAAGCGAGAGGATAGTGCCGTCCCATGAGCCATGCGGCCGCAACCGCTGCGGTGAGGAGCATCGGAGGCCACGGCCATCGCGATGGCGGAATGAAAACGGGCCGTGTCGGCTCGGGGGACATGGGGTGACAGCCTTGCGTGCGCGGACTCCCCTACCACGCGGCGCCGCTCTTATCATGACGGCCTGAAAGGCCCAGGGCCCCGCAGATCGGGGCAGGTGCAATCAGCCTGAGCATCCGGGAATTCCCGGGCCTGTAATCCGACCGTGCGGCGGACCACATTGATTCCCCCGGCGCTGGCACGAAGCGCGAAGCTGCCACTAACCATAACATTGGCAGAAATAATGTTATGACCGCTATGGCTATATTGACAAGAGCTTGAAAATAGAATAACCATCAAGAATGCCCAATATGGATATGTGTCATGGGTAAAGGCTTTTCAGAGGCCCCACAGGCCCGTTATGGGCAGAGCGAGGCCGGCTCCGGCAGTGCCGCCGACTTTGAAGTGGGGACAAGGGCCCGCTTCAAGATCGGTCCGGGTGGCCGGGTCGTGATCCCGGCTGCCATGCGCGAGGCTCTCGGTGTCGTCGAGGGCGATGTGCTGGTCGGGTCCCTGGTCGGAAATCAGCTGAGGCTCGTCACCATGCGCTCCGCACTCGATGAGGCTCGAGCGCTGGTCCAGCAAAGCGTTCCGGCGGGCAGAAGCCTCGCTCGAGAGCTGATCGCCGAGCGCCGGCGGGAGGCGGAACGGGAGGATCGTGACTAAGGTAGTTCTGGACGCGTCGGCTCTGCTCGCCGTGCTTCAGCTCGAGGCTGGCGCAGACGTCATTGCCGATCGATTGGGACATGCCCACATCAGCGTGGTCAATCTGTCCGAAGTGGCGGGAAAGCTGATCGATGGCGGCGCCTCCCTCGATGCCGCGCGGCGGATCATCGGGGTTCTCACGCTATCTATTGAAGACGTGGACGAGGCGATGGCCTATGCAGCGGCCGCACTGCGCCCCGCAACGCGCAAGGCGGGGCTGTCACTCGGCGACAGGATGTGCCTGGCCCTGGCACAGCGGATGGCCGTCCCCGCGCTGACCACGGACAACGTCTGGCACGGTCTCGACGTCGGCGTCGAGATACGAGTTGCACGCTGAAATGCAGTCGCGTCTCGATTGAAGGCAGGTGAGCGCGTTGCGCGCCTCAGCCCTCCTCCCGGGGATAGCTGATGACAGAGAGGAAGCGGATCGGGAGCTTGGTGAGCTCCTCCGGCCCGTGCGGCGCATCGGCATCAAAAAACAGGCTGTCGCCCGGTTTCATCGGATAAAGCTTGTCCGCGTGACGGTAGACGACCTGGCCCTCGAGAACATAGATGAGCTCCAGGCCGGCGTGCTGAAAGAGGGGAAAAACGTCCGACTTCTCGGTCAGCGTGATGAGATAGGGCTCGACGATGACTGAGCCCGATACGCCGCCCGTATGTCCGAGCAGCTGATACTGGTGGCCGGCCCGCGTGCCGCGCCGCTCGATGACGAGACCCTGACCTGCCGATACGAAGACGGCGCCCCGCCGCTCCTCGAAGCGGCGGAAGAGAGCGGTGACCGGCACCCCGAGAGCTTTGGAAAGTCGCTGAAGCGTCGTGAGCGAGGCCGACGTTACCCCGTTCTCGATCTTGGACAGCATGCCCAGCGACAAGTCGGCGGCACGTGCGAGATCGGATGCGGTTATCCCCAGCTTGTTTCGGAAGGCGCGCACCTCGCGCCCGATGGCGACCTCGAGCATGTTGTCCCGCGCGCCCTGCAGGGCATGAGGATCCTGCCCGCTGAACGGCTTGCTGGTGCTGCCGCCATTCACCAATTCCGGATCCGGCGTTCCGGCAAAGACCTTTCTCTTCGGCTGCTGCTCCGTTACGGCCACTCCGGTTTTTTTTGTCATGAGCGCCTAAGGTCCTGTACTGCCTCGAGACCTATCATGCCGCCGCCAAACTCGTGGGCCGCATCCAGGAGACAGGAGCAGAAGTACAGGGCCGCGGCACTATCGGCAAGAACGTGATAACAGGGCACGGCTCCGATGTCCGCCCGTGCCACGATGGCCGACATCCTGGCAACCGACGTTTGTGCAATTGCGAGATCGGGGAACTTCGCTGTCCGCAGATCGACGGCACAGAGCTTTGCAAACAATGACGGCGCTTCAGACCCCGTCACCGCCAGCCAGGCATGACTGTCGCGACGCAGGAGCGGGTAGGTGCGCTCGCCGTCCTCGAGCCGCCAGCCAATTTGCAGGGCTTCGAGACGTGCGCCATCTCCTTTGAGATTGGAAAGCAGCATCACCTCGCCAGGTGCGAGCACCAGGCAAAGGCTACCGTCGTCCTGCCGGTAGGACCGGTTAGGAGTGGCCTCGACAACAATGCCGCGCTTCCTCATGGCCTCGATGGTACCGCGACCTTTGAACCCGAGGCGCGGGAGCGGCGAGAGATCGGCAATGGCGAGGTGACCGGGGTCTGATCCCTCTTGGAAAGCACCAGCGACGGCGGCATCTCCGATGCTCGTCCAGGCGGCGCCTTTCTCCTCGAGCAGGCGTCGTAGCGGCGTGCGGCGGCGGTGGGCGAGCGGGCCTGCTGACATCTCACATCTCCTGCCGCTTGTTGTCCGGATCGTAGAACGGCAGCGGCACGACCTCGGCCCCGATCATCTGCCCGCCATCGACGCGGATCTCAAAACGTGAGCCGGTCGCGTACATCTCTGGCGGCAGATAGACGAGACCGACGACTTTCCCAAGCGTCGGCGAGCGCGTGACAGAGGTGACCCGGCCGATGATGGTGCCGTCGCGGATGACGAGATGGCATTCCTTGGGAGTGGCAGGGGCGCCTTCGACCAGCGCAAATCCCGCGAGCTTGCGCGACAGGCCCTTGGTGGCCAGCATTTCGATTGAGCGCTTGCCGACGAAGAATGGTTTCTTCTTGCCGATGGCCCAGTCCATGCCCGCTTCGAGCGGGTTTGTGAGCCCGTCGGTATCCTGTCCAACGATGATATGTCCCTTCTCGAGCCGCAGAACTCGCTGGGCCTCGACGCCGAAGGGCTTCAACCCGAACGGCCGGCCCGCCTCCATGAGGGCGTCCCAAAGGGCTTCGCCTTCTCCGGAAGGACAGTGGATCTCGTAGCCCGTCTCGCCGACGAAGCCGACACGCAGAACGCGCACCGCGATGCCGGCTAGATGCCCTGCGCGCACCGCCATGTACGGAAACGCCTCCTTCGAGAAGTCGATATTGGTCTCGAGCCTGGCGATGACGTCGCGCGATTTGGGTCCCGCAAGATTGACGCCCGCATAGGCATTGGTGACGTTGGCGACGTCGACATCCAACTTCCACTGCGCGTTGAACCACGTCATCTGCCGGTAGACGCTGTCGACGGCGCTGGTTGTGGCGGTGACGTAGAAATGGCGCTCGGCAAGGCGGCAGGCCACGCCGTCGTCGATCAGCACGCCCGCCTGGTCGGTCATCAGCGCATAACGGGCCCGCCCGACCGGCTGCTTCTCGTAGGACCACGTATACATGCGCTCGACGAAGGCCCCCGCATCGGGGCCGCGGATATCGAGCCCACCCAGTGTCGAGACGTCGATCATGCCGACGCCCTCGCGAACCGCCCTCACCTCGGCCTCGATGGCGCGTGTCGCCTCGGACTTCCTCCCGTAGTAGGCCGGGCGGAGCCACAGGCCGGCGACCATCATCTGCGCGCCAAGCTCGAGATGGCGATGGTGCATGGCGCTAAGGCGTGTCGGCCCGAAGGCGCGGCCCGCCATGTGCGCGAATTTTTCGGGCACGAGCGGAGGTCGGAACGTGGTGGTTCCGATCGCGGCGGGCGGCTTTCCCGTCTCACGGGCCACGATGCGGATGGTGTTGAGGTTGGCGTGACGACCCTGGCTCGGCCCGAAGCCCTCGGTCGAGTAGCGCTTGACGAGCTGGATGTCGTCGTAGCCGTCCTCGAGCGTATTGACGATGTCCTTGACTTGCAGGTCCTCGTCGAAGTCGACGAAGTCTTTGGCAGAGCGATGTGTGAAGACGGGATAGGGATGGGTGATCCGTTGTGCGATCGGATCGTCGATGGCAAGTGGCGCGTCCGCGTCCTGTCCGAGCGCGAGCCGAGCGGCGCGGGTTCCTGTCGCGCGCGCGTGCCGGGCAATGGCCTCGATTGACCACCTGCCGCCGGCAGCGCCCGTCAGCGAGAGCCAATCCGGCGTGCTGGCGGCGCGGTGCATGTTGATCGAAGGATCGTAGTCGACCCTCGAGCCGGCATGGCTCGCGAGGTTGGTGGCCGGCGTGTAGCCGACGCTCATCAGCACGGTGTCCGCCGTGATCCATTCGAGGGCCGATGCCGCCTGTCCCTCGCCGGTGATGCGCGCGACGGCGACGGCCGAAACGCGCTTGTGACCCCGTGCATCCGTTAGCGTGGATTCCGGGATGATGCGGATGGCGCGTGCGCGAACCGCGTCGGCGGCGGGGCCGGTCGGCGACCGGCCGAGATCGACCACTGCCGCGACCTCGACGCCCGCGTCGGCGAGATCGAGGGCCGCCTCGTAGCCCAGATGATTGGCTGTCACGACGACGGCGCGGCGGCCGGGCCGCACTCCGTAAAGTCGCATCAGGCGCTGGGCAGCGTCAGCGAACAGGATCCCAGGACGGTCGTTATTGCGGAACACCAGCGGTTGATCGAATGCGCCCGTCGCGAGCACCGTATGCTTGGCGCGAATCTTGTAGAGCCTGTTGCCCGAGATGGCAGCCGCCCAGTTGTCGGCGAACAGTCCTGAAACGGTCGTATCGACGAGAATACGAAGGTTTGAAAGCGCGCGCGCCCGGGCGCTCAGCACTTTGCAAATCCCTGGCGAAGCTCGATCTGCTCCGCCGCGACCATAGAGAAGGGATCCGCCAAGCTCGGGCCACTCCTCGACGAGGAGCGTATCGACCCCGGCCTCGGCCGCGGCGATGGCTGCTTCGAGACCCGCCGGCCCTCCTCCTACGACCAGCACGTCGGTGAACAGATAGACCTTGTCGTAATACTTGTGCTGGGCCCGTGGCTCGAGACGGCCGAGGCCCGCGAGGGCGCGAATGGGCTTCTCGAAGTATTTCCAGGCGCCGGCCGGGCGGAAGAACGTCTTGTAATAGAAGCCGACAGGCAGGAAGCGGGCAAAGCGCTCGAGCACGGCATAGAAATCGCGGTCGAGCGAGCCGAGGCGGTTCACGGACCGGACCGCGAGACCGTTCGCGAGCCTGTAACGGTCGGCGCGAACGTTGGGCTCTTCCGCGATCTGTACGATGGTGTTCGCGTCGTGCCCTGCCATCGTCAGCACGCCGCGCGGCCTGTGATACTTGAACGAGCGCGACTGCATGACCTGCCCCTCGGCGTGGAGCGCCGAGGCGATGACGTCCCCGTCGTAGCCGTTGAACAACCGCCCGTCGAAGGTGAACGTCAGCGGCCTGGTGCGGTCGATGAGAAGCCCCCAGTCGGGACCCGCGAGCCGTTGCGTGGAGCCAGCACTCATTGCCTGCCCCCGGCATTACGAGAGAAGAAGGCATCGACTGTCATGGTCTCCAGGATCTCGTCGGTCACGGTGTTGCGGCGTGCGATGAACCAGAAATTCGTGGGAGCATGCAGCCACCATTCGAGAACCTCACCAGCCAGGTTCTCCTCGAGGAACAGAAACTCGGCCCATTCCGCGTCGGGCGCGGTTGCGGGATCGGGCGTCTTTTTCACCTCTCCCGCCCAAACGAACTCCGATATGTTCCGCGGCCCGTTGAGCGGGCAGTTCATGATTTTCATCGGTTGCCCTCAATGACCGACCGAGGCTGCACCCTTTTCGCCGACAAGATCGAACGTGTTGAAGCGCGAGAGTGCAAAGGGCTTGAGAAGGTCAGGCTGCTTTCCGGTCGCAATGCACTCGGCCATGCGCTTGCCGCACACCGGCGTCGCCTTGAACCCCCACGTGCCCCAGCCCGCGTCGATGTAGTAGCTTTCGATAGGTGTGAGGCCCATGACGGGGGAGAAATCCGGTGTCATGTCTGCCATGCCCGCCCACTGACGCAGGATGCGCAACTCACCCATGAATGGGAACAGCTCCAGCATGTGCCCCATCAGGCTCTCCTTAAAGTCGAGGGTGGAGCGCGTGGAGTAGAGGCCGTAGGGGTCCGTTGCGCCGCCCATCACCATCTCGCCACGGGCCGACTGCGAGATGTAGACATGGAGCGAGCCGGAAACGACGATCTGGTCGAGGATCGGCTTGACCGGCTCGGAGACGCAGGCCTGAAGCGGGATTGTGCGAATTGGAAGCTTCAAACCGGCCATGCGCGCCACATGGCTCGAGGAGCCGGCAACAGCCTGCATGATCTTGCCGGCCCGGATGGTGCCGCGGGCGGTTGCGACACCGGTGGCACGCCCCTTCTCGATGATGATGCCCGTCACCTCCGTCTGCGGATGGACCTCTACGCCGCGACGCATGGCTTCCTTGGCGTAGCCCCAGGCGACCGAGTCGTGGCGTGCGATGGCGCCAGGCGGGTGCCAGAGAGCGCCCAGAATGGGGTAGCGCGCCTCGTCCGTCACGCTCATGACCGGGCAGATGCGCTTCACCTCCTTTGCATCGATGACTTCGGAGCGCACGCCCATATGCTTGTTGACCTCGGCCCTCCAGCGCGCGGTGCGCATGGCGGCGTCGGTATGTGCGAGCGTGAAGTGGCCACGCTCCGAATACATGACGTTCATGTCGAGCTCGTTCGAAAGCGTGCGGAAAAGCTCGACCGACTCCTTGTAGAACGCGACTCCTTCCGGCGTCAGGTAGTTGGCGCGGACGATGGTGGTGTTGCGGGCCGTATTGCCGCCGGCGAGATAGCCTTTGTCGAGAACGGCGACGTTGCGGATCCCGTGCTTGGCGGCCAGATAATAGGCTGAGGCAAGCCCGTGTCCGCCCGCGCCGATGATGACCACGTCGTAGGCTTTCTTGAGGTCGGAGGGCCAGCGGAAGTGGGGCTCACCGGAGTGTGCGGCCCGGAGGCCGTACTTCAATAATGCGAGGGGCATGGGTGGTCTCCGGCCGGCCCGAGCTGGGAGCACGTTCGTTCCTACCATGCAAAAATATTTCCGAGCGTTCAACAGAAATGAGGGCCTTTTCAGCCGCGTCGAGAGGGGGCGCAATCGCGCCGCGGGGCCCGGTCATGCTGCACTGCAGCTTGACAACTTGCGGCAGAACGACGCAAAACCTTTCCGCTCATCAAAATGAGTTGCCTGTCAGGCAAGCCTTTGTGGGGCACTCGACAATCTGTCAGCAACTGGCGAGCCCCCAGGGCACGCCGACGCGAATGGGGGAGATACAATGCAGCAGAAGACCGCCGATCCGCGGATCGACAAGATGTACGGCGGCGACTGGGTTTGGTCGCTCGTCGCTCTGGCCGTTCTCTGGTTCACCTATGCCTTCGTCTTTTGGCGGGTGATGGCTGACGCCGGAGACAATGACGTGCTGCTCGCGCTCGCGGTGAGCGGCGCCGTCGTGCTTCTCTTCAATACGGCGTCGATTTTCGCGATGCTGAACCATTACGCGCACGACAAGGAGCACATCTACGGTCTCGATATCCACTATCTCGATGAAATGACGAAGCAGTAGGGGGATTGAGACATGGCAAAGGCACCTTATCAACCTCCGAAGCAGTCGCTGCTCGGACAGACGATCGACTCCGTGTTTCTGCTTGCACTCGTGTTCGCGGCACTGTTCGCGCCACTCTACCTGCGTCTCGCGGGCGGCGGTAAGACGGCGCTCGAGTTCAAGGACGCGACCTGGGCCGGGTGGGGACAGAACGCCACCATGCAGGCCGCGTGGGAGAAGCTCGGGTACACCGAAGGCGCCAAGACCGAGGAGAACGCCTCGTCTGCGGCCGACCTCATCGCTTCGCGCTTCGACTACACCTTCGATCCGCTCTGGCTCGCCATCACGGCCCTTGTCGTGATTGCGTACTTCTACATCGTTTTTCACTGGTCGGCGAAGGAGTACCGCGATGTGATCGACGAGAAGTTCAACAACAAATAAGGGGAGGGGAGTCATGACGAGTTTCGAGATGCTCGAGTATGGCGCATGGGGCCTTTCCGCCCTGTTCGGCCTGTGGATGCTTTTCGATCTATTACGAACCGACCGGTCGTACTCCGAAGAGCTTCTGACCTCGTCCCGTGAGGGCGAGATCGAGGATGCACTTGTCATCGATCCGACACATCAGGGAGGCCACCGGTGAGCCAGGCAACCACAATTCACGGCGAAAGGATTTCGCTGCTTCGCGTGCTGGGTCCCGGACACGTCTGGGCGCTCGGCGTCGGCATCGTGCTTGTCGGCGAGTTCATGGGCTGGAACTTCTCGGTCGGCAAAGGCGGCATGATCGCCTCGCTGATCGCCTGCTGGGTCGCCGGCCTGCTTTACACCTGCGTCGCCATGATCGACTCGGAGGTGACCTCGACGGTCGCAGCCGCCGGAGGTCAGTACGCCCAGGCCAAGCACATTGTCGGGCCGTTGATGGCCTTCAACGTGGGTCTGTTCCTGGTGTTCGCCTACACCATGCTCGAGGCGGCCAACGCCATTACGCTGGGCTACCTCGTACAGACGGTGGGCGGCATGGCGGACATCAAGGGTGCAGATGGCGCTGCGCTGACGCTCCACGACAAGCCCTTCATCGTGCTGACGATCATGTTCCTCGCCTGGCTCAACTACCGGGGCGTGTTCGCCACGCTGACCTTCAATCTCGTCATTACGGCGATTGCCTTCATCTCGATCCTCATTCTGTTCTTTGCGGTGGTCGGGCCCTGGGCCATCGTCGAGCTCAAGCACGCGGAGCTGATGACGGGCCTGCCTTACGGCTGGATCGGCGTCGTTGCCGCGCTCCATTTCGGCCTCTGGTACTACCTCGGTATCGAGGGAACCACGCAGGCGGCCGAGGAGGTGCGCTCGCCGGCGCGCGCGCTGCCGCTCGGCACGATGCTCGGCATGATCACGCTGCTCATCGCTGCCACCATGACCTGGTACATTTGCGCGGGCCTGATGCCGTGGGAGTACCTGGGTCAAGCGGTGACGCCGATGTTCGACGCCGCGCGCCTGACCGACTCGGTGCTGCTGATGGTGCTGCTCTTCATCGGCACCATCTTCTCGACGCTGGCATCGGCCAACGGCTGCATCAACGACGCGTCGCGGGCGTGGTTCTCGATGGGCCGGGACCGGTACCTGCCTCAGGTGTTCGGCGCCGTGCATCCCAGGTACAGGACGCCCTATCGCGCGATCCTGTTCCTGGTGCCTGTGGCGCTCGTGTTCGCCTATTACGCGCCACTCGATCAGGTGATCACGTTCTCGATCCTGTCGGGGCTTCTGGGCTATACCTTCATGGCCTTCAATGTCATCCTGTTCCGGCGCAAGTGGCCGCTGGGCTCGATCCGGCGCGGGTACGTGCATCCGTTCCATCCGCTCCCGGCACTCGTGCTGTTGGTTCTGTGCGCCGCCACCTACTTCGCGGTCTTCCTGGGCTACGGCACGCAGCTTGTGGCGATGATGGTGTTCTTTGTCGTGGCCTCGCTGTGGTTCGCCTTCCACCGCTACAAGTACGTGCGGCGCGGCGACCAGTTCACGATGAACTGGCCCAAGCCACAGGGCTATTGAGGCCGGTGACGCATCTCGACGCGGCGGAGCGCTACACGCGAGCTCTCTGGCGCAACGATTGTATCCGGCCGCGTCGAGGTGGTCGTCCGCATCGCGGCGCCGACGCAGCGCCATCGCAGCAGATGTAACGCTGATGGAGGAAACGCGTGCCCGAGGTTGCCTCGCTGGCGTTGGTGGCAGGGCTGGCGGGTGTCGTCGCGGCCGTCGGCTGGCGGGATCGTCGCCGGCTGCGCGCTTCCCGGCGCGGGCTCCTCGATGCTTGCGTGGGCGCGCTCGACGAGGTGCGGCTCAGCCACGGCGGCGACGATTTTCCGAGGATCAGCGGCCGCCACCGCGGACGCAAGGTCGCCGTCGAGCTCATTCCCGACACGATGACCATGCGACGGTTGCCCCAGCTCTGGCTGCAGGTCACCTTGATCGGCCGCGTGCCCGTGAGGAGCGGCGTCGCGGCGCTCGTGCGGCCGGCCGGCTACGAGTTCTACAGTCTCACCTCCACGTTCCATCACGTGCTCGATCCGCCGCCCGGCTTTCCGTTCGAGGTGATCGTGCGCGGTGAGGATGCCGGCGCCGAGGCCGTGCTGGGAGCCGCCGCGCATACGATGGCAGCCATTCTTTCCGATCGCCAGGTCAAAGAGGTGGCGATCACGCGCAACGGGCTGCGCGTCATCCGGCAGGCCGCCGAAGGCCGTCGCGGCGAGCATCTGCTTCTCCGGCAAGCGGTGTTCGATGACGCCGAGGTCGCTGGGCGCGACCTCCTCGAGCTCCTAGCCGAGCTCGATCGCTTGCTTTCGGCGCTGGCTGTCGCCGGCACGGAGCGTGCCACATGAGCACCCGGGCAACAGCGCCTTTGCACCCCTATGCCGTCCTCGCGCTCGCGGTTTTGGGGCCTGGCATCGGCCACGTTGCGGTCGGCCAGCCTCAGCGCGGCTTCGGATACGCCTTCTTCACGCTGCTTCTGGCTCTCGTCACCTGGCATCTCACGACCCCCGAGCAGTCATTCGTCGGACGGGCCGCGGCCGGACTGTTCGTTTGGGCGTTGTCCATTCCCGACGCTTACCGGATCGGGCGGGAGAACTATGAGCGCTGGCGGCGGGCGGGCCCGCTCACTTGAGAAATGCCAGTGTTTTCGGCACGGGGGAGTATCCTGACAGGAAAGTTTCCTTCTTGACAGTTGAATGCCGCCGGACATGCTGATAACGTGCGAGCGGCAGCAAGCAAATGGGAGGCCACCCGCCATGTGCGGCATTGTCGGACTCTTTCTGAAGGACAAATCGCTCGAGCCGAGGCTCGGGGCATTGACCGCAGACATGCTCGCAACCATGTGCGAGCGCGGACCCGACTCGGCGGGTTTCGCGGTCTACGGAGAGCCTCATCCAGGCGAGGCGAAGATCACCGTGCAGTCGGCCAGCGCCGACGCTGATTTCGCCGGCCTCGCGGCAGCGCTCGCCAAGGAGATCGGCTGCGAGGTCTCTCTCGTGCAGAAGTCGACTCATGCCGTGGTGACCGTGCCTGCGAACCGGGTCGAGGCGGCCCGGGCAGCCATTCGCGCGTCTCATCCCAGGGTGCGCATCATGGGGGTTGGAGAGGCGATCGAGATCTACAAGGAGGTCGGGCTTCCGATTGACGTCGCCAGGCAGTTCGATCTTTCCGGAATGACCGGGACGCATGCCGTCGGTCACACGCGCATGGCGACGGAGAGCGCGGTGACGACGCTCGGCGCGCATCCGTTCTCGACGGGCCCCGACCAGTGCCTCGTGCACAACGGCTCACTCTCGAACCACAACAACTTGAAGCGAGTGCTTCGCCGCGACGGCATGACGTTCGAGACGGAGAACGACACGGAGGTCGCCGCCGCGTACATGTCGTGGCGGATGAAGCAGGGCATGAATCTGGGCGAGGCCCTGCAAAAGAGCCTCGATGACCTCGATGGCTTCTACACGTTCGTCGTCGGCACCAAGAGCGGTTTCGGTGTGCTGCGCGATCCCATCGCGTGCAAGCCCGCGGTGATGGCGGAGACGGACCAATACGTCGCCTTCGGCTCGGAATACCGGGCGCTTGCGGGTCTGCCCGCTATCGACAAGGCCAAGGTCTGGGAGCCGGAGCCAGCGACCGTGTACTTCTGGGAGAGGTGAGGCAATGCGCACGGTCGATCTCGCGACAACCCCTCTGCGCGAGCTGAATTCGGAGCTGCACCGTCAATCGGCTGGCACCAATGAGCCGAGCTGGGAGGTTCTCAATCCGCGAGGGGGCCATGCCGTGGCCGCCGGCATCGACGCGCCGCTCGATGTCGCGATCAGAGGCAGCGTCGGGTACTACTGCGGAGGCATGAACAAGAAGGCCAGCATCACCGTTCACGGATCGGCAGGTCCGGGTGTCGCCGAGAACATGATGTCGGGCAAGGTCGTCGTGAAGGGCGATGCGAGCCAGTACGCAGGAGCAACGGGGCGGGGCGGCCTCCTCGTCATCGAGGGTAACGCCTCCTCGCGATGCGGCATCTCCATGAAGGGCATCGATATCGTCGTGCATGGCAATATCGGCCACATGTCGGCTTTCATGGCCCAGTCCGGAAACCTCGTCGTGCTCGGTAGCGCTGGTGATGCGCTTGGCGATTCGATCTATGAGGCGCGCCTCTTCGTGCGCGGCCCAGTGAAGAGCCTTGGAGCGGACTGCATCGAGAAGGAGATGCGTCCCGAGCACCACGAGGCACTCGGCAAGCTCTTAGCAAGCGCTGGAGTGAGTGGAGTGGAAACAACCGATTTCAAGCGCTACGGCTCGGCGCGCAAGCTCTACAACTTCAACATCGATAACGCGGATGCCTACTGATGACCTATCAAAATCCGCCCACCACACCGCGGAAATCCTATATTTTCGACGATTACACACTGTCCGAGATCCGGCGCGCGGCAACAACCGGCATCTATGACATCCGGGGCGGCGGCGCCAAGCGCAAGGTTCCGCATTTCGATGATCTCTTGTTCCTCGGCGCTTCCATGTCGCGCTATCCTCTGGAAGGCTATCGCGAGAGATGCGGTACGAACGTCGTGCTTGGCTCGCGGCACGCCAAGAAGCCGGTCGAGCTCAAAATACCCATCACCATTGCCGGCATGAGCTTCGGCTCGCTCTCCGCCAATGCCAAGGAAGCGCTCGGGCGCGGAGCGTCGATCGCAGGAACCTCGACCACGACCGGGGACGGCGGCATGACGCCGGAGGAGCGCGGGCAGTCGAAAACCCTCGTCTACCAGTACCTGCCGTCGCGCTACGGCATGAACCCCGATGATCTCAGAAAGGCCGATTGCATCGAGGTCGTCGTCGGCCAGGGTGCGAAGCCGGGCGGGGGCGGCATGCTGCTCGGCCAGAAGATCTCCGATCGGGTCGCCGAGATGCGCAACCTGCCGAAGGGCATCGATCAGCGCTCGGCGTGCCGCCATCCCGATTGGACAGGGCCCGACGATCTCGAGATCAAGATCATGGAGCTGCGCGAGATCACCGACTGGGAGAAGCCGATCTATGTGAAGCTCGGCGGTGCGCGCCCCTATTACGACGTGGCGCTCGCCGTGAAGGCGGGTGCGGACGTCGTGGTGGTCGACGGCATGCAGGGCGGAACGGCCGCGACCCAGGAGGTGTTCATCGAGCACGTCGGCCAGCCGACGCTTGCCTGCATTCGTCCCGCTGTGCAGGCGTTGCAGGACCTCGACATGCATCGCAAGGTGCAGCTCATCGTCTCGGGCGGCATCCGCAACGGGGCCGATGTCGCCAAGGCTCTGGCGCTCGGCGCCGATGCGGTGGCCATCGGCACGGCGGCGCTGGTTGCGCTTGGCGACAACGATCCTGCGCTCGAGGGCGAGTACGAGAAACTGCATACAACGGCTGGCGCCTATGACGACTGGCACGAAGGGCGCGATCCGGCCGGGATCACGACGCAGGATCCGGAGCTGTCGCGCCGCCTCGATCCTGTCCGCGCGGGCCGGCGCCTCGCGAACTATCTCAAAGTCATGACGCTCGAGCTGCAGACCATTGCGCGCGCCGCAGGCCACAATCACGTGCACAATCTCGAGCCCGAGGATCTTTGCGCGTTGACCATCGAGGCGGCGGCGATGGCGCGGGTTCCACTCGCAGGAACGAGCTGGATACCGGGGCAGGGCGGCCTCTGAGCCGCCTCGTTCTGCTTTTGATACGATCAGTCAGTGACGTAAACGGGGAAGGCCCATGACATACGATCTTGCAACAGTCGCGAAAGAGCGGGGCATCCGCTACTTCATGATCTCCTTCACGGATCTGTTCGGATCTCAGAGGGCCAAGCTGGTGCCGGCAGCCGCCATCGCCGACATGCAGAAGGACGGAGCAGGCTTCGCTGGCTTCGCAACCTGGCTCGACATGACGCCGGCGCATCCCGATATGTTCGCCATGCCCGACTCTTCGGCAGTCATCCAGCTCCCCTGGAAGAAGGAGGTTGCCTGGGTTGCCGCAGATTGCGTGATGGACGAAAGGCTGGTGGCCCAGTCTCCGCGCGTCGTCTTGAAAGGCGTCATGAGGCGCGCTGCCGATCTCGGGCTCTACATGAAGACCGGCGTCGAGTGCGAGTACTTCCTCATCAATGCAGACGGCATATCGATCTCGGACAGCAAGGATATCGCCAGCAAGCCCTGCTACGACCAGCAGGCGCTCATGCGCCGCTACGATGTCATTTCCGAGATCTGCGATTACATGCTGGAGCTCGGCTGGGGTCCCTATCAGAACGATCACGAGGACGCCAACGGTCAGTTCGAGATGAACTGGAACTTCGACGATTGCCTCGTCACGGCCGACCGCCACTCCTTCTTCAAGTACATGGTGAAGACCGTCGCAGAGAAGCACGGCCTCAGGGCGACCTTCATGCCGAAGCCGTTCCAGAACCTGACCGGCAACGGCTGCCACGTGCACATTTCGGTCTGGGATGCCGGCGGCACCCGGAACATATTCCTCGATGGAAGCGACGAGATGGGCCTCTCTCAGCAGGGCTACAACTTCCTCGGTGGCATCATGAGCCATGCCGCGAGCCTCGCTGCGATCACGAATCCGACGGTCAACTCCTACAAGCGCATCAATGCGCCGCGCACGCTCTCGGGCGCAACGTGGTCGCCGAACACGGTGACGTGGACGGGCAACAACCGTACGCACATGGTCCGCGTTCCGGGCAAGGGCCGGTTCGAGCTTCGCTTGCCGGACGGCGCGGCGAACCCCTACCTGCTGCAGGCGGTCATCATTGCTGCAGGGCTCGACGGTATTGCGAAGAGAGCACATCCCGGCAAGCGCTACGACATCGACATGTATCAACTCGGTCACACGGTGACCGATGCGCCGAAGCTGCCGCTCAACCTTCTCGATGCGATCCGCAACTTCGAAAGGGACGGCGAGTTGACGGGGATGCTGGGTCAGGAGTTCGCCTCCGCCTATGTCAAGCTCAAGACCAACGAGTGGAACTCCTACACATCGCATCTGACCCAGTGGGAGCGCGACAACACGCTCGACATCTAGAGTCCCTGCGGTGACGCTCGGCGTGGCGCCGACCACGGCGAGGACCTCGCGAGGAACGGGCCTTTACGCTGCGCTAACCTTGAATGGCAACGGAGAGAGCGACGAAGGGCCCCGAGCGGAAAGCCGGGCTCGGTGGACAGCTCGGTTTAAGGCCTGTTGAGGGAAAGCCGCTATGCTCCCCGGGCTCTAGTACCCGGAATCATGATTCCGGGTACTAGACTTGCAGCTGAAGTGCTCGGTGCCATGAGCTGGAAAGACGTTCTCAAGGCAGACCTCGCAGTGAAGGCAGCCGCCGCGGGCGCCAAGCCCGCGCGACCGCCCAAGATCAAACGTGCCGCCAAGGCGGGAGCTCAGGAACCCACGCCTGCCGTTGAGGGCAAGCAAAAGGCCCGCGCGTCGTCCCCCGTATTCGTCAAGCTTCCCCGGCTGCCGCAGAAGCCGAGGGATCTTCGGGCGGCGGCGGGCTTCGCACCCGTCGTACCGGGTCCCGGACAACCGGCCGCCGAGTCGCGCAAATCAAAGCGCAAGCCGACGCGCATCGGCGGCATCATTCAGTCGCGCGACAGCCGTCAGAGCATTTCGTGCTCTGTGCGCGATCTCTCGGCGACCGGGGCGCTCTTGTCGCTCGTGGTTGGGGGTCGCCGCGAGGCTGCCGTGCGCCAAAATGATGTTCCGACCCGCTTCTGGCTCACGATCAAGCAGGACCGGATGCAGGTCGAGTGCACCGTGGTTCGCCGCATCGGCGCGGACGAGATCGCCGTCGAATTCCTGTCGGCCCCGAGGTTTTACTGATCGGAGCGAGTTCGGGCCGCGGCGGATCGCAGAGCGTCAAAAGCCGCTCAGCGCCTTTTGAATGCCCTTCACCAGCGACTTGGCGAATTTGGCGGGCGGGAACGAGGACTCTTGCGATTTTCGCAGCCGTGCGCGCTCCTTGCGCGGTTGCTCGTAGACCCCCTCAGGGGGCACGAGACCGGCGGCGCGCGTCGCACTCTGCCGAGTGCCGGGATGGGCCGCCTCTCCCTCGGGCCTTGCTGCTGCTTCCTGTGCCGCCTCCCGGCTCCTTGCCTCGTCTCTTTGTGACCTGGAGGAGCCGGCCAGGGCTTGGCCAGCGGCCACTGTCTCGGCTCCCCGCACGCTCTGTTGCGGAGCGGGCGCCGCGCACCGAGTGTTCGGATTTGATTGCAAAAGCGCAACGAGCACGGCGTCCGGCTTGTCGACAGGGAGCGAGGCATTGACGGCCTCAGTGAAGCTCTGCATGGCCCGGCGTGAAGCCGAGGTCCAGGCTCCCGACACGGGGCCTTGGTAGCAGCCACGGCGGAGAAGCTCGGCCTGCAGTGCCGCAGCGATCTGATAGCGCGTCGCGGGAGGGACGGGACCTTGGTCCTTGGCTGTCTCTTTGCCCTGAACGACATCGGAATCCTTCTGCTTAGCCGCTTGCGTTTCACTGGCGAGGGCGGGCGGGGCCGTGGCGGCCCTGAGCGGCTTCTCGAGAACGGCGGGGACCGGAGCGTCGGCGGCCGGCATCCCGGCGGTCTCGAAGAGCTCCCCGAGTTTCGGTGTCATGTTGAATGCGGCGGACACCGTCGCGGCCATCGCCACCGCTGCGACCAAAGCCAATCCGGCGCGCTCGACGGTGAGCCGATCAAGGCTCACGTGAAGAGCCACGATGACCTTCAGAAGTCCTTCTTCGAGCATAACCCGTCTCCGGGGGCAGGCTTCGGACGGCGGACCCTCTTGGAACCGGCGGACCACTCGGCGCACGCTCCCCTCTGCTTTGCCCCTGGCACAGGCCTAATCGGCCTCAATGGCGAAAATGGGCCCGAGAGCGGTGCGATCCACCGCGTCAGAGCCGCTCATGGCCAGCGTTTCAGCGCGGTGCGCAGGAACACCCACTCGGGCGTGACGAGCTGGCTGCCGAAATTGGTGCTGTACCAGGGCGACCCGTCGGTCGAGGCGGGGTTCTTGAGCACGTGGATATCCTGGGCCGGCATGTAGCTCTGCAGCAGCAGGAAACGGACCTCGCCGGTGCTGACATTGCGGGCGAGATCTGCGACCAGAACAGCATGTCCGGGGAAGCCGCCTTTGATGAAGATGTCGCCAGCTTCTAGCGTCTCGATGCTGGCCGGCTTCAGCTCGCGCTCGAGGCTAAAGGTTCCCGCATAGGCGAAAACGAGGTCCATGTACTTGCGCAAGCCTGCATAATCCTGCCTGCTCAAGGCCGAGAAGCGGCGGCGCTTGCCGTCCGTGTCGTTGAAGGCGATCTCCTTCTGCCGGCCGCTCGCAAAAAGCCATTCGGCGCGCAGCCTCATGACGGCGTCGGCGCACTGCTGGAGATCGCGCGTGCCGACGTCGATGTCGACCACCGCCGCATGGACGTCCTGACGCCATTTCTTGCCACCCGTGTAGGTCAGAACGGGAGCGCCGTCGGGCTTCAACGGCAGCCCGCGCAGCCATTCGGCCCAGCTTCCGGGGGCTGCAGCAACCCGCTCGAAGCCGGCGGGTGGAGGGAAGCGCGCGGCGAGGGTGTCGGCGTCGGGTTGAGCGGCGGCTTTCCAAGCGTAGCGCCCCTCGGCATGGAGCCCCGGCGCCGGCAGCAGCATCGCGACGAAGAGCGCGAAGGCCAGCCGGTCGAATGACCTTCTCGCGGCAGGCAGGGAATGGACTGGCATCATGCCTCGAACCTGGTTTTCGCTTCGAGCCCGAACTCGCGCTGCAAGGGGGCTCGCGCGCGAGAGCGGCGCAATCAATTCCCCGCCAAGATGGCGGCCGGGAGGCAGGTCTTCCCACTGTGGCATAGTTAACCAACTCTTGACACGCCTGAGCTAGGCTCGAGGCCGCCGCGATTTTCTCTGCACACTTGCCGGTTCGACCGATGCCCAGGGTCTTGAGCATTCTGTCACTTTTGGCTTTCGGCCTGCTCCTGGCCGGAATACTGGCTGTGGTGCTGTCGGGGTCCGGCGCGCGCATTCCCTCCACACTGCCGAGCCTCGAGCCGGGCCGGTCGGGCGGCTCTCTGGATCACACATCGCTGCTCATCGGCCTTGCGGCAGGGTGGCTCCTTGCCGTGATCGGGCGCGTGCCCTGGCTCGAGCTGCCGCAGCGGGCGATCGCGTGGCTGTTCCGCAATGAGCGCAACATCTTTCGCGCAGGCATGGCGGCCGCGTTTCTGGCGGTGCTGATCCTCTATTGAGCCACGCCGGGCCGGCTCACGCCTGCTGTCGCTTGCGCGCCGGGCAGAGAAGTCCTAAAAGAGCGTGAGGCTCTGCTAGTGCTAGTTGCTAGCACTAGCGCGAGCGCCTTCGCGTTCTCGTAGGAGTGCCGCGTATGCTTACGCTGGGTGTCGTCAGTCAGAAGGGCGGGTCCGGAAAGACGACTCTGGCCCTGCATGTCTCCATCGCCGCTCTCGAAGCCGGCCTGTCGGTCGCCGTGATCGACCTCGATCCGCAGCGGTCCGCCGAACTCTGGGGAGAGTACCGGGAGCACTTGGCGAGGCGGGGGCAGACCAAGGCTGGCGGCGCTTCCAAGGTGGCCCGGCGCGGCGACGAGCCCGCCATCGTGCACGGCACCTCGACGTCCCTCGACGAGATGCTGGCCGCTGCGCGGCGCACAGGCACCGATCTCGTCATCATCGATACGCCCCCTGCCGTCGACAAGAGCATGATCTATGCGGCGGCGGCCGCCGATATCGTGATCGTGCCCACGCGCACCAATATTCTCGATGAGCTCGCCGTGCGCGAGACGCTCGACTACCTGCGCCGCATCAACATGCTTGCGAAGACCGTCGTGGTTCTCAACGAAGCGGGCGGCGACGGCAAGGGTGCATCCAGCATCAGAAAGACCGTGGAGCAGGATTTCGGCGCGATCCTTCTCAAGGCGAGGCTCGGAGAGCACCCGGAGCTGGCGCTGGCTCTGCGCGATGGGAAGGGCATCACCGAGTTGGGCAAGTCGAAGGCCTTGAGCAAGGTGAAGGACGAGATCCGAGCCCTTTATCAGTCGCTCATGCAATTCGGTGAGGGGCGAAAGAGCCTCAAGCGAAAGGTGCCGGCATGACGAGGGCGAAATCCATAAGAGCGGGCAAGCGCAAGGCGACGTCGAAGTCGAAGCAGAAGGCCGCGGAGAAGGAAGTGCGCCCCGCAACGGCCGGCCGCATCTCACTCAAGGACGAGCTGCGCGCGCGCTCGGGGGTGCACCGGCGCGCCGCTCAGCCCGCTCCTCTGCCGGTCGAGTACCCGATCGGCAAAGGCCGCAAGGCTCTCAAGGGGATCGCGATCTACATGCATCCTCTGGCCAAGGAGGTGCTCGACAAGATCGCCCGCGAGCACGAGCGAACCGTGCAGGAGCTCGGGCTCGAGGCCCTCAATCTTCTGTTTCGCCATTATGGCGAGAAGCCGCTGGCTTGAAAAGCGGCCGCGCTATGGGAGAGCGACCATGAACGCCAAGAGTGAGCTCAAGAAGGCAGCTGGCGCCATCCCGGCGGCTCAGCGCAACAGAAGGCGCTCGGCGCTTCGTGCTGCCGCCCGCGGCCAATTCATGGCAGAGGTTGCAGCCATCCCGTTGCCCGAGCTTCGGTTGGGAAAAGCGCGGGTTTGGGGACCCGAGCCGGTGTTCCTCTCCTATTCACATAAGGATCAGGTGCTGGTCCGCAGGTTGGTGCTCGGTCTGAGACGCCGGGGCGTTGCCCTGATCTGGGATCAGGATCTGCCGCCTGGCATCGGTTTCCGGCGCGCTATTCGCGACGCGATCGATGCTGCCCCATGCCTCATCGTCGTGTGGACCCCCTCCTCGGTCGGGTCCCTTTTCGTCTGTGACGAGGTCGCACGGGCGAGCGGCAAGGGCGTGCCGGTTGTTCCGGTTCATACGCGCGATCTCGACTTCAACGAGGTGCCGCTCGGCTATCGCGGCCTGCAGGCCGTTCCGGTGGAAAGCCTCGACAGGATCGCCTCGGCCGCTGCAACCCATGGCGCCGTGCTCGGGCACTGATCCGTGACAGGCAGGTGAGGCGCGGGGAGGGGCACGTGGTCAGGAGACGTAGGCCGTCTCGAGAGCGGCAGCGCGCCGGTCCGCGAAGAAATCCTGCTGCGTCGCGCGTGCCATCATGGTCGCCGCCTTCCAGGTGCCCGGCCCCGCCGGCAGCTCGACGAGGAAGGCATCCTGCAGCTCGAGCAGGGCGCGCGCCAGGGAGAGCGGGAGAGATGCTTCTCCCGGCGCGCGCAGGGACTGAGCCCGATCGAGTGCGATCTCGATCGCGGCGAGGTCGCCATCGGCGTGAGCGGAGAGTGTGACGCGAGCCCCGTCGCCGGCTCTGGCGATTGCTTCCGCGAACAGGTTGAGGAAAATCGGGTTGATGAGCCGTCTGTCGCCCAGAAGCTCGATGCAGGGCTCGATGTCGAGGGCGAGCGTCACGCTGCGCAGGCGGGCCGCGCCGGCGTGGTAGCTCCAGGATTCGGATAGAACTCCTCTGAGATCGAGAGCTATCGGAGCTTGAGCGGGCGCTCCGGGCTCGGCGAGGAGCTGAGTGAGGGCGAGCGTGTCCTCGGCGGACTTGAGGAGCGCCCGGCCGCTCTCGCGGATGTGGTCGACGTACTCCCGGTAGCGGGGATGGCCGACAGGTCCGAAGATTTCGGCGGTCATCACGTCGGAGAAGCCGATGACGGCGTTGAGGGGTGTCCTGATCTCGTGACTGACCTGAGCCATGAGGTCGGCCCAGGCGCGGGTTTTGAGCGAGGGCGCACGCCCTGCCCGTGTAGTGGAGCCAGCAATCTCCGCCAGCCGCTGGGCTTGCTCATCGAGAGCAAACGCTTGCTTCGTGAAGGGGGTGACTGCGTCGAAGGCGATCGTCTGAGGGGGGTGAGTGGAGGGTACTGCAACCGGCGTGAGGAGGGACCGTCCGAGAGATCGCGCTGGGGTGAGGTGCACATTGAGAGCAAGCAGGACGAGGGCGAGGCCGGAAAGAATGAGCAGGACGGGAGGGAGCGTCTGGCCCGGAAGAAGCTGGAAGGCGGCGAGTGCGCCGAGTTGACCTGCAGCAGCGACCCGAAGCGCCCGTCCAGCGAGGCTTTCCGGCCAGAGCCGTTTCGAGGGTGCCCATCTGCAAGTGCCCATTGCGAGCGTCCGCCCGAAGGCAAACGTCCCCCGCGGATGGGCGGAAGCGTGCTCCGCCATCCCACTCTCCTCGCCGGTCTTTTGAGTCGTCTTTGCCCAGAGCGATGCGGGCGGAACAGAGCCCGAATCACCCCCTTAGTTCACCGATTCGCGAGTCGCGTGTCGAGGGAGATTAAATGGGTCAAGGGGGTGCTTTTGTGGTTCCTCACGCATCCAGCATTTTTGTCACGATCTCGAAGCTGTCACGGGAGAGATCGGGAGTCTTTGCAACTCTCTTGAGCGTACGCCGCGCGAGCGCCCGCCGGGCGGGCTCGAGCGCCCTCCAGCTTCGGAAGGAGCCGAGCAGCCGCGCCGCGATCTGAGGGTTGAAGCGGTCGATCTTGATCACCTCCTCGCCGACGAAGGCGTAGCCCTCGCCGTCAGGGCGGTTGAACTGCGAGGGGTTCTGCAGTGCGAAATTGCCGATCAACGCGCGCACCTTGTTGGGTGCAGTCAGGCTGAAAAGCGGATGAGCCGTGAGCCCTTTCACGGTCTCGAGTGTCGCGTCGATCGGCGCGGTGGCCTGGGCGGCAAACCAGGTGTCGATGACGAGATGGTCGTCCTTCCAGCGCTCGTGGAAGCGGGCGAGCGCCCTGGCGCGCTCTGGCCCCGGCTCGGCGGCGAGCAGGAACAGCGCATGCGCCTCGTCGGTCATGCTCCCGGCATTGGAGAAGTGGCTCGCGAGGCGCGCGAGATCGGCCTTCTCACCCCGCGCTGCAAAGAGGGTGAGGGCCGCATTGCGCAGTGCGCGAAGCCCCGCGCTCTTGGCGTCAGGCGAGAAGGGGCCCTTCGGCTTCGCGGAGGCATAGAGGCTTTCGAGCTCGGCGCCGAGCGTGGTGGCGACGAGGCGCATGAGCTGGCGATGGGCCTTGAGGATCAGGCCGTGATCGACATCGTGAGCGATCTCGCGGGCGATGTCGGATTGGCTCGGCAACTTCAGGAGCTCGGCGCGGTAGGCGGGCTCGAGGCTCGAATCCGCGATGGCGAGGCCGAGCGCCTTTGCGAAGGCCGTCCCTCGTGTCATGCGCCGGCCGTCCCGAAACACGGCGACAGCCTCGACCAGGAGACGGGTGGCGTAGGTATTCGCCGCCTGCCAGCGATTGAAGAGGTCGCTGTCATGGGCCATGAGGAACTCGAGATCGCGGTCCCCTAGGTCGATGGTCATGTTGACCGGTGCCGAGAAGCCCCGCAGCAGCGAGGGAACCGGCCGCGACGCGACGCTCGTGAAGCGGAACGTCTCGGTCGCTTTGGTGATGTGGAGCACCGTTCCGGCGAGCGGATCTCCGGACGCCTGGGTGAGGTCGATGTCCTGACCGTTGGCCCCGAGCAGCCCCATCGCCAGCGGGATGAGCTGCGGCTTCTTTCGTGGCTGTCCGGGAGTGGGCTTCAGGACCTGCGTGACCGTGAGCCCGGCGGTCTTCCTGGCGCGGTCGTAGTCGAGCTGGCACACGAGCTCCGGCGTTCCCGACTGCGAATACCACAGTTTGAATTGAGCGAGATCGCGCCCGCCCGCGTCCTCGAAGCACGTGAGGAAATCCTCGATGGTCGCCGCCTCGCCGTCATGGCGCTCGAAATAAAGGTCCATGCCTTTGCGAAATGCGGTCTCGCCGAGAAGCGTGGCGATCATACGCACCACCTCGGCGCCCTTCTCGTAGACGGTCGGCGTATAGAAGTTGTTGATCTCGATGTAGCTCTCTGGGCGCACGGGATGGGCCAAGGGGCCGGCGTCCTCGGGGAATTGCAGGGCCTTCAGCTGGCGCACATCCGCGATGCGCTGAACGGTGCGGCCTCGCTCGTCGGCCGAGAATTCCTGATCGCGGTAGACGGTGAGCCCTTCCTTGAGGCAGAGCTGAAACCAGTCGCGGCAGGTGATGCGATTGCCGGTCCAGTTGTGGAAATACTCGTGGGCGACGACCGCCTCGATGGCTTCGAACATGGCGTCGGTCGCGGTATCTGGCGAGGCGAGGATCAGGCGATCGTTGAAGATGTTGAGGCCCTTGTTCTCCATCGCCCCCATGTTGAAATCGGAGACGGCGACGATGTTGAACACATCGAGATCGTATTCGCGTCCGAACCGCTTCTCGTCCCATAGCATCGCGCGCTTGAGGGCGTCCAAGGCCCAGTGCGCGCGTCCTTCCTTGCCGTGCTCGACGTAGATGGCGAGCTCGACGTCACGCCCGCGCATGGTGCGGAAACGGGACGCAATGGGGGACAGGTTGCCGCCGACGAGTGCGAACAGGTAGCAGGGCTTGGGATGGGGATCCTCCCACAGCGCGTAATGGCGCTTGCCGCGATTGAGGCTCCCGCGCTCGACCGGGTTGCCGTTGGCGAGCAGGACCGGAGCCTCGGTCGCGTCCGCCTCGATGCGGCAGGTATAGGTCGAGAGCACGTCTGGCCGGTCGAGGAAGTAGGTGATGCGGCGGAAGCCCTCGGCCTCGCATTGGGTGCAGTAGATGCCGCGCGACCGGTAGAGGCCCTGGAGCGCCTTGTTGGCCTCTGGGTTGACGTAGGTGACGGTCTCGAGCGTGAACGGTCCCTTGGGTGGCTTTGGCAGGGTGAGGCTCGCGTCACTGAGCTTGAAGGCGCGCTCGGAGAGCTTCTGGCCGCCGAGCCGGATTTCGCCAAGCTCGAGATGCACGCCGTCGAGGATGAGTGGCGCCGATCCGTCTCCTGCCGCGGGGTTCCGCCGAATGTTCAGCTTTGCTGCAACCCGGGTGCGCGTCGCATGAAGGGCCACGTCGAGATCGATGTGGTCGATGAGATAGGCCGGCGGCTTGTAGTCCTTGAGCTGAATGGGGCGCGGCGTGTCGGTCATCATCGGTCCTGTCCTCACTCGGCTTCTTCTCGGAGACTGATACGCTCGCCTATAGGCGCGCAAGTCCATCGTCGCTCGAGCGGCGCTTGCACCATTGTCACCGCTATGGCTTTCGCTGGGCTGGCTTGCCGACGGCGAGGCTGTCGGCAGGAAGGGGCCGCGCCTTGACCTCGCGCAGGGCGAAGCTCGACTTCAAGCGCGTCACGCCGGGAAGCCGCGAAAGCTCCTCTTTGTGGATGCGCTCGTAGTCGGCGAGGTCGCGGGCGAGGATCGTCAGAAGATAGTCGTCCTCTCCCGACATGAGATGGCAGGAGACGATCGAGGGGGCCGCGGCCACGGCCTTCTCGAACTCGGCCAGGAGCGCCTCGCTCTGGTTCTTGAGCGCAATGGCAACGACGATGGTCATCTCCAGTCCGAGTGCGCGCCGGCTGAGCCGGGCCTGATAGCCCTCGATGACGTGAGCGTCCTCGAGCGCACGGATGCGGCGCGCGATGGCTGTCGGCGAAAGGGGGACGCGCTCGGCCAGCTCGACCTGGGACAGGCGACCGTTCTCGACCAGGGCCGCCAGAATGGCCCGATCCAGCGTATCCAGAGTCATTACCTTCATTTTCCAGCGCCATCTACCGAACAGACGCATATAATCTGCGATATTTCGCTCCTGCACAACGAAAAAAGCCCGGTTCCGCTTCCGGATTCGTGCAAATCTCAACCTAATTGAGCGGCGAGAATGCCGAACCCAAGGAGAGCTGCCATGCGCATCGGCGTCCCGACAGAGATCAAGAGCAACGAGTTTCGCGTCGGCCTCGTTCCGGGGTCTGTGCGTGAGCTCGCCTCCCGCGGCCACGAGGTCATCGTGCAGTCCGGCGCCGGCGCCGGCATCTTTGCTGACGATGCGACCTATCAGAAGGCCGGCGCGCGCATCGTACCGAATGCGGAGGCCGTGTTCGCCGAGTCCGAGATGATCGTCAAGGTCAAGGAGCCGCAGGCGGTCGAGTACAAGCGCTTGAAGCCGCACCAGATCCTCTTTACGTACCTTCACCTTGCGCCCGATCCGGAGCAGGCGAAGGGCCTCATGGAGTCGGGCGCCACCGCCATCGCCTACGAGACGGTGACGGACGCTGCCGGCGGCTTGCCGCTGTTGGCCCCCATGAGCGAGGTTGCCGGACGTCTCTCGATCGAGGCGGCTGCGATCGCGCTCCGCCGTCCGACCGGCGGTCGCGGCGTCCTGATGGGCGGCGTGCCGGGTGTGAAGCCCGCCAAGGTGGTCGTCCTCGGCGGCGGCGTGGTCGGCACTCATGCGGCCCGCATGGCCGTCGGCCTCGGCGCGGACGTCGCGATCATCGACCGCTCTCTGCCGCGCCTGCGTCAGCTCGACGACCTGTTCCAGGGCCGCGTGCGCACCTTTGCCTCGACGCTCGAGACCATCGAGAACGAGGTGCTCAGCGCCGATGTGGTGGTGGGCGCGGTGCTCGTTGCCGGCGCCAGCGCGCCGAAGCTCGTCACCAGGCGCATGCTGAAGGACATGAAGAAGGGCGCGGTGCTGGTCGACGTGTCGATCGATCAGGGCGGTTGCTTCGAGACCTCGAAGCCGACGACGCACGCCAATCCGACCTTCGAGGTCGATGGCATCATCCACTACTGCGTGGCCAACATGCCGGGAGCCGTTCCCGTCACGTCGGCCCAGGCCTTGAACAACGCGACCCTGCCGTTCGTGCTCAAGCTGGCGGACAAGGGCCTCGCAGCCTTCGACCGCGACCCGCACCTGGCGGCGGGCCTCAATGTCAAAGAGGGCAGGATCATGCATCAGGCCGTTGCGGCCTCGCTCGGCTTCGACAGGCTCGACGCGGGAAAATGGCTGCCCGTCGCGGCTGAGTAACGGGCGCGCGACGGGTTCCCAGTTTTCAGAGGTTCCTCCCGGGGTCAGGCGCCCATTGCCTGGCCCCGCACTTCTATGGCGCTGCTGTTTGAATGGCCGGCCTGCCCGAGGTGGACGGTCACGTCTTGACTTGGAACAGGTCCATCTGGTCGGAGACCTTGAGCTCCTTCATCATCCAGGGGAGCCCCTGCCTGCCGATCTCGTCCATGAAGGGCTTGGACGGGAGCTGTTCGACGTTCCAGTGAAGGCCGCGCCGAACCGCCAGCCAATTCAGGCAAACAAGAAACTGAGCTGGACCGGCGCTTGCCGTGCGCGACGCTTCGCTTTTTTCTGCGCGGGCGGCTCGTCCGGCTCATTGCGCCGCAGCCCCGCCGTCGCGAGCCAACCGGCAGAAGGCCTATATTACAGGGTTCAGCTTGAGGAATGCCGAGACGAAACAGACGTAGTCTCGATACTCATCAAATGGATCGATTTCGTCGGGATTGATCCTGGCAGCCCTTGCCAGCTCCGGCAGAGCAGACTGGAATTCTGTGAAACGCTCGAGCAGGTGTTGCGCTCCCGGTAGTGGGGCTTCACCTGGCCGGACATGCAGATAACGGCGCACGAGCCTGACCACCTCCGCCACTTGTCCATGATGCGCTGTGGGATCGTTGCCACCGAGATCCGACAGGTACGCTGGAAGACGGTAGGGTTCCCTTATCAAGATCAACGCAGTCTTGTGCTTGTGGCGCTTGCCACCAAACCGCTTTGCCCCCATCAAGAGTCCAAGCTCGAACGGCATATTGAATCGTGGCAGATCATCCTTGTTGAGTTCAGTTCGGGACAGATCATGGATTGATCGAGGACTCTCGTCGATAAGTCGGCACAGCTTGTCAAAACGGATATCAATACCGTCGTCGACCTCAAGCGCACAACGGGCTCGATAGCCGCAAGCTGCGACAGTAAAAAGGATTGCAGCAAAGAGAGAGCGGTACTCGGAATCGAAGGGGCAATTAATGAAAACGTCGAAGCGCGTATCCGTCACAGAGCGGTCTCGCTTGAGCGTTTATGCTTGCGCACCGCATCGAGTATCGCCTTCGTGGCAGCCCGCTTGGGCTTAGCAGCAGGCCATTGAGTTAGCGCACTGGCAGCCGCCAACCTATCGCCCTTGTCCGACTTTGGATCTCGGAGAATTTTCGCAGCCGCGCTCGCCACTTTCGCGCTCGTTTTCTCTGCCGTTACCTTGCCCATTGCGATTGAAGTAATCGCGGACTTGCCCCGCTTAGAGGCTGATCCTCCCGCATTTTTTCCGGTCTGTTCGCACTTTGCCATGCCAATACTTGCTCTCAAAAACAGCTGGGTTTCCGGTGCATGAAACTTTAGCATGTGCTCGCTGAGACCACCAGTTCCGCGACAGTACTCACATCCTCACCGCAAGCAACTCCTTCTGGTCGGACGCCTTGAGCTCTTTCATCACCCACGGCAGCCCCTGCTTGCCGATCTCGGCCATGAAGGGCTTCGAGGGCAGCTGCTCGACATTGAACACGCCCTTGCCCTGCCAATGGCCCTTGAACATCATCATCGCGCCGACCACGGGTGGCACGCCGGTGGTGTAGGAGACCGCCTGCGCGCCGGTCTCCTTGTAGCACTGGGCATGATCGCACACGTTATAGATGATGATGCGCTTCTCCTTGCCGCCCTTCCTGCCCTTCATGATGCAGCCGATCGACGTCTTTCCCGTGTAGCCCTTGCCGAGCGAGGAGGGCGCGGGCAGCAGCTCTTTCAGGAACTCCATCGGAATTACGGGCGTGCCCTTGTACATGACGGGGTCGATCCTCGTCATGCCGACGCTCTGCAGGACGTCGAGGTGCTTGATGTAATTGTCGGAGAACGTCATCCAGAAGCGGATCTGCCTCAGGCCGCGGATGTTCTTGACGAGGCTCTCCTCCTCCTCGTGATAGATGAGATAGCTCTTGACCGGGCCGACCTCGGGATAGTCGATCATGCACGAGATGGAGAGCGGATCGATCTCGATCCACTTGCCATTCTTCCAGTATTTGCCGCGCTGGGTGACCTCGCGCAGATTGATCTCGGGATTGAAATTGGTCGCGAACGATTTGCCGTGGCTGCCCGCGTTGCAGTCGATGATGTCGATGGTCTCGATCTCGTCGAAGAGATGCTCCTGAGCATAGGCGCAGTAGATGTTCGACTGGCCGGGATCAAAGCCGCATCCGAGGACGGCCATGATGCCCCTGGCCTTGTATTTGCCATGGTACGGCCACTGCCACTTGTAGGAGAACTTCGCCTCGTCGCGCGGCTCGTAGTTGGCCGTGTCCATGTAGTGGACGCCTGCTTCGAGGCAGGCGTCCATGATCGGCAGGTCCTGATAGGGCAGCGCCATATTGATCAGGAGATCGGGCTTCACCTTCTTGATGAGCTTCACCGTCTCTTTGACGTTGTCGGCGTCGACCTCTGAAATCTCAATCGGTGTCCGGCACTGCTTGGCGACTTTCTCGCAGCTCGAGATGCGGCGCGAGGCCAGGTGGATCTTCTTGAAAACGTCGCGGTTCATCGCGCACTTCTGCGCCGTGACGGAGCCGGCGGCCCCCGCACCGATGATGAGAACGTTATCCAATTCGCGTGATCCTCTTGTTCTGAAGCGCGCAGCCGCGGCGCTAAGCAGCTTGTCCGGCGGCGCTGCCGCCGGATGTCGCGACATAGGGCATAGGGGGATGGAATTCAATAACTTCGGGGGCTTATCCCAGTGTTCTCAGAGCTTCCTCCACGCAACTCGCATGACAGAGCTGTAACGATTGGGCGCCGAGCTCGCCGCTCTCGACCCAAGGAGACCGGATGACATCCCCATGGCTATGAAACCGATCCCGGCGGTTTCGCGTAGAATGGGCACAAAATGAACGGACCGGCTCGAACAGAGAGGCCGGAGCCGGCGCTTCAAGGAGTGAGGAACATGCCGACACGCCGCCAAGTGACACTGGCCGGACTTGGTCTTACGCTTGCGGGGCTGGCCCCGCGCGCCGCCGCCGTTGCCGAGGAGACCCAGATGTTCGAGATCACCAAGACCGATGACGAGTGGAGGAAGCTCCTCACCAAGGAGCAGTACTATGTCCTGCGCCAGCATGGCACCGAGCGTGCCGGCACGAGCCCGCTTGACAAGACCTATGCGCCGGGCACGTACACGTGTGCGGCTTGCGATCTGCCGCTCTACGCGTCGGAGGCGAAATTCAACTCCGGCACGGGCTGGCCGAGCTTCTTTGAGCCGCTCGAGAACGCGATCGGCACCTCGACCGACTGGAAGCTCATCTATTCGCGGACCGAGGTGCACTGCCGCCGCTGCGGCGGGCATCTGGGTCACGTGTTCGATGACGGGCCTCCGCCGACCGGCAAGCGCTATTGCATGAACGGCGTGGCGCTGAAGTTCGTCCCCAAGGCCGGGACATGAATGCCCGGCGCGAGATCACATCCATGACCCCTGCCATCGTCCGAGCCACTCTTGCTGCGATCTCGATCGGCGTGCTGGCGCTCGGCGTTGCCGCCGGTCCCCCTGCCGAGAGCGCGAACGTCGAGCCAGTCGCCGCTTCGTCCAGCCTTGAGACGGCAACCTTTGCCGGCGGATGCTACTGGTGCACCGAAAGCGACTTCGACAAGGTCGAGGGCGTCGTCGAGACTGTCTCCGGCTTCATGGGAGGGCATACGAAGAGCCCGACCTACGAGGAGGTCGGGACGGGCGCGACGGGTCACGCCGAGGTCGTGCAGGTCAAGTACGATCCCGCCAAGGTCAGCTACCGGCAGCTCGTCGACTATTTCTGGCGCCAGGTGGACGTGCTTGACGGCGCCGGCCAGTTCTGCGACCGCGGATCGAGCTACCGGCCGGCGATCTTTGCGCATACGCCCGAGCAGCAGCGGATCGCCCTGGAGAGCAAGGACGCGCTCGAGAGGAGCGGGCGCTTCGACCGGCCGATCGCGGTCGAGATCGAGCCGGCCTCCGAGTTCACGGCTGGTCCCGAGTACCACCAGGACTACTACAAGAAGCATCCCTTGAAGTACGCCTTTTACCGCGCCGGCTGCGGTCGCGATCAGCGCCTCAAGCAGCTCTGGGGCGATGAGGCATCGCATTGAGCCTCCCCACTACTCCGCTGCCTCGCGGCCGAATTGCAGCTCGGCGAGTCGGCCATAGAGGCCGCCTTTGGCGACCAGCTCGGTGTGCGTGCCCTGCTGCACGATGCGACCCTTGTCGAGCACCAGAATGCGGTCGGCCTTCTGCACGGTCGCGAGCCGGTGGGCAATGACGAGGGTCGTGCGGTCTCTCATGACGCCTTCGAGCGCCTTCTGCACCGCAAGCTCGTTCTCCGCGTCGAGCGCGCTCGTCGCCTCGTCGAGTAGCAGAATGGGCGCGTTGCGCAGAATGGCCCGCGCGATGGCAAGGCGCTGGCGCTGGCCGCCCGAGAGGGTGACGCCGCGCTCGCCGAGGCGGGTCTCGTAGCCCATGGGGAGCGCTCTGATGAAGCCGTCGGCTTGTGCCGCGACGGCCGCGCGCTCGACATCGTCAGGGCTCGCTTCGGGGCTGCCGTAGCGGATGTTCTCGAGCACGGTGTCGGCAAAAACGGCGACGTCCTGGGGAACCAGCGCCATCCGTGCGCGCAGCTCGCCGACATCGGCATCTTGGAGGCGCACGCCATCGAGCCGGATCTCCCCGGACGAGGGATCGTAGAAGCGCAGGAGCAGACTGAAGATCGTGCTCTTGCCAGCCCCCGACGGTCCGACCAGCGCCACCGTCTCGCCGGGAGCGACCTTGAAGGTCAAACGATCGAGTGCCGCGGCGCCGGGGCGTCCTTCATAGGTAAAGCTCACGGTGCTGAACTCGATGGCGCCTCTGCTGGACTTGGGCAGCGGTACGGGCTTTGCGGGCGAGCGGATGGCGGGCGAAACGGCAAGAAGCTCCGTCAGACGCTCGGCGGCGCCGGCCGCGGCGTTGAGCTCGCCCCAGACCTCCGAAAGCTCGCCCAACGCACCGGCGGCGAACAGAGCATAAATGACGAATTGGCCGAGACGCCCGCCGGTCATCTCGCCGCCAGCGACCGAGCTCGCCCCGTACCAGAGCACCCCGACGATACAAAGCGTGACCAGAAAAATAGTGAGGCCGGTCAGACCCGCGCGGGCGACATTGCGCATGCGCGCGGCCTCGAACGACCGTTCCACGGCGGCGGCGAAGCGGCGGGCAACCGAAGCTTCGTTGTTGTAGGCCTGCATGGTGCGCACCGCGCCGAGGTTCTCGGCAGCATAGGCCGAGGCCTCTGCGAGTGTATCCTGCGCGTCCCGCGAACGGCGGCGCACGACGCGTCCGTAGGCAACGAGCGGCAACACGATCGCCGGTATGGCACCGAGCACGAGAAACGACAGCTTGGGGCTCGTTACGAACATCATGACAGCCGCACCGACGAGCATGATCGCGTTGCGTAAGGTCTGGCTCAGGGCCACGCCGGCCGCGGCCTTGACCTGAGTGGTGTCGGCCGTGAGCCGGCTCATCACCTCTCCCGAGTGCGTCTTCTCGAAGAACTGTGTGCCAAGCGTCGCCAGGTGCTGGAAGACGTCGCGGCGCACGTCCGCGACCACGCGCTCTCCCAGCCAGTTGATGAGATAGAAGCGGATGCCACTTGCGAGTCCCAATACGAACCCGATCAGGATCAGCATGGTGAAATACTGATCGATAAGGTGCCCGCTCTCCCCGGTGAAGCCGTAATCGATCATGCGGCGCACGGCCATCGGCACCGACAGCATTGCCATCGCCGAGACGATGAGCGCGGCGAGCGCCCCCGCGAGCATGCCCTTGTGCATGAGGATGTAGGGCACCAGGGCCTTCAGCGGCGCGAGGGAGCGCGACGTGCGCCCGGGCGCTCCCTCTCCAGAGGCCTCACTGCTGCGGGAGGGCTGCGAAGTTTGGTTTTCCAAGGGTTTGCTCGACTTTGGACATCATAAAAGATCCGAGCCCTCTCCCCGACGGGCCATGCGCCGGGACCATGCCCGACAGGGCTTTGCGGCTCAAGGGGGAGAGGACGGCGCGCGGCGGATCGCCACCCCTCTCCGAGCCGATGCCTGGCGGCGGAAGCCCTTGCACCAGGGGTTGTTCTCGACTAAAGAGGCCCATTCTCGAATTCGAGGCCGCCGCTCGGCGGGGCGGGATCCGATCCTCCCCCGGAGCACGGCTGCCGTTGACCCTTGAGGACGCCCGACATGAAGAAGGACGCCGACGTTCACCCCGACTACCACCAGATCAAGGTGGTGATGACGGACGGCAGCGAGTTCATCACCTATTCGACCTATGGCAAGGAGGGTGACGAGCTGCACCTCGACATCGATCCTAAAACGCATCCGGCCTGGACCGGCGGCGATCAGAAGCTCATGGACCGCGGCGGCCGTCTCTCGCGCTTCAAGAAGAAGTTCGAAGGCATTTTCTAAGCCTGCTCCGAGATCTCGGTCGCGGGCGCGATCTCTCGACCGCGATGGTGCCCCCTTTGTCCGCCAAAAGGGGCGTTGGCTGCAGCGCCAAGAAGACCTCTTTGGAGTCTACGCCGCCTTCTCGAGGCCCGTGCTCCACTTTCCGAGAGCGGCGAGGCCGTTCATCTTGGCGCGATGGGTGAACGCGCGCTGGGCGGCTGGGACGTTCTCGGGCTTGCCGCCCCAGGCCTTCAAGGCCGCGGCCTGGAGCGCACGGCCATAGGAGAAGGTCAGCGCCCACGGATTGCCGCCGATGGCGTTCATGATCGAGAGGTGCTCGGTTGCCGCCTCGTCCGACTGGCCGCCCGACAGGAAGGCGATGCCCGGTACCGTGGCGGGAACCGTGGACTTCAAACAGCGCAGGGTCTTCTCCGCCACTTCCTGAGCCGAGGCCTGCTTGGCGCACTTCTGGCCGGCGATGACCATATTGGGCTTCAAGACCATGCCCTCGAGCACGACTCGGGCGTCGTAGAGCTCCCGGAAAACGGTCCTCAACGCCCACTCGGTGACGCGGTAGCACTCGTCGATGTCATGCCTGGAATGCTCCCCGTCCATCAGCACCTCAGGCTCGACGATGGGGACGATCCCGGCCTCCTGGCAGAGCGCGGCATAACGGGCGAGAGCGTGAGCATTGGCTTTGACACAGTTCCACGTCGGGCAGCCGTCGGAAATGGCGATCACCGCACGCCATTTCGCGAAGCGGGCGCCGAGCTTGTAATACTCGGCAAGCCGCTCACGCAGCCCATCGAGGCCTTCGGTGATGGTCTCGATCTTGGAGGTGGGGCCCGCCAACGCCTTGGCGCCGGTGTCCACCTTGATGCCGGGAATGGAGCCAGCGGCCTTCATGATGTCGACGAGCGGCGTGCCGTCCTTGGCCTTCTGGCGGATGGTCTCGTCGTAAAGAATGACGCCGGAGACGTGGCTCCTCATGGCCTCGGTCGAGCGGAAAAGCATCTCGCGGTAGTCGCGGCGGCTGTCGGCCGTGGACTCGACATTGATCTTGTCGAAGCGCTTCTTGATCGTGCCCGAGCTCTCGTCGGCGGCGAGAATGCCCTTTCCGGGCGCAACCATGGCGCGGGCGATGTCGTCGATGCGTTCGCTCATTTCAGTCCTCTGACGGATGCGGTTCGATGGGCTCGGCTCTGGGCTTTAGCGCGGAAGGGCGCCGGAAGCCAAGAGCGGCGGATCAAGCCTTCGGCCACAGGGTTGCCCGATCCACAAGAAACGACGGGATTTCAGGGGGATGAATCGTCTGCGCCGCGCGCCTGGTGGTGTCGGCATTCGGCCACGGCCCCGGCGAGTGCACGGGGTTGATCGCCCTCAGCAGCAAGGCCGATTACGGAGGCGGGACGGGCGGAGGTGGAATTGCCCTGATCGTTACACTCCGGTCAGCGCCAGCATCCACACCAGCACGGCCGCACAGAACAGGATCGCGCCGAGCCTCAGGTCCCGCTCGACGCGCTTGAAGTCCTTCTCGATCTGGCCGAGCTCGGCAAGGCGGCGGCTCACCGACTGGAACGTCGCATAATTGTGATAGTCGCCGCGCGGGCCGATCTCCTCTATGCGATCCAGCCGGACCTTGATCTCCTGGCACAAGCGCTGGGCATCCTCGGCCTTGGAGAGGCGGGCGCGCTCCTCCCGATCGATGAGGTTATGAACCCGGGCGCGCTGCTCTGCCGCTTCACAAACGCACGTCAGCGCGGTCTCAATCTCCTTGAGATCGATCTTCTGAGCGCTGACCTCGCGCCGAAGGTCTTCGAGCTTGGCCTCCATCTCTTGCGCACGCGCCTCGCGCACGCTCTGTGCGTGAGCCTCGCTGAGCTCCAGCCTCAAGGCGCAAAGATCACGGTGGAGGGCGTCGAGCTTTGCGCTGGTCTCGCTGGCGCGCGCTTCGCGCGAGAGGAGCTGCATGACCGGGAGGTCGCCCGCCGTGACCGGCTCGAATGCGAAAGGGGGCGGCACGAGTGCGGCGGGTCGCCTGCGTGACCTGCGCGCGAGTACACTGTCGTACACGGCACTGCTCCCGGGTCGCTCGCCGGCCGAGATGAGAGGCTTCGGCGCACGGCACACGTCATTGTGTGAAAGTGGGTCCCTGCGGCTCTCCTCCTCCGCCCCGGTCCCATGCGGCAACAGAAATTCGTTCCGCCCGGGTCAGAAACCCGATCGGCCACAAAAATCCATTTCCGGACTATAGGCGGCAGGGGCCTTTAGAGTCGCAACCAAAGACCACAAAAACCATGATAATCCTGCGCGCATCGCTTGGCTAGATCAGAAACGATTGGGTTGAGAGATTCTGTTGCACGCGCGGAGCGGTCGCGAGGCCGAGCAACCGCATTTCGCGCGAGCGATGCTGCCACCGGACTCTGGGGAAGGCGGGGATGAGCACGCCTCGGTGCTTTTGCTGCCGGCCGAATCGGTTCCCATTCGCACGCGCTGTCCGCTCTGCCATTTGAAAACGGAAGGGATCATGCCTTTGTGGCCAACACGACTCGAGCAGCTATTCCCGGCGAGAACGACCGATCCGGCATCTTCCGCGCCGCGCCAGCCCGCTGCGCCCGCCATTGTCTATCTTCTCGCTGAGAATCTCGACGCCGCGCTGGCGGCGGGCGAGGATCTTCTGAAGGAGAGCTTCGTCTGGAACGGGGCCTCGCTGGGAACGCCTGCAGAGATCGCTGCCGCGCGCGCCGAGGAGCGCCACTCGATCGAGACCGTGCGAACTCTCGAGATGGTTCTCGTGGCCCGGGTACTGAAATCGCGCGAGCGCGCCGAGGAGCTGGCGCGCCGTGACGAGCGTTTCCGGCCGGTTGCCAAGCTCTACAACGCCGGGACGGCCCTTTTCATCGAGTCGGCGGCGGAATTTGCGGACCGCACCACGGTCGACTTCGAGACCGGAAACGCCACCACGGCCTTTCTTCGCTCCCGCGGTCTCATCGCCCCCGACCAGCCGGGGCCCGCGGAGGGCGCTCGCGTCATGATCAGCGAGGACTTCCTGATCGCGCGCCGTGCCCGGCTCGGCACCATCATGGACCTCGTTGCCATGTTCCTGGACACGCTCGAGACGCACTACGAGCTGTTCGACACCGAGGACCCGGAGGAAGAGCTCCTCAATGACGAATATTCGCACGAAGCAGGGCCCGAGGAGCACTGAATCGCCTGCGAGATATGCGGGTCAGGCAGGAACAAACGGCCCGCACTCAGGCTTTGCGCTGACCCGTCCCCTTGGCGGCGACCTTGCCCTTCCTGGCCGTGCCGGCTGGTGCGTCATGACGGGACGAGAAGGCCGGATTGTCGTTCGGCGGCCCGGCGATCGTGCTCGTCTTGTGGGTCGCGGCGCTCGCCGGCCTCATTGCGACTTTCGCCGGCTTCGCCGCTTCCGTTCTTGCGACAGTGGTCTTTGCCCGTTGCTGAGGTTGCCGCTTCGTGACGGAAGCCACGCGCACCTCCTTATCCTGCGCAGATCTCGCCGCGACCCGGGGCGTCGCCGCGCGCTGTCCAGCCACCACAGGAGCCGGGCTCTTGGCGCGCACCTTGCCATGTGCCGCCAGACTGCGCCGCGCCTCGGCCGGCTCGAACACCTCGCCGACGCTGTCCAGGAGGCGTGTCAGCTCGGCCGGAAGGTCGAGAATTCCGGGGGGCGCCTTACGGTCGACCGCACGGGGCTCGGTCTGTGTGGCCCTGGGGACAGGCGCGGCCGTGGCCAGCTTGACGTGCTGGGTCTTGTGGCCGGCCTCGGCGCGGGCCGCGACCACAGCTCCGCCGGTCATCGGCGCGATCACCGAGGATGCGATGGCCTCGAGTCCCATGAGGGCGTTCAAGGCCATCTCGGCGGCCTCTGCGCTGTCGAATTGGCCGAGATAGCCTTGGACGGGCTCATAGCGCCGCCCCTCGCTGTAGGTCGCCTCCACGTCATTGGGGGCGTCGATGACTTTGACGGTGAGGTCCGCTACGCCGCGATCGTGGAATCCGAGCTGCTCGGCGGTGGCGCGCGACACGTCGAGCTTGCGCTCCCCCCAATAGGGTCCGGCATTGTTGACGCGCAGGACGGCTGCGCGCTTGGTCTCCGGCGACCACACCAGAATCTTGGTGCCGTCAGGATAGATGGGGCTCGCCGCGTTGTCGGGCTGGTCTGGGTCGAATGGCTCGCCGGACGATGTGAGCCCGCACGGGTTATAGCTGTCGACCTTGCAGCTGTCGTAGAACGAGGCTGCGATCGTGTGCGGGATGCCGACCATTGCTTCGGTCTCGGCGATCGACTTCACCCGATGACACGTACCGTAGAAGCAATAGGTGTTGCCGGGAGTCTTCGCGGCCGCCACCGGCAGGGAGACAAGGAGGGCAGCAGCGAGGGCTGCCAGGATGGAGCCGGCGCCGGTACGCCTCGCCGTGTGGCGCAGGCCAAAAAGCGCGCGCTCGCGCGACATGGTTCGCATTCGGGTTGCTCCCTCGGCAGTTTCATCGCGGTGATGAGGTGCCGGAGATGAGCGACCCCGCGCGCTCGAAGCTTCGGCGCGCGCAAAAGAGCAAGGAGAAAGCTCAAGTGCGATAACCAATTCGTCGCAATGGTTAATACGAGAACGGCGTTTAGTCGCGCTTATGCTCCCAACAGACCTTTCTCGCGCAGTCGCGCCGTCAGGCTTTCGGCCGCGTGCGCCAGTCGTGTGGGGTCGGGCGAGCGCAACACGAGGTCGGCACTGTAACGCCCGTCGTTAAAGGACGGATAGCTTCCCATGACCACGTCGGGATAGAGTGCCTGGTGCTCTCTGAACAGGTCGGCGATGTCGGCCTCCGGGCGCTCGACGCGGATCGTTACGGCGTTCATTTTCGGGCCCGTTCTGAGCTGCTTTGTCGCATCACGGAGCATGACCTCCATGATGGCGGGAACGCCGGCCATGACGATCACATTGGCGATCCTGAAGCCCGGCGCGATGGAGACCGAGTTGGCGACGAGCTCGGCGCCGGCTGGGATGCGGGCCATTCTGAGGCGCGCCTCGTTGAGCTCGAGGCCCCTCTTTTCATACGCCGGGCGCATCAGGGCCACGGCGCGCGGATCGATATCGATCGGGACGCCGAAGGCTTTGGCGACGGCATCCGCGGTAATGTCGTCGTGGGTCGGGCCGATGCCCCCGGTCGTGAAGACATAGGTGTAGCGGGCGCGAAGCTCGTTGACCGCCTCGACGATCGCTTGCTCGTCGTCGGCGACGACGCGAACCTCGCGGAGTGCAATGCCGATCTCGTTGAGATGCCCGGCAATGGTGCCGATATTCTTGTCCCGGGTGCGCCCGGACAGGATCTCGTCGCCGATGACGAGTGCCGCAGCCGTGACGGTTGTGGATGTGCGCACGCTCTTCTCCCAGCGGCCTTCTCCCAGCGGCGGTTGCCACGGAATTGTTCATAGCATCGGCCACAGGCGCCGGGCCACAGGCCGATGCGAAAACGGCCTGCCGCACCGCATACGGGAGGGCGTCACCGGGGCGCCGCCTCAGCCGGCAATGAGCCGGTAGAGCCAGGGCAACAGGCCAGGAGACCTTGCTTCCGTGCTCGCCCGCTCGCGCTCCCGAGCGGCCCGGATCTCGGCAACCGCCGCCTCGACCTTGAGCGAGAGAAGCCTCTCGCCGCGTTCCCTGCTGGCGAGGCGGGCGTCGCCGGTCGCTCCATCGGCGCCGGCCGTCGCGTGATCGAGGTTCACGCCTGCAGGAAAGACAGCCATCAGCTCGGACGTGTCGCGAACGCCGGCATGGGTACCGATCTCTGCCGCGGGCACCCCAATGCTCTCGAGCCAGGAATGGGCCTCGCCTTCGGCATAATAGGCGGCCGCATTGAGCACCACGATCCCGTCGCCGGACCAGGCTTTTGTGAGCCGCTCGGCGAGTCTCGCTTGAGGCCCCTGATTGCCGCCCGAGTCGCCGAGCAGCACGATGGTCTTGAAGCCGTGCGCTCCAAGGCTTTGGGCCGCAGCCTCGATCACGGCCTCGAACACCGGCTCGGGGAGGCTCAGCGTGCCGGCATACGCCATGTGTCCCGCTCGGGTGGCGATATCGCCCTCGGGGACGTAGGCGAGCACGGGGGCGACCAATGTGTCGCCCAGCTCGCGGGCAATGCGCCGCGCCGCCTCGGCGACGATGAAATTGTGCTTGCCGAGCACCATGTGGGCGCCGTTCTGCTCGGTTCCTCCGGTCGGGACAATCGCGGTCGTTGCTCCGTGGGCGACGGCATCGCGGACCTCGATCCAGGTCATGCGCTCGATCTCGATTGCACCTGCGTGGGCGGCGCGTGCCCCGCACATCAGTGCGACGACGAGGCTCACGAACATCGAGACTTGCAGAACGAGGCGTTGCAGGGGCATGGAAGGAGACGCCAATGAAATGGTGCCGGACGGCGCTGGACGAGGCGAGACTACGCCTCGTGCCTTAACCCCCCGTTTCCTTCGGAATTCGTTAACGAGCCCCATGGATCGGCCATGAAATTCGGTTTGCCCCTGGTGAGGGGCCGTCTCGTCAAGCGCCATAAGCGCTTTCTGGCCGACGTGGTGCTCGACGGGAGCGGGGCTGCCGTCACGGCCACCTGTCCCAACACCGGCTCGATGCGGGGGCTCGCCGAGCCGGGGCTCATCGTGTGGCTGTCCGAGAGCGACAGTCCGACAAGGAAATACCGCTACACCTGGGAGATGGTGGAGACCGGAGCGGGCAAGGCGGCCGTGCTGGCGGGCATCAATACGGGGCATCCCAACCGGATTGTCACCGAGGCGATCGAAGGCGGCCGGATCGCTGCACTCGCCGGATACGCAAGCCTGCGCCGCGAGGTCCGCTATGGTCACAACAGCCGCATCGACATTCTGCTCGAGGAGCCGGGGAGAGGTCTCGCCTACGTCGAGGTCAAGAACGTGCATCTCTCGCGTGAGGCGGGGCTTGCGGAATTCCCGGATTCGGTCACCCTCCGGGGAGCAAAGCACCTTGCGGAGCTCGCTCTGATGGTGCGCCAGGGCCATCGCGCGGTCATGCTGTTTCTGATCCAGCGAGGAGATGCGAGACGCTTCTCGCTCGCAGCCGACATCGATGCCAATTACGCAAGGGCCTTCAAGGCGGCGCGTGAAGCCGGCGTCGAGGCGTTCGCCTACCGCTGCCGCCTGAGCCCGGAGGAAATCCGCCTCGACAAGGAGGTTCCTATACTGACCTGAGAGCCGGGTGCCCGACGGGTTGTGGATGCCGCGGCACGTCTCCCCATCCAGAAGCGCCGCATTCCTACGGCTCGAAGCCTTCGAAGATGGGTGCGTCGGCCCACGCCGCCGCGATGGCGCGATCCTCCGGCGTGCGCACGGTCCAGGTGAAGAGCGGAAAGCCGAACACCTTGCGCATGAGCTCCGTCGCCGCGGTCGGCAGGGCCTTGACATGATAGGCGTAGAAGTGGGGCTCGCAGTCCATGCCCTCGATGAGAAACGCGAGCCGCCCGGCACGTTCGTCGTCGATCTTGTCCCGCCACCACGTCTCGCCGTGCTCGTCCTTGTAGCCGCCCGAGACGATCCCGCGCGGGATGGACGGAGCGAGCTCCTTCAAGACGCGCATCTGATCGGGATCGAAGGACATGAGGGCCAGCGGCCCGTCATAGGCGGACGCGAGCCGGGCGATCTCGCCGAGGAAGGTCCGGTCCGGCGGATCCCACTCGCTCTTGACCTCGACGAGGAGGGGCACGCGGCCAGCGACGAGCCTCAGAAAGCCGTCAAAGGTGAGGATGGGCGTGTCCTGCCCCCTGTAGCGCAACGCTGCCAGGCTCTCGGCGGTGAGGCTCGCGACCGGGCCGCTTCCCTCTACGAGCCGGTCCAGCACCTCGTCATGAAAGACGATCGGCAGGCCGCCGGCCGCCGGTCTCAGGTCGCATTCGATCCCGTAGCCTTTGGTGATGGCTGCCGCAAAGGCGGGCCCCGTGTTCTCGATGCGCCCCTTCTCGGCGTCGTGCAGGCCGCGATGCGCGATGGGGCGAAGGAAAACCTCCCTGTCGAGCATCGCCGGGTTATCCACTCGTGACGCGAAATATGGCTTCGACCTCGACGGCGGAATTCATGGGCAGGCTCGGCGCTCCGACGGCCGCGCGGGCGTGCCGCCCCTTGTCGCCGAGCACCTCGACCATGAGATCGGAGGCGCCGTTCACGACTTGCGGATGGCTCGTGAACTCGGGAGTAGAGGCCACGAAGCCGGTGATCTTCACCACCTGCGCCACGCGATCGAGCGAGCCCAGGGCTGCGCGCGCTTGCGCGAGGATATTGAGGGCGCAGAGGCGTGCCGCACCCTGCGCAGTCTCGATCGAAACGTTGGCACCCACGATTCCGGTGACGAGCGTGCCATCGGCCGCTCTCGCCAGTTGCCCGGAGATGAACAGGAGATCGCCCGCGAGCACGCCTGGTACATAGTTCGCCACCGGGCTCGCCGCGACGGGCAGCGTCAGTCCGAGCTCCTTGAGGCGCGCCTCGATTTCGCCGCTCATGCCCGCTCGTCCTCCCTGAAATCGGCCGATTGTTTGTTCACGATGGAGTGTCAGGGCCTTTTTCCGCCGAAGGCCCGAGAATTGCAATGGCCAGCCGCGGCCCGCTTTGCTAGTACCCGCATTCCGGTCCACGCGAGAGGACGAGAGCATGCACCTGAGGTCCGGACCGCCGTCTCGAGTGACAGCCGCCGCGCTAACGCTGGCGGCGGCATTCGCCGGCGCGCCCCCGGCGGCAGCGGATATAGGCCCGGGCGCCGTCGTCTTCACGCCCCATCGCGCCATCTACGATCTCTCGCTGTCGCGGGCGGCCACCGGGTCCGGCGTTGCCGATGTCAACGGCCGCATCGTCTACGAGATTACGGGCAGCGCCTGCGAGGGCTACACGCAGAACATGCGCTTCGTATCGCGAACCTCGAATCAGGAGGGCAACGCGCAGGAAACGGATCTGCGCACCTCGAGCTGGGAGGATGTGCCTGCTAGAAAGCTGCGCTTCAGCACGTCGAGCTATCAGAACGGCGCGCTCGCAGAGCAGACGCGCGGTACGGCGAGCCGTGCCGAGCCCGGACAGGCGGGAAAGGCCGAGCTTGCGAAGCCGGAGGCGCGCACCATCGAGATTCCTGCAGGCGTCTATTTTCCGATCCAGCATTCGATGGCGCTGATCGTAGCGGCGCGCGAGGGCAGGCACGTGCTCTCGGCGGATCTCTATGACGGCTCCGACAATGGCACGAAGCTGTTCGCGACCTCCGCCATCGTCGGCCGCCAGGCGGTCGCGGGAGCGGTCAAGTTTCCAGCCAAGCTCGCGGGGACCGCCGCTTTGGCGGAGAGCCCGTCCTGGCCGGTCTCGATCAGCTATTTCGAATACGGCGCACGGCGGAAGGACGAGATCCCTCTTTATGAGATGTCCTATCGCTTCCACGAGAACGGTGTGACGAGCGCCCTCGTCATCGACTATGGCGACTACGCCGTGAAGGGCGACCTCGCCGCATTGGAGCTGCTCGAGCCCTCGAAGTGTGCGCCGGCCAGACAGTAGGGAGCCGGCTCGCTGCAAGAGCTGTCGCCTGTGGCATAGCTCCCCCACTCCCCGCCTGCGAAACGGCTGGTCCCCGCCGCATCGTCGTGCCGGCTCCGCCCCGCCGGGGGCTTGAAAGCCTGTAAGTGGAGGCCTAGACACGGGTCGCGCGCGTGGAGACGCCCATGCCCGCCCGCAAACGCAGAGCCGAGCAGCCCCGGACCGGTCCGGCCCGCCGTCTCTCCGGACCGGCCCCGCAACCCCGAGCCTCGAGCCCTCTCCAATGTCTACCGCTCTGCCCAAACTCGCGAAAAACCATGCTTTTATCGATGGCGCGTGGGTCGGCACGCCGACCTTCCCGGTCCTCGACAAGGCGACCGGGGAGGAGCTTCTGCGCGTGCCGGAGCTGGGCCAGGCGGAGACGCGCCAGGCGATCGAGGCCGCTCACGCCGCGTTCGGCCCCTGGAGCCGGAGGGTTGCCAAGGATCGCAGCCAGATCCTGAGGCGCTGGTTCGATCTCATCGTCGCCCATGCCGACGACCTCGCTCTCATTCTGACGCGCGAGCAGGGCAAGCCGTTGGCCGAAGCCAAGGGTGAAGTCCTCTACGGGGCGAGCTTCGTCGAGTATTTCGCCGAGCAGGCCAAGCGCATCTACGGCGAGACGGTGCCGAGCCCCAAGCCCGACGCGCGCATCGTCATCCTGAGGCAGCCGATCGGCGTCGTCGCCGCGATCACGCCGTGGAACTTTCCCTGCGCGATGATCACGCGCAAGGTGACGCCGGCGCTGGCGGTCGGCTGCACGGCGGTCGTGAAGCCCGCAGGGGAAACGCCGTTGACCGCCCTCGCGCTTGCCGCGCTGGCCGAGGAGGCCGGGGTGCCGAGGGGCGTGCTCAACATCGTGACGTCCCACAATCCCGTTCCCGTCGGCCGCGAGCTCACTGAAAATCCGCTGGTGCGGATGGTGACGTTCACCGGCTCGACCGAGGTCGGCAAGATCCTGATGCGCCAGTCGGCCGGCACGGTGAAGAAGCTCGGGCTCGAGCTCGGCGGCAACGCGCCCTTCATCGTGTTCGACGATGCCGACCTCGACAAGGCTGTTGCCGGAGCGATGGCGTCCAAGTACCGCAACGCCGGGCAGACGTGCGTGTGCGCCAACCGCATCTATGTGCAGGCAGGCGTGTACGACGCCTTCGCCGCCAGGCTCGCCGCCGAGGTCGGCAAGCTCAGGGTCGGGTGCGGCACGGAGGCTGGTGTCACACAGGGCCCGCTCATCAACGAGGAGGGGGTGAAGAAGGTCGAGAGCCATATTGCCGACGCCGTCGGCAAGGGTGCCAAGGTGCTGTGCGGAGGTCAGCGCCACACGCTCGGGCGAACCTTCTTCGAGCCGACCATCCTCACCGGCGTCACGGGCGAGATGCTGGTTGCGCGCGAGGAGACGTTCGGTCCGGTCGCTCCGCTCTTCGAGTTCGCCACCGAGGAGGAGGTGATCGCGGCTGCCAACGGTACGCCGTTCGGGCTCGCCGCCTACTTCTATTCCCGCGACATGGGCCGCGTGTGGCGCGTCGCCGAAGCGCTCGAGTATGGAATTGTCGGCATCAACGAGGGCATCATCTCGAACGAGGTGGCACCCTTCGGCGGCGTCAAGGAGTCGGGGCTTGGCCGCGAGGGGTCGCATCACGGCGTCGAGGAGTTCCTCGAGATCAAGTACATGATGCTGGGGGGCCTGTGAGCGGGAGCGGCGCGATGAGCCCATCGGGCGGCTCGCTCGCCACGACGCCATGACAAGGTAGGGAAGGCAGCGAACGTATGACCGCAGACGATCTCAAATTGGCGGCGGCCAAGCGCGCGATGGCGTTTATCGAGTCGGGAATGAAGCTGGGGCTCGGCACCGGCTCGACGGCGGCGAAGCTTGTCGACCTGTTGGGGCGGGAGGTGGCCAGTGGCCTCGATGTCATCTGCGTGCCGACCTCGGAGGCGACCCGGATGCAGGCTCACCAGCTCGGCATCCGCCTGACGACGCTCGACGAGACACCGCATCTCGATCTCACAATCGACGGCGCCGACGAGCTCGACGGGGAATTGCGCCTCATCAAAGGCGGCGGCGGTGCGCTTCTGCGCGAGAAGATCGTGGCGACGGCCTCGGACCGTCTCATCGTCATTGCCGACGCCTCGAAGCGCGTCGGCACGCTCGGCGCCTTTCCCTTGCCTGTGGAGGTCGTTCGTTTCGGGGTTGCCGCTACGCGCGAGATGATCGAGCTGGTGGCGGCCGAGGCGGGCTGCGCCGGCGCGATCGTGATGCGCCAGGGCCAGGACCGGCAGCCGTTCGTCACCGATGGCGGCAACTACATTTTCGATTGCTCCTTCGGGCGCATCGAGGATCCGGAAGCGCTCGACGAAGCCCTGAAATGCGTGCCGGGTGTGGTCGAGAACGGACTTTTTCTCGGGCTCGCCGATGCGGCCGTGATCGCAGGACCAGAGGGTGTCGTCGTGCTCCGTTCCGAGTACGGCGCTCCGGCAAACGAGACCTGAGCCTTAGGGGCTCGCAGAAAGAAAGGACCATCCTGATGTTGAAGCAGCTCGCTATCGTGGTAGCGGCCGTGGTGATCGCTGGGCTCTCGCTGGCGCTTGCCGTCATTCCGTCGGCGGCACAGAAGGCGGACGGAGCCGATCCGGCCCGCCTGGCGGCGGCAAAGAAGCTCATGGACGTGACGGGCGCGCAGAAACAGTTCGATACGGTGATGCCGCAGGTGCTGGCGCAACTGCAGCCGTTCCTCGAAAAGAAGGTGCCGAGCCACAAGAAGCAGGTCGCCGAGGTGATGACGCTCATGGCCGACAAATTCGCGGCCAAGCGCAACGAGCTGATCGACCAGATTGCGGGCCTCTACGCCAAGTCGCTTACGGCAGAGGACCTCGAGGCGCTCACGAAGTTCTTCAGCGATGGTGCGGGCAAGCGCTACATCGACGCCATTCCGGCCCTGGTCCAGGGCAGCGTGGCGATGGGCCAGCAGTGGGGGCGGAAGATCGGCGAGGAAATCCAGAAGGAGGCCGAGGCCGAGCTCAAGAAGCGCGGTGTGCCGATCTGACGATGGCCGGTCACGACTACGATCTCTTCGTCATCGGCGCCGGCTCGGGCGGCGTCCGAGCTGCGCGCGTCGCCGCCGGTCATGGCGCCAGGGTTGGGATCGCCGAGCAGTATCGTTTTGGCGGCACGTGCGTGATCCGCGGCTGTGTGCCCAAGAAGCTCCTCGTCTACGCCTCCCGCTTCCGCGATGACTTCGAGGATGCCTTCGGATTCGGCTGGTCCTTTGGCGAAACGCGCTTCGACTGGCGGACCCTGATCGCCAACAAGGACCGGGAGATCGCGCGCCTCGAGGGGGTTTACCGCGGCGCGCTGGACAGGGTCGGCGTGACGATTTTCGAGGATCGCGCCGAGCTCGAAGGGACGGACAGGATTCGACTCGTCCGACACGGCAAGCTCGTCACGGCGAAATACATCCTCATCGCGACGGGCGCGACGCCCGTCATTCCCGATATCCTGTTCGACGGCGGAGTTGGCGCACCGGGCTCGGCTGCCGAGCTCGTCATGACCTCGAACGACGCTTTCGGTCTTGCCGAGCTGCCGTCATCGATCGCGATCATTGGCGGGGGCTATATTGCGGTAGAGTTTGCGAGCATCTTCGCCGGTCTCGGGTCGAAGGTGACGCTTCTTTATCGCGGCGAGCAGATATTGCGCGGATTTGACCGGGATCTGCGCGATGGGCTCGCCGAGGCCTTGCGAGCTCGCGGCATCGACGTGCGCACGCGCGCAGAGGTCAGGGCTCTAGACAGCGGCGAATGGGGCCTCAGAGTGAAACTCGGCGACGGCAGTGGCATCAAGGCGCGCCATGTCCTGTTTGCGACCGGCCGCTCACCCATGACGCAGAGGCTCGGGCTCGAGACGGCGGGCGTGAGATGCGGTCCATTGGGCGAGATCGTCGTCGATGCGCATTCGCGTTCTAGCGTGCCCTCGATCTATGCCGTCGGCGATGTCACAAACCGCGTGAACCTGACGCCGGTCGCCATCCGGGAGGGGCACGCCTTCGCCGACAGCGTGTTCGGAGGTAAGCCCTGGACGGTGGATCACCGCCTCGTTCCGACCGCGGTCTTTTCGACGCCGGAAGTGGCGACGGTCGGGCTTTCCGAGGACGCCGCAACCAGCGAGGGCAGGCGCACCGACGTCTACAAGGCTCGCTTCCGCCCCCTGCGCAATGCCCTCGCCGGCCGCGACGAGCAGACCCTCATGAAGCTCGTCGTCGACGCAGCATCCGGGCGCGTGCTCGGCTGCCACGTGCTCGGCCCCGATGCCGCAGAAATCGTGCAAATGGCCGCCGTCGCCCTTTCGATGGGCGCCACCAAGGCTCAATTCGACGCGACGCTCGCGCTCCATCCCTCGGCAGCCGAGGAGTTGGTGACCATGCGCGACAAGTGGACCCCGGCACAGTCGGCTCGGCCGGCCGGCGACGCGATATCCGAGGAAAAATGAATGCTCTGCTCTTTTTTTTGTTGTTGAGGCTGCTTCGTCCGCCGGTCGAGCTCGCCGCCGATCCTCATGGCGGCCCGTTCGCTTCGCTCGAGCGGGAGCGGCCTTCTCTCCGATCCCCCTCCCCTCGATGGGGAGGGGTCAGGGGTGGGGTGAAACTGGGGGTGGACTATCGCGGTGGAGCACGATGGCGCCTCAGCAGTCATCGCAAGGAGCACCAATCCGCAGGTCATGTTCCCCCCACCCCCAACCCCTCCCCACGAGGGGGAGGGGAGCCGGGGCAACACCAATCGCGAGCAGAGCCAAAATGAATCGGTTGAAGGACAAGATTGCCGCCGTGACGGGAGCAGGGGCCGGTATAGGGCTCGCCATTGCCGAGCTGTTCGCGGCCGAGGGCGCCTATGTCTATGTCACCGACGTCAACGGCGAGAGCGCCGAGACGGCGGCGGCGGGACTGCGGGCCAAGGGCCTCGCCGCAACGGGGCTCACCGTCGACGTGTCGCGTGGCCAGGATGTCTCGCACTTCTTCCGAACCGTCGAGCAGGCCCATGGCAGGCTTCATGTGCTCGTCAACAATGCCGGCCTCAACGTTCGCTCGGACTTCCGTCATCTGTCGGATGCCGACTGGACGAAGATCCGTGAGGTCAATTTGGACGGTGTGGTGCGCATGGCCCGCGACGGATTTCCCCTGCTCATGGCCTCGGGCAATGGATCGCTCATCAACATCGCCTCGCTCATGGGCCATCAGCCTGTGCGTCAGGTGGCGGGCTATGCGGCGACCAAGGGTGCGGTTGCGGCACTGACGCGCGCGCTTGCCGTCGAATATGCGCCCTACGGCATTCGCGTGAACACGGTGTCGCCCGGCTTCATCGAGACGGCCTTGACGGAGCGCGTCACCAAGAACCCGTTCACGTCGAAGGCTCTCCTCGAGCGAACGCCGTTGCGCCGCTTCGGCACCTCGGAGGACGTCGCCCGGGCCGCTTTGTTCTTCGCCTCGGACGACTCAGCCTACGTCACCGGCGCCGAGCTGCTGGTGGACGGGGGCATGGCTGCGGGGTTGTGAGAAGCGTAGTTGTGAGAGACCGTAGGGCCGGCTAGCGCGAAGCGGGTAACCCGCCGGGGCTGACCGGAGCTGAGCGGCTCGATATGCGCAGCTCAATTCGACCGACGTACCGCCCCAAAGCCGTCACAGCCGCATGGGCGAAATGCGCGCGCCATGAAAGGGAGCAGCTTGATGACGCCCGCGGTCTTGCGTCTCGTCCTCTATTTCTTCGTGCTCGTCTCCGCTTCAGGCGCGCGCGCCGAGACCTACGACATCGATGCCAGCCACACCGAGGTCCGCTTCACCTGGGACCATCTCGGCCTGTCGCGGCAGGGCGGCCGCTTTACATCCCTATCCGGCAAGGTCGACTTCGATCCCGACGCGCCGGAGCAGAGCACGGTCGAGGTCAAGATTCCGGTGAGGAGCATCGCGACCGGTGTCAAGGCGCTCGACGAAGCTCTGGTCGGCAGCAAGGATTATTTCGACGTTGTCCTGCATCCAGACATTACCTTCAAGAGCACCAGCGTCACTCTGAGGAGCGACAAGACGGCCGACGTGGCCGGCGATCTCACCATCAACGGCGTGACGCGCTCCGTCGTGCTCGATGTCGTCTGGAACTTCACCGGGCCGCACCCGCTGCGGGCCATCAATCCGGTCTATGCAGGCAAGATTTCATCCGGTTTTTCGGCGACGACCCAGATCCGCCGCGGCGATTGGGGCATCACGCGCGGCGCACCCTTCGTGTCGGACGAGATCCGCATCTCGATCGAGGCCGAGATGCTCCGCTTAGCGCCACTCGAGGGTGGCGAGCCGGTGGAGGCTCTAAGCGGGGACGCTGCCCTGCCGGAGGCCGAGGCGCAGTCCGCCGCAGGCGATGCCGAGCGAGGTGTCGCGGCCAGCCCAGGCGACGGGCAATGACGCATGAAATCCGCGGTCCGCAGCCGCCCGCGCATGCAACTCGCGGGAGTCGCATTGAGCCCCCGAGGCACGTTGGCCGGATTGCTGGTGTTTACCGAAATCTTGGCCTATAAGCCGCGGGAACATGATGGTTTCTGATCCCTCACCATGGTGCTCTGCTATAGGGGAGAGCGAGGGCGAGGGGCTGCGACAGAGCAGCATGTCCGCGAAGGAGAGTTGAGTGATGGCGGCAACCTGGTCCCCCGAGAGCTGGCGGTCGAAGCCCATCGTGCAGGTGCCCGACTATCCGAGTGCCGGGGCGCTTATGGACGTCGAGGCCAAGCTCGCGACCTTTCCGCCGCTCGTGTTCGCGGGCGAGGCGCGCCAATTGAAGAAAGTGCTCGCGAGTGTCGCCGCCGGCAACGGCTTCCTGCTTCAAGGCGGCGATTGCGCGGAAAGCTTCGCCGAGCACCGCGCCGACAACATCCGCGACTTCTTCAAGGTGTTCCTGCAGATGGCGGTCGTGCTCACGTACGCGGGCGGCAGCCCCGTGGTGAAGGTGGGCCGTATTGCCGGCCAATTCGCCAAGCCGCGCTCTGCGCCGACCGAGAAGAAGGGCGACACGGAGCTGCCGAGCTATCGCGGCGACATCATCAACGGACCCGAGTTCACGAGCGAGGCACGTAGTCCCGACCCTGCGCGCCAGCTCGAGGCCTATCGCCAGTCGGCGGCGACCTTGAACCTCATCCGGGCGTTCGCGACCGGCGGCTACGCGGACCTCGAGCGCGTGCACCAGTGGAACATGGGCTTTGTCAAGGACAGCCCTCAGGGCCACCGCTATCAGGCGCTGGCGGATCGCATCGCCGAGACGCTGTCGTTCATGCGCGCCTGCGGCATCACCAGCGAGAACACGCCGCAGCTCAGGACGACGAGCTTCTACACGAGCCACGAGGCCCTGCTCTTGGGCTACGAGCAGGCCTTCACGCGTTTGGATTCCACCTCCGGCGACTGGTACGCGACCTCGGGCCATATGCTCTGGATCGGCGATCGCACGCGCCAGCCCGATCACGCGCACGTGGAGTTCTTCCGCGGCATCAAGAATCCGATCGGACTGAAGTGCGGGCCGTCGCTGGAGCCCGACGGGCTCCTGCGCTTGATCGACATCCTGAACCCAAAGGACGAGCCGGGTCGGTTGACGCTCATCTGCCGCTTCGGCCACGACAAGGCGGCCCAGGCGCTGCCGAAGCTCATCCGCGCGGTCGAGAAGGCCGGCAGGCAGGTGGTGTGGAGCTGCGATCCCATGCACGGCAACACCATCTCGGCCGCCGGCGGCTACAAGACGCGTCCCTTTGATCGCATTCTGAAGGAGGTGGAGGTGTTCTTCGACGTCCACCGCGCCGAGGGCACGCACGCGGGCGGCATTCATGTGGAGATGACCGGCCAGAACGTCACCGAATGCACGGGCGGCGCGACGGCCATCTCGGAGACGGACCTCCAGGACCGCTACCACACGCACTGCGACCCGCGGCTCAATGCCGATCAGGCGCTCGAGCTCGCCTTCCTCGTCGCCGAGCGCATGAAGCTCGAGCGCGAGAGCCGGGGCATCAAAGCGCCGGAGGCGGCGGCGGAGTGAGGTGTCGCGTGGGCTGAACCGCACGCCCTGTGGCGTGCCGCGTCGCGACGCGCCATGCCCTTCCGGCTGCGCATGTTCTCCCCTGTTCCGGCTGGAACAGCGCGGCGGCCGGAGGGCGGATAGATCTCCTTCATGAGACAGGCAGGCGAGCCCTCGCGGGGCCCCTACGATGGAGGAGACGATCCCATGACCCACACCACGTTGAAGACTGCGGCACTTGGCTTCCTCTTGATGGTTGCCGCCCTCGCTCCGCTTCTGTCGGGCACCTCTGCCGAGGCCGGCGGGCGCG